>Ga0187884_10000633_pt1 | contig 34603 bp, 29 predicted proteins | sample June2016WEW_20_4_FD_132983 | JGI IMG/M metagenome (GOLD analysis project Ga0187884, IMG submission 132983) | Peatland microbial communities from SPRUCE experiment site at the Marcell Experimental Forest, Minnesota, USA - June2016WEW_20_40 | ecosystem: Environmental > Terrestrial > Soil >...
CCAGCAGCGGCCTTCCCCGTATGATAGGCGGGTCGGCTCCCACGTTGACTGTTTCGAGGCCTGCTCGGCGTTCACTCGCGTTACGGCCTGCACGCTCGCTGAGTCGCCTGACGCGACCCTTCTTCATCGGAGTGTTTCAGTGAGACTCGTTGCCTCCTCTCCCCGCTCCGACTGCTTCCGGCTGGAGCGACCAGTTGCCGGGTGGGATTCGCACCCACTGGAACCCGCCGTCTTTGCACGGCACACTATCATACGCAGTCAAGGGACGCGGGACGGGTCGCCGGAGAGCTGCGATTGGGGGTGGGGTTTAGTTTAGTGACCGCCGCACCCGTTTAGGGAGTTGTGCAACCCCCGCACGTCAACACCCCGTTGCAGTTAGCGATGTCGGAACTGCACGGTAGGGTAAGCTGCGGCGACCACACAGGAAATCCGGTGTCGTCTAAGCATAATGTACATGTGAGCGTGCAGGCAGACACAGAGCAGTCGGAGCATGTCGCCGAGTACGACCCAAGAGGTGGAGAGGTGTCGGTGCAGGTGCCACTGCAATTCGTTTGACCCGCTGGACAGCCACAGCTTGGCAGTGTGCAGGTTTGACCATTGTCTAGAATTTGCCCCACAGTGCACGGCTGGGATGGGGCAGGAATGTCAGTGCACGGAAGTGTTATATCGGTAATTCGAATTGGCTGTTGGCAGTCACTCGTCAGCGGAGTGAACCCAATGAACGGATAGAAGATATTCGTCTTGTGCTTCAGGCAATCTGCACCGCTGATGTCGATGCCTGGCAAGAAGGCGTAGCTGAGACCCCCCAGCACGGTCACCGCAGCCACGAGAACAACGACGATTGACCTCGCAGCCGTGCGTCGTAGCTTATAGACAGCTACAGCACTCAGCCCAACCGCCAACAAGAGCATGAGCGGTACACTGAGTGCAGGCGCGGGGGATTGGACTGGATCGGTGGTTACCGAACCCGTGGGACTTTGCGCAAACGCCGCAAGCGGCAAAACGAACGTTGCCACAACCGCAGCAACAGGAATCGCTCTCCGACGCATCATGGGCAGATCCTCCCTCCACACAACGGCGGTTACCCCTACCACATTCCCGGTCAAACTTAAAATTTCTTTCTCCAATATCCTCCGACAGATCCCGGCCTGGTCGGCCACTGTCGCTGACCGGTGGGGACGCTCCGGTAGCACCGGAGCGTTGAGCATTTCCAGCTCGGCGGCAAGCTGATCCGTGGCGACCTCATACGGCACAAGGGATGTTCCTATCCCTCGTGCTTCCGCGTCAGCTACTCGCAACGGCGGCCTGGGAGCTTTCTTCATTCCGCGTGCCGCGCACTTATACCCGATTTCTGCACCGAACGCCACGGAACACTCACGGTCGCGTGATGCCATCAGATTTAGGTTGAACACCCACGTTTGCAGGACGCAAGCGAGCCAGGGGCGGGCGCCCACCGACGGTGGCGGAGTTCGCTCCTCAAGTGAGAACGCTCGCCAAGGAAGGGATCAGCAAGCGGGCCATCGCGAACCGGCTCACGATCAGCCGGAGGTCCGTCCGGCAGTTCCCGGTCAGGCGCCGGGCTCTTCGCGTGGAAGATTCCAGCCGTCTGCTCGGTACAGAGACCCCCGATGACGGCAGCATTGGGTAGTGGGGTCTTTTGATTTCAAACGGCGTTGATCCCGTCGGGCGCAGTCTGGCCTGCGCGCGATTTTGTTTGACAGCCGTACTTGAACTCAGCCATACTCCCAGCCCATTTTAGTCACAACGTCATCCGGCCTGCTCGTCGGGCACGACGTCCTGGACGGGGCAAGCGAGCGAGCCTCAGAAATTTTTTACGCAGGCAGGGGTATGTATGAAGCATCTGACGTCAGCAGTTTTGTTCACGGTGGTGATCGCCGCGCCCGCGTTCGCCGGCACGCTGCCCATCATCACGAAGTGTCCGCCCCACGCGGTGCTCGTGGGCCAGACGTGCGTGGACACGTACGAGGCGAGCGTCTGGGAAGTCCCGGCAACCAACCTGGCAGGTAAGAGCAACGCCGGACTCATCAACAAGATCAAAAAGGGAACAGTGAAGCTCGCCGATCTCACTGCCGGCAACGCAACCGAGATCAGCCCGGCTATTGGCACCGGCAGCTGTTCGCCAGCGTTCCCTGCGACCTTCCCGGTCGATGGGCAATGGACGGCGCCGCTCTATGCAGTGTCCATCCCCGGCGTGATCCCGACGGCGTGCGTGAGCCGGTTCCAGGCTGATCAAGCTTGTCGGCTTTCAGGGAAGCGCCTTTTGACCAATGGCGAGTGGCAGTCCGCCGCCGCGGGCACGCCGAACGGGAAGAATCCGGACAACGGCGCAACCGACTGCAACACTGACAGCACACTCGAACCATCCAACACGGGCTCGCGCAGTGGCTGTGTGTCGAGTTGGGGTGCGTTTGACATGGTGGGCAACGTGTACGAGTGGGTGGCGGAGTGGGTACCCGAGTCGACCGCGTGCCCGGGATGGGGGGCCTTCAGCAGCGACTTCATGTGCCTGTCGGGTGCGAGCGCGGCGCTTACAGCGCCGGGCGCGGTGGCGCGTGGTGGCACCTTCACTGGCGGCGTGGCTTCCGGCGTGTTTGCCGTCGATGGTACCTGGACGCCGACGATGACGGCCGACTCCGTCGGTTTCCGGTGCGCGCGCTAGTCGTTCTGCGGGCTTTGCCCCTTTGAGAATTTGCGCTTTGGCTCCCGCGGGTGGGCGGCCGTTAGTGTGGCCGTTCCGCCCACGGGAGTCGCGGCGCGAGCGGCGGGCATGGGTGAGCGGCTCCGCTCACCACAGCTTCGGGGTTGAAGACCCTAATTCCAGCAAGACGGCCGGGCTGGGGGCCGGCGAGCAAGGTATTCCCCCGGCCGGGGTGGGTCCCAAAAGAGCAACGACGCGCCGGCCGGAGCGGCCGGCAATGCCTCACTGGTGCGCCGCGTCGCCCACTAGGTCCGGACGCGAGGTGAGTGTTCTTGACAGGGTATGGCTACAGCTCGTCCCGGAGCGCCGTCGCCTCGCGCAGGTACGAGTCGTTTTGGACTTTGGGAATGAAGCCTGATAGACGGCCTTTAGCAGATGGCAGGCGGGAGGCTAAAGATGAGGATTCCCGGCAGGTGGATGGTGCTGTTGATCCCCTTTGTAGCGCTTTGGGTTGGCGCGCCAGGGCCTGTGGCGGCGTGTGACTGTTGCGCTTGTGATGTTGGTGGTGACATCGAGTGCTACGCGGACACCGATTGCGAATATTGCTTAGGGCATGGCGGAACGCTCGCGGCTAACTGCTCGGCGTGCAATTTTGCCGCATGTAATGAGACATCGTATTGCAGCGGTGATCCTCAAGAGTGCTTCGGACAGCCCACAAGGACCCCGACACCGATGCCGACGCCCACCCCACTCGCCTTGGGTGACGCGTGCACCAGCGGGACGCAGTGCGCATCGACGTTCTGCGCGCCTGGTGGGGTGTGTTGTAATGCGCCCTGCACCGCACCGGCCCAATCCTGCACGGTCCCCGGCAGCGTGGGTCTGTGCCAAGGGCGGAGTCCAGCCCCGGCGATGTCGAGGCCAGGGTTTATCCTCGTTGCGCTGTTGCTTACCGGCGCTGGCGTCTGGCTCGCACGGCGGCGCATCAGGTCTTCGGGCGAGTTCAGGTAGATCTGGGTTGCTAGCAAACTCAGAAGGGCACCGCGACGGCGCAGGTCGCGGCCCACACGTTCACCCTGTTGCCGAGTGACTTCGCCCGCTTTGCGGAGCGTGGTTCACATTTCGTGAGGAGGTCAACTGGTTACGCACCCGTTGCTCACCACCATTCTCGGCGTGTTGGGTCGAAGTCGAACACCCGCTTAGCCGGTAGCCCACGCGCTCAGGGGCCGGCCGGCAAGGGATCTCGGCCGGCCGGGTTGCGGCCGGAGCGGCCGGCAAATGCCTCACCGGTGCGTCACGTCGCCTGCTAGCGGTGATTCCAACGCGGTTGGACCCGTGGCCTATGCCGCCGGGCGTTCGTCGCTCTCAGCCCGCTTCGCGTTCGCGCCGGCTGTTCCGGGTGACCGCCACTTCTCGACGTGGGCACGAGAACACGGGCACAGTCCGGGCACAGCGTGCGTGAAAGTGCTTGCCCCGCAAGGGCTGGCGCCGCGGCCCATTGATTGGTCATCAGCCGATCTGCACGGGGAACCACGCCGCCCCGAGGCGAAGCCTATTATACCGGTACAAGCCGGGCCAGAATAAGACCGCAACCATCAGGGCAACTACACACAGGATGATCAGGCTCCGTCTTGGCATGAACCACCGAATCAGTCTTCAGGGGCCTACTGCGCAGAACACTCGCAGATCACGGGTGGTCGCGGCTTGAAGATCGGCACGGCACTGCCGACCCTGTACATCTTCAGGGTGCGTCCCTGCCCGGAACACAGCGCCTCACAATCCGCCGCGCTCATGGGCGGCGGCAGGGGGCACCCGGCGAGCAGGAGCATCGCGAGCGCCACAGGAAGCAGACATCGCGCGACCGAGAGAAAACCGATTCAGTGTCATTCTGTGCCCTCTAACGGGAAGGCGCTGGATTCGTTCGCTCGTGTTCTTCGCCGTTCTGCTGTATACCGCCGTTCTGCTGTTTACCTTGGTTGAGCAAATCGCTGTCTTGGGGATCGTGGCCGGTGAACAGATTGGTCTCATTCGGATGCTGCTGTTGCCGTTGCGTGCCACGCAAGTCCCACTGGGAGCCCGCCGTCGGTTTCGGGTGTTGCTCGCTGGGCAGGTGCGTGTCCCACGGCACGACTTGCCCTTCGCACTCGCCCATAATCACCGGACCGATGCACCCGGCTTTGGCGACACCGGTTCCAGCCAGAAGAACGAAACCGAGCCCAAACACAGCGGTCTTCGCACGTCGCATCGTTTTCCCCTTTCTCGTCGCGGTTCCCATCCGCGAAAGGCGCAGTCAGGAGTAGCGACCCCGATTGTGCAGCTTGCGCGCAATCCTGAGCGTCGTCCCGCTCGTCGTCTCGGCTTTGGACTGAACGCCCACGAGAACAATTTACATCAGGGGTCAACCGATGTCACGCCGTCGCGCGGCGAGCGCTGACAGCGAAGAGCGGTTCTTCAGTGCGTAGAGTCCGACTGTGCCCGAAACTGTGCCCGCGACGGTCCACACAGTGCCACCCGAGCGCACCCGCAGCAGCCAAAAAAGCTAGGCACAGTGCCCCGGAAACCCTTGTCTGGTGCGGGTTTCCGGGGCCGGCCGATGCCTACGAATCAGAAGGTCGGGTGTTCAAGTCACCCAGGGCGCGCTTTGTTTTTCGCACAGTTACGCGAGCCATCCAGCGGTCTAGGTCGAAATTGTCCGAGATCTTCTCGGACATCGTTCTCAAGCCTCTGCTCTCCTCAAGGCCGCCACGCGCGCCGGGGAGCGCACTTTTCGCCGCGCGTCCCGCTCCAGAGGGCCCTGGGCAATGCCGGCGCGCGCCGAGCTTGACCTCTCTGTCATTCTCAAGGCAGAAGAACGATGAGACACTCGAACGAGATCGGCACCTTAATGATCTGCCGTGCCAAATGATCACCTCGATGTTCGACCGCAGCGATGGATGGGAGACCGGCGGCTGAAGCGGCAAGTTGAGATCGAGGAGCGCCAGGAGATGACCAGCCGCGCCAACGAGACGCTTCACACTGCGGCAATCGTCGCGGCCGCGGCTGCGGTCACGGTACCGGTGTTTCTGAGGGCGTGGATCTCCGAGGACGCGTTCATCACCTTCAGATACGTCGCCAACGTGCTGGCGGGATACGGGCCGGTATTCAACCGGGGGGAATATGTCCAGGGCTATACTCACCCCTTGTGGTTCTTGCTGCTTTGCCTCGGAACCATGCTGGTACGGGACCCGATTTATGTCGCGATCGGTTTCGGACTAGTCTTTACGATGCTCACGGTCTTTCAGCTCGCCCACGGCCTGCGGCGGCTGGATGGCGACCGATCACGCGCAATCGTCGCCACGGCGATCGCGTGCGTCGTTCTGGTGTCCAGCGAGTCATGGCTGTCCTTCCAGACCAGTGCATTGGAGAACGCGCTGGCCCACTTTCTGATCATCGCTCTCCTGGTGACGACGATCCGCCACGGCACAACTCGTCCGGGGCAGGCCGCTTTGCTCGCCGGGTTGCTGGTCTTGACACGGGCGGACTTCGCTTTGCTCGTGGCACCGCTTCTCTTGCTGCTGTCGTGGCGCACTCGCGATCGCCCTAGCCTCCTCCGCTTGGCAGCTGCGGCGCTGCCGGTACTGACCTGGGTGGTCGCGGCGTGGGTGTATTACGGCGATCCCGTCCCCAACACGGCCTACGCCAAGGTGGGTATCTATCCCTCCCTCGGTGCGGCCATCGCGCAGGGCAGCGTTTACTTCGCAGACTGGGTGGCGCATGAGCCGTTCCCGGCAGCCGCCGCCTTGCTTCTTTACGCCCTCGGTGTGATGCTGGCGAAACGACTGGAAGAGCGCGCATGCGCAGCGGGCATCCTGGCGTACACTATGTACGTCATCGGCATCGGCGGCGACTTCATGCGTGGGCGGATGTTGTTGCCGATCTTCGTGGCGAGCACAGGGTTCGGCGCGTTGGCGTGGGCGAAATACGCCGACAAGCGCTGGTCATCACCCCGGGTAGCGTTCCTGATTTGTAGCGTGTTCGGTGTGGCTCTGTTTGCCGGTCAGAAGGTGAAGGCGCCTCCAGGCATCGGAATGCGGCCGTTGGGCATCGTCGATGAGCGGCTCGTCTATCCTGGATACCATCTAGCCGCCTACCGCGCCCGCGGCTATGTGGTGCACCCCTTTTTTGATTTCCGCTTCGTGCAGGTATTGCGACGCTACGCCGCCGCATGCGGCCCCTTCACGATTCACCTCCCGTCCCCCCGGGACGGTGGGATACTTGGCGGGCCCCCAGGTCTCGGTTGTGGACACGCTCGGGCTGACGGACCGCTTCATCGCGAAGCTCCCAAGAACGTATCTCCTCAGTGAGCACCCAAGGCCGGGACATCCCGACAAGCGGATACCGCTCTGGTACCTGGCGCAAAAGGAAGACCTGGCGCTAATCAAGGGCTGGCAAGGCGCCCTCGTGCGCCAGGACTGCGCCTTTGGTAGCGCCACCCAGCGCTACAAGGGCTCGACGGATTTGTACGATCCACACACACAGTTGCCGTGAAAACGGCACCCTTGTCGCCGCCCAATGCGAGAGACTCACAACGCGTGATCGTGAGCGCCCTGTTGGCGATCGCGTTGTTGCTCAAAATGGTGCTACTCTTCACCAGCCGGCGTGAGCCAGGGGCGGGCCGGTCTCGGCACAGGCGCTGGCGGAATCTATGAGGCGCCACATCGTTACACCACCGCTATGGCGCACCCGCGTTTGCCATCAGTCGGTCCGCGAGTATCCGCGCCACCCGCTCGTGGCCTACCGCGGTCGGGTGATGATCGGGAAAGAGTTCGGGGCAGCGACCTTCAGGGCAGATGGGTCGGAATGCCGCACCTAGATCGACCACCGGAATGCCGGCTTCCTTCGCGGCGGCTCGGATGATGTCGTTCGTGGGTCCGTACCAGCCGTTTTCCGATGGGTAGGTGAGCAGTATCAGGGTAGTGCCGGCGCCCTTGGCTTGCGCAGCCAAGGTTTCGAGGTTCCTCGTTAGGTCTGCGGCTGGTTGCCACCCTGGTATTCCACCCTCGGGCACGTGCTTCCAGCCCAATTCGAATTCATATGTTCCATAACGCGCAATCCAACTCCGACGCCGCAAACCCTCCCGCGGCCCCGCAGTAATTTGCAGATCGGCTGGTTCCTGGGCAGCGCGCCAAAGCATGTAAAAAAGTCGGTAGACACGGGACACCCTCCACAGCGCTGCAGCCATTCGCTCGGCCGGATCAGGCGATTCGGCCGCTGTTTCGGGCACGGTCCAGAAGTCGTTTGCACCGATCATCACCGTGATCAATTGGGGATGGAAGACCCATAACATGCGATGGAAGTCTTTGGCGAGCTTCGACGAACTCATGCCCGGGAGGCCGAGATTGAGGACGTTAATGTGTTGATTCCTAGAGGTTGTGTTCCAAAGGGTCTCAAGAAGCTTCGGGTAGGCCTGCGACCTGTCCAGGTGCAAACCGTACGTGTTTGAGTCTCCTAAGGCGAGCACCTGCCATTTGTCCCCGGTCCATGAGAGCTGATTTTCTGGTCTGGCGCCGACAAACGCCGCACCGATCTGCAATGTCCCTTCGAGAACGATTAGCGCAAGGCCTACCCCAAACAGTACCAACGCGAGTCGGCTTAGGAACGCCTTGCCCCAGTCCCCCGACATTTGTGCGCAAAGAATAGCGCGTGGGGAATAGCCCGCAACCTGTCTCCGCCAGGTCGGCGGCCTCTTCGAGGGCCCCACGGCGGAAGTACCGGCGATCGGTGGTCAGCTCCAACTCGCCGTAGCGCCCGCGCCCGAGCAGTAGCCGCTCGGCAACCAGCGTCAGCACGGCCACCTCATCCGGCCCGAGCCGCTTCACGACGGTGAGCAAGTGCCGGAAGGGGCTTCTGTCAGTTTTGGCAGTGCCGTCCGTAGGCCTGCGCGCTGTCACGTTCCCGCTACGCCGCTCGGCGCCAGAGGCCGACCGCCGCGGCCGCACTCAGCAGGCCCACGAGCGCGATCAACCCCCAACGCGAGACTGCGGGCGCACCCGTCGGCGCTGGAAGCACCGGCCCACCGGGGTCAACGATCATCTCGTCCACACCCGTGTCATCGCCGAGCTGTCCGTCGGTCAGTGTGAACGTAGCCGTCGGCACGGTCCATTCGCCGGCAATCGTCGTCATCCCAAACGTGGCGCCCGGCAGCGTGTAGAACCGCGACGGCCCGGCGAAGTTCGGCGCCACCTTGCCGAACTTGCGATACAAGGTGAGGGGCACCCGGAGATTCGCCCCGCCGTGACACGTCAGGTCGGCAGCAGGATCACTCGACCCAGCCTCTATGCAGCAGTGAGATCGCCGCGAAGCTCAGGGAAAACGATTTGCCGTCAACGCAGAAACCCCCTAAGTCACCGGCATCGACTGAGCGGTTTTGCACCAAATCGATGTACGTTCACGCGGGGATCGAAATCAATTTTGCAACAGACTCGATGCAGCTCAGTGTATGCCGTGCCCGGCAACCGAGCTTTCGGGAGCCCCCTAGCCGCGGCGAACTTTTCTACCTGTCTGCCACCGCTCCCACTCGCCGAAGGTAAACCGAGCCGCCGGCCCGGATCGAAGACCTCCGGATTCTCCGAATCCGCTGATCCTCCTGAACGCTGATAACGCCGACTTCATCATGCACAACCTCGGCATCCCCATGGAGAGCTGACCATGGCCGTGGCGCCACTTCTACACCGCTAGCGTCCATCTTTGCACGCCGAAGCTGCCCGCGCGTGCGGGCATGGATTTATGGGCGTGCGCCCACGTTTCGCAAATCCCTTTGGAACCCGCTGTCTTGAACGCAGAGATGGGGGAACACTTCATCTCCGAGGTGCGTTGGCCTCCTCCATGCTAGCCAGTTTTCGCCACTGTTCTGTGATGCGAGGCTCACTATGGAGGAACGAGGTTCCCTACTGATCGTAGACGACGAGCGCGGTCCGGCCGAATCCCTCCGCATGATTTTCAAGCCGTCGTACAACGTCTTCACGGCGAGCGGAGGACAAGAGGCCCTTGAAATCTTGCGCTCGACATCCATCGACGTGGTCACGCTTGACTTGCGCATGCCCGCAATGTCCGGCATCGAGGTCATGGAACGCATCAAGGAGTTCGATCCCGACGTCGAAGTGATCGTGGTCACCGGTTACAGCTCGCTCGATTCCGCCATCCGCGGACTGCGCCACGGCATATTCGATTACATCACCAAGCCCTTCGATGTACCGCAAATCTCGGACCTCGTCCGCCGTGCGGTCGCGCGCCGACGCGCCAGACTGCGTGTGCGCCGCATGAAGGAAGATTTCTTGGCCAACCTCTCCCACGAGCTGCGCACGCCGCTCAGCGCCATTATCGGCTACAGCGCCATTTTGGCCGAAGAGCTGCGGGAGGTCGCCAACCGCGACCAGTGCAGTGCGCTCGACCGCATTCAGGTAAACTCTTACGAACTGCTCAATCTGATCGAGGGGGTGCTGCTGTTGAACGCCCTAGATGCCGGCGAGATCACCTTGAACATCGGACCGTTTGACATCGCAGACACCGTCAGGCGCGCCGTTGAGAGGTTCCGGGGATTGGCGACTGAGAAGGGGTTGCTCTTGCGGATGGAGACCGGTTCCCCCACTCTCGCCGCGATCGGCGATGAGGAAAAGGTCGAGCGCGTGCTATGGGCGCTCCTCGACAACGCGATCAAGTTCACTCCCAGCGGGACGGTCTCAGTCACGCTGCGCGGCGCCCCGCAACCCGGTGCCCTCGAAATCGAGGTGGACGATACGGGCGTGGGAATGGAGCCCGAGGAAATCGTGCATGCTCTCGAAGGGCTTTCGCAGGCTGACACCTCTGCGCGCCGGCGCTTCCGCGGCCTCGGATTGGGTCTGCGGATGGCCACCCGGTTGATCGAGTTGCTCGGTGGAGACTTGCGCGTAAGCAGCGAGGCCGGTCGTGGTACGCAGTTCGTCGTCACCCTTCCTTGCCGCCCGAGTCCTTCGAACCTGCAGTTACATTGACTAATGGAACTATCCAACAAGAGACGGCTGATTGCCTGCCGCGATTGCAGTGTGCTGCAACCGCTGACGTGTGTCCGATCAACTCAGGCCGACGATGCCGCCGACGTGTGGCGTCAGGCGTATCGCGACTTCCTCGCGGACCACCGCGGTCACGACCTCGCGTGCTTCGCCCGCCATGGCGATGCGCTTGCCTCCGACCACGCGCTTTGGGACCCCATGGCGACGATCAGGTTCGAGGTCACCGATGGCGAACGTATCTACGTGGCCACCGGCAGCCGGCCTTCGCTGGAGGAGCCGCGAGTATACCGCTTCGGCTCGGGCACCCTCGATGCGGTGGGTACGACGATCCTCGTCGACGACAAGGACCTCAGGCGCGGACTGGATTGGGAGTTCTACCCGCATGCCCTGAGGCTCGGGAAATTGGACCGTTTCGTCCTCGTCGTGCGCGAGATCGTCGGTCGTCTCAATCCAGAGGAACTGCCGATCGCGTTCGACGACGTGGACGATCCTATGGTGAGTATCGCCCGCATGCCCGACCGCAGCTATCAAGAGTTGCTGGCGCGTTGCGCCGAGATTTTCGATCCGACCGAGCTGGACACCGTGAGCAAATTCCTCCGCGACAACCGCGACGAAGACGGGCTGCTGGCCCTGCGTGTGCGCCGCGAATTGAGAGCTTCCGACTAGCGAGGCGGGGGCTCGTTCCGCCGGCGCATGCGGATCGCTCCCCGCCGCGCCTGGCCCTAACACCTGCGCTGATTCCTTTGCGCCTCGAAGCTGATTCCTTTGCGCCTCGAATCAGTGTAGCTTGACTGACCGGGAGCCATCTAATACAGCCAGCTGCGTTCCATGTCGTGCGCCCTAGATGCCGTTGTCGTCCCCGTCCATTTACGTCGTATCCGGCCGCAAATACGCGTGCCCCTCGAGCGTGCCTTGGACGGCGTCCGCATCGATGAAGCTGACGCGCAGGTCCTGATCGATACTGAAGCACCCGACGAAGTCGGCGCCCTGATCGCTGTTGCCGGATACCTGCGCACGCGGTTGCACGGCACCGTGACCACCTTTTCCCCGAAAGTCTTCTTGCCCGTCACCAATGTCTGCCGCAACCGTTGCTCGTACTGCACGTTCCGTAGCGATCCCGACGACGCGCACGCCTGGACGATGGCCCCTGATGAAATCCGCACCAGCTCGCGCAACGGCCGCGCCCTTGGTTGCATCGAGGCGCTGATGTGCCTCGGCGACAAGCCGGAGCTGGCCTTCGACTCGTACCGGGCAACACTGCGGCAGCTTGGCCACGCCAGCACACTCGCTTACGTGCATCAGGCCTGCGAGATCGCGCTTGAGGAGGGCTTGCTGCCACACACCAACGCGGGTTTGATGAGCCGTGAAGAGCTGGAGTCGCTGAAAGCCGTCAATGTCAGCATGGGGTCGATGCTGGAGAACGTCAGCCCGCGACTACGACGCAAAGGCGAAGCTCACTACTATTCGCCCGACAAGGATCCGGAACGGCGCCTTGCAATGATGCGGCACGCCGGCGAGTTGCGCATCCCGTTCACCACCGGCATCCTTATTGGAATCGGCGAGACCCGTGCCGAGCGTGTCGCCAGCCTCGGCGCCATCCGCGACCTGCACCGCGATTACGGCCATATCCAGGAGGTCATCATTCAAAATCTCCGCGTTAAACCGACCACCGCGATGGTCGGGCGCCACGAACCGGACAGCCTCGACATCGCCCGCACCATCGCCGTCGCCCGATTGATGCTCGGCGGCATGAATATCCAAGCTCCACCTAACCTCAGCCCATACGATCACCGCCTGCTCCTCGCCGCCGGCATCAATGATTGGGGCGGCATCTCGCCGCTCACTCCGGACTACGTCAACCCGGAGGCGCCCTGGCCACATATCGCGGCGCTCGCCGAGACCTGCCGCGCGCAGGGCTTCACCTTACAGCGCCGCTTGCCAATCTATTCCGAGTTCATCGACGGGCCAGGCTTTCTCGAATCGAGCTTGCGCCGGCTCATCGCTGAGCGCACGGCGCAATCAGGAGCACAATTATGCTGATGAACCACCTGCGCGAGTTAGTGGGCGATACGCGGCCCTTGGAGACCGCGATTGCGGCGGCACAACCGAAACTCGCCAACGCCCTGGAACGCTCGCTCGTTGGGCGAGAACTGGACTTCGAAGACGGCCTGCTGCTTCTGCAGGCGGAAGGTGCGGATTTGCTCGCCTTGCTGCGCGCAGCCGATTGTGCGCGCTCCACCGACGTCGGACCCGTGGTGACCTACGTCGTCAATAGGAACATCAACTTCACCAACGTGTGCTTCGTTGGTTGTCAGTTCTGCGCCTTCGCGCGTCATCGCAAAGACGACGACGCGCGCACCGATGACACGGAACAGCTGCTGGCCAAGGTCCAGGAGGCTGTCGACTGCGGCGCCACCGAGGTTTGCATGCAAGGCGGCATCAATCCCGAGATGGATGCCTTCGCCTACCGCGATCTCTTACTCGCCATTAAAGCCCGGTTTCCTGCGATCCATATGCATGCCTTCTCGCCGATGGAGATTATGTACGGCGCGCGTCGGACCGGCATGAACTACCGCGATTACATCACCATGCTGAAGGACGCCGGCCTCGACACAATCCCGGGGACCGCCGCCGAGATCCTCGACGACGAGGTGCGCCAGGTTCTCAGCCATAAGAAGATCGACGTCCGCACCTGGGTGGAGATCATCAGCACGGCACACCGTGTCGGTGTGCCCACCACGGCCACAATCATGTATGGGCACATCGAGCGGCCCGAACACATCGTCCGCCACCTCGAATTAATACGCTCGATTCAAAAGGAAACGGGTGGCTTTACCGAGTTCGTGCCGCTGCGCTTTATTCATACCTACACACAACTATATCAGAAAGGTCTGGTAGATCCGCCGCCGAAAGGGGCGGTCGATTTGCGCATGTACGCCTTCTCGCGGCTGATGCTGCGCGGGAGGGTCAACAATATCCAGACTTCATGGGTGAAGCTGGGCACCGAGCTGGCGCAGTTGAGCCTGAAGGCCGGCTGCAACGATTTCGGCGGCACGCTGATGGAGGAGCAGATCTCGAAGTCCGCTGGGGCGGACGCCGGCGAGTACTTGCCGGCCCAGCGCATCCGCGAGCTCATCGCCGGCGTAGGACGCACGCCGCAAGAACGCACGACGACGTATGGCAGAGTCTCCGCAGACCGGGCGCACAAAACGCGTGACGGTGCTGGCTGGAGGAGTGGGCGCGGCGCGCTTCTTACGGGGCCTCAGCCCGCTTCTTGATCCACGCCGCCTCACCGTTATCGTCAATACCGGGGACGACGAGACCTTCTTCGGCCTCCATGTCTCGCCGGACCTCGACACCGTGATTTACACGCTTGCCGGCGCCGTCAATCCGCTATCCGGTTGGGGCATCTACAAGGACACCACCGCCTGCCTCGGCGCGCTCGGCCGCTTCTATGACGAGACCTGGTTCCGGTTGGGAGATCGTGACCTGGCCACTCACATTTTTCGTACCGACGCGCTGCGGCGGGGCGCGACCTTGACTGAAATCACACGCGCGCTTGCCGCGGCCTTCGGTGTGTCCATCGATGTCGTACCCATGAGTGACGCGCCGGTGCGCACCGTCATAGAAGTCGCCGGCCGCGGTCCTCTGCCCTTCCAGCGCTATCTCGTCCGTGGCGGCGGCCGGGGACGTGTGACGGGCATCAAGCTGCGCGGCGCCCGGCGGGCGCGCCCCGCGCCGGGCACGCTGACTGCCGTTCGGCAATCGCAGTTCGTCATCCTCCCGCCCAGTAATCCGCTCGTCAGCATCGGCCCCATCCTGGCACTGCCGGGCATGCGCCGGGCGCTGCGAACGACGCGCGCCCGCGTCGCCGCCGTCAGCCCCATCGTCGGCGGTGCCCCGGTCAAAGGGCCGCTGCATCACATGCTCGAGGGACTCGGCCATGAGGTCTCGCCGGTGGGAGTAGCGCGGTTGTACCGCGACTGCGTCGACGTGTTCGTAGTCGACGTTCGCGATGCCGCCCTGGCCTCGCGCGTCGAGGCCCTCGGCATGCGTCCAGTCGTTACCGACACCCTGATGACCAGCCCCGCGAAATCGCGCCGCTTGGCAGCCACCGTCTTGCGCGAGTTGCAACGATGAGCATCAGCATCACAGGAATCAGCGGCATCCCGGCCGTCCAGCCCGGCGACGACCTCGCCGGCCTTCTGCTGTCGGCCCTGGAGCACGCCAAGCTGCGCCTCCTCACCGGCGACGTTCTAGTAATCTGCCAGAAGGTGGTCTCGAAGGCGGAGGGCCGGATCGTCCGCCTCACCGAGGTCACTGCATCACCGTTCGCGTGCAAGCTGGCGGCTGACATGACCGATAAGGACCCTCGCGTCATCGAGGTGGTGCTGCGCGAAACCAAGCGCATCGTCAAAATGGATCGCGGCCACCTCATCACTGAGGCCGGGCCGGGTTGGGTCTGTGCCAACGCCGGTGTTGACGAGTCGAACAGCCTCGGCCCGGATACGGTCGTGCTGCTGCCATTGGACCCAGACGCCTCTGCACGCTGCCTACGGCAGGCAGTGCGCCAGCGCGCCGGCGCGGACGTAGCGGTCCTGATTACCGATACCTTCGGACGGCCTTGGCGCGAGGGCCTCGTCGACTTCGCGCTCGGTGTCTCGGGTATGGATGCCCTGCTCGATCTGCGCGGCCAGCGCGATCTCACCGGTCGTGAGCTGCACCACACAGTGATGGCCCAAGCGGATGCGCTGGCGGCGGCGGCCGGCCTGGTGATGCGGAAAGGCGACGGCATCCCCGCCGCCCTGGTGCGGGGCTACCAATTCACGCCGGTGGAGGGCGGCGGCAAGCGCCTCATCCGCGCCCGCGAGTTCGACCTGTTCCGCTGAATTTGGGTGCGCAGGTGCGGCAACGACGGTCCCCTGCCCCCCTCTCCTCGCCTGTCGGGCCTGCCGTAAGATCGTTCCGCCGCCCGCTGTTCCGTCCACCCGCTCAGTCGAACCCTGGGGCGTACATTGCCAGCAGCGCTTGCGGCTCGGTGATCCCTTCGCGCTGGAAGTACTCGCGGGCTTGGGCAATCAACTGCCTTCCTATCTCACCGCCGATCAGCTCCCCGGTGCGCCGCCGCGTCAGCGCGAGGAAGAGTTGCATCCCCGCGGCTTCAAAGCGTCTCGCGGCTTCTCTGAGCTGGCTGATGGCTTTCTGCCCATCGCCACGCAGGGCGGCAGCTCCGGCCCCAATGAGCAACGCGTGCGCACTCATGTCGGGTCGACTCTCACGTGCGAAGCGGGCGGCATCGCGCTGGGCGCACGCGGACATAGCACTTCGAGCGGCGCTGTCGCGACACGCGACGGCCAGTGCGGTACGCGCGCGCAACAGCTGACTGTCGTTGCGAACCAGCGCGTGGCGTAGGAGGTTCGAGCGCTGCAGTTTCGGCCACGTGTCTTGAATCCGTCGCCATGCCTCAGACGGCCGCCCCTCGCATATGTCACAGTATGTCTCGAGGCGAAAAAGGTAAAAGTGCTGCATGTTAAAGCCGGACGGCGTCCAGCATGCGAGGATGCGCTTTGCCAAGCTGCGAACGCCTACGGTGTCACCCTTGAGTAGCCGACACAATGCTCGGTACAGCAATGCCGTAATGACGCCGTACAGGTCGCCTCTTTGCTCCGCCTGACCTAACAATTCGTCAGCACGCCGCCCCATTGCCCCGATCTCGCCGATCTCTTCGAGCGCGCGACACGACCCCGAGTACGTGCCGTCCACTTCCCAGGTAACTCCCCGGCAATGCTCTAGCAGAGCGTCCCTACCGGCATCGCAGAGGGCCAACATCTCTCGCCAGCGGCCTTCTATCATGCGGACCTCAGCCATGCTGACCACAGTCAAATCGCGCAAGTACTGGTTGGTTGTTGAGGTGGCGGTTTCACGCGCACTGTTGATCAGGCGCGCCGCCAAACGGCCGAGCGCCCCACCGATAGGCAACAATGCGATGCCGGCCGACGCAAAGGCGAGCGCAACCCGCTCCCTGTCACCCCAGCGCAATGCGAGCCAGAGGCTTAGCACGGCAAAGTAAAGCCCGCGTATCGGATCCACGAAGACCAGGCCCTTCGCCGCCGAGTGACAGGCCTCCATACGCGCCGCTGCCTCTGCCGCTGTGTCAGCGGCTGCACGGTTGGGAATCCAGCCGCCCCGCAACCACAACGCTATCAGGCGGGCGCCTAGCCCGACGGCAAGAGCACGAAAACTTTTAGGATACCTGAGTCCTATGTCCCCCAGCACCCCGCGGATGACGGCGCTGCCTTCGTCCATGTGGCCGGTGATCAGGTACTGCTCCGCGGCCCGCCGTCGCAGATCGAGCTGCTCGCCTGAAGCCGCGTGCGCGGCCGCCGACAGGAAGACCGGCGCCGCCTCGGCGCCACGCCCCGCATTGACCAATGCTTCGGCCCGCGCCACCTCGAGCGACGCCACTCGCGCCTCATCCCACTCCTTGAGCTCGAGGGCGCGGCCATACAATTCCGCCGCGCGCGCGAACGCCAGCGTCTCCGCCGCGCGCTCGGCCGCCTGCACCGCCCACTCGGCCGCGCGCTCGCGCCGGCCAGCGCCGAGATTATGCCGAAACAACGCCTCAGCATCGAGCACCGGCTGCTTTCCCAAGGCATCGGCGAGGCCGCCGTGCCGCGCTTGCCTCACGTCGGCTGCCAGCGAAGCCACCAGCGCCTCGCGGATACGGTCGTGGTAGACCTCGACCGCGACCTCATCCTTCAGCGTGATCGTCCGCAACAGGAAGCGTTGCTCCAGTGCGGCGACCAGTGGGCGGCCACGCTCTCCGACCGCCGCAGCGGCGAGCGCGATGCTTCGTTGCACCGGACCGCCGGCGATGGATACTACCTCCAGGAGCTGGCGCGCCGGCGCCGAGAGCTGCCGCGTTCGTTCCGTCATGACGTCCGCCAGACGCAGCGAACCAGTTGCCGGCGCTTCCCCTGCCAAATAGGAGCGCGCATCGACGGACCGGACCAGCTCACCGATGAAGAACGGGTTACCGGCAGACTCGGCGACGATCTCGGTGAGACAGCGGTTCGACTCGATCTGGGCTCTACAGAGTCGTGCCGCCAACTCGTGAGCCTCGCTCGCGTCCAACGGCCCGAGCACGATTTCCTCATGAGGCATGAGCGCGGCTTCGTCGGCGCGCGCCTCTGCCTTCCGCAGCAATGGGATGTGATCGCGATCTTCACTGCGGTAGGAGAGCAGCACCAGCATCGCGGGAGCGTCCGGCGGCCGCAGCAACTCGTGCAACAGGGCTGCGCTGTCCGCGTCGCTCCATTGCAAGTCGTCGATCCACAGGATCAGCGGCTGGCGATCGGCCAGGCGCCCCAGAAGAGCGCGCAACGCGCTGACGCCGCGGCGCCGCATCTCGCGCGGGTCGGTCGCTCGCGGCTCGGTCGCTTGCGGCGTGGCCGCTTGTTGCTGCGGTGCCGGCCCTTTAAATACCTCTACACGCCCGAGCACCGGGAACAGTCGGCTGAGCGCGTCGGCATGCTGCGGGATGAGAGGCTGGACCTCTTCTTGCGGCAGAGAGACGAGCCAGCGGCTCAACACATCGATCACAGCATCAAGCGCATTGTAGGATAGAGATTCTTGCGGCTGGCAACGGCCGCGCAGGATCAGCGCGCGCCGCCCCTGTTCGATTGCAGCGAGAAAGCGGCGAACCAGCTCACTCTTGCCGATGCCAGAACTACCGACGATGTGCACCACTGCTACTTGCCCGTCTTGCACTCGGTCGAACGCCGCGTGCAGTTTGGCCAGCTCAGCGCCGCGGCCGACGAACGGGATTTCACCTGCGGTCGACGCTCGCGCACCCGACCCTTCGACAACCGCACGGTAAGCAGAGGGCTCTCTCGGAAGCGAAATACCAAGCGCTCGCCCTGAGCGTGTCGAAGCACCCACCGCGCATTCACCGCTACTCTTGCTTGACAGGTGCAGCGTGCAGAAGGATTCGTCCAATGCTGCGAGAATCTCTCTCGCACTCGGCCGGCAGCTCGGGTCGGGGTTCAACAGCGCCGTAATCAACGCCTCGAGGCGCTCGGGTAGCGCCGGCACGAGCGTGCGCACGCCCGGCGGCGCGCCGCGGGCTTTGCTCATCAGCATACGAGCTGGGGATCCTTCGAACGGCAGCCGACCCGCCAGCGTCTCGTAGAACACCACGCCGACGCTATACCAATCGGCGGCCGGATGGGGCGGCTTACCCCACGCTTGCTCCGGCGCCATGTAAGCCAGCGTGCCGTTGAAGCCGCTTACATCCGCATCGGCAGGCCCCCTGCGGTGCAACGCCGTCGCCAGCCCGAAGTCGAGCAGCACGACCCGACCCTCTCGCGTGATCAAGATGTTAGGTGGCTTCACATCTCGGTGCAGCTTATCGGCGCTATGCACCGCCGCAAGCCCTTGTACGAGCTGGCGCGCCGCATCGACAAAGGGGCGGAGTCCATCCCCGTTGAGCGGGCTGCCGGACAGCCGCCCGGCTTCTCTACGCACATGCGCGACGAACTCCAAACCCTCCACCGGCTCCATGGTGAAAAAGCATTCGTGATCCGTCACCACGAGTTCGTACAACTCGACGAGGTTCGGATGCACGATACCGGCGAGCGCCCGGAATTCCTGTTTCAGGTGATAGAGTTGCTCCGGCGCAGGCGCGCCCAGGGTTTTCAGCGCAACTTCGGAGTCCGTTTCCCTGTCGTAGACCCGGTACACCGCACCGATGCTGCCACGGCCCAGACATGCCACGCTCCGGAAGCGCTCCGTTCCACTGAAGGTGATGGCGTCCGCAGCCGCTCCGAATCGCTGATCAGGACCGGTCATTCGTGCGCCTTTGCAGCTACGCCGCTGTTCCCCCCCTCCACAGCCACCTCAGCCACGCTGGCGTTCGAGTCCAACCCCACGAATTAGTTTGTACATATACGAGCGCGTGACATCGAGCCGGCGCGCGGCTTCGGCGACGTTCCAATCCGTCTCCGCCAGCGTCTGTTCGAGCAGCTGCATGTGGAAACGCCGCGTCGCCTGCTGGAAGGTCAGCACCCCGTTCGGTTCGCCGTCGAAGTTGTCGCCGTCGGCGAACAGGTGATGCCGCTCGACCTGGGTGGCCTCCTCGCCCGCGCCGCGGATGGCAGCGGCCTCCACTGCGTGTGCGAGCTGCCGCACGTTGCCGGGCCAGTCGGCCGACTCCGCGGCGCGCAGCGCGTTACGGGAGAATTCCAGGTGCGGCAGTCCGTGCCGCTCAACCGCGCGCGCAAAAGTAAGCAACCAGGTCCGCAATATCCTCGCGCCGCTCGGCCAGCGATGGGAGGCGGATGCTGATGACCTGCAAGCGGTAGAAGAGATCATCGCGGAAGCGCCGCTGCGCCATGGCGCGCTTGAGGTCGGTGTTGGTGGCGGCGATCACGCGTACGTCGGCCGTCACCGGTTGTGCGCTGCCGAGCGGATAGTACTCCTTCGACTGCAACAGCTGCAGGAGCTTCGCCTGCGCCGCCAGCGAGAGGTCGCTGATCTCGTCGAACAACAACGTGCCGCGCTCCGCCGCCGCCACCTTGCCCTCGACCCGCCGCACGGCGGTCGAGTGCGCGCCCGGCAAGGCGCCGAACAGCTCGCTTTCGATGAGCGTATCGGGCATGGCGCCGCAGTTCACCACGACAAACGGCCCTCCCGCCCGCGGACTGTTGTCGTGCAGCACGCGGGCCACATGCGTCTTGCCCGTGCCGGAATCACCGGTGAGCAACACGCTGATCTCGAGGGGCGCCACCTGCGCCGTCTGCTTGAGCACCGCCGCCAGTGCGGGGCTGTGCCCGATGACGGTCTCAGCACGCAGCGCGCGCCGCATCGGCTGGGTCGCATCAGCAGCAAGGTCCCGCCGCTCCTGATCGAGCAGGCGGTCGACCAGTGGCGCCAAGTGCCGTGTCACCAGCTCGGCGCGTGCCCGGCCCTCATCCGAAAACACGCTCGAGCACGGCGCCCCCTGCAAGTACAGCACTCCACGCGGGGGATCATCGCCGATGGGCGCGCACAAGACGGCCTCAATGCGGTTCCCCTGAACGCTGGCCCGCGCGCTGAAGCGCGGGTCGAGCACAGCGGACGGCGTCACGATGGTCTGGCCGGTGGCGAGCGCCTCGGCGATGATGCCGCGTGAAATCACCGCCCTGACGTCGTCGACCTCTTCTTCTGACAGCGCGTGTGCCACCCACCAGCGCGCCTCTCCACCTGGCGCCTCGTTGTCGTAAACCTCGATGTAGCCCTGATGCGCCGCGCTCAGCTCGACGAGCACTGCCAACGCCTCTTTCAGAAGCGGCGCAATCGCCTGCTGCGGACTGAGATGTAGCAGACGCAGGTACAGGTGACGTTCTCGGGCTAGGACATCAAGCGTCGGCGCGTCCATACAGGCGACCTTCTTTAACCCTAATCTGACTAAAAATGAAACCCTCGGCTGCGACACGCTGCCTCCAGGACACAGCGCGTCCACCGTGGCAGCCACCGTCCGCCGCCGCTGTCGGCGGAACGCGGCACCCAGGCAGCAGCCGCCCGGTGGCACCGGTCATGCACTGACCCCGCAGTGCCAGGGGGGCGGTATGCCCGTCGATCACGGCGAGCTATTCTCTGGCCGCGGGGGGACGGTTTTGCTCGGCGAGGTCGGCGGCATGCCGTTGGCGTTGCAGCCGCCCGTCCTGAGCATGCTACCCCCTGTTGGCAGGAAGCTGAAACGTTACCGGCATCCGCGAGCGACCGTGCAAAAGGCGTGTGGGCCAACCGAAACACCGGCAGAAGTCCCCGCCCCTGCCAAGGGCAAAACGGCTCGCATACTAGTCACCATGCAAACTATCAGCTATGATATTGACATAGGTCATCCCGTATTTTTCGGAGCTGCGGCAGTGGCGGCGGCGGAAGTAAGGTGGAGTTTCGAGAAGCTAGAGACGTAGATCCGACTGTTCCGACTTCACTATAAGTCAACGCGCACGCCAGGAGTACTTTCACCCGCCTCAATCCTCTTGAGGCGCGTGTTCCTCCAGCCACGCGCCGCGGCAGCCGCGATTGCGGCAAAACCAATGCCCGTCGGCGCTGAAGGCGGTGACGCAGCGCACGCTGCCGCCAGCGAGCTTGATGATGGGGTGGCGCTCGCCGCAGTGCTCACAGCTGATGAAACGTCCCGGCGCCCGGCGGACCGCGCGAAGGTCGGTAATCGTGCCCATGGCTCCGCTTCCACAACTATCTAGTGCCACCGAAGGGGATATTACAATAGTTGGAGTGGCAGTGGGTGTTCCCCGCCTCGATCTATGCGTGCATCCGCGCAGCGGAGTGGAGCACTCGATATTCCGTACCCAGTCAGACGGCGAAGAAAAGGCTCTGCGCGAACGCCCATTCCGAATCGATCCACTGGCCGGCGCCGCGGTACCCGGTCCGCTCGCCCATGGCGATGACTTCCTGCGGATTGTACTTGTGCGAGCTCTCGGTCCAGGTGGTTTCGCCCTCGCGCAGGTGACACCGGATTCCGGCTTTGCGAATGAGAATGTCCTGCGGGGATTTCGCACGCAGGTGCATCTCGACGCGGCGCTCCCGTTCGTCATAGCGCGCCACGTGATCGAATTGCGCCAGATCGAAATCGGCGTCCAGCTCTCGGTTGATGCGCGCAAGCAGATTCTTGTTGAACGCGGCGGTGACGCCTGCGGGATCGTCGTAAGCGAGGAGAAGCTCCGAGATGGGCTTTTCGAGATCGGTAGCGAGCAGGAGCGCATCGCCTGGTTGCAGGGCCTTCCGCACGTCACGGAGGAATTGGTCGCCCGCCGGACGGTCGAAATTCCCAATCGTGCTGCCGAGGAAGAGCACCAACACATGCACGCCGTCACGCCTGCGCGCCGCCACTGCGCGCAGGCCGTCAAGATAAGCGCTCTCGAACCCGAGGACGCTCACCCTGTCGATCTGCCCGATCTCCTGCTGGCAGCGCCACAGCGCGCTCCTTGAAATATCGATCGGATAGTAGTTCACGCGCTGCCGCCGCGCCATCGCCTTGAGCAGCCAGCGAGTCTTCTGGCCGCTGCCGCTGCCGAGCTCCACGACGACCACCGGATTCGGCAAGCAGGCAACGATCTCCGCCGAGTGACGTTGGAGCAGTCGCATTCCCGCGCGGCTCAGGCCGTACTCGGGAAGCAGGCAGATGGCATCGAACAGCGCCGAGCCGACATCGTCGTAGAGATACTTCGAAGGCAACTCCTTCTGCCCCGGCCGGCTGAGGCCCGCGACCACATCCGACGCGAATTCGCTCAGCGCCGGGGTGGCGGCGGCCGCGGTAACGAGCATCGGCGCGGGTGCCATCGCTACTCCTCCACACAGCGGAATTTCGCGTAGACGTACGGATAACGCGGCTGGAACCAGTTGCGGAACGACCGGCGCAGCATGCACGCGTCCGTGCGGGACGAGCCGCCTTTCAGCACGAAATGTTTCCCGTCGAAAAAAGCGGCCGAATAACCCCGGTAATACGGGAGCGGCTCGAATCCCGGCAGAGGAGCGAACGGCGTCGAGGTCCACTCCCAGCCGTTGCCTACAAGATCGCACACGCCGAAGGCGCTCGACCCGGCCAGATGCGCGTCCACCGGTGTCGGGTCCCAGTGACCGTGATGGAAGTTCCCGCGCGCGCGCTCCGGTTCCGCATCGCCCCAGGGGGCATCGCCCCAAGGATACATGCGTTCGCCTCCGATCGGCGTGCCGTACGCGGCGCGGTGCCACTGCGCTTCCGAAGGGAGTTTCTTGCCGGCCCAGCACGCAAACGCAGACGCTTCCGCGTGGCTGACGTACACGGGCCACGCCGCCGGCAACGGAATCGTTCCGAACATCGCTCGGTGTCCCCACCGCGTATCGCGATCGGTCGCGCGCGAGCCCGAGCGCAAGATCCAGAAGTGCGGATGCTCCAGACGCTCGCGGCTCCGCCAGTCCCAATCTTCCGGTTTCCAGTAGCGCGCGTCCTCATAGCCGCCCGCCTGCACGAATTTCAAATACTGCGCGTTGGTGACGGGAAATACGTCGATCGAGAATTCCGGCACGATGATTTGCTGCCTCTCGAATTCGTTGTCCCAGCCCAGCCAGCCGGCGCCACGTGATCGGCCGAGCGTTGCCGTGCCCACGGAAATCGTGGCTTGTCGTTGCTTCGGTGCCGGCCTGAAATCGGCGGTCGGGCCGGGCAGCCCCCTTCTCTTTTCAAGCGCCAGATTGTGAATAAGGTACGCGAGCGTTTCGGCGTGCATCAAGCGGTGCTCGATGGCCACCTGCAGCAGCGTTCCGTCAGCCAGCAAGGGATCGGAGACATCGGTGCTGCGCGGAAACTGTTCGTCTAACAGCGCCCGCACCTGCCGGCCGTATTGTTCTACCTGCCCAAGGCTAGGCCAGTCGCCGGGCGTGTCCACAGGAAGTCCGCCGCCCACGGGATCGATGCCGAATGCGAAGAGCTGGTCGAAGGTTGGTTCCCGCGACTCCAGGCCGAGTGCCGCGTGGAGCAAATTCCAATCAAACGCTTCGAGGTGCCCAAGATAGAAGATCGGCCGGTGGCGTTCCGGGATCGGGCGCTCGTAGAAAGACGCCGGCGGCAGCAAATCGAACAGCGCATCGGTCCGCGCCCGCGCCTCCGCCATGCGGGTAAACGGAGACGGCGGGCGCCTCAGCGCCAGTTGGGGAGTTGCCATGGTTCGCCTCGATGTAAACTTTCCCTTTTACGATTACGCCGCGTGAGGCCGAGGCGCAAGGCACCCCTCCGGAATTCTCAGTCCGGAAGTCTCAGTCCGGAAGTCTCGATTAATGCCAACCCGTGGCCAGGCAGGAGACTCTGTGGCAAGCCGTTCCCAGGATATGCGCAGTTTCAATTCCGGACGAATTTTGCGTACATGCAATGTACACCGAAGGAGCATGGCTACGTGCGGGAAGACGGCTTTCGTTGACCCCGCGGATTGCCTGCTCTACGCTCACCGCCATGGGCGCTACGTACGTGCATGCGCGACTGCGAGGGGCACGACGCACATCGCTGGAGCCGTAACTCTCGGCTTAGCGTACTGCTAATGCACATCAGACAAGCAACACACCAAGACCTGGCAACCCTTGCCAGGCTCGTCAGCGAATCGAACAAGGACGTAGCTTACAAGTTCGGACTGAACGCCGAGAACTGCCCGAAGCACCCCTCGTTCTGCACCGAAGACTGGATCAAGGCAGATCTCGAACGGGGTGAGATCTACTTTGTCATTGAGAATGGCGTCGAACCGGTTGGCTGCGTCGCCTACGAGAATCCAAGCGCCGGGCTGGCGTACCTGAATCGCTTGTCGGTCCTTCCAGCGCATCGCAGACGGGGCGTCGGAGCCCTCCTTGTAAAGCATGTCATTGAGCATGCACGTGCCGCATCGATTCGTACTGTGAGCATCGGGGTAATTGCCGAGCACGCCGATCTGCAACGCTGGTACAAGAAGCTCGGCTTCCAGGAAGGAGAGACCAAGCGGTTTCCTCATCTCCCGTTCTCGGTAAAGTACATGGCTTATGCGCTTGAAGGCGCGTAGCCCTTCAATTAACCGGACCCGCAAGACTTCGCCAGGGCGCTACGCGCCGCAAATGCCGCGCTCGACCCCACCGGTACTCTCAATGCGGGCGTGCTGATCGACGTCGAGGCGTAACCGGGCAGGAGACTCTTCGCAAGCGTTTCTCAGGAGCTGCGTCACGCGGCACGGCCCGGCGCAGAAGCTGGCGCCCGGCGTATTGTGAATGGACAAGTCTGTAACACAGGCCGGATGGTTGGAGGGATACACGGTAGATAAATGACGGGTGCATGTAGACATTGTGGGCTCTTCCAGGTTCTGCGCCATGTTCTCCCAATTGACGGGTGTTATTGTGCATTCTTGGGGTGCTTCTCTGTTCGGAGGAGCTTTCCTTATTAACAAGTCTGGCACGAAGCGGGCACCCTCCTTCGACAAAGCTGAGGACACTTCGGTACGGCCCCTGAACACACGGGGCCTACTCGGCGCGGGTTTTTCCCGTAACCCAACTTTCGACGCAAAGATTCCGCCTTCTCCCGCGCGTCTTCTCCGCGTGGGAGGGTTGGGGTGAGGGCGATCTGCCGCGCCCCGCTTGTACGACTCCGTCTCATGCTTGCACCCTCGCCCTGCCCTTCTCCCGCGCGTTTTCTCCGCGTGGGAGAGGGTTGGGGTGAGGGTGATTTGCCCGGGCGCTTGCACGACCCCGTCTCATACTTCCATGTCACAGACTGGGCTAATTGACCATTTGCAGTTCAGCAGGGGTCGCCGCGCCGATGGAGAGCCGCGATCCGCGCATCGATGATTATTTCTCAGCGCGAGCTTCGCTTGCCGCCCAAAGTCGAAGGTCCAAAGTCCGAAGTGGCTGGCCAGAATCTTAGCGCGGCTCGACGATGTGCGGAAACAGTAGCACAGAGGGGTTGCTCAGCGCGGGCTTTGCCCGTAACCCAACTGTGAAGAGACCGAAGCATAACCCTTTGGAACAGTGGCGCTACTGTTCTATGAATACCCACGAGCGTGGGGTGCGTTACATGACGGAGCAGGCAGATTCGAGCGCACCGCTGGCTCGCGTTCGCTCGCCGCAGGCGCAAGATAGCGGCTTCTATCTTGAATACGATGGATCCCTGGAGAGCCCCGCGAGGCCCCCGGCACGCGGGTCAGCAAATCTGAGGATGGCGGCGCCGATCACGGTCGGCCGGGCACCGGGTATCGGGATTGTGGGTGGAAAGCTACAGGTGCGGCGGCGCTCTTACAGGCGTTATCATACGCAGTTCAAGCCAGGGTACCCCATCACCCCATCGCGAAGACCCGACAGCCTCCGGTGCCGTCTACTTAACGATACCAAGCACGGCCCTCCGGCCAGGTGCAAAAGCGTCGGGGTACCGGCGATCAACTGGTGTTTTTTGGGCTCAGACAGACCGAACGGTGCTGCGCCGTAACCGACGGATGCCGACCAACAACAGCACGGCGGCAGCCATGGTCAACCCGGATACAGACAGCGTCGGGGCGGCGTTCGTAGGCCGCCCCGTAAACCCTGATATCACGTACACCACCGAGTCGCTGAAATCCGAAATGATCAGGTCGTTCGTGACAGGGTCGACGGCAGCCCCTTCCGGACCGGAGAACCCCGAAGCGAACACGGCGGCTGTCGACGGCACCGGATCACCGTTGCTGTCCACCTGGTAGGCATCGATCTCGTCGTTGGAATACGCGTTCACCAAAATGCTCGGGAGCGCGAAATCCGGCGCACCCATTGGCGCATACACAAAACCCTGCGGACTACCCGCCAGCGTGGTTTCCAAGGTGGCCGACGTGATGTCGAAGGTACCCGACCCGTCGGAGGCGAACGCCAGCGTGTACCAATTGCCGCTAGAGTAGACGTCAATCTTGAACTCTCCAGCGCCGGGGAAGCCGGACGGCACGAACTCCAGCGCGCCAACCGACGGGGTGACGCTCAACGGGGTCAACAGCACAGACTTGTTGGTCACTGCGCTGCCCGACTTGATCTCGCCGATTACATTGTCACTGTACTCCGTGAAGAACAGGACCTGACTCGGGCCATACGCCAAGCCGCCGTCGATGTCGTTAGCCGTGGCAAGCAAGCTCGCGGTGCCAGAAAAGCCGGTGATGTGACCGCTCCCGTTGCGCACCACCGCGATCGCGTAGACCCCGCCACTCGAATTGTTTGCATTACCGCCAATGAGCAGCGTGTTCGGATCGGTGGCGAGAAACGTCACGCCGCCGTAGCTTCCGGGCACCCCGGGAACGCTGCCCAAGCCGGTGATAGCGTAATGCGCGCTAAAGGGTGACGCGATCGTCTGCGCCCGAGACGCTGCTGCGTGCGCACAGAGGATCGTCGCGAATATGAATAATGCCTTCAGCCGGACACACACGGATCGATTCATCTCAACCATGGCGCACATCTATCTGAGCCGCGCTGTTTGTCAAGGCAACGAGTAACTTACCACTCCCCTCCGCTGTCAGCGATGCGCGGACAAACCCCAGCCGGACATGCCGGACATTCGCTGCAATATACGCGAACCGCCCCCCGTAGATAAGAGGTTCGCTGCCCGTCGCGCTTGACAGGCAGCGCTGGGGGAAACGGTGTCTGTCGGCTTCTGCGATAGAGAACAAAGCCGCTGACGCGGGGGCGCAAGGCAAGCGTTTCTGCCAGGGCGCGAGACGTCGGCGGGAACCCGCGGCCTGCAGTGATCGCGGATCGGGTTGACACAGCGGTGCGTGTGGAGGCCAACACTGCCCTCCAAAAGCGGCTCGCCGGCGTGGCGATTCCCGTCATCCCGCGAGTTGCACTCGGAGGGTACGATGGGACACCTACGCACCAAGATGGAGCAGGACATGCTGATCCCAACGACGAGATCACCCTCGACGAGATCGAGCGGATTGCGATCTAACAACGCATTCCCAGCTACCCGTAGGAAATCCTGGCTCTAGATCGTCTCCTTGACGTGGGTTCAATTTTCTCCGACTATCACCGTTGTTTCTAGCCTTCTTGTGCGACGGAGGACCACACGGCAACACAGTTCGAGCGTCTTGATTCTCTTATGGGCAGCCGCTTGTCACTGCGCACCGACGCGGCCCGCGATCACCGTCCAGCTACTGCAACCCTTCAGACGCCTCATGCCTGAAACCCCGGAGCAACGCGCCCGCCAACAGATCGATGCGCAACTCGTTGCGTGCGGCTGGGTCGTTCAGGATTACAAGCAGTTCAACCCAGCCGCCGGGCGCGGCATTGCGCTGCGTGAAACGCCGCTCAAGACCTGTCCCTGCGATTACCTGCTCCTCGTGGACCGCAAAGCTCTCGGCGTAATTGAAGCCAAGAAGGTAGGCAGCACGCTCTCCACCGTCGCCGATCAGTCCGCTCGCTACGCGTCCAGTCTCCCCGACCTCCTTGCCGCCGGAGCAACCAGGACACTGCCCTTTCTTTACGAATCCACAAGCGTCGAGACCTACTTCCGCGACTCGCGCGACCCCGACCCGCGCTCCCGGCGCGTCTTCGCTTTTCATCGCCCGGAGACGCTCGCCGAGTGGGCGGCCGAGCCAGACACCCTTCGGTATCGGCTCGCGCAAATGCCCTTCGCGCACCCGCTCGCGACCAACGGCATGCGCGACTGCCAGGTCGAAGCCATCACCGGCCTCGACAAATCCTTCGCCGAAGACCGTCCGCGTTCCCTCATTCACATGGCCACGGGCGCGGGAAAAACCTTCACCGCCTGCGCCTTCAGTTATCGCCTGATCAAATTCGCCAAAGCGCGCCGCATCCTGTTTCTCGTGGACCGCGCGCATCTCGGCGAACAGGCGCGCGATGAGTTCCACAGCTTCCGCACGCCCGACACCGGCCGCCTGTTCACCGAGCTGTACAACGTCCAGCACCTGACCTCGCCGAACATCGACGACGCGTGTCGCGTCACTATCTGCACGATCCAGCGCCTATACTCGATCCTGCGCGGTGAAGAGCTCGCGGAGGGCGCGGATGATCTCTCCGGCGCGGAGCTCGCCGCCGCTCTCGGCAGTACACGCGCGCGCGACGTTGCCTACAACCCCGCCGTGCCGATCGAGAAATTCGATTTCATCGTCACCGACGAGTGCCACCGCTCTATCTACAACCTGTGGCGGCAGGTGCTTGAATACTTCGACGGCTTTCTCATCGGCCTCACCGCCACGCCCGCGCCGCAGACCATCGCCTACTTCCACCAGAACCGCGTTGCCGAATACAACCACGAGCGCGCCGTCGCCGATGGCGTCAATGTCGGCTACGACGTCTATCGGATCAAAACCCGCGTTACCGAGCAGGGCGGCAAAGTCGAGAAGGGCTTCTTGATTGACCACCGCAGCAAGGCCTCGCGCGCCGCACGTCAGGCGGTGCTCGAAGACGATCTCGACTACACGCCCGCCGACCTCGACCGGTCCGTCGTCGTCCCCAATCAGATTCGCACCGTCCTGAGCGCGTACCGCGACGTCGTCTTCACCGAGCTGTTCCCCGGCCGCACGCTCGTGCCCAAGACCTTGATCTTCGCCAAGGACGATTCGCACGCCGAAGACACCGTCCACATCTGCCGCGAGGTGTTCGGCAAGGGCAACGACTTCTGCAAGAAGATCACCTACCAGGCCAAGCACCCGGTTACCGGGAAACCCGCGAAGTCCAGGGAACTCATCAAGGAATTCTGCCTCTCCCCCACGCTCCGCATCGCCGTGACCGTGGACATGGTTGCCACCGGCACAGACATCAGGCCGCTGGAGGTTCTCATCTTCCTCCGCGACGTTCGCAGCCGCGTCTATTTTGAACAGATGAAAGGCCGCGGCACGCGCGTGCTGACCGCCACGGACTTGCAGTCCGTCTCCGGCGAAGACGCCCGCGCCAAGACCCGCTTCATCATCGTGGACGCCGTGGGCGTATGCGAGAGCGACAAGACCGAATCCCGTCCGCTCGACCGCCAGCCCACCGTACCGCTCAAGACCCTGCTCCAGCGCGTCCTCTTTCCCGGTGGTCGAGATGAAGACTCACTGACGACCCTGGCCGCACGCCTTGCCCGGCTCGACCGCGAGCTCGAACCCGCGCAGCGCCAGCAGATCGCCACTGCCTCGGGTGGGCAGACGCCCGCCACACTCGCGGGCGCGCTGCTGCGCGCCTATGATCCCGACGCCATTGCGGAACGCGCCACCGGCCGGCCTGGCGCCGAGGCGCAGGAAATCGCGCCGGAAGAATACGAAGCGGCTCGCCAACAACTGATTGCCGAGGCCTGCGCCCCCTTCGACATACCCGCGCTCCGCGAAACGCTCGCGAGGCTGAAGACGGAGACGGAACAAGCCATCGACATCTACACGCCTGACGAAGTGGTAGCCCAAGGCTTCGACGAAGCCGCGAAGGCGAAGGCCGCCGGCCTCGTCCAGGCCTTCCGCGATTACCTTGCGCAACACCAGACCGAGATCGATGCCCTGCAGATCCTATACAGCCGCCCGTTTAAGCAGCGCCTTACCGAGCCGATGCTCAAGGAACTGGAGAAGAAGCTGCGCGACAACCACGCGGCGTGGACCGAGGACCGCCTCTGGGACGCCTTCGCCGTCACCGCACCCGGCAAGGTCAAGGGCCGCACGCAGGCCGGACGCTTCGCCGACCTCGTCGCGCTCATCCGCTTCGCGCTGGAACAACAACCCGTGCTCGCGCCGTTCGCCGACTCCGTGTCGGAGCGGTTCAATGAATGGCTCATGGACAAGGCCCAAGCCGGCACGGCCTTCACGCCCGAGCAACTCGCGTGGCTCAAGCTCATCCGCGACCACATCGCCACCAGCTTGAGCATCGAGCCGGACGATTTCGATTACGCCCCGTTCAACCAACGCGGCGGCCTGGGGAAGGCGCATCAACTCTTCGGCGACAACTTGAACCAGCTCCTTGACGAGCTAAACACGACCTTGGCCGCATGAAAATCCAGGGAGTCATCACCACTATCAACCAGATGCAGGCCGACGGCGTCATCGATCGCTACGCCATTGGTGGTGCGGTGGGCGCAACGTTCTACCTTGAGCCGGTCGCCACGCTCGACGTGGACATCTTCATCACGTTCCGGCCTGAGCCGGGGAGTCTGATTGCAAACCCAAAGCCGATTCTTGATTACCTTACGGCGAGGGGCGGCACGATGGAGGGAGAATACATCGTCATTGGCGGCTGGCCGGTCCAGTTTCTCCCGCCTACCGGGCCGCTGGTGGAGGAAGCTCTTGCTCAAGCCGTGGAGACCGATGTTGACGGTACTCCCGCCCGCGTCTTCACCGCGGAACACCTCGCCGCCATCGCCTTGCAGACCGGACGGGCGAAGGACAAGGCCCGACTCCTTGAGTTCATCGAGTCCGGCGCACTCGACGCCGGGCGCTTTCAGGCCATCCTCGTCCGGCATGGCCTCGTTGACGCCTGGCACAAGTTTGAACGACAATTCCTCAGCGACGCGCCATGAGCTTCGACCTAGAAAAGATTCTCGAAAGCAAACGCGCCCTGCGCCGCAACCTCGCCGCGCGGCCCGTGGCGGAAAAGCTGCGGATGCTCGATGCCTTGCGCGAGCGGGAACTCGCCATTCGTGGCCGGGCGGTGCATTCTGATTCGAGCGCCGTGCGCGAGGAATCCGCGCCCTACCGCATCAAGCCGGCATGAGAGCAAACGCTGGCAGCGCTTCGCGATGTCGCTGGAAACGAGTCCGGATTGGCGCCACGTTGCGGCTTGTGAACGGATCGGCATTCAAGCCAACCGATTGGAGCAAAGATGGTGTGCCGATTGTCCGCATCCAGAACCTGAACAATCCAGGGGCGGAGTTCAATCGCACCACTCGCGTGTTGCCGGAGAAGTTCAAGCTTCGCGGTGGTGAGTTGCTCTTCGCTTGGTCGGGCACACCGGGCACCTCATTCGGGGCTCACATTTGGCGCGGCGGCGAAGCATGGCTGAATCAGCACATCTTCAACGTCCTGTTCGACGAGAACGAGTGGGATAAGAAGTTTCTCCAGTTCGCGATCAACCAAAATCTGGCGGACTACGTTCGTGCCGCTCATGGCGGAGCAGGTTTGGCTCACATCACAAAGGGACGGTTTGAAGAATCCGAACTTCCTCAGCCAACGCCCGACGAACAGCGCCGCATCGTGGCGGAGATTGAGAAGCACTTCACCCGCCTGGAGGCGGGGGTGGCGGCGTTGCGGCGGGTGCAGGCCAACCTCAAACGGTACCGTGCCGCCGTCCTCAAAGCCGCCTGCGAAGGCCGCCTCGTCCCCACCGAAGCCGAACTCGCCAGGAGCGGAAATCGAAAAGCGACATTTGAAACCGGCGGAGAACTGCTCGTCCGCATCCTCGCCGAGCGTCGCCAAAGCTGGCAGGGCCGTGGTAAACACAAGGAAGCCGGCGTTCCGGACACCACCAATCTCCCGTCGCTCCCGGAGGGCTGGACGTGAACCAACTTGGACGCAGCGATCGTTTCAGGCCCTCAGAATGGTGTCTATCTGCCTCGCGAACTCTACGGTAGTGGTTACCCAATCTTGCGAATCGACGACTACCAAGATGGTTGGGTGCGGGGTGTTGATGAACTGAACAAAGTCACGACCGACAAGGCCACCGCTGAGAAGTATGAGCTGCTCCCGGGAGATTTTGTAATCAATCGCGTCAATAGTCTTACACACCTCGGGAAGTGCCTTGTCGTTCCCGAAACACACGCGGGCGCGTTGGTCGAATCCAACATGATGAAGGCACGTCTGGCTGACTGTGTGAATCCACGATACGTCGAGTTCTGCCTTCGTTCGCGCGACGGGAGAACTCGGCTTACGAATGGCGCGAAGTGGGCTGTCAATCAGGCAAGCATCAATCAGGAGGATGTGAAGCGCACTCCGTTCCCGCTCCCACCGCTCGCCGAGCAGACGCGGATCGTGGCGGAAGTGGAGCGGCGCTTGAGCGTGGTGGAGGAGCTCGAAGCCGTCGTGTCCGCCAACCTGCAGCGCGCCGCCTGCCTGCGCCAATCCATTCTGCAACGCGCCTTCACCGGAGATCTGGTCGCATGAGCAATCCCACCGCCCTTGTCCAGAAGCTCTGGAACTATTGCAACATCCTGCGCGACGACGGCCTGTCTTACGGCGATTACGTGGAGCAGCTCACGTTTCTGCTGTTCCTGAAAATGGCCGACGAGCAGGCGCAGCCGCCATTCAACAAGCCGTCGCCCATTCCCAACGGTTTCGGTTGGGACGCGCTGCTGAAGCTGGATGGCGACGAGCTGGAGATTCATTACCGCCATACGCTGGAAGAGCTCGGCAAGCGCTCGGGCATGCTCGGCGTCATCTTCCGCAAGGCACAGAACAAGATCCAAGATCCGGCCAAGCTGCGCCGGCTCATCGTTGATCTGATCGACAAGGAGCAATGGTCGAGCCTGTTCGCCGACGTGAAGGGTGATGCTTACGAGGGGTTGCTGCAAAAGAACGCCGAGGACGTGAAGGGCGGCGCGGGTCAGTACTTCACACCGCGCCCGCTCATCGCCGCAATCGTGGACGCCGTCGCCCCGCAGCCGGGACAGGCCATCTGTGATCCGGCGTGTGGCACGGGTGGGTTCCTGCTCGCGGCGCATGACTACCTGGCCAAGCACTACCAGCTCGACCGGGCGCAAAAGAAGAATCTCAAGAGCGGCACATTCTTCGGCATCGAACTGGTGGACAGCGTCACGCGCCTCTGCGCGATGAACCCGCTGCTGCACGGTATCGGCGGGGAGCTCGAAGAAGACTTGCCCGTCGTCACCAAGGACGCGCTGGCCGGGAAGCACGGCGAATACGAGATCGTCCTGGCCAATCCGCCCTTCGGCAAGAAGAGCAGCGTCACCATCGTCAACGAGGCGGGCGACACGTCCAAGGAATCGCTCGTCATCAACCGCGATGATTTCTGGGCGAGCACGAGCAACAAGCAGCTCAACTTCCTGCAGCACATCTTCACCATCCTCAAGCAGCACGGCCGCGCGGCGGTGGTATTGCCTGACAACGTGCTTTTCGAAGGTGGCGCAGGCGAAACCATCCGGCGCGAATTGCTCAAGCAGGCGGACGTGCACACGCTCCTGCGCCTACCCACCGGCATCTTCTACGCACAGGGCGTGAAGGCGAACGTCCTGTTCTTCGATCGCAAGCCGGCGCAGGAAGAACCGTGGACGCAGAAGCTCTGGATTTACGACCTGCGCACGAACCTGCATTTCACGCTCAAGGAAAACACCCTCAAGCGCACCGACCTCGATGACTTCGTCACCTGCTATACAGGCGCGCATAAATAACGAGACATCAGATCCCAACTGTGGCATAATCTCCTCGATTGTGGTGGGGAGGAGGAGGTTATGGTCCCACGGGTATTGCGCGTGCATCCGAAGACCCGA
>Ga0187884_10000634_pt1 | contig 34584 bp, 32 predicted proteins | sample June2016WEW_20_4_FD_132983 | JGI IMG/M metagenome (GOLD analysis project Ga0187884, IMG submission 132983) | Peatland microbial communities from SPRUCE experiment site at the Marcell Experimental Forest, Minnesota, USA - June2016WEW_20_40 | ecosystem: Environmental > Terrestrial > Soil >...
GCATCAAACTTCTGACGTGCCTTCATAATCTCTCGCTCCATCGCTTTCCGACAGAGCAAAGCACGCTACACCTTAACCCATGGTCCCAGATCCGGGGGCCACTTCAGGACAACGGAGCGCGACAATGAAGGGACCCTTCCACGACATCAGGGACTACGAGGACAACGTGTTTCTCTCAGTGACCGATAGGGCGTTCACGAACATGCCTGACATCGACGCCTTCATGAAGCGCCGCGGTGTGCCTTGATGGTGGCGCGGGTCCATGCCTTGTTCTCCCGGGAGAAGGCGGCGGCGGTTCGCGGCGTTGGACGGAAATGAAGGCCAGCAAGGTTTTGGACGACTGAGATGCCCAGGCTCCTCTTTGGATATTTCGCCAAACGGATTGCTCTGTCAGCCCTGCTGATCGAGTTGAGCCTTTGCATCCCCGTGGTCATGACGTCGATCTTTCATTATTTGCCGCCCACGGCCGTGCGTGGCGGCTTGCTTTTGCCCGCGTTGCTCGGAACCTTGCCGACGGTCCTTTACATCGCGCTGCCGATTGCCACCGGCGTGGCGATCATGCTCGAATTCATCCGGATGTCGTCCGAAGGGATGATCGCGGTTCTCTATTCGCTACGCCTGTCCGTCTGGGCGATTTGCATGCCGGCGGTCGCAGTGTCCCTAGGGGCCACCGGCATTGGCTATGCCATATCGTCCTATATTGCGCCGGCCTATGTCGGGCAGATGCATGACGTGATTTACGTCATCCGCAATTCGCTGAATCATCGGATGCTCGAGCCGGCGCAATTCTATACCTTCGCCAACGGGACCCGCACGCTCTATTTTCAGCGCTGGCAGTCGCCGGATGTCGCCTTGGGCATGTTTATCCATGAGTTCGACATGGAGAAACAGGAGGAGCGCGTCATCACCGCCGCGCAAACGGAGTTTCGCCGCAACGACCATGGCGTCGTGCTCGTCATGAGCAAGGGCTCGATCGAAACGCGCAAGCAGGGCAGCCTTGCGTTGCGCAACGCCAATTTCGACGAATATGTCATGCCCATCGACATGCAGGGCACGGGTGGCATGCCCAAAAGAAGCTGGCGCGGCGTGTTCGAAGTGCCTGGGGCGGAGTTTTTTGCCGAACGCGGGGCCGACGCGCATGACCCCCAGCGCCTGGCGGAATGGACCAGCGAGGCCGTGAAACGGATTGGAATCCCGGCTCTGTCCTTCGTGCATGCTTTGTTTGGGATTGCCCTGGTTCTTGCGGTCTCCAGCGCGACCGGCCGGGGATCCTCCGCCACGACGATGACGCTGCTCGCGGTTCCGGCTGCTCACATCGCGATCCTGATCAGTTCGGAGACCTTGGTGCGCAAGGATATCCATTTGGTTTGGGTGGTCGCGGCGGCGATCTTGGCCGAACTCGCGGTGGCCTTGTTTCTGTTGCAACGCGAAAACGCCACCCGGCGGGGCGGCCCGCCCGCGATGGATCCGATGATATCGGCCTTTCCCACGGGCGGGACATAGGGTTAGCTGCTAACAAGAAATTTAACAGGTGCTTAAATAAATGATATTGGTGCCAGCTCTCATTTTGATTGTCTTTCGCGATTGTTCTTTGCGAAACGATTATGATGCCGCACGAGGTTTGGTTTGAGGATTTCTTGCAACACGTCCTTTATTTGCATTGAAGGCATTTTAAGGCTGCTTTCGCCAACGGCCGCATCACGGGCTTATCTTAAGCCCCTAATTTCTTCATCGTGGACGCCTTTATGAGCGCCCGGCGTGTGTTCCTTTGCGATGTTTCAATGAGAAGCTACACGGGCCACTGCTATGGCTATTTCGCGCCTATCGAGGCCGAATTGAAACAAAGGGGCATCGAGGTTCATCTTGCCGGTAACCGGCGGCAGGCACCTGACTTTCATCGCGAAACGGAAGCGCTCGAGGCTTTCACCTTTTGTAACGACGAGCGAAATGTCGGGCAACCGCGCAGGCTGTTCGGTCTATTCTGCGGCGCTAACCCGGATGTCATCCGTGCAGCCCACGAGACCGCCTTGGTGAATGACTTGTTGGAATTGCACCAACGATTTGCCTTCCGGCACGACGATCTCATCATCATCAATACGTTGGGTCATTGGGCTTTGCGGGGCATTCCCCTTTTCGCCGCGCGCCTCGACCCGCGCGAGCTCCCGCGGTTTTCCGTCATCAGCCTTTTTTCGTCGGAACCCAAACCCGGTGTCTTCAACGAGAGCCGCCGGCACTACGGGGAAGCGTTTCAGGCGATTTGCGATTCGCCGGCCCGTGACAGGATTAGGGTTTTCAGCGATGCCGATACTCTTATCGAGGAATACAGCCGTTTAAGTCCGCTCCCCGTCAGCCTCGCGCCTTTCCCCCAAGATCATGGGCGACCGGCCGCGAACGCGAGTGGGGGGCCCTTGATCGTCTCATATGTCGGCGAAGCGCGGGATCACAAAGGCTTTCATCTCCTGCCGTTTCTCGTCGGCCACGTTGGCTGCAAGTATTCCGCCGCGCAAGTTTGCTTCCATATCCAAACATATATTTCGGATCCCCGGCAGCGCTTTTACAAGCGAAGTATGTCCGCGCTCCGTAAGGCGGAAAACGTCACGCTGATACCGGGGATACTTTCGGATCTGGAGTATTCTGAACTTCTCAGCCGCTCAAATGTAATATTGTTGCCGTATAAAACAACATTCTATCATCGTCAGACCTCGGCGGTCTATAATTCCGCCGCGTCCATGGGAATCCCGGTCGTCGTGTCGCGTGGAACGTGGATGAGCCGTAAGGTTCAGCAACTCGGCGGAGGCGCCCTTTGCAATCCCGATGACGCTCATAGTCTGGGAGAAGCGGTGATCGATGTTTGCGCGAGATACAATGAATATGCCAAGGCCGCTTCGGATGCTGGATCGCGATGGCGCGCCTTCAACAACACAAAAAGCTTCATCCGCGTGATGGACTGGTCTCCCGATTGATTCACCGGTGTTCGGGCCCAGTGTCCGGTCGCTCGTGTTCATGGGGCCTTGGCTGTGCAGCGTGCGAGGTCACGGACCAGTTTTGATTCAGGACCGGCGTGGACGATGCCGTCCATTCACGGAAATGAACGTGTCTCTAGCTGTCACGTCCCATCGCGATCTTATAATCCGGGATGATCTCCTGCGGCGTTCCGATGGCTTTCACGGTGCCGTTCTCGATCCAGACGAGGCGGTCGCAAAGCGCCTCGAGCGTCGCGAGATCATGCGAGACGACCAGGATGGTGCCGTGTTTGGCGAAATCCTTGATAAAGGTATCGCATTTCGCGCCGAATTCGGCATCGCCGACGGACAAGGCTTCGTCGACGATCAAAATATCGGCGTCGGCATGGGCGCAGACGGAAAAGGCGAGGCGTGCCGCCATGCCGCTCGAATACATTTTGAGGGGCTGATAAAAGAAATCGCCGATATCGGCGAAGGCCTCGATGGAAGGCATGCGCTTCAGCACTTCCTTCCGTTTGAGACCGAGAATGGCGCCGCCGATCAGGGCATTCTCCTGGCCGCTCAGTTCGATGTCGAAGCCGGCGCCGAGGGCGAGAATAGGAGCGATCCGGCCGTTGAGTTTCGTGATGCCGTGGGTCTGCGTGGTGATGCCGCAGAGAATTTGCAGCAGGGTCGTCTTGCCCGCGCCATTACGCCCGACAATGCCGACGCATTCGCCCTTGTGGACGTCGAAGGTCACATCCCGCAGGACCCAATGTTCTTTATAAAACGGCCCCCAGCGCCAAAACAGCGTCTGCTTCAGCTGATCGTTCCGGTGCATATACAATTGGAACGCTTTGCCGACCCCGTCGCATATGATGATGGGTTCAGATGACATCGACGAAGATGGATTTGTAACGCATGAAGAATCGATAGCCAAAGCGGAAGATGAGGAGCGAGACAAGGACGGTTCCTGCATAAACGGTGAGGTCGGGGAGCTGCCCATGCAGCAGGAGATCGCGGATCATTTCAATGTAATTGCCGATCACATTGAGGCGGAAATAAATTCGCGCCTTCTCCGGGACGTCGGTGAACGAGTAAAAGATGGGGGTTGCGAACATCATGACTGGGATGATCGACGTCATGAGAAAGGACACGTCGCGCGTGAACGATCCCAGCGCCATCAGAAACCAGCTCGCGCCAAGCAGAAACAGCGTGAAGGGGATCACGACGAGGGGCAGAAGGAGGATCGACCAGGGCAACCCGCCTGTCACGACGATTTGGAAGAGCAGGAGAACGGCAAAACTGATGCCGGCATAAACAAGCGCCCGAATCGTCGCTGTCCAGGCCAAGGTCTCGCTGGGAAATATCGACTTCTTGATGAAGTTGACATGTTCCTGCAGAAGGCCCGGCGAGCGGTAGGCGATTTCCGAGAAGAGATTGAAGACGATCAACCCGGCAAAGATCGACAAAGCATAGGTTTTGACCCCGCCGGAGGCCGCCGATTTGGGGACGCCGACCGCATTCGAAAAGATGATGGTATAAAAGGTCAGCATCACGAGCGGGCCGAACACAGCCCAAAGCCAGCCGAGGATCGATCCCTTGAAGCGTGCGGAAAGCTCTCGCCGGACGACGGCGCGGATGAGATCCCTGTAATGCCAGGCCCGTTCCAGAGGCGCGACGAACTCTCGCAAGAAGAGAATGCCGGTCCGCTGCTGCAGTGGGGCCGCTCTATCTAAAGAAATGTCCAAACTCATTGTGTCGTGACGATCCCGGCGATGTGAAGACCCGCCCTTCGCCCCTGATCCCAGCCCTCGGCTTCGAGGGGGCAGGGGCAGCGGAGATAAAACAGGTCAGCCTCCGGCAGTCAACGTGCCGAGGCTTTGGCACGTCTTGTCAGGCTCGAGCTTGGCTTGCCTCTCGCCCCATCCGGCCCCGGGACCTGGAGGGGAACGCCGAGAACAACTAAAATATATTTTTCTCAATAGCTTACGTCTATTTGACCCGGCGCCGGGCTTTGCTGGCCACAGCACCGGAAAGCAATGACCTCGCGAAAAGGACCAACACAATTTGGAATAGGTGGATAATATATTGAAAAATATAAGCTTTGGATGCGAATAGCGATCGCGCCCCGGCGCTCCCGCGCAAACCGCAACATTTGATAACAATAATTGATGACCGGTCGCGCGGAAATTCCCTGCGACGCGATCGTTTTCGCCTGCGGCGCGCTTTTCAGGCGGCCAAAAAACAGCCGGACGGTCTGAAAAAGCCATGTTAACCATTTTACCTCAGGACCAAACTCATTATAAGGACTGACCGGTACGGATAGGGGCGTGCCCGGACCTTTCGTTCCTACCGCCACGAGAGCTTGGGGCCATGAAGCGTATTTTGATTTTCATCGTTGTTTTCGTGCTGCTTTTCGGCTTCGCCGGGGCGTTCGGCTATTTCCAGTTCGTCATGAAGCCGGAGATGATCAAAGGCTTTATCGCCAATGCGCCTCGGCCGGTGCCGGCCGTTGCCGCGGTGACGGCCACCACCCAGCGCTGGACGCCGGGGCTTTCCGCGATTGGAAGCACGCATGCCTATCAAGGCATCGACGTCTCGTCCCAACTCGCCGGGATCGTCACCGCGATCCATATCGGTTCGGGTCAAGATGTCGCGAAGGGCGCTCCGCTTTTCGATCTCGACACCTCGGTCGAGGAAGCCGATCTCAAGAACAATTTGGCGACTCTCAAGAATGCCGAACTCTCCATGGAGCGCCAGCATCAACTGACGCTCAGCGCCAATACGACCAAGGCGAGCATGGATGCGGCCGAGGCCGCGCGTGATTCGGCCGCTGCCCTGGTCGAGAGGACCAGGAGAACCATTGCGCAGAAGACCTTGGTTGCGTCTTTCGCGGGACGTCTGGGGATTCGCAAGGTCGATGTCGGGCAATATGTCTCGCCCGGCACGGGCCTGATCACGTTGCAACAGCTCGATCCCATCTTTGTCGATTTTCCGGTTCCCGAGCAATCGCTGGGGCTTCTGAAGCAGGGGCAGCCGGTGAACGTGACGGTGGATGCTTATCCCGGCGTGACGTTCACGGGGGCGATTGGGCTGATCGACGCCCGAGTCGCGACCGAAAGCCGCAGCGTGTTAGTGCGCGCGCAATTTTCGAACGCGGATCACCGTCTTCTGCCGGGTATGTTCGCCAATGTGACGGTGCAGGCGGGGGAGCCGCGCGATATCGTGGCCGTGCCGCGGACGGCGGTCTCCTTTTCCCTTTATGGCGACAGCGTTTTCGTGGCGAGCCCGGCGCCGCCCGCCTCAGGCGGGGCGCAAGCCGCGGGCGCGCCCGAAAAGAAGCTGTTTAAGATCGAGCGCCGTTTTGTCCGCACCGGCGAGATGCACGACGCCGATGTCGCGATTTTGCAGGGGGTGAGCGCGGGGGAAACCGTGATCTCCGAAGGCCAAATCAAGCTGCAAAACGGGGCGCTGGTGACCATCGATCCGAAAGCGGTCTTGCAACCGCCGGCGATCCGGCAAAAGGAATAGGCGGCAATGGGTTCCTTCACCGATCTCTTCATTCGCCGTCCGGTGCTTGCCAGCGTGGTGAGCCTGCTGATCTTGTTTGTCGGACTGCAGTGCTTTTTCAAACTGCAAATCCGGCAATATCCCGAGCTGTCCTCGACCTCGATCACGATCACGACGACCTATCCCGGCGCCAATGCGGATTTGATCAAGGGGTTCATCACCACCCCTCTCGCGCAGGCCGTGGCGAGCGCGGAGGGGATCGATACGCTGGTGTCGAACTCGCAGCAAAATGTCTCGACGATTACGCTGAATTTGCTGCTCAACGCCAATGCCGACCGGGCCGTGGCGGATGTGTTGTCGAAGATCAATCAGGTGAAGTTCCAGCTCCCGAAGGAATCGCAAGATCCGGTCGTGGTCAAACAGACCGGCGATGCCACGGCGCTGATGTATCTCTCCTTCAATTCCCGTGTGTTGTCGCCGTCGCAGATCACGGATTACTTGAGCCGTGTCGTGCAGCCGCGGTTGCAGACGATCGATGGCGTGGCAAGCGCGGATATTTTGGGCGGGCAGACTTTCGCCATGCGCGTGTGGCTCGACCCCAATCGCATGGCCGCGCGTGGCGTGACCGCCGCCGACGTGCGTAACGCTCTGGCGGCCAATAATTTCGTGTCCGCCGCCGGCCAAGTGAAAAGCGATTTTACCCAAACCAGTATCAACGCCTTGACCTCGCTCGATTCCGCCAAGGCGTTCGGGCAGCTCGTGGTCGCCACCCATGGCGATGCCTTGATCCGCATCGCCGACATTGCGACGACGGAATTAGGTCCGCAATCCGTCGATTCCTCGTCGGTCTTCGATGGCCTGAAAGCGGTGTTCATCGGCATTAAATCGACGCCTTCGGCCAATCCGTTGGAAGTCATTACCGCTGTCCGGGCGGCTTTTCCCACGATTCAAGGCGATCTTCCCGCGGGGCTCGAGGCGTCCATCGCATATGACGCGACGAAGTTTATCCGTGCCTCCATCGCCGAGGTCGAAAAGACCTTGGCCGAGGCCGCGCTCATCGTCGTTATCGTGATCTTCCTGTTTCTCGGGAATTTCCGTTCGACGGTGATTCCCATCGTCACCATCCCGTTGTCGCTCGTCGGCGTGATGATCATGCTGCTGGCCTTGGGCTATTCCATCAACCTGTTGACGCTTCTCGCCTTGGTCTTGGCGATCGGGCTCGTGGTGGACGATGCGATCGTGGTGGTGGAAAATATCTACCGCCATATGGAAGAGGGCATGACGCCCCACGATGCCGCCATCAAGGGCGCGCGCGAGATCACCGGCCCGGTGATTTCCATGACGATCACGCTGGCCGCCGTCTATGCGCCGATCGGGTTCGTCTCCGGCTTGACCGGTGCCTTGTTCCGCGAATTCGCCTTCACCCTGGCGGGATCGGTCGTCGTCTCCGGCGTGATCGCATTGACGCTCTCGCCGATGATGTGCTCGCGTCTCCTAAAGCCGCCGCCGCCCGAAGGGGCCGGAGGCTTCACCGCGTTTCTCGACCGTCTTTTCGAACGGTTGCGCCTTGCTTACGAGCGGCGTCTTGCCCGCTCGTTGAATTTCCGCGCCCTCACCGTTCTCATTCTCGCGGGCGTGCTCGTTCTCACCGGCATCATGTTCCTGTCGACGCCCAAGGAGCTGGCGCCGGAAGAGGATCAGGGCGTGATCTTCTCCCTGATCAAGGGGCCGCAATACGGCAATCTCGATTATCTCGAGAAAGCGACGGAGCAATTGCATGGTTTGGTGGCGGAGGTTCCCGAAGCCGAGCATCTCTTCGTCATCAACGGGTTTCAGGGTCCGCAATCGGGGTTTGCCGGGATTATCCTGAAGAATTGGGGAGACCGGGAGCGAACGCAGAAACAGATCTTGCAAGCCTTCGCGCCGAAATTCGCCCAAATCGAGGGGGCGCAGGTGATTGGCTTTTCGCCGCCCGCGCTGCCAGGCTCGACCGGCGGACCGCCGCTGCAATTCGTCGTGCGCAGCATCGGAGATTATAAAGATATCGCGGATGTCATGGCCAAGATCCAAGACGCCGCGCGCAAAAGCGGGCTGTTCATCTTTACCGATAGCGATCTGAAGTTCGATACGCCGCAATATGAATTCAAGATCGACGCAGACAAGGCCAACCGGCTGGGCATTTCCATGCAGGATGCCGGCTCCACCTTGGCGACGCTGCTCGGTGGCAATTATATCAACCGCTTCAATCTCTATGGCCGGAGCTACGAGGTCATCCCGCAGGTGCCGCGCGAGTTCCGGCTGACACCGGATTGGTTGACGCGCTATCAAGTGCGCACGGCAGGCGGCGATCTCGTGCCCTTCTCGACCATCGCTTCGGTGACGCAAAGCACGCAGCCCAACAGCTTGCCGACATTTCAGCAGTTGAATTCGGCGACGCTGCAAGGCGTGCCCTTCCCCGGCCATACGCTGGGCGAGGCGCTCGACTTTTTGAATACGGAAGCCAAGAAAGTCATGCCGGAAGGGTTCAGCGTGGATTATCAGGGTGAGAGCCGGCAATATGTTCAAGAGGGCAATACGCTGCTCCTCACCTTCGTCTTCGCGCTGGTCGTGATCTATCTCGTGCTCGCGGCGCAATTCGAGAGCTTTCGCGATCCCTTCATCATCCTGATCGCGTTGCCGACCTCGATGTTCGGGGCGTTGCTGCCGCTCAATCTGCTAGCGATCGTCGGCGCGGCCAGCATGAACATCTATTCGCAAATCGGTCTCGTCACCTTGATCGGTTTGATCTCGAAGCATGGGATCCTGATGGTGGAATTCGCCAATCGCATGCAGGAAGACGGCATGGACCGGCGTAGCGCCATCGAACATGCCGCCGGTGTCCGCCTTCGCCCCATTCTGATGACGACCGCCGCCATGGTCGTCGCCATGGTGCCGCTGATTGTCGCCGAAGGGGCCGGTGCCCGCAGCCGCTTCGCCATCGGTGTCGTGATCGCTTGCGGCATGTCGATCGGAACCTTGTTCACGCTGTTCGTGACGCCAGCCATTTATACGCTGATCGCGCGCGATCACCGGAAAGAGCGGGGCAAGGCCGAGGCCAATGGAACCCTGTTGGTTGCCGCCGGGCAATCGGCCGCGGCGGAGTGAATGGGGTAAGGTGCTGGAATAACGCTCATTTATCAAAAGAACGGGCTAAGGTCATCACGATGACCTTAGCCCGCATGCCGAGGAAGCCCAGAACGTTAGCGCTTAGTTCACCCGGCCCGTATTCGCCGGGGCGCTAGCCGGGCCAATCGAGACCCATTGGTTGGGATCGCTTTGGGATTGGCGCTTCACATATTGATATCCGGTCGTGTCCCAGGCGCGGATGTCGTCGACCATATTGTCGAGGACGATCTCGCCGTGGTTGGTCTTGACGGTCAGAATGGTGTGGCCGTTGCCCTCGAGATCCCGGACGATGGTCATCAACAAAGCTTGGCGGGGAAAGCCGATTTCCAACAGGCGGCGGCGCTTCTCCAGGGCATAAATCTTACAATCGCCCTTGCCGTCCACGGGGTAATCCCAGTGATCGAGGATCGTGCCCCAATGATCGAGATTGCTGATGGGGATGATCGCCACATTGACCTCGCGGTTGACGCGGTCGAGGATTTTCATCGTCTCGGACGTCAGCTGGAGATCGACGGGCGATAGCGCGGGAACCCGGCATTCCTCCGGACGCCGGCTGCAGAAATCCACCCAGCCGTAAGGCGTCCGGGTGGTGCTGCCGACCGCCGCGTAAGAGGCGCTGATTTCGCGGGCTTGGATCTCGCGGGCTTGGGCTTGCGGTGCTTGGGCGCCGAAAGCGCAAAAGAGCGCGAAGGAGCTGAAAAGGATTTGTTGGATTTGGCTACGCACGACTTGAAACCTCACCGTTTGATGAGGTGACCTTGCCAGCGGTCTTTAAGCGTCGACGGAAGGAAATCCTTCGAATTCGAGCCTTTCGCTTTAACGTTATGGGCTGCGCGAATTTGGCTAAAACTGTCTGTTCCCAGAGGGAAAAGCGGCGTCCGGCACGGCTTTCGGCGGCGCGGCTCATGGTTAATACCGCCATCCCGGCGCCGCAAAGGTTTCCAGCAATTGGTGACAGGCTTAGCGGCGGGTTTGCCCGCTCCGGCGAATTTGAATCGTTGCGGTAAGGGAGTGTTTGCTAAGCAAGGTTTTGCCCGCTCCATTGACATAATGGCGCGCGTACGCCACCTCAGCCCCAGCATGGAACACCAAGATCCGGTCGCGCGCAGGCGCACCTTCGCTATTATTTCCCACCCCGATGCGGGCAAGACGACGCTGACGGAAAAGCTGTTGCTTTTCGGCGGCGCGATTCAGCTCGCCGGTGAAGTGCGCGCCAAGGCGAACCGGCGCCAGACGCGCTCCGACTGGATGAGCATCGAGAAAGAGCGCGGCATTTCCGTCGTCACCTCGGTGATGACCTTCGAATATGGCAATTGCGTCTATAACCTGCTGGACACGCCGGGCCATGAAGACTTTTCCGAGGATACCTACCGCACGCTGACGGCGGTCGATTCCGCGATCATGGTGCTCGACGCCGCCAGGGGTATCGAGGCGCGCACGCGCAAGCTCTTCGAGGTGTGCCGCCTGCGCGACATCCCCATCGTCACCTTTATCAACAAGCTCGACCGCGAGACCCGCGATCCCTTCGAACTGCTCGACGAGATCGAAAAGACGCTGGCGCTCGATGTCGCGCCGATCACCTGGCCGCTCGGACAGGGGCGGGGGTTCGTCGGCACCTACGATCTCCATCGCGGCTTGGTGCGGCGGCTCGATGCCGATGCCGAGGCGACGCCGGTCTCGGGGCCGGACGATCCTTTCATCAAAGGGCTGATGAACCCGGCCGATTACGAGGAAACCCGCGAACAGATCGAACTCGCCCGCGACGGTCTGAAAACCTTCGACCGCGCGGCGTTTTTAGAGGGGCATCTCACGCCGGTCTTCTTCGGGAGCGCGTTGCGGAATTTCGGCATTCGCGATCTGATCGACGCCCTGGCCGATTTCGCGCCGCCGCCCAAGGGGATGGAGGCCGCTTCGCGCCATGTCGACGCGCACGAGCCCAGGATGACCGGCTTCGTCTTTAAGATCCAGGCGAACATGGATCGCAATCACCGCGACCGGATCGCCTTCATGCGGATTTGCTCGGGCAAGCTGACGCGCGGCATGAAGGCCAAGCTGGTCCGCACCGGCAAGAATATCGCATTGAATTCGCCGCAGTTTTTCTTCGCGCAGGACCGCCAGCTCGCCGAGGAGGCCTATGCCGGCGATGTCGTGGGCATTCCGAATCACGGCACCTTGCGGATTGGCGACACGCTCACCGAGGGCGAGGATTTGGTGTTCCGGGGCGTGCCGAGCTTCGCGCCGGAAATCCTGCGCCGGGTGAAGATCGGTGATTCCATGAAACAGAAGAAGCTGAAGGAGGCCATGGGCCAAATGGCCGAGGAAGGGGTGGTGCAGCTCTTTCTGCCGGCGGACGGGTCGGGCGTCATGGTCGGGGTCGTCGGCGCGTTGCAGCTCGATGTGCTCGCCGACCGGCTCGAGGCGGAATATGGGCTCGAGGTCACTTTCGAGACCAGCCGCTTCACGCTATGCCGGTGGATGACCGCGAAGACAACGGCCGATCTCGACAAATTCGCCCGCGCGCATGGCTCGTCCATGGCGCAGGATCACGATGGCGCCCCGGTGTTCATGGCGCCTTCGGCCTGGGACTTGCGCTACGAGGCCGAGAAGTGGCCCGACATCGCCTTCGCCGATATCAAGGACTATCAGAAGGATAGCGTGTGAGGCGCGGTTAGACCGGCGATATCCGCAAATCGCGAATTGCCGTTCTGGCTTGACGCGGCGGATGGGCCGCCGCATCGTTTGCGGGTCTCGCGGAGATTTCCAATGACCATCACACGTCTTTGTCGCGTCCGACAATTGAGCTTGCTCGCGGGCCTTGGTGTCGCGGCGCTCATGATTCCGCGCACCGCCAGCAGTATGGACTTTTCGGAGTTCTGGGGCTCCACGCCCTTGGTGAGCGATCAACGTCTGCCATTATATCGTGGCGTCGTACCCGCCTGCGACTCGGCCCGGGCACTCGCCCATATCCAGGCGCGGTTTCAGCAGCGCGAGGCTGAATATTGGCATTCCGGTCTGCAGATCCTGGGGTTCGACCGGGTCGCCGAGATTCGCGGTCTGCCTCATGGCTCTGCTTCCATCGCCCAGCGCAATTGCGTTGCGACCGCGGCGATGAACGATCGCCGGAACCGGCGCGTGCACTATACCATCGCCGAGAATGGCGGCATGCTCGGCGTAACCGATGGCGTCGAGTTTTGCGTGAGCGGGCTCGACCGGTTCGCGCGGGACTGCAACGGGACGACTCCGTAAAGCCGCGCGCCGCCGGATCGCGGAGGTGACAAGCAACCGGCTTGTCTTTAAGTGGATCAGCCGTTTTTTCCGCTGTGCAACTTCGTGATTTTTGGGGAAACGGCGAGATGGCCGCCTCTTGCCGGACAAGGTTCCCCATGGTTCGCACATTTGCCCTCGCCCTCATCCTGCTTGTGCTCGCGCCTTTGATGCCTGCACTCGCGGGTCCGTCGGATTGCATCTTGGACAATTGCGCCGATCGCAAGCCGCTCCCGCAGCAGGGCGGAGGCGGGGATGCCTATAGGCCCGGCCCGCGTGGCGCCAGCATTCCCGGCCAGTTCGATTTCTACGTTTTCTCGCTGTCCTGGTCGCCCGGCTTTTGCCAAGCCAGCGGCGATGGCAAGGGCCGCGATCAGTGCAAGACGGGCGCGAATCTCGGCTTCGTCGTTCATGGCCTCTGGCCCCAATACGACCACGGCTTCCCCTCGGATTGCGCCGGTACCGAGCGCGCGCCCTCGCGAATCGCGCTAGCCGGAACTGATGGCGTTTATCCCGATGAGGGCTTGGCGCGCTACGAATGGCGCAGGCATGGAACCTGTTCCGGGAAAAGCCCGTCCGATTATTTCGCCGCCGCGAAGGCCGCGCGGGATGCCATCGTGATTCCGCAGCCGTTCAAAGCGGCGCATGAAGCGCAAAACTGGACACCGGTCGATATTGAACGCGCGTTTATCGCGGCCAATCCGCGCCTGCGGCCGGGCATGTTGGCAGCCATTTGCCAAAAGGGTGTGCTCGAAGAGGTTCGCTTTTGCTTCAGTAAGGATTTGAAGGAATTTCAGGCCTGCCCGGATGCCGTGAGGGCGCGATGCCGCGCGGGAGAGATTTCGGTTCCCCCTGTTCGCTGACCGGTTCCCGCCTTGAACTACCGCCACGATTTTCACGCCGGCAATTTTGCCGATGTGTTCAAACATACGATTTTGACGCGCATCTTGGTCTATCTCATGCGCAAGCCCGCCCCGTTTCGTTTCATCGATACCCATGCGGGGGCCGGACGCTACGATCTTTCCAGCGCCGAGGCGGAGCGCACGGGGGAATGGCGGGGCGGAATCGGGCGGCTCGATTTGGCCGCGATGAGCCCGCAGGCGCGAGAGCTGATCGCGCCCTATGCCGCCGCCGTTGGCGCGGCCGCGCGAGGCGAAGGGTTTTATCCGGGCTCGCCGGCATTGGCCCTGGCGATGCTGCGGCCGTTCGATCGCATGCTGTTTTGCGATCTCCATCCCGAGGCGCTGAAAGGGCTGAAGGCCTGCGTGGGTAAGGACAAGCGCGCGAAGGTGATCGCCTTGGATGGCTATACCGGGCTGAACGCCTTCTTGCCGCCTATCGAGCGGCGCGGATTGATTCTCATCGATCCGCCGTTCGAGGCGGAGGATGAGTTCGAACGGCTTGCGGGCGCTTTGGTCTCGGCCTGGCGGAAATGGCGGGACGGCGTTTTCATGGCCTGGTATCCCGTGAAGGGAGGCAGGGGGCCGCAGCTGCTGACGCGGCATCTTCGAGAAGCGGGGGTTCGCGCGTTGCGGCTCGATTTCTCGATTTCGCCGCCGGAGCCGGGCCAGCGGCTCACCGCCAACGGGTTGATCGTGATCAATCCGCCATTCTGCCTCGAAGACGAGGCCGCTTGCCTTCTGCCCGAGTTGGTCCGCCAGCTTTCGCAGGGGCGTGGCGATTACGAGACGAGTTGGATCGAACCCTAGAGCGCGTTCCGCTTTGGTGGACTCACCAAAGCGATAAGAACTCGCTCTCTTTAAAAGGAGTTAGAGCATGTCCTCGATCGAAAAAGTATGCAACTTTTTCGGGATATGCTCCAGTTGGAAGGGATTTAGGAATGATACTTTACAGTTCGCTGCCATCGACGTTCGGCCGGAAAGTCAAAATCGCCGCGGCGATCCTTGGTCTCTCGGACAGAATAGAAATCGTGCTGACCAACACGGCCGATCCCGCCGATATTATCCGGGTGAAAAATCCGCTGGGCAAAATCCCGGCGCTGGTTCTGGACGATGGGCAGATTGTTTTCGATAGCCCCGTCATTCTCGAATATCTCGATTATCTCGCGGGAGGCGGGATCATCGTGCCTCATGATGCAGGGCGACGTTTTCGCGTTTTGACCCAGGCTGCTCTCGCCGATGGCATTATGGATGCCGCGATCTTGCAGGTCTACGAGACGCGGTTGCGGGCCGAAGGCAAGCAGGACGCGGGATGGCTCACCCTTCAAGCGGAAAAGGTCGAGCGGGCGTTGGCGGCTTTCGAGACCGCGCCGCCGGAGGAACCTCGTTCCGTCGCCGATATCGGATTGGCTTGCGCGTTGGGTTATCTCGATTTGCGATTCGCGGGCGCTTGGCGCGAGACCAAGCCCAAACTCGTGGCTTGGCTCGATCGTTTCGCCGCCGAAATCCCGGCCTTCGAGACAACGCGCTTCAAGGGCTGAAGCGCGTTGTCGCACCCGGTCTTGGATTAGAACCGGTAATTCGCGCCCACGCGGATCAGATTCAGGTTTAAGCCCGAATTGAGCTGGTCGCGCGTTCCGTTGAAGAAATTGTTGCCGCCAAGTTGGGTGAAGAGATATTCGCCCTTGACGGAAATGTGGTTGGTGACGGCGACTTCGACACCCGTGCCAATCGTCCAGCCATTGAGATACTGCGATTGCGAGATCAAGAGGTTGGGATTGGCGCTCGTGTCGATGACGCTGCCGTGGACATTGCCCCCGGCGTAACCACCGGTCACGTAGAAGAGGAAGTGGTCATAGATGTAACCGAAGCGAACGCGCGCCGTGTCGATGTTCTGAACTTGGCCGTTGCCGGCCGCTGTATTGTTGAACACGCCGCTTCCTTGGGCGGAGCCAAAGGCGAAATCACCTTCGGCACCGACAAGGAGCGAGCCGGATTGGTAATTATAGCCGGCGGTCAAACCGCCGAGGCCGCCAAAGGAATTGCCGAAGGCTGCATTCCCGCCATTCGAAAACCGGCCGGCCGCCAAGGCACCGTTGAGGCCGGCGTAGAGACCGGTCCAGGTGAAGACGGGCGGCGGCGCATAATAATCGTTCTGCGGCGAATTGTAGCGGTTGGGCAAATCGGCGGCCAGGGCCGGAGACGCAAGGCCCAGGGCAAGGGCGGCGATAGCGAGCTTATTCATTCAAGATCCTCCGGCATTGGTTTCGTGCCGTCCTCCTTTTGCTAGCCCTTCAAGGTTACTAAAATTTGAGGGAATATAGTTGAGTTAAATTAACGATGTTGCCGGGAAGAGGGCGTCTTGGCAAAAACAAAGAAGTTCGATTACTATTTCGATATTTTCGAGTGTTGATCTAGATTGGCCTAGAATTGATGGCATTAGGCCGCTTCCGGGGTAATATGCTTTGGTAAATAGGTGGTTTCTTGCCAGCGATTGCGTTAGAAACGCGATGAACAGGGATCGGGTTGGGCGATCCGTGGAGCTCGAGTTGCTGTCAGCGCGCCGTCGTCCGGCTTCCCTGCCCGCAATTCCGCCGGAAGAAGAGATGACCGGTTTTGGACTATTTGCGAGGCATGGAGGCGTGTTGAAACCGCGTGGAATCCAAAAAGGGGCTGCTCTCGTGACCGGCGCGGCGCGGCGAATCGGCATGGCGATTGCCGTGCGGCTTGCCGAAGCGGGGTTCGACATTGCGCTCCATGCGAGCGAGGGCGCGCGGAGCGAGGCTTTGTCCGTCGCGGATCGATTGGCCCAGTTTGGCGGCAAGGTTTGCGTGATCACCGGCGATCTCGCCGATGCCGCGCGTTGCTCCACGCTTGTGCCGGAGGCGGCGGAATATCTCGGCCCCCTGCGTCTTCTCGTCAACAATGCCGCGATCTTCGAGGCCGACAGCGCCGGAGATATCGACCTCGACCGATGGGAGCGCCATTTCGCGATCAATCTGCGCGCGCCGGTTCTTCTTTCCAGCGCCTTCGCCGCCCAGGTTCCGGCGGAGCCGGCGGGTCAGGATGCGAGCATCGTCAATTTGATCGATCAACGCGTGCTGCGTCCGACGCCGCAATATTTCTCCTATACGCTCGCCAAATCGGCGCTTTGGATGGCGACACGGACCACGGCGCAGAGTTTCGCCGAGCGGGGCATCCGGGTGAATGCGATCGGGCCGGGACCGGTGCTGCCCAATGCGCATGACGGCGGAGACGGATTTACGAAAGAGGTCGAGGGCGTGCCGTTGCACCGGCCTGTCGATCCCGGCGATATCGCCGATGCCGTGCTCTATCTCGCCGGCGCACGCGGCGTAACCGGCCAGATGATCGCGGTGGATGCGGGCCAGCATCTGGGCTGGCGCACGCCGGATGTGCTCAACTGAATTTCTTTTCTGGCTTGTCGCAAGTCCGCAAAAGCGGACATTGCTTTAATCCGCGCTCGGCAATCGCCGGATCGTGAATTCGATCTGGCCGTCCGCGAGTTCGCGCCAGAATTCGATTTCGGTCATATAAGCGGCCTTGGGGTAATTCGCGAACCATTCCCGAGCTTTCGAGCGCGCTTCGCCGCGCGGCAGGGTGAACGTTTCGCGCCGCCAAATACTGGGCGCTTGCGCGCGGGCATGGGCTCGTCTGCGTTCGCCGAGGCGTTGGGCGAGATCGGACGGCATTTGGCGCTTGTCATTCAAGGCTCGCACTCCAGGCCGATTTTTCCGCCGGCGACTTTAACGCCGATCGACACACCAGGCGAATCTTAAGAATCGGCGGTGCCCCTGGCTTTTGGATCGAGTCTTTGACAAACGGATGAATGTCTATCGTTCCGGCTTTCCGGCTGCGGCGGAAAGCGCTTGGGTGGCTTCATCCAGCAAGGTGGCGAGAGACCGGGGATCTTGCGGAAAGCCCGCGCGAATCCATTTGGCTTGCAGGATTTTGAGGGTTTCGCCGAGAGCCCGCCCTGGGGTCAATCCGCGCGCGAGAAGATCGGCGCTGGAGAAGGGCAGGCGGGGTTCGGGCGTATCGGTCACGAAGCGCAAGGCCGCATGCCAGTGCGAATCGTCCGCCGCCGCGCCGCTGTCTGTGAACGCGAGGCAAAGCCCATCGCATGCGCCTTGCCGTCCGGCTTCGAACAGGAGACGGCGGAGATCGCCCAGCGGCGGCGGGGCGCTCAGGCCATGAAGCGCCGTGAGCGCGCGGGCGGCGCGCTCGAGGCGCGCGGTTTCGTGGTTCGATAGGCGCAGAATGTCGCGCAGGCGCAAGGCATCCTCGGGAATTGCGACGGCCAAGGCGGCGAGGCGGAGCAATGGGCTGCCGTCGTCCCCAAAAGCGATCAGTTTGGCCAAGCGCGCGGGGCGTGGAACGCCGTGGAGCAGCGGCCCGAGAATCCCCGCGTTGCTCATAATGGCGGCGACACTGGCCGCGCGCGGTGCCGCGAGGATTTTGAACAATTCCTGCCGCACGCGTTCGCCGGAGAGAATGGCGAGGCCGGCGCGTTCCGAGATGGCGGCGCTCAAGCCCTCGGGATCGAGCACCGGCCCGCCATAAGCGGCGGAAAAGCGGAAGAAGCGCAGCACCCGCAAATAATCCTCGCGAATGCGTTGGCGCGCATTGCCGATGAAACGCACTCGCCTCCCGGTCAAATCCTCGAGCCCGCCAGTGTAATCGTACAATCGGCCGTCGAGCCCCAGGGAGAGAGCATTGATCGGGAAGTCCCGCCGGAGCGCATCGGCCGCGAAATCGCGGCCAAAGCGGATGACGGCATGACGGCCATCGGTTTCGACATCTTCGCGCAGCGTCGTGACCTCGAAGGGCATGCCCTGGGCCATGAGCGTTACCGTGCCGTGGGTGATGCCAGTCGGAATGGCTCGCAGCCCGGCTTTTTTCGCGCGCGCGATCACGACGTCCGGGATGGCCGTGGTGGCGATGTCGTATTCATGGACGGGCTGGCCGAGGAGAGCGTTCCGGACAGATCCCCCAACGACGCGAGCCTCCTCGCCGTCCCCGTTCAGAAGTTCGAGAACTTGGCGCAGGCCGGGATGGCCGAGGAGGGCGGCGGCGTTCATTGAATTTGACCGGGAACCAGCCGGCCATTCTCGATATGCGCCGGCTGGTAGGCGCCTGCGTGACGCTCGGCGAAAAACCCGGTGGCGAGCAGGCCAACGAGAACGAGGGCGAGGCCCGAGACCGTGAGAGTGGCCAGAACCCGGCGCGTCCAATGATCGAACGAGAGAATATAGACCCCGCGCAGGAGGAGATAGAGGAAGTAGGCTGCGAAGGGGATGAGATAGAGCAGCGCGAGTTCGGAAATCGAGCGGCCCATCAGCGGTAAAGCCTCTCGTAGAGGGCGCGTAAGATGCCGGCGGTGATGCCCCAGATATGCCGCTCGCCATAAGGCATGGCGTAGAAATGGCGCGGCTTCCCCTTCCATTCCCGTTGGCGCAACTCGTGGTTCGCCTCGTTCATCAGGAAGGCGAAGGGCACTTCGAAGAGTTCATCGACTTCGCCGGGGTTGAGCACGGCCTCGAACGGCGTGTCGATGCGCGCCAAGACGGGCACGACACGGAAGCCCGATCCCGTGAGATAGGGCGGGAGATAGCCCAAGACGCCGATCCGGCTGGCGGGAATGCCAATCTCTTCCTCGACTTCGCGCAACGCGGCGGCGGCGGGCGAGGCGTCAGTGGCATCCATCTTACCGCCGGGAAAGGCGATTTGTCCGGAATGGACGCGTAAAGCGCGGGCGCGTTGCGTCAACAGAATGTTGAGGGCGCCACCGCGCTCGACCAGGCCGATCAGCACGGCGGCGATCCGGCTGGCGGAGAGAAATTCCGGCTCCACCACCCAATCGTTCAGGCGATGGTCGCCATCCCTGGGCAGGTGCAGGACATCGAGTGCCTTGGCCGGCAGGGCCGGCGGCACGCGAGCCTTGATCCGGGCATAGACATCGCTTGGAGAAAAGAGCTGGTTTTCCTCCGGCGCCGGGGTGTCCAAGGGGTGAAGCGTGCTGGCCTCGGGATCGCCGAAGTCCGAAGGGAGCTCACTCATGGGGTCGGTCCTCTTCCGCCGTGGGCTCGATGGGGAAGAAAACGCCGCCCGATTCGATACCGAATTGTTCTTTGTTGGCCTGCTCAAGATCTTGGCTTACGTTTTCGCGGGAAATGCCTTGATCGATCAGCTCGAGCGCGAGCGCCCGGGTGAACCGTGCCCAGAGACCGCCGCGAATATGGACATAGGGTTTCACGCCGCCGGTTGCATCGAAAGAAAAACGCAGGGGATGCTCCGCCCCGGTGCGGACCTCGTCGCCCAAATTGGTCGAAATCACCAGCGCCCCCTCCTCGCGCGCCATGGCGGTGGCGATAAAGGGCACGTCGTCCACCGTGATGCCAACGCATTCGACGGGGGTCACCAGGACGTAACGGTCGGGATCCTTGCGCAGGATGCTTGCGAAGAGCGAGACGAGGGCCGGCCGCAAGATTGGCGTTCCCGCGTGGAACCACGTTCCATCCAAGGCGATGCGCAGGTCGATAAATCCGCAAAACGGCGGGTTCCACTTTTCCACCGGCGCGGGCCCGCGCGGTTTCGCCGCGCCCAGCGAGGCCGTGAGGTTTTGCAGAGGCGGAGGAATTACACCGCCCTCGGGATCTCGGGTCATAATTGCAACCTAATCCGGGACGACCACGTAAGAGACCTCAATAGCATTTGCAAATTTGCTTCTACACCAGGAATCGAGCAGCATCGAATTTGCTTACGAAATGCACATGGAGCGGGGCCCTGATCATGCCAGGCCCCGGAGGGAGCGGACCATTCATGTCTGAAGTCAATAATAGTGCCTCCAATGCCATGTCTCTCGAAGCGACGGTCGCCTTGAGCGCCGAGACCGCGCTCGAGCGGATTGCCGCGGCGCGCGCCGAAATCGGCACGGTGATTTTCGGTCAGACACAGGTGGTCGAGGAGGTTCTGGTCACGCTGTTGGCCGGCGGCCACGGGCTCCTCGTCGGCGTGCCGGGCCTCGCCAAGACCAAGTTGGTCGAGACGCTCGGTACGGTGCTCGGCCTCGATGCCCGGCGCGTCCAGTTTACGCCCGATCTCATGCCCGCCGACATTTTGGGCTCTGAAATCCTGGAGGAAAGCGCCGGCGGCCGCCGGAGTTTCCGCTTTCTCAAAGGCCCCATTTTCGCGCAGCTTTTGATGGCGGACGAAATCAACCGCGCGAGCCCGCGCACCCAATCCGCGCTGCTCCAAGCCATGCAGGAATATCATGTCTCGGTCGCGGGCGAGCGGCACGATCTGCCCGCCCCCTTCCATGTGCTGGCGACGCAGAACCCGCTGGAGCAGGAGGGCACTTATCCCTTGCCCGAGGCGCAGCTCGATCGCTTCCTCATGCAGATCGACGTCGGCTATCCCGACCGGGCGGCGGAAAAGCGGATCCTCATCGAGACCACCGGCGAACGCCAGGCCGGCGCCAAGGCGATTCTGACGGCGGAAGAATTGCAGGCGGCCCAGCGCCTCGTCCGGCGGCTGCCGGTGGGCGAGCGGATCGTCGAGGCCATTCTCGATATCGTGCGCTCGGCGCGGCCCGGCGAGGGCGACGAGGCCATCACCAAATCCATCGCTTGGGGACCGGGGCCGCGCGCGGCGCAAGCCCTGATGCTGGCCTCGCGCGCCCGGGCCTTGGTGAGTGGCCGGTTGTCGCCCTCGCTCGACGATGTCGCCGCGCTTGCCGCGCCGATCTTGAAACACCGGATGGCGCTGACCTTCGCGGCGCGGGCCGATGGCGAAACCCTGGCGGCGGTCATCGCGCGCCTGACGAAGCGCTTCACCTGATGATGGTGGAGGCGCGGCTTCTCCACGACGAGGAACGGATAGCTGGCATGCGCCAGCAGGACGCGGCGCTGGGCTTGGCGCGGCGGCTGCCGAGCCTGGTGGTGGCGGCCAAGGAAGTCGCCTCCAGCGTGATGCATGGCGTGCATGGCCGGCGGCAAGCGGGCAGTGGCGAAACATTTTGGCAGTTCCGGCCCTTCGTGGCAGGCGAATCCATCACCCGCGTCGATTGGCGCCGCTCGGCGCGCGACGACCGCTATTATGTCCGCGAGCGCGAATGGGAATCCGCTCATACGGTCTGGCTGTGGATGGACCGTTCGCCGTCGATGGCTTTCATCTCCGCTCTCGCCTTGCAATCCAAGCTCGACCGGGCCTTGGTGCTCGGCCTTGCCGCCGCCGATCTGCTGGTGCGCGGCGGCGAGCGCGCGGGGCTTCTCGGGCTGACACGGCCGCTGGCCACCCGCGCTATTATCGAACGGTTCGCCGAGGTGTTTTATACCCAAGAGCGGAAGGGTGGCGGGGAGAGCGCGGAGTTGCCGCCCGCTGGCGCGCTCGCGCCCCGCACGCGGGCGGTTTTGATCAGCGACTTTTTGTCGCCGCCCGCCGATTGGGAGGCCTGCCTCGCCGATCTCGCCGCGCGCGGCGCCAGGGGGCATCTCGTCATGATCGCCGATCCCGTCGAGGAAACCTTCCCCTTCGCGGGCCATACCGAATTTCTCGATGTCGATAGTGGCCACGTGATGCGCATCGGTCAGGCCGAGCGGTTCCGCGACGATTACATCCGCCGTCTCGAAGCCCATCGCGCCGCCATTGCCGGCATTGCACGCGCAAAAGGCTGGAGCTTGGCGATCCACCGCACCGACCGGCCGGCGTCCGAGGCCTTGCTCGCGCTACGCATGCAGCTCGAGGCTGGGGACGATGCTTTTCCGGCGGGGGTGGCCTGATGCTTGGTCTTCCCTTGGCGTTTACGGTTCCGTTCGCGCTGTTGGCCTTGGCCGGCCTGCCCGTGCTTTACGTCTTGCTGCGCATCACGCCGCCGCGTCCGCGCCGCGTGCCGTTTCCGCCGCTCAAGCTCATCCTCGATCTCAAGCCAAAGGACGAGACGCCGGCCAGCACCCCTTGGTGGCTGTTGCTGCTGCGTCTGGCGATCGCTGGCGCGATCATTCTGGCGATGGCCGGGCCGGTCTGGAATCCGCTCAGTATCGGTGTCGAGGGCGACGGGCCGCTGCTGATCGTGATGGACGATGCCTGGAGCGCCGCGCCCGATTGGGAGCGCCGCGTCGCCGCCGCCGCGCTACGGATCGAGGCCGCGCGGCAAAAATCCATGACCGTTGCCGTTGCCGCTATTTCGGATGCGGGCCGGGATCTCGTGCCGGCCGATGCTTCGGGCGCGCTCCAGCGGCTGCGGGCACTGAAGCCCGTGCCCTATACGCCGGACCGGCTTGCCGAGGTTCCCGCCATCGCGCGTTTCGTGACAGCCTGGCCCAAAGCCTCGATTGTGTGGATTGCCGATGCCTTGGAGCGGGGCGGCGCGCTTGCCTTCGCCGAAAAGCTCAAAGCCCTGCCGGTGGATACCACGCTCGTCTCCACCGATGCGCCGGTTCTGGCTTTGACTGATCCTCGCAACGAGGGCGGCGGGCTTGACATCACCGTGTTGCGATCCGCCGCGAGCGGTTCGAGTGTTGGCGCCGTCCGCGCACTCGATCTCAAGGGTCTGACGATCGGCCAGGTCCCGTTCGTCTTCGCCGCGACAGCTACCGAGGCCAAGGCGCGGTTCGATCTTCCCGTCGAATTGCGCAACGACATCGCACGGCTCGAAATTGTCGAGGGGCATTCCGCCGGCGCGGTCTCCTTGCTCGACGCCCGCTGGAAACGCCGGCGCGTGGGGATCGTGGGCGGTGAAACGGCGGACACGGAGCAACCGCTGCTCGCGGCGGATTATTACCTCCTGAAGGCGCTCAGCCCCTTCGCCGATGTGCGTCAGGCCAAGCCCGGCGCCGCCGATCCCATCGGTTCGCTTTTGGACGATCATGTCAGCGTGATGATCCTCGCCGATATCGGTACGATTGGCGGCCCGGCGCGCGATCGCTTGACCCAATTCGTCGAGAACGGCGGGCTTCTCGTGCGTTTTGCCGGCACGAGGCTTTCTGTGGCGCCGGATGATCTCGTGCCTGTCCAACTCCGGCGCGGCGGGCGGGTTCTCGGCGGCTCGCTGTCGTGGGAGACGCCCAAGGCGCTCGCCGCTTTCGAGCCTTCGAGCCCCTTCGCCGGGCTGAAAGTTCCGGCCGAGGTGACGATCTCCAGGCAGGTCTTGGCCGAGCCCGAAATTGGACTTCCCGGTAAGACCTGGGCGCAACTTTCCGATGGCACGCCCTTGGTCACGGCGGCCTCGCGGGGCAAAGGCAAGGTCGTCTTGTTTCACGTCACCGCCGACACGACGTGGTCGAACCTGCCGATTTCGGGGCTGTTCGTGGAGATGTTGCGCAAGATCGTGTCGCTATCTGGCGAGGCGGCTGCAACCGGACCCGAGGCTGGAGCGCCTCTTGCCGGTGCGAAAATTGCCTCGGTCGCGCCAAGCCGGACGCTCGACGGTTTCGGTGTGCTTGGCCCGCCGCCGCCTTCGGCGAAGCCGGTGCCGTCGAATTACAATGGCGTGGCGAGTGCCGATTACCCCCCCGGATTTTACGGCACGCCGGATTCGCTTTTGGCGGTGAATGCGCTGGCGCCAACGGACCGGATTCCGGCCGCCGGCGTCTCGGGGCTTGCCTTCAAAACCGCGCCGCTGCAATCGGCCGGACTCGTCGATCTCAGACCTTGGCTGATTGTCGCGGCCTTTTGTCTTTTTCTCGGCGATGCCCTCGCCACTCTTTGGCTGGCGGGGAAAATGCCGGGATTGCCGCGCCGCGCGATGGCCGCGTTGATTTTACTCCTCGGGGTTCTCGCTTTCGCCGGAATGCCGCGGCCGGCATGGGCGGAATCCGGCTTAGAGGTCTCGCAGCGCGATTTGTCCTCCGCTTTGACGACGCGTCTGGCTTATGTCCTCAGCGGGGATGCGAAAGTGGACGAGGTCACCAAACAGGGGCTCGACACGCTGTCGGCGGCCTTGGCCAGCCGCACCTCGCTGAGCCCCGGCGATCCCGCCGCTGTCGATCCCGCCAAGGATGAACTCGCCTTTTATCCCTTGCTCTATTGGCCGGTCGTGGCCGGCGCCCCAAAACCTTCGGCGGCGGCGGCGGCCAAGATCGCCGCCTTCATGCGGCAAGGCGGCACCATCGTCTTCGATACGCGCGATGCCTTGCTGGCGCGGCCCAACGGATCGCCCACCCCGGAAACGGCATGGCTGCGTGAATTGCTGGCGAATGTCGATGTGCCCGAACTCGAGCCGGTGCCGGCGAGCCATGTCGTGACGAAGACATTCTATCTCATCGACGCGTTCGTCGGGCGTTATGCGTCCGGTCAGACCTGGATCGAGGCCTTGCCCCCGGCCATTGGAGAGGCCGCGAACCGGCCCGCGCGTTCGGGCGATGGTGTGTCGCCCATCATCGTCACCAACAACGATCTCGCCGGCGGATGGGCCGACGACGATTATGGCGAGGCGCTGTATCCGCTCGTGCCGGGCGATCCGCGCCAGCACGAAATGGCGCTGCGCGGCGGCATCAATCTCGTGATGTACACGCTGACCGGAAACTACAAGGCCGACCAGGTCCACGTCCGCGATCTTCTGGAGCGGCTGGCGCATTGAGCCTACTGGGGCGTGACGATCCGGAGGCGAGGGCTTGACGGCGGACGCCGTTCCCGTCATGCCGCCGGTATCATGAATATATCAATCACGTCCCCTCGTGCCGCCGGGGCCACGGCGCGGCGTATTTTGCTCGCGAGCCTCGCCGGGACATCCGTCGAGTTCTACGATTTTTATATCTATGCGACAGCGGCTTCGCTCGTCCTGGGTCCTTTGTTCTTTCCCTCCGCCGATGCCTCGGCGCAACTTCTCCTGTCTTATGCGACGTTCGGCTTGGCCTTTGTCGCGCGGCCTCTGGGCTCCCTCGTCTTCGGCCATTTCGGCGACCGGATCGGGCGGAAATCGACGCTGGTGGCTTCGCTCCTTATGATGGGCATCTCGACAGTCGCGGTCGGGTTTTTGCCGCCTTATGCCACGATTGGCTGGTGGGCGCCGGCGATCCTGTGCGTTTTGCGCTTTGGCCAGGGGTTCGGTCTCGGCGGGGAATGGGGCGGCGCCGCTTTGCTCGCGGTGGAAAACGCCCCGCCGGGCTACCGGGCGCGCTTTGGCATGATGCCGCAGCTCGGCGCACCCGTCGGATTCATCGCCGCGAATGGTCTCTTTCTGCTGCTTGGGATTTTTCTCGCGCCGGACCAATTCCAGAGCTGGGGCTGGCGTTTGCCGTTCCTGGTCAGCACGGTTCTCGTCGGGCTTGGTCTTTGGGTGCGGTTGAAACTCACGGAAACACCGGCTTTCGAGGCCGCCTTGGCCCATGCCCCGCCGGCGCGCGTGCCGGTCTTCGAAGTCGTGCGCGATTATCCCCGCGAGGTGATCGGGGGCCTGTTCGCGGCGGTGGTTTGTTTCGCGATCTTCTATTTGTCGACCGCCTTCGCCCTCGGGTTCGGAACGAAGAACCTTCATATCTACCGGGGGCTTTTTCTCGAGATCCAGCTTGGCGCCATTCTGTTTCTCGCCGTGGGGATCGTGGTGGCGGGAATTTGGGCCGATCGCAGCAATCCGCGCCGGGTCTTGATGGCCGGCTGCGGAATGACCGTGGTGGTGGGTCTTTTGCTCGCGCCCATGCTCGGTAGCGGATCGCTGGTGTTGATTTGGCTGTTTCTGTCGCTGGCGTTGTTCACCATGGGCTTTGTCTATGGGCCGCTCGGCGCGTTTCTGCCGGGCCTCTTTCCGGCGCGCGTGCGTTATACCGGTGCCTCCTTGGCGTTCAATGCCGGCGGCATCCTGGGCGGCGGGATCGCGCCGGTGCTGGCGCAGACCCTGGCGGATCGCGGCGGCCTTCCCTTTGCCGGGCTTTATCTCGGGAGCGCGGCCGCGATCAGTCTGATGGCTCTCTGGTCGCTCAAGCGCCACCCTCATCTCGTGTGATGGGAAAATCGAAACGCGTGGCGGGGTAGGGCTCGCCGCGCAGCGTGAAATGCCACCATTCCTGCTCGAAGCCCTCGAAGCCGCGCGCGGCCATGGCGGCATGCAGGCGGTCGCGGTTGGCGCGTTCGTTTGGGGATAAACCAGAATAGTCCAAGCAGGATTCCGGGCCGAAGAAATCGAAGGCGCTGCCCATCGGCAATTCGTCGCCGGTGGCCAAGATCACGAGTGTCAGATCCACCGTCGATCCCCGGCAGTGGGCCGAATCCGCCGAGATAAAGCCGAGGCGGAACAGATCCGGCTTATCGAGATGGGGATAGAATTCCGCCTTGCCCCTGATATCGCCGGCGTCTTGCGCCCAGCGGACGAAATGCTGCACCGCCCGGACCGGACGATAGCCGTCGAACACCTTGAGGCCGAGACCCGAGGCCGCGAGATCGTCTTGCACCCCGGCCAAGGCTTGCGCCGCCTCCTGGGTCAGCAGGCCGCGCGGGGCATGATAGCCATCGACGGGCTCGCCAATGAAATTACCGGCGCCGGCGTAGCGTATGTCGGTGATCAGGCCGGGGATCAGGGCCGCGAGATCGGTGAAGAACGGCGGAATGGTCATGGGGTCATTGGTCCGGAGTGTCGTGGAAAGAGGCGAAAAGTCTGTCCTATAGCCAAATGGAATCTTATTTCCGATCACACTGATGCCGTATAATAATACGACAAGAGTCAATCCAAAGAATCAGCAATCAAGTCCATCGCGGTTCGCGCGAGCCGGCCCAACGCTTCGTGCGAGGCCGGACCGGCCGCGGCGATGCACAGGAAGACACAGGGCCATTCGTGACGCATAAGACAGATACCACTGGGTTCCACGACGATATCCTCTATCCCGCGGCCATTCCTTTCGTGCTCTTTCACTTCGCGGCCTTCGCCGCGATTTGGACTGGCGTGAGCACGACGGCGCTGTGGATTTGCTTGAGCCTCTATGTCATCCGCATCTTCGCCATCGGTGCCGGCTATCACCGTTATTTCTCGCATCGCGCCTTCACGACGAGCCGGACGTTCCAGTTCATTCTGGCCTGTCTCGCGCAGAGCACGATGCAACGCAACGTATTATGGTGGGCCGCCAAACATCGTCACCATCACCTCTATTCCGACACGGAAGCCGACGTGCATTCGCCGCGCCAACGCGGGTTCTTCTACGCCCATGTCGGATGGATTTTCGCGCGGCAGCATCACGAGACCGATCTGACGAAAATTCCAGACTTCGCGCGCTATCCCGAGCTGGTCTGGCTGCATCGGCTCGAACTCGCCCCGGCTTGCGTGATGGCCGCCGTGGCTTTTGCGATTGGCGGCTGGTCCGGTCTCGTCGTGGGTTTCGTGTGGAGCACGGTGCTGCTTTATCACGCGACCTTCTTCATCAATTCGCTGGCCCATGTGATGGGGAGCAAGCGCTATGTCACGGGGGACGATTCCCGCAACAATTGGCTGTTGGCGTTGATGACCTTTGGCGAGGGCTGGCACAATAATCATCACGCCTTTCAAAGCAGCGTGCGTCAGGGTTTCAAATGGTGGGAATACGATCCGACCTTCTACATCCTGACCGTCCTGTCGTGGTTCGGCGTGGTGTGGGATTTGAAAAGCCCGCCCAAGGCGGTTTTGAGAAACGAGCAACGGCTGGGGACGAAGATCATCGAACGCTCCGCCGCCCAACTCGCCGCGACCTTTCATGTTGCCGCCGTGCGCGAATTTTTTGCCTCCATGCCGGATGCGGAAGCCGTTCATGGGTTAGCCGCCATGAAATCCGCCGATATGATCGCGAAGTTTCATATGCCGGCCCTTCCCACGCGCGAGGAGATCAGCCTGCGCGCCAAGGCCATGTTCGTGAAAACCGTCTCCCTGGACGATATTGTCGACAGGGCCTACGTGATCCTTCACGAAGCGCTCGAATATTATGGGCGGCGCGAGCAGATAGCGTGAGCGCGTTCCGCTTCGGTGGAATCACCGAAGCGACAGGAACTCGCTCTCTTATTAAAGAGTTAGAGCATGTCCTCGATCGAAAAAGTCTACAACTTTTTCGGGACATGCTCTGAGACCGGTTGGCGGGTAACTCTGGGACGGCGGCCGGCGAAGAGCGGGCAGGGCTTTGTTCTGGAGGGACCCCGCCGATGCGGCACATTCTGCTTGCCATGCTTGCCGCTCTGCTCGCCGGGCCGGCCGCTGCCGGCGCCCCGGAGCGGCTCGTGACCGTCGAACTCTTCACGTCCGAGGGCTGCTCGTCTTGTCCCCCGGCCGATACCTATCTGAGCGAGCTCGCGCAAAATCGCCGGGATATTTTACCCCTCGCGTTTCACGTCACCTATTGGAACCAACTGGGATGGCGCGACCCGTTTTCGCTCGAGGCGGCGACGGAACGGCAATATGTGTATTCCCGCCACTTCGGAAAAAATTCTGTCTTCACCCCGCAAATGGTTGTGGATGGCGCGAAAAGTCTTGTGGGATCGGACCGGGACGAGGCGGAAAAGGCCATTCGAGCCGCGAAAACTAGCGGTTTGGCCGTGGTGCCGCTGAGCCTCGCGCGGGACGGCGGCACGGTCACGATCAAGCTTGGGGCCGGCGCCGGGAGTGGGCGCGTGCTTCTGATCGGCTTCGACCATCTCCATCGCACGCCTGTCGGGCGCGGCGAGAATGGCGGACACACGCTGACGGAATCGAATATCGTGCGATCGATCCGCGACGCGGGCGCTTGGACAGGCGTGGAAACGACGCTGAGCGCTCCCGTGCCCGAGGGCGAGGATGCCGCCGTACTTCTCCAGGCCGCCGATGGCACGATCACCGGCGCGGCGAGACTGTAGAGCGATTGCTTATCACTTGGGTAATTCCACCCAAGCGATGAGAAATCGCTCTCTTCATGAGGCAAGCACTCCCCGGTCACAAAGTCTGCGACTTGGTGGGAATTGCTTGGGAAGGGACGGCCGCCGACCGAAGCCGGCGGCCTTTTCTTTGTTAGAGACGCGCCTTTTCGAAGGCCTTGACCCACATGGCGCAATGGCCGGAGCGGACGATGTCGGAGATCGTGAATTCGATCACCGGCACCGGCAGTTTCAGGCTGCGGATGAGGTGCAAGACGGCGGAAAGTCCGCTGCCTTCTTCAAGATCGCATTGGCCCACGTCGCCGTTGACGACGACCTTACAGTCTTCGCCAACACGGGTGAGGAAGGTCTTGATTTCGGCGGGTGTCGTATTTTGCGCTTCGTCCAGAAGGACAAAGGCATCCTTCCAAGAGCGTCCGCGCATGACCTCGAAAGGTACCATCTCGATATCGCCGTGACGGACGGCGATGTCGTAAGCGGCCGAGCCGATCCGTTCCTTGACGGCATCGACGATCGGCGTGGCCCAGGGCGCGAACTTGTCCTCGAGCGAGCCCGGAAAAAAACCCAGCGAACGTCCACAGGGAACGTTGGGCCGGGTTAGGATGATTTTGCCGATTTGCCTTTGGCGATACATATCCGCGGCTTCCGTCGCCGCGATCCAGGTCTTACCGGTACCGGCCGGTCCCAACACGACGACCTGGGCGCTCGTTCGAAGAGCATCGAGGTAGTCGGCCTGTGTTGGATTGAGCGCTTTGATAGGCGGAACAACGCGTTCCTTTTGATATTTCGATCGTCCGAACTCTATGATATCCGCGGTTGGAATATTACGGGTTTCTCGGCGTCTTTGTTTTTCGAAGCGCTTACTCAAGTGCAGACTCCTTCATGTGGGGTCAACGCAAGGTCATGCATCCAATACGCGGCATGCGCATTGGTCGTCGTCTTTAGGGCTGCCTCCGGTCAATTCAGCGGGCTGTGAAATCAATCACGGTCTTAAAGTCGCGCCAGCCTTATTGATTCGTCAACTGGTTCCGGTATGGCCCCAAAGTCTCCGTTTCATGTGACGGTTCAGCAAAAAGCGATCCAGTCGCGCAAAATGACGTTAGCTCAAAGGTGTTTAACAATTCTTAACCGAGGGACTGTGGCTTGTATGAAACAGCGGAAGAACCACGAGACCTTGTAAAAATAGGCAAATGCCGGTCGGCATTTCGGCTTCCGGACTCCCCTCGCCGGCCTGGGCGGCGGCCGGGCGCTCAAAGATAGGGCATCAACAGCCGGACGGCGGCGTCGCGTAGCCGCGCCGGGGCGGGACGTGCGTCGAGATGGGCGGCGGTGAGCGCTTCGCCCTTGTGGGCCATGATGAAAGCGCCGAGCGTCTCCGCTAGCGGCTTGTCGTAGACCTCCATCGACAATTCGAAATTGAGCCGGAAACTGCGGATATCCCAATTATTGCTGCCAATCAGGCTCCATTCGCCGTCGATCGTCATGAGCTTGGAGTGACGGAAAGGGGGAGGTCCAAACCATACATGCGCGCCTTCGTGCACCATCGGGCCAATCGTGGCGCGCGTGGCCCAATCGACAAGACGATGGTTGCTCTGGCCGGGGATGACGAGATCGACGCGAATCTCGCGCATCGCCGCGAGCGTCAACGCCATGACGATTTGATCGCCGGGCAAGAAGTAGGGCGTCATGATCGTTATGCTCGCGCGGGCGCAGGATATGGCTTGCAGCACCGCGAATTCGATCTTCTCGATGTCGCGATCCGGCCCCGATGTGATGACCCGTGCTTGCGCGGCGCCGGACGGTTTTAAAGCGGGAAACCAGTTTTCGCCTGTCAGCTCTTCGTTCGTCACGAAAAACCAATCTTTCACGAAAGCGGATGTGAGTTGACTGGTAACCGGGCCCGTCACCATGAAATGAGTGTCGAGCACCGTCGTTTTGGGATGAAGCGCCAGAACGTTGTCGTCGGTGATATTCAGGCCGCCGGTAAAGCCGGTATGCCCATCGATCACGAGAATCTTTTTGTGTGATCGCAAGTTCAGGAGCGGCATGCGCCAGGGTAGGGGCGAATGGATGAAGCGCCCGGCGGGAATGCCGGCGAGCCGCAAGGCGTGATAGGCGGGGGACGAGACATAGCCGCCGCCTACGCCATCGATGATCACGCGGACTTCCACGCCGCGCTGGCGGGCCGCGGCAAGGGCGGCGATGAAGATCTGGCCGGTGCGATCGGTGCGAAACATATAGCTGGAGAGGCCGATGCTGGTCCTCGCCCCGGCAATGGCCTGGAGCATGGCGGGATAGGCTTCGTCCCCGTTGTGGAAGATCGTGATGGAATTGTCTGGCGTGGCCGCACGGCCGGTGATGCGGCTGGTGGCATGATCCAAGGCGGCGAGAGAGCCGCCGGCAAGGCTGGTTATGGAGGCGGCGCGCGGGGATCGCGGCGCGTGCAGGCGCCGGGCGCGCCGGCTGACCCGGTTGATGCCGAGCATCGCGTAAAAGAAGCCGCCGATGAACGGCGAGAACCAGGCCAGTCCAATCCATCCGAGCGAAGAGCCGACATCGCGCTTATGCAGCAGGACGTGGACCGTGACCCAAAGCGCGATGGCGAAATGGGCAAAGACCACGAGCCACGGGCCGATCACGCCAATCGATTGGAGAATCAGGTTCACGTCCGTTCCGCTAACATGATGCCGTCACAGTACTTGCCCGCGCCAAGAATTTGTTATCTCTAAGTTGACCATACCAGCGAGGCCAAGCTTGTACCTTATCGATCACGCGACGATTGCGCATCTTATCTCCGCCTATGGATATGCCGCCGTCTTCACTTTGGTGATGCTGGAGAGCGCGGGCATTCCGATGCCTGGCGAGACCATTCTGATCAGCGCGTCCATTTATGCCAGTACACGTCATGGGCTCGACATTCGCTTCGTCGTGGGCAGCGCGGCGGCGGGCGCGATCACCGGGGATAATATCGGCTTTTGGGTGGGGCGGTCCCTTGGCCAGCGTGTGCTGACGCGATGGGGACCGAATATCGGGCTTGACGAGCGCAAGCAGAAGCTCGGCCAATATCTCTTCCTGCGCTATGGCGGCGCAATCGTTTTCTTCGGCCGGTTCGTTGCCATGCTGCGCGCTTTCGCGGCACTGCTCGCCGGGATCAATCGTCTCCCGCCGCTGCGGTTCTTTTTGTACAATGCGGCGGGCGGGGTGGTCTGGGCCAGCCTGTTCGGCTTTGGCGCCTATGTCCTGGGGCGGGGCATCCATCGCATCGCCGGCCCCGTGGGCTGGGCGGCTTTGGCGCTGGCGCTCGTTGGGATCGTGATCCTCTGGCGTTTTTACAAACACCACGAGGAGCGTCTTTTGGCGGATGCCGAACGTGCGATGGACCGGCAGGCCGCCGAAAATTAGAATTTGCTGAAATCCGGCGCGCGGCGCTGGGCGAAAGCCGTAAAGGCTTCGCGGGCTTCGGGGCTCTTCAGCCGTGCCTCGAAAATATCGGCTTCCCTGGCAATGACGGTTTTCAGCGCTCCGGTATCGCGCATCAGCCGCTTGGACGATGCCAGCGCGCCCGGCGGCTTGGCGGCCAAGGCCTGCGCGGCGGCCATGGCTTCGCCTTGCAGCATATCCGGCGGCACGGTCTTGTTGGCGAGACCCCAGCTCAGCGCGGTTTTGGCATCGACGCGCTCGCCCAGCGCAAACATCGAAAAAGCCCTGACATAGCCGATCCTTTGTTGCAGCAGCAGGCTGGATCCGGCCTCCGGCACCAGGGCGAGATCGACGAAGGGAACCGAAAGAACCGCCGTTTCGCTCAGGAAAACGAGGTCGCAATGCAACAGCAGGGTCGTACCGATGCCGACCGCCAGACCCGGCACCGCGGCGATGAGGGGCTTTTCGAATTCGGCGAGGCGGTCGAGAAAGCGGAACCCTTGCATTTGGTCGCGCGCAAGCCCACCTGCCGCGATAACCGCGAAATCCATGAGATCGTTACCGGCGGTGAACGTGTCGCCCGCGCCGGTGACGAGCACGCAGCGGATGGTCTTGTCGTCTCGAGCCCGCTCCAAAGCCTCCACCAAAGTGCCATACATGGCATTGGTGATGGCGTTCTTTTTCCCGGGCCTGTCGATGGTGAGGGTGAGAACCGCACCGGTTTGGCTTTGCAGAATTTCGGACACGCGGGTTCCCTCGAAGGATACATATGGGGCTTAGCGCATTTTGGGGAAATCGCGATCGATTTTTGGAGGGCGGCCGTTACCCCTCGGGACATTCCGGACGGTAAAATCCGAGGGCCTTTTTATAGCGCAGCGTTTGCGTTAGGGGGCGCTCGCATCCGCGCTGGCGCTCGCGCCCGGAGCGCCGCGGATCGACCGGCGGGGACGCAAGGCGTCCCGCTCCAGCAAAATCGTGTTTATCTGGATGTGCCACTCGTATGTTTTGGATTGCCCCCGACGATGACCGATTGCGACAATTCCGCCCGGGTCAGGGCTCCGCTCTTGTCCGGGTCGATCCGGTCGAATTCTTCTCCCATGAATTGCAAGAATTCCGCTTTCGACACTTGACCATTCTTGTCCTTGTCCATGAGGCGAATCAGTTGTTCGACTTTTTTATAGGCCGAGGAATGCGAATGGCTTGCGGCCATGACATCCGGCGCTAAACAAATCGAAAAAGCCAATCCCGCGCACGTGGCGAATATCTGAAGCTTAGACATTGCTTTCACTCCGATGTACTTTGGGGCATTGGCGACACGGTCAAGAAGGATATCGTTTCAATATATCGATAATTGATCGTGACAGAATTTGAAGACTACCTCATTCCACAAGAAATACCATCCTGCATTCGTTAGGCCCTCTGGCTTCTTGCCTATCAAAGTTCACAGGGCTGTTCAACGCTCATTACAGTCCCCTGTATGAGAGGCTGATGGCGGGGTCGAGAGCCGCGCTCCACATGGCGCTGGCGATATTTGTCGCACCGTTAGCTCTTGCGATATTGAGCGC
>Ga0187884_10000642_pt1 | contig 34339 bp, 27 predicted proteins | sample June2016WEW_20_4_FD_132983 | JGI IMG/M metagenome (GOLD analysis project Ga0187884, IMG submission 132983) | Peatland microbial communities from SPRUCE experiment site at the Marcell Experimental Forest, Minnesota, USA - June2016WEW_20_40 | ecosystem: Environmental > Terrestrial > Soil >...
GCTGCGCAGTTTGGCTCGGCCCACTCGCCGACCACAGCGGGCCGCCCGGCCGGCGTCAGCCGCCCGCAGCGGCGCCCAACGCGCCGGATCGCGCGCGCCGGTGCGTTAGCGCCGGATTTGGGAGAAGTGCCTTGGGTTGACCTGCCAGGTGAATTGAGGGAAGGTATTGCACCATGTTTGAGACGATCAAAACCGCTCCCGCGGATCCCATCCTCGGCCTGACCGAGGCATTCAACCAGGACCCTAACCCCAGCAAGATCAACCTGGCGGTCGGCGTTTACAAGGACGGCAGCGGCCGGACACCAGTGCTGAAGACGGTCAAGGAGGCCGAGCGGCGTCTGCTCCAAAGCGAGACGACCAAGGCATACCTGCCGATGCCGGGTGATCCAACCTACGGATCTCTAGTCCAGAAGCTGCTGTTCGGTGATAACCACATCATTGTCACCAGTGGACGAGGCGCCACGGCTCACTGCCCCGGCGGGACGGGGGCTCTGCGCGTCGCTGGCGATTATCTGCACAAGCTGCATCCAACGTCGGCCATCTGGCTCAGTGACCCGACGTGGGAGAACCATGCGACCGTGTTCGGGGCCGCTGGCCTCCAGGTCAAGAGGTATAGCTACCGCGATGCGGCTACCAATGGACTCAACTTTACCGCGATGCTGGAATCGCTCGAGCAGATTCCAGCAGGCGACGTGGTGCTGCTGCATGCCTGCTGCCACAACCCGACGGGCATCGACCCGACCGTCGAGCAATGGTCCCAGATCGGCGATGTGCTCCACCGGCGCCGCGTGTTGCCGTTGGTGGACTTTGCATATCAGGGCTTGGCCGAGGGACTCGAGGAGGACGCCGCAGGCCTGCGTGCCCTGTGCGAGAAGGTCGACGAAATGTTCGTCTCCTCGAGCTTCTCGAAGAACTTCGGCCTGTACCGCGAGCGCACAGGCGCCCTGACCATCGTCGGTGCCACGGCCGCTCAGGCTCAGACCGTGATGAGTCAGATGAAGCTGGTCATCCGCGCCAACTACTCGAACCCCCCGTCGCACGGCGGTGCCATCGTGACGACCGTGTTGCAGGACCCCGAGCTGCGGGCCAAGTGGGTGACCGAAGTCGCCGAGATACGCGATCGCATCAACGGCATGCGCCGCCTGTTCGTCGACACCCTCAAGGCCAAGGGCGTTGGCCGAGACTTCTCGTTCATCATCCAGCAACGCGGCATGTTCAGCTACTCAGGGTTGACGAAGGAGCAGGTCGACAAGCTGCGTGAGAAGTATGCAATCTACATCGTCGGCTCCGGACGCATCAACGTTGCGGGCATGACCGAGGCGAATATGGACCGGCTGTGCGAGGCAATCGCGTCCGTCCTGTGACCCGCCGGCTGAGCCGGATTGAGAATGGTCGCTCAGTAGGGTCGGTCCTCTCAAGCCGCCATCAATACGGCCCCCAAAGAGGACGGGGCTTGCTCGCGATAAACGGAGGAAGGCGAGACCGTTGGCCCTGAGGGGTTACAGCGCGCCAGCGCGCCGCGCTTCTGCCTTGGAATACAGTGTGCCTTAGAGCTATAGTGGTTTGGTGCCAGGGTGCTGCAAGGCCTGGCGGATCTTTTTGATTATGTCGGAGTTACGTCGCGATCCACTACTTCGTCGCTGGGTCATCATTGCCCCGGAGCGGCGTGCAGATCTGATTACCCGCCGCCTGTTGCGTCCGCCGGTGGTCCAGGAAGACCCATGCCCGTTTTGCCCGGGCAACGAACACATGAATCCCGCCGAGATCTACGTGGTGCGCACGGAGCGCACGGCGCAGAACCCGCACGGCTGGGCGGTGCGCATCACCCCAGACCAGAAGCCGCTGCTGCGCATCGAAGGTGTGCTGGAGCGCCGTGGCGTAGGGCTTTTCGACCTCATGAGCGCTACCGGGGCACATGAGCTGGTCACCGACACACCCGACCACGACGCCCACTGGGCGGACTTCGATCTGGCGCAGATGGGACGACTGCTGCACAGCTATCTGGCTAGGTACAACGACCTGCGGCAAGACCGCCGCTTCCTGCACGCCGTCATCATGAAGAACTATGGCGCGCCCTGGAGCCGCTACCCGCATCAGCATTCGCACATCGTCGCCATGCCCTTTACGCCGCGGCGCATTGATGACGAGTTCTTGGGCGCAAGCGAGTATTTCCGCCTCAAGGAGCGCTGCGTGTTCTGCGACGCGCTGCGCGAGGAGGAGATGCGTAACGTCCGCATCGTCTGCGCCAACGAGGATTTCGTCGCTTTCGCGCCGTTTGCTTCCGGCTTTCCGTTCGAAATCTGGGTGCTGCCGCGCCGTCACATGGCCGACTTCGGCGAGATGGGCGCACGCACTGTGCCGGCGCTCGCCGCCATCTTTCAGGAGACCATGTCGAAGCTGCGAACCACTCTGCACGACCCGCATTTCAGCCTGGCGCTGCACAGCGGGCCGCTGCATTCCGACAACGGCGACGGTTTTCACTGGCACTGGGAGCTCATCCCCCACTTGGCTGGCGAGCTCGGGATGGAGTGGGCCACCGGCGTGTACTTCAACCCGATTGCCCCCGAAGACGCAGCGGCGTGCTTACGAGAGGGAATACCGCTGGCGTAAAGAACGGCTCAAGGTTCAAAGGTCAAAGGTGAAAGCCAGAGAGCCTGCTGGCTTCCCGCTTTTCAGCTCTTTTGGTGCAGCGTCACCAGTTCGGTGATCTGGTAAGAGCGCTTTCCGCGGGGTGTTTGTACTTCCACCTCGTCACCCACTGACTTGTTCAACAAGGCGCGGCCGAGCGGTGAGCCGAGCGAAATCAGCCCGGCGGCCGCATTCACTTCCTCTGGGAAGACGATCTCGTAGACCAACGATTCTCCTTCGTCGAGGTCTTCGACCGTGACGCGGCTCCCGTACGCTACCACACCGTGCGGGATCGAATGAATGTTGTACAGCGACAAGTCGCGGATGCGACCCTGAATCTGGGCGACACGCGCCCGAACGAACTCCTGTCGGTTCTTGGCGGCTTCGTACTCCGCGTTTTCGCTAAGGTCGCCGTGGGCGCGTGCCTCTTCCAATTCCTTCGGGATTTTATGGCTCAATTCGTATTGCAACTCGGACAGCTCTTTCTTGAGCCGTTGGATAACCGGCAGTTCCATATCAACCCTAGATCACACCTTCAGCTTGTAGTTTACTGATCTCATGTTCCGATAGGCCGAGCAACCCGCCGTAGATCTCGGCGTTGTGCCGGCCCGACTCAGGGCCCAGGCGTTACACTTTGCCGCGTGACAGATAAGCCTAATCCCTTTCTTATTGCGGTTCAACGCCAGGAACGCCACCGGCCACCGGTACTCCCTCAACGGCCGGGTGGCTGCAACGGGTCGTCGCCGCGCCCGGCCAACTCGATCTTGATGACCATGGCTCCCATGTCCGCCAGCAAGGTGGTCGCGAACGGCCCGGCGATGACGCGGGTGAGGTCGACGATACAGACCTCATCCAGCGCCCTAGCCATCAGGGGCGGTGCTCACTTCCTCCGAAGGCCTCGCCGGCAGCCTGGTGTTCGGTGTCCCCGCGATACTTCGATGCCGCGCCGTGCAACCACCGGCTGACCTCGGTCTGCACCGTATCGCCCTTATACAGGTACAGATACATGAGGCCGATGCCGACCAGGAATCCGATCACAAAACGTTTCATGCAACTCGTCGCACTCAGGACGATCTATAGTATGCTTGTGTCAAGCAGTCAAAACGCCGCTCGCGCAGGCGGCGGTCCAAAACCGTCCAACCACCGCGTTCGCGAATGCGCTTCACGCCGGCGACGCTCTGGCGGGGGCGCTGGCCAAAAGCCTCGAAGTTGCGTCGGCATCGCCGCCCGCATAGCATAGTACGCGTGCGCCGCCTGTGGGATGAAGCTCTGAATCTGTTGTACCCAGCCGCATGTTGCGGTTGCGACCGACCGACCACTCGGCTGGAGTTCTGTAGTCGCTGTCGGGCGGAGATTCACACTCCTCGCTCGCCGTTGTGTCTCGTCTGCGGTGCACCGTTCGCCACCGCCGGCGGTGCGGATCACCGTTGTGATCGCTGTCTGACGCACACCTTCGGCTTTGGCTGCGCCCGCGCCTGTACGTTGTACGATGCCGGCGACACGGTTCAGCATCCTCTGAAGTCGGTGCTACAACGATACAAGTACAATCGCGACGTTGGCCTGGCGCGTCCGCTCGGGCGGCTGCTGTCCGAGCGGTGTCCGGTCGTCGTTGGCGCTTACGACGTGATCATGCCGGTGCCGCTGCATGTCTCGCGGCTGCGCTGGCGCGGTTTCAACCAAGCGCAGCTACTCGCCAGGCCGCTCGCGCGGCAGGCCGGCGTGTCGATGGACGCGCTGTCGCTAGAGCGCATCCGGCACACGCGTCCGCAGGTACAGTTGACCGAAGCCGAGCGGCGGCGCAACGTGGCGCATGCGTTTCGCGTCACGCGTCCTGAGTGCGTCCGCCGGCGGAGAATCTTGTTGGTCGACGACGTGTATACAACCGGCGCCACGGTGGACGAATGCAGCCGCGAACTGAAGCGGGCGGGAGCGGCGAGCGTGGACGTCCTGGTGCTCGCACGCGCCGTGTTGCACTGAAGGCGTGTCCTTGGCCTTAGAAGACCTGCATTGCTGGGAGGAGCGTTACCGCAGCGGCCGCCATTCTCCCAACGGGCCACCGTCCGAGTTCCTGGCCGCGCATGTGGATTTGATTTCCGGGCGGGTGCTCGACGTGGCCGCCGGCGCCGGGCGTAACGCCTTGTTTCTAGCCCGCCGAGGCGCCATCGTCGAGGCGCTGGACATCTCTTTCAGCGGCTTGCGCCTGGCACGCCAGGAGGCAATTGCGGAAAGGCTCACCCTGCTTGCGGTGCAGGCGGACCTGGAAAGCTTTCCGCTGCCGAAGCAACGCTACGACGCCATCCTCAACATCCGCTACCTGCAACGCTCGTTGTTCGTCCCCTTGCGGCGAGCGCTCAAACCCGGCGGCATCATCTTGTTCGAGACCTTCCTCATCGACCAGCAGGCCATCAGCAAGCACCGCACTGCCGCGTATCTGCTGCGCCGCGGCGAGCTGCAGGCAGCATTCTCGGACTGTGATATTCTGATTTATGAGGAGGGACTCTACCAAACATCGTCCGGGCCGTCGTACCTGGCACGTATGATTGCGCGGGTGCCTCGTCCCGAGGATGCCGTGAGGTTCTCGGAGGCCAAAGAGAAGGACACATCTCATTGATCCGCGCCCCGGCGATCCGCGGACGAGTTGAGTGAACGCCACTCCGCCCGGGACTGAGACCGAAGCCCCAATGGGCCTGAGCCCACGCCGGCGCTCAGGCTCACGAATCACGCCTATTGATCAGACTCGCGGCCACCGCCGCGCCGAAGCCGTTGTCGATGTTTACCACCAGCACGCCGGCGGCGCAGGAGTTGAGCATGGCGAGCAATGCCGCCAGTCCGCCAAAGCTGGCACCGTAGCCGATACTGGTGGGCACGGCGATGACGGGACGATCGACGAGGCCGGCGACCACGCTCGGCAGCGCCCCTTCCATGCCGGCGACTACCACGAGCACGGCGGCCTGACGCAGCTTGTCACGATGGGCGAACAAACGGTGAATCCCGGAGATGCCGACGTCGTACAGTCGCTCCGTGGTGTTGCCCAGCAGTTCCGCTGTCAGCGCAGCCTCTTCGGCCACGGGCACGTCGGAGGTACCGGCCGCCACCACTAGCACGAGGCCGCGGCCGACGATCTCCGGCAGGGAGTGGACGATGGTCCCGACACGAGCGTGCTCGGAGTAGCTCATCTCGGGGAAGGCCAGCCGTACTTGCTCAGCTTCGGCACGCCCCAGCCGCGTGATAAGCACGTTCTGTGCCTTGTCGTTCAGGCGGCGCGCGATCTCAATGATCTGATCCGCCGTCTTGCCGGACCCAAATATCACTTCCGGAAAGCCCGTGCGCAGCGACCGGTGGTGGTCCACCTTGGCGAAACCGAGGTCCTCAAATGGCAGCGACCGCAGCAGCTCGAGCGCTTTCTCCGCGCTTACCGTCCCCGCGCTCACCTGGGCGAGCAGCTCTCGCAAACGATTGACGTCCATGCCCTCACTGCCGGAAGTGATCGTACCCGCCACGGTTCACGGCCGCGCCGGCAATGCGCACGCCCCGGCCACGGGTAATCCGCCCGATACAGGTGATCGGGCACCCAAGGTGTAACCGCATCCGTTGCAGCCGCTTCACGTTACGCTCCGGAACCGTGCACAACAATTCGTAATCCTCGCCTCCCTGCAAGGCAAGTGACCGATCGGCGCTGGCGGCGCGGTACGTGGCCGAGAGGGGCAGCACATCGGAATTGATCTCGGCGCCGACGTGGCTCTCGTCGCAAACGTGACCGAGATCCTGCACAAGGCCGTCGCTTAGGTCGATCATTGCCGACGCGATTCCCGACTCGACCAGGAGACGTCCGGCCTGCAGTCGCGGCGACGGCTCCCGGAAACGCCGAATGACAGGAGCGGCCGATCGTGTGCCCGAACCGCTGCGGAGCAGAGAGACAGCCAGCGCGGCATCACCGAGCGTCCCGGTGACATAGATCCGATCGCCGGCGCGCGCACCGCGCCGTGTGACGAGCCGCTCGGGTGCATCGCCGAGCAGGGCGACGGACACAAAGAGCTTGTCGGCGCGGGTCAGGTTCCCGCCGACCACGGAAGCGCCGCATTCGCGCGCTGCCGCCACGATTCCCGCGTGGAGCGCGGCGAGGTCTCGAGTCAGGTACGACAACGGGACCCCGGCGCTGACGACGCAGAACCGCGGCCGACCGCCCATGGCGGCAATGTCGCTGGCGTTGACGAGCAAACTCTTCCGCCCGAGCTGATGGGGCGTCAACCAGTGGGTTTCGAAGTGGACGCCCTCGACTAGCGCATCCACAGTGTAAAGCAACCGCCGTGCGCCGCAGCGGACGACGGCGCAGTCCTGGCCGGGGCCGACGATCGTTCCCGGCCCACTGCCCAGGCGCGGCAACAGCCGTGAGAGGAAACGGAACTCGCCAACCGCAGCAACGGTGTCGGCATGCGCGGCGTGCGACATCACGCCGGACCATAAGTGACGGCGACGGGCAGCGTCAAGTGAGGCGGGGAGTTCGAAGGATGTGTTGAAAGATGCAGGGGGGCGCTGTGATCGCGCCCCCCTCACTGTTTTAACTACCGCCTTGGATCAGGTTGGCAATAGTGAAGAAGTCTTCGGTGGTGCCGGACTTCTCACCCATGTTGAAGAAGATACACTCCTCGCCCGGCGTGCGTGTGCTGGGCAGCGCACCCTTCGTCATGTGCACCAGTTGTGTGTCGATCATCGCGAACGCGTTCTGGTACGCCATCTCCTCCGAGTAGCGTGAGAGCCTTGCGCCGGGGATCGCTTCCTTCCGGAAGCCCCAATCATTGATCCAAACTTTCCACAGCTGTCCGGAGCGGTCGTAGATATCCGTACTGGTGACTACGTAAGCTTCCTTGTCAATGAAGATGACCCGCTTGCCGTAGGCGTATTGCGGCAGCCTGGAGACACCCTCGACGGCATACACTTGCCGTGGTTCCCACACCTCGTCGAAGATCCAATCCTCCGGATCTTGCCACTTCACCGGACTGTGGATGCCGTGCATGACGGCAAGGATGGTCCGCTCACCGAGGAATTTCCAGTCCGTCCACCCGACTTGCCCTTTGTAACCCCAGTAACTGTCTGGGTCGGTGTCCTGCCCGAAGAGCGCATCCGACCGTTGCGCCGTCGACATACGGCGCACGCGCCGCAATTGGGGTAGGTACAACCAGCTATCGTCCATGCGGTCTGGGTCGAGGTAGCGATAGAACGTGCCGCCGACGCCTTTCAAATCGAAGGGCTCGATAATGGGGTGGAGAGATTCCTTCGAACGCAGACCGTCGGGGTTCGGCAAACTGGGCTTCGGATCGACGTAGAGACGACCGTTATAGTTCAGGACGCGTTGGTGATCGATGATGTAGTGGCGTTCGACGGTCTGCCCCCGGTTCTTACCAAAGGGACCCGTATCGGCGTCGAAGTTCTTCTGATCCAAATCGTCGGTGACAGCGAAGCCAAGATCGTAGTTGAACATGATTTTGGTCGCCACCTGCGGATCGTTTGGATCGATGGCCAGGAACGGCCGTCCCGCCGTCCAGTTCAGCACCCGCCTGCCATCCGGGGAGAGTTTGACCTGGCCGGAGTATTTCTCGGTGGCCTCGCGGTAGGCCTTCAGCATCGCAATATGCTTCGGCGCGGTGATGGTCATGCGCAGGCCGTAACGGAGGACCCACTCAAGGCCAGGCGACAGCAGCGCTTTGTACTTATCCATGTTCTTATCGCTGATTACATCGCCAGCATGAAGGCCGAATTTCAGTTCGCCACTGCCGTCGCTATCTGCCACGGTACCAATGCCGTCGTGGGTTCCGTCCCCCGGTCTGGCAGCGGCAGCGACTTCAATTGGAGCGGCAGCGACCGGAGCCGCAGCGACTTCAACCGGAGCGGCAGCGACCGGAGCCGCAGCGATCTGTGGGGGCGCGGCCTTTCGTGGTGCGGCCTTTCGCGGCGCGGCCGGCTCGACAGCAACAGCAGCCGGCTGCCGCTCGGGAGCGGCGGGCTGCTGCTGAGTGCCTGCTTCCGCTTGCACCGCGGCCGGCGCGGCAACCTCTGGCGCGGCAGCCTCTGGCTTGGCAGCCTCTGGCTCGGGTCGTGGGCCCGCCGCCTGTTGCACCTCATGCGCACTGGGTTCCGGACGATATTGATGCTGCTTGCCCTGCCGGTCGAAGTGGGGCGCAGCGACATCGGCGACCGCCGGAAACTCCGGCTCTTCCTCCGGACGCGACTGCACGATCGGACTCGACCGCGCGATCCTGCGACTCGGCTTTGCATTGGCGTGTTGTCGGGTCTTAACTCGGGCCGCTCTTGGCCTTGCTACCTTGGAGGGCGCAGGCTCTTGGGAGGGCGCAGGCTCTTGCACACGCGGCAGCGGGCGTGCCGCAGGCGGTTCCACAGCCCGTGGCTTCGGCGCAGTTGGCTTGCCCCCCTCGCCGGGAAACAGCTCGCTCCAATCCACCTGCGCGCGCGCGTTGCCCAGCTGCAAGAACAGCGCTGTGACGATAACGCAGATGTATCCACTCAGTCGGCGACTCCGCATGGGGTTCCTCCTTCGGCCGGGCAAGTAGCAATCCGTGTGCTACCCGTCGTGACAGTGTCAATGGCGCGATGTTGCGCCACTGTGTACGTGACCTCGACGCTCTGAAGTTCAGTTTCGCGCCATGGAGCGCCTTGATTTGGTCACTTTACAGTCTTGCTGACTCAGGCCCACGAGTGGCCGCTTTTGGGGCGCAAGAACGCGACTCTTGGTCGGCGTAAGTGCCGTATGTTACAAGGAAATCGTTCGCCTCCATCCCCCTGTCCGAGCAACCGCCGCAATGCAAATGGGCCGGGTCCTGGACACCTGCTGTACCGCCTAAATCCGTTGACGTGACGCATGCTGGACGCTGCGTCGGATGAATATCGTACGGGAGAAGTTCCGTGTGACAAATCGTGAATGCCGGTGGTTTGGTCGTTGACTTGGCATGTCTTCTGCTGGACAGCGCCCCATAGGAGGGAGCATGACCAACGCAGCAGTCGCAGTAGAAGCCGGGCCAAGGCGTGTCCTGGTGTTTTCGGTGGACGATGGCCGCTTCTGCGTCGATCTCGATTGGGTAGACGCAGTGCAGCAGCGCGGCGAGGTTCGGCCACATATTACAAAGGATGCGACGGGTGCGGTCCGGACCTTCGTCGTCCACCGCGACCAGCCGGCGTTGGTGATCGACCTGCGCGAGGCCTTGGGCCTCAACGAGCTCCTCGATATGACGGAGCGAGCGGCCTTCCTAATTGTCCGCGTCGGCCCCTTCCTGCTCGCGGTTCAGGTTGATGCCTTCCTTGGCGTCCGGGAACTGGACCTGCGCACAAAAACGCCCGTGCCGACCAGTCTGCTTCGGGACGGCAACGTTCCCGTCGGCCATCTTGTCGAGCTGGACGGACGAGTGCACACCTTGCTGGAGCCCAGCCGCATTCTGAGCGGCGCGCTACGCGACAAGCTTGAGGGCACTCTAAAGGAGGCGCGGGGCTTCTGCGAGCGGCAGGACAAGATTGCGGCCCTTTGTGAAGCACTCCGCCGTGAACCGAGCGCCGCCGGTCTCAAGGCGTATGCTCGCCTAAGCCGCCGCAACGGAGAGACCCGTGCTGCTAGTGCCGCGCGACTGGTGCTGAAGGCGCTGCAGCAGTGTGAGGCACAGGCTGTCGTTGCCGGTGCGATCGCTGGAGACCTCAACGCCGGCACCCTGCTGCGCGACTTGGTGGCGCTGAGCGTGGGGCGCCTGACGGGGGAACTCCAGGTGCAGGTGCCCGAAGGCGATGCACGGATCTTCTCGGCTGCGGGCTGCATCGTCGATGCCTGCGTCGACGGCGAGTGGGGACGCGCGGCCTTAAAGCGTGTCCTCGCCGCGCGTGACGGCTCGTACCGCTTCATGCCTTCAGATGTGCCGACGGATTCGCGGCGCATCGAAGATGCGGCCTTGTGGGTCCTCGTCCAGACCCTCGAGCAGCTCAACGAGGAGCGGCGCGGACGGGTGCGCCACGCGGGCGCGGCGTGACCGAGGCCTACAGGGAGGGAACACCGACATGGAAGGCAAACCGCGGATTCTTGGCGTTGATGACAGCCTCACGATTCGCAGGGCTCTCGAGATCGTTCTCAAACCAGCCGGTTACGAGTTGGAGCTGGCGGCAGATGGCGCCGCAGCGATTGACATGGCCAAGGCGGTGAATCCGGCGCTCATCCTGCTCGATTTCATTCTCCCTGATATGCGTGGCACCGATGTGTGCCGCCGCTTGGCCGCTGATCCGGACACCGCACACATTCCAATCGTGCTGATCTCGGCCAAGGGTGCAGAGATCCGCCAAGCGTATCGCGACGTCGGTAACGTTGTCACCTACATCACCAAACCGTTCAAGCCGCAGGATGTCACCCGCACCGTCTCCGAGGTGCTCGCCAAGGCGAGGGCGGGCAGCCTCGTCAAGCTGACGGAACCCATCACCGAAGGTGGAGCGGCAGCGGCGACAATTGCAACCCCACCGCTTCCACCCGAGCCCCCCTCCATCTCTCAAATCGTACAAGCGCAAGCGGAAGGCAACGGTGAGGGGTATGCGCAGGAGGCGGCGCACGCTGCCGCCGACGCTCGCGAGGAGATGGAGAGCGCCGATCTGGGCGAGGCCGAGGAAGCGCAGGAGATCGAGAGCGGTCTGAGCGCCACGGCGCGTCGCGAGCTGCTGGAGTGGATGTTCGAGGCGTTGCGCGCCGGCCTCGAAGGCGTCTATGTCGAGGAGGTCGATACGCCAGCCGGCGCCGCCGCGGATCAGGCGAAAACCTACACCGACCTCGTCGAGCAGCTCAGCAGCGAGCTCGGCGAGACTCTGCGGCACGCGCGTTCGGGCGCGCGCTTTACGCTGTACGGCGATGGCTCCGTGCGCTCGCTCGACGAAACGTTGCTGGACGTCTTCCGCCGCTCCTGCCGCCTGTTGTTCCGTGCCGTAGTTGCGGGCGCGATCAGTGGGGAAAGCCCACCGAACCCGCGGCGGATCCTAGTGGCTTGCCACCATGACAGCCGCGTCCACGAGCAGCTGCAGTCCATGCTCCCGGCACATCCGGAGTGGCAGGTCTTCGTCATCTCCTCGGAGTTCCGTCAGCTGCCGATGGTGACGCGGCTCTACGGCCCGACACATTTGATCGCCGAGCTGACGGGCAACGGGGCACTGTGGGATCAGTTGCGCGTGGTGCAACGTATGCCGGAGGCGCAGGCCATGACGGTCTTCGGCATCGCCGAGCGCGAGCGGCTCGCGGGCCTGGGCAATGGCGATGGACTCGGGCCGCTGCTGGTGGAACGTGGCATGACCCAGGTCTGGCACTCCGCCTTCGATATCGAGCGCGAGTTGTGCGGTGGAGCGGCGGCGAACGATCCTGCGTGCACCACCATGCCGGTGTTGAACGAAGTATCCGCGGCCCCATGAGAGCGGCATATCACTATGAGTGAGGACCAATGAGCAAGATCTTGATCGTCGATGACATCCGCAGCGAGGTGCAGTTGATCACCAATGTGCTGAAGCCCGAGGGCTACGACTGCCTGCAGGCAAGCAACGGTATCGAGGCCATGGAGCGCGCACGCGCCGAACAGCCCAACCTGATTCTGCTCGATATCGTGATGCCGGGACAGGACGGCTTCTCCACCTGCCGGCAGCTGAAGCGCGATCCCGCGACCAAGGACATTCCGGTGGTCATGGTCAGCTTGAAAGACGGCGAAAGCGACCGCTTCTGGGCCCGTAAGCAGGGCGCCTCGGAGTACGTGACGAAGCCCTTTACTCCGGATGATCTGGTCTCGCTGGTGAAGAGGTACGCGTGAGTAGCGAACACTTTAGCCTGGCGGCACGCCTCAAGGCACGGCTGGCCCACCTCGGCCAGGACTACTGCATTTTCGCGCGCGGCGGCCGCGACTTCGCCGTCAGTGTGTCCGCGGCGCACGAAGTGCTGGCAGGCGAAGCGGCGACCCCGGTGCCGCAAGCGCCCGCCGCGCTCGTTGGTGTCCTCAACCTCCGCGGTGAGGTGCTGCCGCTGGTCCAGCTCGACAGCCTGCTTGGTATGCCGCCGCGGCCCTATGCGGCGGGCAACCAAATTGTCGTCGTGTCCTCGGACGAGATCGGCGACGTCGGAGTGGTGGTCGATGGCGTGCGCGACGTGCGCTCCATCGATCCGAAGGAAATCACGCCGTGTCCGGCGGGTGAGCCGGGCCATCGCCTATGCCGCGGTGATTGGCGTGGCCCGACCGGCGTGGTTGCTGTCCTTGACGCGGAGAAGCTGGTCGCAGAAGCGGTCAAGACCGTAAGTTTGTGTTTTCAACAGCGCCTGTCCGGCCACTATGGCGGTACCCCAGGACGGGCCGGCGCCGTTTCGATGAGCAACGAATAGGAGGATAACCGGATGGCTCCCACAGATGCGTACGGCTCTCGTGGCTTCAGCATCGCGCCGCGCCAGATTCGCTGGCAGCTGCTCGTGGCGTTCGTGCCCCTGGCGGTAGCGGCGATCGCGGCGGTGAGTGCGGTCGGATACCGTGTCGCCTCGGATTCGCTCCGTGAACAGGCGCTGCGGCAGCTTGAGTCGGTGCGCGACAGCAAGAAGCGCGAGGTCGAGCGACAGTTCCGCGTCACGGAGGATGAGGTGGTAACGCTGGCGCGCAATCCGAGCACGGTGCTTGCGATCAAGCAGTTCGCCAGGGCCACGCGTGAGCTGGACGACGACCCCAGCACAGAAACTGCCAACATGCGGCCGCGCATGGAAAGTCTGAAGAAATTCCTGGAACAATACTACGCGGTAGAACTCGCCGGGAAGAACGTCGACTTGCGCTCACTGCTGCTGCCGCAACGCTCCGCCGTCTGGTTGCAAGCCGCCTATATGGCTATGAACCCTAATCCAATCGGCAAGAAGCAGCTGTTGGACAACAGCAACGACGGGACATCGTATGGTGGGTATCATGCCGTTTGGCATCCGGTCTTCCGCACCATGGCCGAAAAGTTCAGTTTCCAGGATCTGTATCTGATCGACGTCAACACCGGACGCGTCCTGTACAGCGTCAGTAAGGCACCCGATTTCCAGACCGGCCTGCTGGACGGGCCGTACGCCGATAGTATGCTCGGCGTTCTGTTTCGGCGCTTGCAGGTAGAGTCTCGCGAGGGAGACTACCTGCTGCTCGACTTCGCGGCCTATGGGCCGGTGCATGGCCAGCCGGTGGTGTTCGCCGGCTCGCCCGTGTTTGAGAACGGGCAGAAGACGGGCGTGCTGATCGTGCAGATACCGATTGACCAGCTCAACAACATCATGACCGCCGACAAGCAGTGGCAGGAGGTCGGGCTCGGCGACACCGGAGAGACGTATCTGATCGGCCGGCGGTCCAATGACCACCTGATGCGCAGCGATTCACGCTTCCTCGATGAAATCGAAAAGACCAACGATGCGGTCCGTGGAGCGGGCACCACGATTCTGAACCTGCGGGTCGATACGCAGGCCGCGATCGTGGCGTCGGAGGATTTGGAAAATTTCACCCTTCGCTACGTAGGCTATCGTGGGGTGCCAGTGTTGGGCGCTACCGCCGCACTGCGGGACACCCGGCGCGGTTTGGACTGGGCTATCATCGCCGAAATGAGCGAGGCCGAAGCCCTGCGGCCGGTTGTGCGCCTGCGTAACCTGGCGCTGCTGCTGGCCGGCATCTTGATCGCGGGTTTTGTGGCGGTCTCCCTCGGTGTCTCCTCGGCGCTGTCACGCCCGGTTCGCGCGCTGGCGGCCACAATGCGTGAGATTCAACAGGGGAATTTCCGCGCCCGTGCCAGCGTGAAGGCGCGCAATGAGCTTGGCATGCTCGCCGGCGGTTTCAACCAGATGCTTGATGAGCGCGTCGACGTGCTGGTGAAGGCGGAAGAGGACAACCAGCAGTTGCAGTCTGATATCCGTGGCCTGCTGACGGTGGTGGCTGCGGCCTCGGAGGGCGATTTCACGCAGCGCGGCGAAGTGGGCAGCGGGGTTCTCGGCAACGTCGCCGACGCACTCAATCTGATGTTCGAGAACGTCGGCGAACTGGTGCAGCACCTGAAGGACGCCTCGCGGCGCGTGGTGGAATCGGCGACCCAGATCCAGGCCTCGTCCGAACAGATGGCGCAAGGCGCGGCGCGACAGACCAGTGACATCACCAGCACGACCACGGCGGTGCAGGAGATGACATCCAACACCCAGTCGGTGTCGGAGAACGCCTCCGTGGCTACGGAAGCGGCGAAACGCGCCGAGGATGCCGCCCATCAGGGAGGCGATGTCATCAGACGCGTCATCACCGGCATGCAGGCGCTGCAAAAGAACACCCAGTCGTCTGCCGTGAAGATCAAGCGGCTCGGCGAGCGCTCGATGGAGATCTCGACCATCATCGGGACGATTCAGAAGATCTCGGCACAAACCAACATGCTGGCCCTCAACGCCGCGATCGAGGCGTCGCGCGCCGGCGAGCACGGGCTCGGCTTCACCGTGGTCGCCGACGAGGTGCGCAGACTCGCCGAGCGCACCGAGGCTGCCGCCGACGAGATCGCACGGTTGATCGCCGGCATACAGTCGGAAACCAACGATTCCGTCAACGGGATGGAGCGCCAGGCCGAGCACGTCGAGCAGCAAACGACCTTCGTGTCGGAAGCCGGCGGCACCCTGGAACGGATCGAGCGCGCCTCGGTGCAGAGCGCCGAGCTGATTGCGGAGATCTCCATGGCTGCCAGTCAGCAGGCGCGTGGCGCCGCCAGCTTGAGCGAGGCGATGCTCAGCATTTCCGAAGTGGCGCGCCAAGCGCAGGCGTCGTCGGAGCAGACACAGCACAGCACCCACTCACTGATGGAAGTCGCGTCGGAACTCAACACGCAGGTCGGGCTGTTCCGCGTGAGCGAGAACGGCAATGGCCGCGCTGTGGCGCCGCCTGCACAGAGGGGGCAGCCGCAGGAGCCCGCCGGCGCGGGCAACGGACAACGCGGCGCCGTCTAGTCACAAACGGAGCGGCACTCTGCCATGAGTCGCCCCCTGAAACTTCCGCTATGGCAAGTCGCGTGGGTGCGCGACGCGGTGGCCGCGCGCTGTGGCCTCTACCTCGGCGGGCCGCATGAGGGCTACCTCAGCGCTCAGCTGGCGGCGCGAATGGAGGAGATGCAGGTGAACTTCGCGGACTACGCCCGCATTGTGCAAGAGAGCCCGGCGGGCGGCGGGGAGCTGCAGACCCTTATCGAAAGGTTGTGCATCCACGAAACCGGCTTCTTGCGCGATCCGAGTGACTTCCAAGCTGTGGCAAGTTTCGTTCTGCCGCAGCTCGCCCGCGAGGCACAGCGTGGCGGCCGCCGCCGCCTGCGCTTGGTGAGCGCTGGCTGCTCCACCGGCCAGGAAGCGTACTCGCTGGTGATGATGGTGCATGAGGGCCGCGTGCTACTCGAAGAAATCGAAGCGGAGACCGTCGGGCTCGACGTCAGCGGCGATGCCATCGAGCGGGCAGCCCGAGGCGTGTATCCGGCCCGCGAGGTTATGAGCCTGTCCGCCTGGCGCCGCGAGCGCTATTTCCGCCGTGTGGGCACGGAATACGAGGTCATACCGGAGCTGCGCGACGCCGTACGCTGGCTGCGGTGGAATCTCACCGGCGGGCTGCCACTAACGCAAGTCGATCTCATCTTGTGTCGCAACGTGTTGATTTACTTTCAAGAGCCGCAGCGTGATGCCCTGGTGCGCACCCTGGTGTCCGCGCTCCGTCTGGGTGGTTTCCTGATCGCAGGCTACGCCGATTCGTTGCAGGCCTATCGCGACATCCTGGATTCCATCCGTGTCAGCGGCGCCGTGGTGTTCCGGCGCGTCGGCCGCCCCGATGTGGCTCAGAGTCGAGCTGCCGCCGCTGCACCATGGCTGTCGGCAGCCGCTGCGGGGAACCGGGGTGTGAACTAATGGCCGGCCGTTTCACGCTTGAGGGAATTGAGGATCTGTTTCGCGACGACGTGCTGCGGTTCTTGCGCGGCATGCACGCCTGCTTGACCCAGCTGGTGTCGAACCCGCAGGATGCCGCTGCACTCGATGACCTGCGTGCTCTGGGCCACTCTCTGAAGGGTACTGCATCCCTGGTGAGTCTCACCAGCCTCAGCCGGGCTGGCGCAGTCATCGAACGCATCGGTGAAGTTGCCGGCACGTATCGCGAGACCGATGTCGGCCAGGCGCTGGCGATGTTTCGCGAGATGCAGGCCTCGCTGGTGTTCGTTGAGCGGATGCTCGACGATTCCTTGGCTGGCAACAATCCCGAAACGCAGGAGAACTTGTACACCGAGCTGCTGATGACCTTCTCACCACGGGTACGGAGCCAGCTGCACGACCTGAACGTGCCGGAGGTCCCGTCTGCCCGGCAGTTGTCGGCGGAGACCTCGCCGGCAGCGGGTGATGATGGAGAGTGGGCGAACGAGTTGGCGGAAGCATTCGCGCTGGAACTGCAGGAACACCTCAGCCAGATACCGGAGTTCGCCAAGTTGCTTAGCTCTCCCGACACGCAGGGCGTCGCGTGCGCCCAGCTCGCGCGCATCTTCCACACCATCAACGGCTCCGCCGTCATGCCGGAGCGTGACGACGTTGCCAGCTTGGCAAAACGCCTGCAAGAGGATTTCGCGGCCGCCGCTGAACAACCCGTTTCAGAGCCGCTATCGGCGCGCTTCATCGCCGCGGCACAAAGCGCCCTGGAAGCGCTCTGCGCCGCGGCCGGTCGGCCGGCGCCCCAACTCGCTCCAGTACAGCCGCCGCCGCCGAGCGCGCCCCAAGTCCTCGATACCGAACTCGAGCGCGAGCTGCTCGACGCCTTCACCATCGATGCAACAGAGACAATCGAAGCGGTCGAGCGTGTGCTGCTGGACCTTGAGCGCCAGCCGGAAGAGCACTCACTGTTGCGCGAGTTGTTCCGGCACTTCCATACGCTGAAAGGGGCCGCGGCCGCCGTTGGTCTCGAGCAGGTCGCCGAACAACTGCATCACGCTGAGTCGCTGCTGGAGGAGGTGCTTGACGGCGGCGTAGCGGTGGATGCCGTCAAGTTGGTCGATTTTCTCTTCCAGCTGACAGACTCGGTCACCGCCTTGATCAACAGGGCTCGTGGCGTGCTCGATGAGCAGCGCCGCGTACTCTCTGATGTGGCGCGTGAGATTGCGGCGCTCACGCAGGCGCCCGCACCGCCGGTACTGCCAAAGGCGGCCGACACTCGGGCAGCGGCGCCGCAGGAGGTGCCGCCGCCAGCCGTTGCGCGCCGCGAACACGAGACCATCGTCCGCGTCCAGGCGGCGCGCCTCGACGCGCTCATGAACCAGGTCGGCCAACTGGTGGTCAGCCGCACCCGCATGGAGCGCAACCTGCAGGCGTTTGCCGAGCTGCGTGACAAACTCTACTACTGCCAATCGCGTCTGGCGCAGATCATCGAGGGTTTCCAGGAGCGGTACGAGTTCAATACCGGCGAGCGTGCCGCATCCCCCGTGGCCCGCCCCGGCGTGACGCCGGGCGACGGCGAGCGGCAGCATGCGCCGGAGGACGACTTCTTCACCGATCTGGAATTCGACAAGTACGACGATCTCAACATCCTCGCGCGCAGCGTCATCGAGCTGGCGACTGACACCGGCGAGATTGCCGAGCAGCTGGGCGGGTTCATCGACGCCCTCGGCGACGAAACCCGTCAGTTTTCTAAGATCACTTCTGGTTTGCAGCGTCAGATTACGCGCGTCCGATTGGTGCCGCTCGACACGGTCTTCCGGCGTCTGTTGCGTCCAGTGCGGGACGCGGCACGACAGCAAGGCAAGCTGGTTGACCTGCAACTGGTTGGCGGAGACGTGCAACTCGACAAGTCGATTGTCGAGGCGTTGTATCCGCCGCTCCTGCACATGCTACGCAACGCCGTGTCGCACGGCATCGAGCCGCCGGCGGCGCGGCAAGGTCGGGGCAAGCCCGCCGTGGGCGTCGCCCGCGTCGTGGCCATGCAGCGGCACAACAGCATGCTCTTGTCGGTGCAGGACGACGGTGCGGGCCTCGATTTCGAGGCCGTTCTGGCCAAGGGCCGTGCGCTTGGTCTGGTGGCTCCGGACGCTAAGCCGGCCCGCGATCAGCTGCTGCCGCTGATCTTTCGGCCTGGTTTCACCACTGGTGAGGCGGTCAACGGCTTCTCCGGGCGTGGCATGGGCCTGGACGTGGTGGCGCGGGACATCGCCGCATTGAACGGCAGCATGGTGGTCGATTCTACCGACGGCCAGGGCGCCACCATCCGCATCGCCCTGCCGACGACGACGTCAATCGACGAGGTGCTGCTGTTTCAGGCCGGGGCGCAATCATTCGCGTTGCCGATCGATTTCATCGAGCAGGTCATGGCGATCGAGATGGCGGAGCTGATGCAGGTTGACGGTCAGCAGATGCTGAAGGTGCGTAACGAGCTGTTACCGGTACTCATACTGGCGCCGCTCGTGGGCGAGCCCGCCCCGGCGGAGAACGCTGTGGCGGTACTGCTGCGCGCGGGCGACCGCGCTATGGCGTTGATCGTCAATCGGGTGCACGCCCAGCAGGAAGTCGTCATCCGGCCTCTCGGGCCCTTGCTCGATACGCATCCGTTCCTCTCCGGCGCCACGATTTCGGGCGCCGGCGCGGTGATCTTCGTGCTGCATGTCGGGCGACTGTTCGACATGCTGGCGTCGGTGGCAGCCCGTGAAGCGATGTTCATCCTGGGCGAGTCGTCCGACGTCGAGCCGACGGAGGCACGCGCCGTGCTGTTTGTCGACGATTCGATCAGCGTGCGCAAGCTGGCCGCGCGCTTCCTGGAGACCAGCGGTCTCGAGGTCGACACCGCGGTCGATGGCTTGGATGCTCTGGAAAAGCTCGCCAGCGGACGCTTCCGCGTCGTGATCACGGATCTCGAGATGCCGCGCATGCACGGCTACGAGTTGATCGCCGAGATCCGGCGTCATCCGCAGTATCGGCACCTGCCGGTGATCGTGTGCACCTCGCGCTCCAGTGAGAAGCACCGGCGGCGAGCACGTGAGCTGGGAGCGCAGGGGTACATCACCAAGCCATTCACCAAGGAGCAGTTGCTCGCTGACATCCAGCGCCTGACGCAGGGTGGAGCCGCCGCAGCGCCGCAGCAGGCGACGATATCGGCGCCCGAGTAAGGCAGGGAGGTAGCGTCTGATGCCGATGTCCGCGGTGCACGGCGCCACTTGCGTAGCCCCCGTCGCTGAACCCGAGCGCAAGCCGTTGCAGGTCTTGGTGGCCGACGACTCGGGCCTCATGCGCCGGATGATTGCTCGCATTCTCGAGGCGGAAGGTGACATTCAGGTCATTGCGACGGCGCGCGACGGCGCCGAGGCGATCGAGCTCGCCGGGCGGCTGCGGCCCAACGCGATCACGATGGACGTGAACATGCCGCGCGTCGACGGGCTGCGCGCTGTGGAAGTCATAATGGGTCGCCACCCTGTCCCCATCGTTATCATCAGCTCGTACACCCGGCGTGGCGGCGTGGCGGCATCCCAAGCGCTGGCATACGGTGCGATCGAGATCGTGGAGAAGCCGTCCCAGGTCGGTGTCAGTCTCGACCTGGAGCTGCAGGCCCACGAGATCCGAACCAAAGTGCGCGCGGCGGCGCGCGTCCGCGTCGTACGCACGGCTTCCTTCGACATGGCCTGCCGGCGCACCAGGGTGGTGGCGCCCCGCACGGTGATCTTGCCGGTACCCCCTCCGCGCCCGCCGGGCCAGGGAGTGCCCGTGGTTGCCATCGGCGCATCAACCGGCGGGCCCGCGGCGCTCAACGAGATGCTGCCGCTCATTCCTTGCGGCTTCCGCGGTTGCGTCATGGTGGTGCAGCACATGCCGCCCGGGTACACCAGCGACCTGGCGTACTGTCTCAACCTGCGCACCGCCTTGACCGTCGTGGAAGCGCGCCACGGCGATCCGCTCGTGCCCGGCGTTGTCTACATCGCACCGGGTGGGTATCACATGGAGCTGGTGCGCGAGCGCATCAAGCTGCACACCAGCCCCCGGCACAACATGTACCGACCTAGTGTCGAGATCTTGTTCGAGAGCCTTCTAGGAATTCCCGAACGTGTCCAAGCTGTCCTGCTGAGTGGCATGGGAGACGATGGCGTCGGGGCGATGCAGCGGCTGCACGCCCGAGGCGCGGGTACAGTCGTGCAGGACGAGCACAGCTCCGTGGTCTGGGGTATGCCGGGCAGCGCGGTGCGTGCGCGCTGTGCCACCCTGCAACTGCCTCCCGCACGGCTGGCCGAATACTTGTGCTCCGTCATCGGCGTGGGTGCTGCCGGTGACGGCCCAGTTATGCAAACCCCGCCTCCCGCGTTGCAGGGACGACCATCACGGCTGCAGCCAGGATGAGGCGGCCATGCCAGAGTATGATGACCCTAGCGCAGAGGCTGCCTCCGCGCAGGCGTCAGGTGTAGCGCTCGACACGGACCCTGACAACACGGCGAGCACCGCCGACCTGGCCTGCTTGCAAGCGGCGGTGGATGACTGGCAACGGCAGCGCGCCGATCTGATGCGGCAGCTTGAGCAGGTGCAGAGCCGCGCAGAAGCTCAGGCGCAAGCCGCGGAAAAACGTCTAAGCGAGGCGCTGGCGCAGATCGAGACGTTGCGGCGCAGTGCACAGGCGGTACGCGCCCGGCTCGAAGCCGAGGCACACGCCGCAAACAAGCGCGCCGAACAGGCGGAGAAGACTCTCGAACGCAACAGTGCGGCGGCGGAAAAGCTTCGTGTCGCCAACGTTGAGCTGACCACTGCGGTAGAGGCGGCGCAATGTAGTTTGGCCGATCTCGAAACCGAGCGTGCGGCGCTCCAGGAAGAGATCGAACGCCTGCGGGAAGGGACCGCCGATCCTGAGCGTGTCGTGCGGCTCAAGGCCGAGGTGGTTGCGCTACAGTGGGCGCTCGACGCTCAACGTGTCGCCGCCGAACAAAGCCACGCTGCGGCTGCGGCGGAGGTAGCGGCCCTGCGCACCGGCTACGAGGAGGAGTTGACCGCATGGCAGGACGTTGCGTCGCAGCGCGAGGCCGAGCTGGTTGCCGCGCAGAACGAGTTGGCGTCCCACCTCGAGGAGACACAAGCCAAGGTTGATGCTCTGCAGCACGAAGCTGCGGCCCTCGCTGCTCGCTCCGAGTCGCTCACCACCGAATTGGCTGCCGCCGTGTATGCGCGCACAGAGGTCACGGCGCAGCTCGTGGCCTTGGAGGAGGAACGCGAGCGCGAACGCGCCGCGTTCGAGGCGGTGCGAGAGCGGGAACAGGAACAGCGTCAGGCCATTGAGGCGGTGCGGGCCGAACTGGAGGCGCAGCGCGCGGCGCTCTTGGAGCGCATGGCCACGCTGGAGGTGCATCGCGATGCGGCGCTGGGCCGCTGCGTGGAGCTTGAGGAGCGGCTGCAAGCGGCCGGCGACACGTATGCGCGGGAGAGCGCGGCACTCGAAGCTGACACGCAGCGGCGCGCGGTGGAGCAGCGCCAGGCCATTGAGGCGGTGCGGGCCGAACTGGAGGCGCAGCGCGCGGCGCTCTTGGAGCGCATGGCCACGCTGGAGGTGCATCGCGATGCGGCGCTGCAACGGTGCGCCGAAGTCGAACAACGGCTTGCCGCTGCAGCGACCGAACACCACAGTACACAGGCCGCGCTGCAGGTGCAGTCTGACACCGAGCGTGCCGAGCTACTCCGTCGCCTGTCAACAGTTGAAGACGAACTGCGCCGCCGCGACGGTCGGATTTCAGAACTGAGCGCCGACCTTGAAAGAACCGTGCAGGAATACACGGCGACGCAACTGGAGGCAGCCGAGGCAACGCAGCGCCGCGAGGCGGAATGGCAGGCGGCACACGAATCTTGGCAGCAGCAGATCGAGGCGCTGCGCCAGGGGGCGGGCGACACCCAAACACTGCTCGCTGCGACACAGGAGCTGCAAGAGCAGCTTGCGGCCCGCGCTGCCGAGATCGAGGCGCTCGAGAGCCGGGCGGAGGTGGCCGCAGGCTTGGTGCGGCAACAGGCAGAAGCGCTCTCGGCGGCGAAGCAACGCGAGGCCCGATTGCAGCGCCAGTGCACGGAACTGGGCGGCCGCTTCCAGGAGTCGGAGGGGCAGAACGCAGCGTACCTGCAAGCACAAGACGAGGCCGCTTCACAGATCGAAACGCTACAAGGCGAACGCGAAGCGCTTCGCGTTCGCGTAGACCAACTGAGCACTCTGGCCGCTCAGCTTGAGCGCCAGTGCGAGCGCGTGCGTGCGGAGCGCGTTCCGGCCGAGGAAACGCGCCGGCTGCAGACGGAAAATGCGCGCTTGGAAGCGCGGATTGCCGAGATGGAACGCCAGCGTGCTGAAGCGGCGCACAACCACTCAGCTGCGGTGGCTGGTTACATGGTGGAGCTGAACGAACGAGCCGAGGCTGTGCATGAGCATGAGCGCGAACTGCAACGGCTGACCGAAGAGGTGGATCTCATGCGTCAAGCGTGCGAGGACGCCATGTCCCAACTCGCCGCCGGGCGCGAGGAGCGGGACGAGCTGCAACGGCAGGTCGCAGAGCTCCGGGCGGCAGCGGCGAGCGGGACCCCACGGCCCCCAGCACAAACCGGCCGCACAGCACCCGCGCCCGGCCGCTCAACCCCGCCGCCGGTGTCCGGCGAACAGCGACGTCCTGCCAAAAGCCCGGCAAAGTCCGCCGCCCGCCCGGGCGGGGTCAGCGGTCCGCTGGTGGTGATCCACCTGGAACAGCACAAGGCATTTCGTGAGGCGGTGTCCGAATGCCTCCGCGGGCTGCCGGGGGCGCGATACGTGAATGCGCCTGAGACGGACGCCACCTCCGGGGAGGGGATGCAGGTCTTCTTGATCAATCTGCTCAACCGGACGCCTGATCCGCTGGCGGCCATCGCCGCAGCCGTAGACGTCGAGCCGCAGCACATTATTACCTACTGCGCCGATGGCACGCACGGCTTTCTTTTCGGGGATGTGGCCTTGTTCGCCGCACCGCTCGACACGGATGCATGCGTCGCGCGGCTGCTGGCGTGGCGCGGTACAGTCCAACGTCTCCTCGGAGTGAGTGAGAACGTCGAGATGATGGGGGCGTTACGCGCGGCCCTGTCACGCGTGCGCTGCTCGACTTCGGTTGCCCTCGACCTCCGTCAGGTAACGGACTTGCTGGCGATGGTCGAGCCGGAGGTTTTACTGATCGACTTGGCGCTTCCGGGCGGCGACGCCTTGCGATTGCTGGGCCGTTTGCGGGCGGATCCGAAAACGCGCGAGCTTCCGATCGGCCTCCTCCTATCCCCGGCGCTCAACGCGAGCGAGTTTCGGCAGCACGCGCTGCGTGCGGTACGCGACCAGACGCTCTCTCCCGCCGATCTTGCGCAAGCGCTGCGCCAACGGATCAACTTCCCGTTATCGGCGGAGACGCCTGCGGTTGTCACGGCACGAGCTTGAATGTACATTGTCTGGCGTCCGAGGAAATGGTATCCAAACACGGCGCGACGTTTTGGCGCTGAGAGGAGAGGAAACGTAACATGAGAACTGGAGCCTTTGGTTGGATGCTCGCAGGCGGCGCGTTTGCAGCGGTACTGCTGCCACGGGTGGCGGCAGGTGTGAATTGCGATCAAGTCCGGCGGTACTTGCAGACGGGCCGCTCGGCGCAAGATGTTGCCGAGACTATGATTATCAGTGTGGATGAGGTCAAAAAGTGCCAGGCAAGCGCCCCCGCTGAACAGAAAGGGCAACAGGCACCCGCGCCGACGCCCCCGGCCGCCCCGGCACCCAAGTAGAGCGTGTTGACCCGGGCGGACGCTCGTGAGAGTTCCCCTGGTTCAATGGCCCGCGTTGTCTGGCGGTACTTCCTCGATCGTTCCGTCGCGATAGCGCAGGATTGACACGGCACGTTGGAAGCCTGTCGGCGACGTGCGGAGCTCGCCGGCGCCGTCGAGGCTTCCGAGCGACATGAGCTGGGGGACCATCTGGTCTCGTGATGTCGCCCCGGCGGTAAGCGCCTGTCGGACGGCCAGGCCCGCGTCGAACGCTTCGGCCTCAAAGCCGGTCGGCAGCCGGCCGGCACCGTGTTGGAATCGCTCGACGAAACGGCGCGTCGAGGGCCGCGCGCTGTCGGCAAAGAAGGCGTCGGCGAAAACCGCCCCGTCGATTGCCGAGCCGACGCTCGCCAATGCTTGCGGGTCGTTCCAACTCTCGGTGCCTAGCAGGGCAACGCCGGGCAGGGCTCGGCGCGCCTCGGCGGCCAAAGGAGCCGCCGTCTTGGCTGCATCGGGGATAAACAACCCATCGACACCTTTGTCTCCCCAGGATTTGACGACGGCTACGACGTCGGAGAACTCCTCTGTGCCTGGTTCGTACTCTTGCGTGCCGACGACGTCGGCGCCGTGATCGGCCACTTCGTCTTTGAAGGAGGCTGCAAACGCTGAGCCGTACGCATTGCTCGGACGGAGGATACCAAAGTGCCTTAGGTTGAGAGTCTCGACAGCGTAGCGCACCAACGTGCGGACCTGCTGGCTGCGCGTCATGGCTATTTGCAAGGCAAAGTGGCCCGCCAATCCCTCACGTTGTGACAGCAACAGGAGGGGCACTTGTTCGCGTTCGGCGAGCGGTGCCGTAGCCTCCGCCTCGCTGCTGCGTAGCGGTCCGATGACCGCCACCACTGTCGGATCGCTCTTCAAGTCCCGCAGTATGGCGGTAGCGACGTTTGGACTCCCGTTGGTGTCGTGTACGATGAGTTGCTCCGGCGCGTCGGCGAACGCCAACTGCAGGCCAGCGAGGGAACGCTTGCCGTAGGCCGCATCTGGCCCCGTCAACGGCAGCAAACATGCAACCTTAGTGGCGACCGGGGCAGCTGTGGGGGCCACTTCAGGTTCGGCCGGAGCCGCGCTGACGACCTGCGACGGGCCACCGGCTGTGGCTTCCGGCTGCTTGGCCGGAGGCGCCTCTACGGGCACGGCCGCTTCTACCGGAGGCGCGACTTCAACGGGCGGGGTTGCTTCAACAGCTGGCGCCACTTCAGGGGGCGGCGCGGCGACCGCCGGAGGTTGTGAGGCGACCATCTCAGGCGGGGCCGCTTCGACGGGCGCGGCCGCTTCTACCGGAGGCGCGACTTCAACGGGTGGGGCTGCTTCAACAGCTGGCGCCACTTCAGGGGGCGGCGCGGCGACCGCCGGAGGTTGTGAGGCGACCATCTCGGGCGGGGCCGCTTCGACGGGCGGGGGAGCAGTTGCCGGCGGCGAGACGGCCACGGCCTCTACGGGCTTGGCGTGAACGGGAGCGCCGATCTCCTGCAACTTGCCGTCGCAAACCTGGAGCAGGAAGAGGGTGCGTCGCACCTCGTTCGGCGTCAAATCGATCTCGCCGGTGGCGCCATCGACCGGGCCCAGCGCGTGCAGACGTTGCCATAGATCGGTACGCGACGACGCGCCCGCGTCGAGCGCGCGGCGGACCAGCAAACCAGCATCATAGGCCTGCGCCTCCGTGATGCCAGGCATCTCTCCGTAGGCCTGCCGGTACGCATCGACGAAGGCACGCGTGCCGGCTCGATAACTGTCGCTGTAGAAACTATCACTAAAGAGAATACCGTTCAACGAGCTATCGTGATCGGCAAGGTCTTCCCACCCATGGGTGCCCAGCAGCATCACATCAGGCATGGTGTCTTGCACCGATTTGGCGAATTCCGCCACTGCCGGGGCGCGGTCAGGAACGAATAAGGCCTGCAGGTGCTCCTCATCGCGCCACTTCTTGACGGTGCGCAACGCGGAAGCGACGCTGACGGGTCCGCCGGGCGCGTACGTGTCGGTCCCAACCACCGTGCCGCCGCGTCGTGCGACCTCGGCACGGAAGGCGCCGAGCAGTTCCTTGCCGTACTGATCGTCGGGATAGAGGACGCCGAAGCGGCGGACCCGGACTTTCTGCGTCGCGTAATCGAGCAACGCTTCAACTTCGCGCGCGCGCGTCACGCCCGCCTGTAAGACAAATCGGCCGGTTGGCACCTCGCCGTGCGACAGCAGGAGCAATGGCACCTGCGCCGCATCCGCCTTGGGCGCCAGCGCCTCGGCGGCGTCGCTCTGTAGTGGCCCTATAATGGCGAGAACGTTCGGGTCGCGCACAAGTTCATCGAACATGCGCGCCGCGTCGGCGGCACGCCCGCCCGTGTCACGGATGACCAGTTGATCGTTGTCTGTCCCAAATATCAATCGCAGCCCGCGCAGCGATCGTTCGCCGAACTGACCGGTGGCACCGCTCAGAGGAAACAAGCACCCCACCTTGGCTTTGCCTTGAATGGGTGCCTGCTTGGCGGGCGCTGACGCGCTGACCTCTTCCGTCGGCTGTTCCGCCTTGGCGCTCAACGTCAGCTTCTCTTCCGCAGCGCTTGCCGCGGGCGCCCCGAACTCGGCGCGCGCGGTCGATGCCTCCTCGGCTGCCGGTAGTTCCTCACCCTCGGTCGGGAGCGGTTCGTTGATTGCGGGTGTTTCCCGCAACGCCATTTGTTGCATCAGCAACTCGCGGACATCCTGCGTTGCCACTGCACGCTCCGCGCTCGCGAGCTCGACGTCGTCGAGCGGGCGGGCGGTCTTCAGGATGCGCTGTCGCAAAACCGTCCGCTCGGTATCACTAGCGATGTTCCAGGCGGCATCCCAGGCCTGCAACGCTAGAATCGGGTGACCCAAAGCGCGCTCGGCGTCGCCACGCAGTGCGTCCACTTGCACCCAGCGTCCCTTAGGGTAGCGCCGCGCCAGTTCGTCCAGCGTCGTCAGTGTTTCATCGTACTGGCCGAGCCGGTAATGTGCCAGGGCGCTCATGTAGAAGGTGCGGGCCGTGTACAGGCCGTGGTCGACTTGGTCGAGGTAAATGCGGTACGAGGCGATCGCCGAACTATAGTCTTGATAGTGAAAGGCTTGATCGCCGCGGTACACCGCGGCCGGTGCCTCAGGGGGAGCGGTGACTTTGGGGCTGCAGGCAGAGATCAGGGTGAAACAGATTGCAGCCCCAGCCCAACGGAATCCCGGTAGAGCGTTCGCAGCCATCAGCCGAGCATCTCCTTTACCTTGTCGAAGAAACCTTTCGACATTGGGTTTACCTCTTCTCCACCGCTGCGTGCAAACTCTTCCAGCAGCTCGCGCTGGCGCGCCGTCAGCTTGCGTGGCGTTTCGACGATGATGCGCACCAGCTCATCGCCGCGGCCCGAGCCGCGCAGGTTGTGTGCTCCTTTTCCTTTCAATCGAAAGACGTGTCCGGACTGGGTCCCCCCCGGGATCTTGAGCTTCATCTTTCCTTCCAGTGTCGGTGCGTCGATTTCCGCTCCCAAGGCCGCCTGCGGAAAGCTGATCGGGATCTCACAGATGATGTCATTCTCATGGCGGCTGAACAGCGGGTGTTCGCGCACTTCGGTGATGACGTACAGATCACCCGGCGGCCCACCGTTGCGTCCGGGCTCCCCCTCGCCACGGAGCTTCAGCCGCGAGCCGGTATCAACGCCGGCCGGAATCTTGATGTTCAACGAATGCGTCTTTTGGGTCACAGCGGTGCCGCTGCAGACGCGGCACGGGTCTTTGATGACCGAGCCCTGGCCATTGCACTGGCCGCAGGTCTTGGCGATGGTGAAAAAGCCTTGCTGATAGCGCACTTGACCGGTGCCCCGACAGGCCGGACAGGTGGCGCGCGGCACACCGTCTTTGGTGCCCTTGCCGTTGCACGCCTCGCAGGCGGCGAGGCGCGGCACGCTGATGACCTTTTCGGTGCCGAACACCGCTTCCTCAAAACTGACAGTGAGGTCGTAGCGAAGATCGTCGCCGCGGCGAGCGCGGGTGCGGCTACGGCCACGGCCGCCCCCGAGGAAGTCACCAAAAATGTCGCTGAAGATGTCTTCGAAACCGGCGCTGGCGAAATCGAAGCCACCGAAGCCACCACCTGGTTCGAAGGCGGCGTGGCCGAAACGGTCATACTGGGCACGGCGCTCCGGATCACTGAGCGCCTGGTAGGCTTCTGACGCTCCCTTAAACCGCTCCTCCGCGAGCTTGTCGCCCGGATTGCGGTCCGGGTGGTACTTCATCGCCAGCTTGCGGTAGGCCTTCTTGATGTCCTCCTCGCTGGCGCTGCGGTCCACGCCGAGGACTTCGTAGTAATCGCGCTTGTGCGCCACTCACTCCTCCTCGAGCCGCTTCAACTTGACGGCGCTAAGGGCCAGCGTCCGGCTGCCACGATCAGGGGTTACAGCAAGTTGAACCGACACTCGCTGGCAAACAATACAAAAGCCCTCCCCGACAGTCGAGAGGGGAGGGCTTTTGCGCGCCAGAACGCAAACCTGCTCAGCTCCCCTTCACTTCTTCGAAATCCGCGTCAACAACATCCTCCTTGCGGCCACGGTCTTGGCCGTCCCCGGCTGTCCGGCCCGCCCCGGCCCCCTCACCCGGCTGCGGCCCCTGCCCTGCCTGCTGCTGCGAGGCCTTGGCGTAGATGGCTTCCGCCAGCTTGTGCGAGGCCTTGCTGAGTTCTTCCACCGCCGACTTCATGGCCGCCGCGTCCTGACCTTCCAGCTCCTTCTTGGCACGCTCGAGGGCCTGCTCGATGTTGCTCTTGGTCGAAGCGTCCAGATCGCCGCCGTGTTCCTTGAGCGACTTCTCGGTCTGGTACACCAGGCTGTCCAGTTGGTTGCGAGCATCTGCGGTCTCGCGGCGCTTGTGGTCTTCGGCCGCGTGCAGCTCCGCATCCCGGACCATCTGCTTGATCTCCTGCTCGGTCAGACCGCTGGAGGCCGTGATGCGGATCGACTGCTCCTTGCCGGTCCCGAGGTCCTTAGCGTTCACGTGCACAATGCCGTTGGCGTCGATGTCGAAGCTGACCTCGACCTGCGGCAAACCGCGTGGGGCCGGCGGGATCCCGATCAGGTCGAACTGCCCGAGCAGCTTGTTGTCGGCCGCCATCTCGCGTTCGCCTTGGAAGACGCGGATGGTCACCGCCGTCTGGTTATCCGCGGCCGTCGAGAAGATCTGGCTCTTCTTGGTTGGGATGGTGGTGTTCTTGTCGATCAGCTTCGTGAACACGCCGCCCAGGGTCTCGATGCCGAGCGACAGCGGCGTGACGTCGAGCAGCACCACATCTTTCACCTCACCCTTGAGCACACCGCCCTGAATCGCCGCGCCGACCGCTACCACCTCATCCGGGTTCACGCCCTTGTGCGGCTCCTTGCCGAAGAGCTTCTTCACGTGCGCCTGCACCGCCGGCATCCGGGTCATGCCGCCCACCAGCACGACCTCATCGATTTCGCTGGCGCTCAGCCCGGCATCCTTCAACGCCGTCACGCACGGCCCATCGAGCTTGTCCAGCAAGTCGGCGCAGAGCGCTTCCAGCTTGGAGCGCGTCAGCTTCATGTTCAGATGCTTCGGTCCGGTCTGGTCGGCGGTGACGAAGGGCAGGTTGATGGTGGTTTCGGTCGAGGTCGAGAGCTCGCATTTGGCCTTCTCGGCCGCTTCCTTCAGGCGCTGCAGCGCCATGCGGTCGTTGCGCAGATCGATGCCCTGGTCCTTGCGGAACTCGTCGGCGAGGTAGCTCATGATGCGCTGGTCGTAGTCCTCACCGCCGAGGAAGGTATCACCGTTGGTGGACTTGACCTCGAACACGCCTTCCCCGATTTCCAGAATCGAAATATCGAAGGTGCCGCCGCCGAGGTCGAAGACGGCGATTTTCTCGTCCTTCTTCTTATCCAGGCCGTAGGACAGGGACGCGGCCGTGGGCTCGTTGATGATCCGCAGCACGTTCAGCCCGGCGACGCGGCCGGCATCCTTGGTGGCCTGCCGCTGACTGTCATTGAAATAGGCGGGCACCGTGACCACGGCATCGGTGATTTTCTCTCCGAGGTAATCTTCGGCCGTCTGCCGCATCTTCTGCAGGATGAAGGCGGAGATCTCCGGTGGGCTGTAGCGTTTGCCGCGGATCTCGACCCAGGCGTCGCCGTTGTCGGCGCGCACGATCTTGTAAGGGAGCACCTTCATCGCCTTCTGCACTTCCGAATCGTCGTACTTGCGGCCCATGAGGCGCTTCACGGCGAAGATGGTGTTGTCCGGATTGGTAATCGCCTGGCGGTAGGCGATCTGGCCGACTAGGCGTTCGCCGGACTCGGTGAACGCCACCACGGACGGGGTTGTCCGGCCGCCTTCCGCGTTAGCGACGACCTGCGGCTCACCGCCTTCCATAATGGCCACACACGAGTTGGTGGTTCCTAAATCGATTCCGATGACTCTTGCCATAGTGCCAATCTCCTTCGGGACGTCACGAACGAGAGAACAATCGAGACTTCACTTGCACGCCCGCGCTTATCGGTTAATCACGCTTTGGCCCACTTTCAACCGTATCGTGGCGTTTTCGTGTACTGACCGTCACCAGGGCCGGCCGCAGCAGGCGATCATGGAGCAGGTATCCGGTGTGATGCTGTTCGACGACCCGATTGGGCTCATGCTCGGCCGATTCCACCTGGGCGACCGCCTGGTGGTGCGTGGGATCAAAGGCTTGCCCGAGCGCTTCCACACGTTTGACGCCGTGCCGTTCCAGGATCTGCATCAGGGAGCTCAGGACCAGCTGCACGCCCTCGACGACGGACTTGCCGTCCCCATCGCCACACTCGACCGCCCGCTCGAGGTTGTCGATGACCGGGATCAGCTCGCGAATGAGCGGCTCGCTGGCGAAGCGCAGCGCTTCCGTTTTTTCCCGTTGCATGCGTTTCTTGAAGTTCTCCAGCTCGGCCCGTTCGCGCAAGAAGAGGTCGTAGTTGGCTCGGGCCTCCTCTTCTTTTTCCGCTAATTTCTGGCGCAACTGTTCGATTTCCGTTTCCGGCAAAGCAGCGGTGCCTTCATTTGCTCCCTCGGTGCACTGAGCACTCTTCCCCGCTGCCTCATCCCTTTCATCCTTTCGATCCATGGTCCTCCCCGAAAGCGAACTTCAACGAAGTGGGGCAGCTCTGAGGTAAGAACCTTTGCCGCCCTTGTCAAGATTGCGATCCAGTGTTTTGTTTCCATCTGATGGGGCCATCGCAGGCGAGCCAGGCGATCATCTTGCGTACCCGGGCGTACGGAGAATCGGACAAGATCGTCACCTTCCTCACCGAGGATGCGGGCAAGCTCACCGGCATTGCCAAGGGGGCAAAGAATTCGCGCCGACGTTTCGCCAACTGCCTGGACCCGTTCACCCGCGTACGCGCCCACTTTCGCAGCCGCCCGGGGGCCGGCCTAGTGTTCCTGGAAAGCTGCGATCTGCTCGAACCGGTGGGAGCCCTGGTGGACCCCGCGAAGTTCGCCTACGGAAGCTACCTGGTCGAGTTGATCGATCAGCTGACCGCTGAAGCTTACCCCGTCCGAGAACTCTACAACCTCCTCGTCGAGGGTCTCGACGAGTTGCGCTACGGCGCGGCAACGGCGGCGTTGCTGCGGGCGTTCGAGGTACAGCTCCTATGCCGCGCCGGATACGACCCGGAGTTGCAGCATTGCGGGCGTTGTCGGCGGCGATTGGGCGCGGCGGCGTTCCTCGATCCCATCCACGGCAGCATCGTGTGCGCCGGCTGCCGCAGTCGGGAAGAGCCGCTGATTCCGGTCGGACCTCGAACGCTTGCAGCTTTGCAGAGACTGAAAGGGCAGCCCCTGAATCAACTGCGCGGTCACCGTCTTCCGGGTAGCGTGGCGACGGAAGCAGCGCAGTTGATGGGCCGTCTGCTGGCGTTACATCTGCCGCGGCCGTTGCGGTCGACCAAGCTGATCGCTGCGCTTCGTTGATGGCACCGGCAGGGCAGGCGTGGTGCCTCGCCAACGGCGCTCAACTGGGGTGGTTGATTGATCCGGTACCCCGCCGCGTGTACCGCTACCGGCCGGGCGCTGCGGTCGAGGTGCTCGACAATCCCACGCTTCTGGCTGCCGATCCGGTTCTCCCGGGGTTCGTGTTAGATCTCGCGCCGATCTGGGAGCCGGGATTCTAACCTAAAATCGTTCCCCGCTAACCATCCTGATGCGCCTCTGCGCGCCGAACGTCGTGCCGCTGACCCGCGTTGGGTGGCGTGGCGTTTGGGGGCCGCCGGGTCGAGCGGCGGGTTCGGCAACGCCCTCAAGCCTACGCCTCGGCTGCACGGCCATGATCGTTTCATTGCTTGAGCCCAAGCGCGAAGTAGATTGGCGTTGCGATCAGCCAGCACACCAATAGGGCCGGCGAAGCCGTACCCTGCCTGCGCTTGATCGGCCATTTCATGGTGCCTTGGCCTTCATAAGGAGAAATGGAGTGCGCCAAGTGAGATGGTCGTGTCAGATGGCGATCTACTCCTTTCCGCCATGTTGACGAAGTACCTGCGCAACGTCCTTGTGTTCATTCAACTCAGCGACGCGCAGCGGCGTTCTTCCGAGTTTGTCTTTTGAATTGACGTCTGCTCCCTTCTCAATCAGCAATTCAACTACGTCCTTGTTTCCATACGACGCAGCAAAGCGTAATGGTGTCAGATTATCCTCATTCTTCGCGTCAATTTCTGCGCCGTTGTTGAGCAACACCGCGACAACTCCTTTGTGACCTTTGGCAGAAGCTAAGTGCAACGGCGTCAACTTCACTGCGTCCTGCGCATTTACATCAGCTTTATTCTTGATAAGCATTTCCACTACAGACTTCTGCCCTTCCATCGCGGCGTAATGCAACGGTGTCTTGCCGTAGTTGTCCTTTGCATCAATGTCAGCCTTGTTGGCTAGCACCAAAGCGACGATCTGTGTTGAACCTTGTGACGCGGCTTGGTGCAGCGCGGTTATGCCAGTCTTGAACTTCGCATTGACATTAGCCTTGCTGGCCAGTAGCAGTCTAACTATGTCCGTGTGGTCGTGCAGTAGAGCAGAGATTAGAACCGTTCCGCCGTCGTCCATAGTAGCATTAACGTCTGCCCCATGCGCCAGTAGCGATTCGACTACGTCCTTGAAACCGTTGAAGGCCGCGAGATGTAACGGCGTCGTGCCATTGTCGGTCTTTGCATTGACTTGAGCTTTGTTGGCCAAGAGCAGTTCGGCAACGTCTCTGTGACCCGCTTCAGCAGCCTTATGCAGAGGCGTTACGCCGACTTCAGTCTTGCTAGAAACCAGAGTTGGATCCTGTTTCAGTAAAGCCGCTACTTTCGCCATGTCACCACTATTTGCGGCGTCACGAAGGCTCTGTCCGGCAACAGCATCATCTTTGTTCGGATTTGCCACTGGTTGCTGCTTCGAGCCTGCCTTGCCGTCCGGGGTTTTCTGGGTTGTTTCTTGTGCGACCACAGTAAGGCCAGGCGTTGCAATCGGTCTGCCGAACTCCTCCTCGGAAATGGGGTGGTGTCCGCCTTCCGGTTGCCACTGCGGTTCCACCTTATCCACTCCTACGGTCTTCGTTACCTGGTGAAAGTCGTGACCATCAAGGCCAACGACGCTAATCTGGTAATTCCCGCCTCGCTCCGAGTCAAACACGATAAACTGACCGTCAGGGCTGAAGGAGAAGGTACCGTTCAGGGCGGATGCGTCGGATAGTCTGTGCTGATCAGAGCCGTCCACGTTCATAACATAGAATCTTGTTGCACCGTCCTGATCTGAGAGGAAGACAACGCGACCGGTAGTGTCCGGAGTGTGGTGGAAAAGCGAAAAAGGCGTCATCATCCGGCCGGTTTCTTAATCCAAGAACAGCTCCCGCCGGGAAGCGGGGGCCGGAGGATGACGCCATGGAGACGGATA
>Ga0187884_10000646_pt1 | contig 34125 bp, 38 predicted proteins | sample June2016WEW_20_4_FD_132983 | JGI IMG/M metagenome (GOLD analysis project Ga0187884, IMG submission 132983) | Peatland microbial communities from SPRUCE experiment site at the Marcell Experimental Forest, Minnesota, USA - June2016WEW_20_40 | ecosystem: Environmental > Terrestrial > Soil >...
GAGTATGAGCGGACTTTTCGGCCGACCGAGTTTCGCCATGCTGTCTCCTCCCATTGCCTTTATGGGGGAGACGGTCAACCTGTTTATTTCTTCAATTATTTTCTGTTACGACCGACTAGCTTGTTCTTGGCGGCCTTACCGACCTTGCTGCGGGTGTACTTGCGCGCCAGGTGTTGCAGCAGCTCACGGGCAACGGCTTTCTCTTCGGAATCACCTTCGGCTAGATTAAAGGCGATGTAGAACAGCTCGTCAGGTTCGAGCACGCGCTCTTTGCGCAATCGCTCGGCGAGCGGGAACGTCGAGGCGGCCAAACCGCGCAACAACTCAAGCATCAGCTCGTGCCGCCGCGGCATGCCCGAGGGGGCACGCGGATGCGACTTCAGTTCGGCAAGCGCAAGCAGGTACGTCGCTTCGGCATCCAAGGCAGGCGAATCCTTGAGCAGCCCGAGCCATTTCGCCACACCGGTGAAGTCCTTCCCCTTACGCAGGCGCTCCGCACGGTCACGGATGCCGCTCGCGAGAAAGTCGGGAGCGAGCCCCTGCAGCAAGTGAAAGTAGGCTGTGTACAAGCGGTCGTTGCGGTGCTGAAGCGTATCGCCTAGCCTCTCCGACAGCGCCTCGAGCGTGCTCCGTTTCCAGTCGCGCTCATGCGCCAAGAGGATGTCGGCGAGCGCCCAGGCCTTGCGTTCGTCATCGCAGCCGAGGAACTCTTTCATGAGAGCACCACGGGCCGCGGGCATCTTCTTGAGTGAGGCGGCAGCTTGATCGCGGCGAGCGTAGCTGGCGTCGGTCAAATACCCGATCAACGTCTTGATCACCCCGCCGGACTCAAACCCGGCGAGCTTCTGCACCGCGAAGCGCTTGACCACCGGCTGCGGGCTCTCCGCCAGCCGGTTCAGTTGCGCTAGGTAACTGCGGTCGAGCGACTGTTCATCCAGTAGGTGAATCGCCGGCCGCACGATGCCGCTCTCGTCGTCTTCTTCGAGCAGCGGTAGCAACCGCTCGATCTCGTCGGCGCTGAGTTTTTGCCCGCGCAGGCAATGCTGCAGCGCCCCCAGCGTATGCGTTCGCACCGCTTGTGGTCGCTCTTTGTCGAGCAAGCTGAAGAGCCGTTTGCGCGCCTTCGGCTCCGCGAGTGCGCCGAAGAGCTTGGCGGCCGCAACCAGTGCCGGCCGCGACGTGGTCTTGGCCGCGAGGGCCTCGCTGCGGGCGAACAGCTCGGCACGCGCGCGCGCCTCCAACGTCGGGACCGCCGAGATGATGGCATCACAAGCGGTGCGATTGGCGTCGAAGTCCTCTCCGCCCATCAGCTCGAACAACAGGTCGAAGGCGGCGCCCGAGCGTACGCGGGCGCACAGATCGATGATCGCGTTCAGCCGCTGCCGGGGGGCATCGTCGAGCAGTTTCTTGACGGCGGGGACCGCGCTCGCGCCGTAATTCGCCAGAATGGTGACGGCGCGACTCCGCAACGCTTCCTCCTCGTTGTCGAGCAACGGCAGCAGATACGGGAGCCCATCGCGTGGCCGTACGCGCTCGAGGTAGCCGATAGCGAAGTCGCGCACCACCGCGTTCTTGCCGCCGAGCGCCGCGCCTACCGCACGCACCACGGCCGAATCGGCGGCACCGAGATGGCTGAGCACCAAGAGGGCGGCGCACCGGGTCTCGACGTCCGCCTCACCGATCAGGGCGACGACGCGCTTCAGCGTGGCATCCACAAACCCTGAATATCACAAAAGGCTATCCGCCGTCAGCTGTGACGCCGGGCAAAATGCGGACCACTCAACCTTCACTGCAGGAGTTCCAGCGCCTCCGTCACGGTGGGCGCAGGAGGCGTCGGGTGCAGGGTGCCGTAGGTCCGCTCGATGAGGCGGCGCACGCGCGCCAGCAATTCGGCACGGGCAAACGGCTTGCCGACGTAGTCATCCGTCCCGGCGAGGAACCCTCGTACCCGGCTGCCAGGATCATCGCACGCGGTCACCATCAGTATCGGAATGAATGCCGTCTGGACGTTGGCGCGCAGCTGCTCACAGACCGCAAACCCATCCATCCCTGGCATCATAACGTCGAGCAGAATGAGGTCCGGCGGCTCATCTTGCGCCTGCTGAAGGGCCTCGACCCCATTTGCCGCCACCTGAACCCGGAGCGGTAAGGAGCTGTGCTCCAATGTAAACCTGACCAACTCCCGGATATCGGGATCGTCGTCGACGAGCAGCGCGCGGTACTGGCGTGGGGGCTCTCCTCCAGGTGAAGCGTCGTGGCGGACGCTTGGGCTGAGGCCTGCACCTGCAGGGCGACTGCTCCGCCCGCAATACGGGCACACTTGCCATTCTGGCTGAAGCCGGATGCCGCAGGTCGTGCAGTGGCGCTGCAAGACCGTGGTGCAATGCGGGCAGACGGCAAAGCCCTCTTCGACAGCCCTGTCGCAAGCCGGACAGCGCGCTCCCTCGATGCTCACGTCGACCACGCGCAAGACTTCTTCCGGCGTGACTAGGCCGGCGCACACCCGTTTGGCCGCATGTTGTGCGATGAGCATCGCGCCGTCCGCGCGCGCCTGCGCCCGTAGCATGCTTTCCGGAGCTTTGGCCTCGATTAACTTGGCGATTTGTGGAGTAATCGGCACCACCTCAAAAACGCCGACGCGTCCGGCGAACCCCGAATTGCGGCAGGCGCTGCAACCCCGGCCGCGGCGAAACTTATGATCCCTGCCCTCGATCTGCAGTCTGGACAGCACCTCGGCGTCCGGCTCGTACAGCTCGGCACATTGCGGACAGGCGCGGCGTACCAACCGCTGGGCGATGATCAAGTGCAGAGAGGAGGCCAGCATGTACGGCGGGATGCCCAGGTCAGCCAGGCGCGTGATCGTGGCCACTGCGTCATTGGTGTGCAGCGTGCTGAGGACAAGATGGCCGGTTTGCGCCGCCCGCACCACGATTTCCGCTGTCTCCGTATCGCGGATTTCACCGACCAAAATGACGTCGGGATCCTGCCGCAGAATCGAGCGCAGCGTGCCGGCGAAGGTCAGTCCCTGCTTTTCGTTGATCTCGACTTGGTTGATGCCGTTGGTCTGGTACTCGATCGGGTTTTCGATGGTGATGATGTTGCGAGTCGGAGACATGATCTCGGCGATCATGCCGTAGAGCGTGGTTGTCTTGCCACTGCCGGTCGGACCGGTCACCAGGATCATCCCTTCCGGCCGTCCGATGGCTTGGCGAATGCACCTGAGATCGCGGCTGGACAAGTCGAATGCGTCAAGGCTGGTGGGCGCGGCGGTCCGGTCGAGGACGCGCATGGTCACCTTCTCCCCAAACTGGGTCGGGAGACTCGAGACGCGGATGTCGATCAACGCATCACGATGACGGACTTGGAACCGCCCATCCTGCGGGACTCGGTGTTCGGTGATGTCCAGCCTCGCCAGCACCTTGCAGCGCGCGATCAAAGGATCCTGGACCCATTTCGGGAGACGTAACGAGGATTCCTCCAACAGGCCATCAATGCGGTAGCGAACGCGCACCCCCGCGGCCGCGGCTTCGATGTGGATATCGCTGGCGTGGGCGCGCAGCCCTCCGTAGACAATAGAATTGAACAGCTTCACCACCGGCGCGAGGTTCGTTTCGAGCATCAGGTTCCGGGTATCTGTGGATGCGCCTTCGTCGGCCTCCGCCACCCGTAGGTCACCGTCCTCGGGCACGCCCTTGAGATAAGCGTCGAGGGCGGCATCAAGATGATAGGCATGTTCCAGAGCATCGCGAACGGCGGTCTGTGTGGCCACCAAGATCTGCACCCTTCGTCCGGTGGCAAATTCGACCGCTCGCAGCGCTTCGCGGTCGAGAGGATTGGCCATCGCAATGACCAGGGTGCGGTCGCGCGTACGCAACGGTATGATTTGGTGGTGCTGGGCAACTTCTTCGCGGATGAGCGCCGTCACCGTCGGATCGAGGGCCACGGCCGCAAGGTCAACGAACCCCCGCTGTAGGCCCTTGGCGAGTGCTTCCGCCACGGCATGTTCGCCGGTGATGCCGTTACGGACGAGCCAGTCAATCGCAGATTCACCTGTGCCGTCCGCGAGTTGGCTTTCGGCTTGGTCAGCTATGTCATTCGTAAGCACCCCAGCTCGCACCAGAAAACGTAGCAGGGCTCTGCTTCCACTTTGGTCCCGCATTGGCGTTCTCTACTCCGCAACCGATATGCCACCTGCGGCAACGCAAGTGCCAAGGCGTTCGCTGTCAACTGAGGCGAGAAAGTGACAGCCGATGAGACACATCCGTACCGCTCTCGGCTTGCGATACGCCGAAATTTGCGGGCCTCTGGAGCGCTGCTGCGGTCGCGCCCGGTGCTCGGGCTGCCTGGGGTATCGGTGAAGCCGACCGGTGACCGCCAGCCGCCTTCTCTCAAGCGCTGACGGCGGGCAGCCTTTTCGAACGCTGGCGGGCGTACTCGATCATGCCGGGCAGGATCGAGATGAAGATGATGGCCAGGATCACGAGGGTGAAGTTCTTCTTCACCATGGCAATATTGCCGAAGAAATAGCCGCCGAAAATGAACAGGGCGATCCAGGCGACACCGCCGATGACGTTGTAGCTGAGGAAGCGGAAGTACGTCATGCGGCCGATGCCAGCGACAAACGGCGCAAACGTGCGGATGATCGGGATGAACCGCGCTATGATGATGGTCTTGCCGCCGTGCCGTTCGTAAAACTCGTGGGTGCGGTCGAGGTATTCCTTCTTCATGAATCGGACCTTTTCCTGCTGGAATACCTTGGGGCCGACGATGTTCCCGACCCAGTAGTTCACCGTGTCCCCACCGACGGCCGCGATGCTGAGGAGGATGAACAACGACTCGACCTGCAACGCCCCACGGGCGGCCAAGGTGCCGGCGGCGAACAGCAGCGAGTCTCCCGGCAGGATCGGCGTCACCACCAGGCCGGTCTCGCAGAAGACAATGAAAAAAAGAATCACGTAGGTCCACATGCCGTACATCTGAATGACATCGGTCAGATGCTGATCGAGATGCAGAAAGTAATCGATGAACATGTGGATCAGATCCATGCTCTCTCCTTTTGGTGTCGTACCAAACGTGGCTGCGCTGCCTTCGACTTCCCTAAGCATGTCTCGATGCTGATTTCAAAGCGCCTCAGGCTGGTGTCGGCACCGCGGCCTGTTCTAGCGCTTGAAGGAGCCGATCGAAGTCGCTGAAATCCGGCAGCACTTCGCTGGCGCCGTCAGCCAGCAGCCGTCGGGCTCCACGGCCGCTGCCGATCCCGAGAAATGGCAGACCGAGTCGCCGTGCCGAGCGGACGTCCCACGGAGCATCGCCGATGTAAACAACCCGGCCGAAGTCATCTTGGCCATACCCCTGGAGCGCGCGCGACTGGGCCAGAGCGATGATCTCCTCACGTGCAGGGCTGTCATCGGCGAAAGCCGCCGGAACCCCATCGAGATCCGGGCCTGCGGTCCGGAGCTTCAGCATGGCGCACGCCTGCCAGCTACCCGTGGCCAACGCGATCCTCCACTGCGGATGGGCTCTGAGCCGCTGCAGCGCCGCCGAGGCGCCCGCGATCTCGCTGCATGAATCGGGTTCCGTCCTGAACGTCTCGGCGAGCAGGCCGACAAATCGCTCCCGCACGCGGGCCAGCTCATCAGGCCTGGGTGGCCGGCCGAAACGGATCTGCAAGATCTCCGCGGTGATCCCCGAATCGGTCGAGTGGGTATACTTCGACCAATCGTTGTCGATGTCCTGGATACCGAGTTCCTGGCGTACGGCCCGCACGTAGCACACTTCGTCCACGCGCGTGGTGCGCATCAGCGTCCCGTCGAGGTCAAAGATTGCAAGCTGCATGGCGGCCTTTCACAATAGCCGTCCAGACCGAGGGCCGACAGGGTGTTGCACAAAAAGTCCGGCAACCGGCTGGCACCCCCTTCGACTGCGCTCAGCACATGCTTCGGTAGGGCCCCTGAACATACGGGGTTTGCTCAGCGCGGGCCGACCCCCGCAACCCGACTGTCGACTGAGAGAGTTGCCCTCTCCCGCGCGTCTTCTCCGCGTGGCAGAGGGTTGGGGTGAGGGCGATCTGCCCCGGGCGCTTGCGCGACTCCGTCTCATGCTTGCACCATCACCCTGCCCTTCTCCCGCGCTGAAAAAACGCGCGGGCGAGGGTGGACATAGTTACCGCGCCAGATCTTCGCGCCAGTAAGCGCGCGCACGAGTCGCCGCGAACCACCAAACTCTACGACCGCACCACCCACCAGGTCAGTCTCGACGAGATCGAGCGGATCGCAATCCGACGCTCATTCGAACAGCTTCCCGAGTGCGCGCCGCGCCTCCTCGAAAACTGTGGTCGAGATCCAGAGAGAGGAGCGGCGCAGCCGATTGAGGGCCGCGCTGGCCTCGGCTTCACCTAGCCGACCCGTCGCTGCACCCCACAGGATCACCCCGAGCGAGCCGTGGGCCTCCAAGCCGACCAGTTGTGCGATCGCCCGCGCTTCCGCGTCGTCAGTCAGCAGCCAATCCGCGTCCAGCAGCCGCGCCAGTGTGATCGCTTCAGCCTCACCTGCTCCGAGTTCCCGGGCGAGCCGCTTGATGATCGGGTCCTTACCTTGCTTCGAGCTAAGCCGACGGACCAGCAGCCACCGGGGTTTGCGTCGGCGCCATCCAGGTATCAGCTCTCTGAGCTCGTCCTGCACGGCTCCGGGTACGACGAAATCAGCGGCTCCGGCGAGCACGTTCAGCGCGTCCGCCTCGGGCAGATGGAGGATCGGGCCCGTGTCGCAAACGACGACGCTCAAGCGGCTCGCTTGCGCTTCTTTTGCTTTAGCGCCCAGGCAATATCCTCGCGCATGAACCGTTCGAGCAGTTCGACGCGGTTGCGGCGAACGAAATCTCGGATCGCCACCCGCACCACCTCGGCTTCGGAGGTGAACCAGCCGGCGCGCACGTAATGATCAATCTCGGCCGCTGCCTTGTCGGGAACTTCGACCGTGATCGCTTTCATGGGAGACTCACTGCAACAATACGCTTATCATCTCGGCTCGACCGCGCCAACCCGTTGGTATTGAAGGTGGTCGGTAGTCGGTGGTCGTCATCTCCGGCGGACCGACCGCTGTTCACTCGCCGCCCGCTGATCACTGCCTGGAGAACGGCGGCACGCTGGAGCACGCGCGGCAGACCTATCCGCCGAAGGCTCTGTGACGCAGGCGGATCGCGGCCCACGAGTCGCCACGCACGTGCGCGTGATCAATGCGGAGAAAATCGGCAAATCGAGGGCCGCCATCATAGTGCGCCGCCACCCCCATGCAGATCGGCGGTCGCGGCTCGCTTTGCGGCTTGCTGAAGAGAGCCCGCTACCCCCGCCGTCGGCCTCGGCTCGGATCGCACCACGAGGATGCCTCATGTCCAAACTCCAGAGGCCCCGTTTGCTGATCCTCAACTCGAACTCGGAACACTCGTTCCTACGTCCCCCACGGGGTCTCCCCCATGAATCTGGAGATCATCCGCTCTTACTGCTATCAGTTGCTGGAACTGGTGCGGCGGGGCAAAGGCATCACCCGGCAGGCGGCCATGGCTAAGCTGTTTGCCTCGCGCATGAAAGGAGAAGTCCGGTTCGATTACGGATATCTACTTTGAACCGTTGCATGAATGAGGGGAAACGAATCATGGCCAATACTTTTTATACCGTGGAGCAAAAGAAGCTGCAGGGGACCTACCGGGAAGCGGTGCGGGAGCACGTCGCGCCGCTGGTGAAGCAGATCGACCAGACCGACCGCATTCCGCCGCAGCTGGTCAAGAAGCTTGTTCAAGCCCCGTTTTCCTTGACCGCCCTTTCGGTGCCGAAAAAGTTCGGGGGGCTGGAAATGGACAAGGTGTCGGTCTGCGTGATCGCCGAGGAAATCGGTTACGGCTGCCCGGCGCTGATTCCCTTCCTCGAGATCGCCCAGCTGTACACCCACGTAATCCTGCTCGGCGGCACCGAGCGGCAGCAGGAGCGTTTTCTGACCCGCATCGCCCGCGGCGATATCGGCTGTTACGCGCTGACCGATGAAGGCCCGGGTTCCGATCCGGCGTCGATGAAGAGCACGGCCGCTTTGGACGGCGACAGTTTTGTCGTCAATGGGATGAAGAGGCTGATTACCTTCGCCGACATGTCGGATCTGTTCGCCATTTTTGCCAATGAGGATCTCGCCAAGGGGGCGAACGGAATCAGCGCGTTCATCGTGGAAAAAGGCACGCCGGGGCTCGAGCTCACCAAACATTGCGAATGCATGGGCTTGAAAGGCCACCGCGCCTACAACCTGGCCTTTACAGACATGCGGATTCCGGCGGAAAACCGGATCGGCAAAACCGGTGACGGCTTGCGGCTGGCCCTCAAGGTGCTCAGCAAAACCCGGATCAGCCTGGCCTTTGGCTACGTCGGCCTGGCCCGCGCCGCCTTCGAAGCCGCAGCGGCCTTTGCCCAAAAACGCGAGATCGCCGGTAAGGTGCTGGCGGATAAACAGAACATCCAGTTTAGCCTGGCCGAATTGGCCACGCGCATCGATGCGGCGCGGCTGCTGGCGTACCGCGCCGCTGTGTTGAGCGGTCAAACCTACGAACACCGCAAAGAGACCTCCATGGCTAAGTACTTCGCCGGCGATACGTTAATTGCGGCGGTGGATCTCGCCAACCGGATCCATGGCGGGTTCGGCGGCGACACCGACTATCCGGTGGAACGCTACCTGCGCGACGCCTATACCTGGATCGCGGCGCAGGGCACCAATGACGTGCAGAAGTTGATCATCAGCCGGGAGATTCTGAATCCGTAGAAAGGAAACGCGCCAGGGATTTCACCTTCACCGAAGGACAAAACATGTTTTTGGGATCATCGAGGAACGCCCGTCCGAATACTTTCGAGCCTCCTGAGCAGCGAAGCGTGTCGAAGGGCCGGGATTCACTGCACGTTGCAGCCCGCACGTTTGCTCGGTCCACCCACGGTGAACTTTTGTCCCCAAGGCTTCGACGGCGCGAGTCACTCCCCGCCGCTCACGAAGAATCACGGCCAAGCAGAATCTTTCCATTGATTCCGCGCCAGGTCCCATTCAAGCTCCGACGGTCGAGATCTATCCCGAATCCTGTGCTTCAGGGCGAGGGATGCCGATTGAGTTCAGGAGTGCGATGGCGATCGTAGCGTCGGGCCAGGCACCTGCGTCGACCAGTCGGTAGCAAGCGTACGACAGCCCCGTACGTTGAGATGGGGTGAGTGTCGGAACAATCCTCTTGGCGAGGACCGTCGCTTCGTTGAGTTGCGCAGTATCGCCGGTCCGCGCAGCCAGGGGAAGGAGCCCAGGAAGCGCCCAGCCAGCTGCAGCACTGGCGCCAGCTTCCACGCGCTCCCCCACTTCATCGAGGGCACGCCGCACGAACTCTACAGACACGGGTCCGTCGGCTCTTCTCGCCATTCGATCAATATCTGCAGTAAGCTCTCGAAATGGCGAGATCTGTCTCCCCGTGGCCGGCCCCCCGGCAACTTCGCCATCGTCGAGACTGACGCCATAGTGGGTCGCAAGATCCGCCACCTGGACGGACCAGGCTGTTCCGTGGGTCGCTTGATGCAGTCGCTTCAAGAAGGGGGCTGCTTCGACTGAGCGGCGTTGACGTTCTCGCAGCCATGCCAGGGCATCAGCGACAATCTCGTCCAGTACGGTGTCGCCAAGAAGCTTCCAGTGAATCAGTAGAGAGTTGAGCGTGAAATCCCGGTCTGGACGTGCACGGTTCGAGCGCCACCAACTCACCGCCAGCACAATTGCGTGTCGGAGAAAATTGTCATTTCGTGGCCCGCGAAGAAACGCGTTGATGACGAACTCTACATCTGGATGGTCGGAGTTCGCGTCCGCCCAAGTGAAGGTAACGCGAGAGACGCGATCAGCCTGCTCGAGTGCCAGCCTCTTATTCTTGAGGCAGCGCTGAAGCAAGAACGATGCTTGCGGGTTCGTCGCATGAGACTCCAGCCACAAGATAGATACTTCCGCTGCCCGGGCCAGTGCACTCGAGTTTAGGTCGTTGCGTTCCAACAACGGGCGCAGGACAAAATCCGCCTCCGGGCTGGCGCGGTGCGCCTCCATCGCGAGCCAGCTCAGCGCGTGGCCGATCGCGGTTTGCGCGTCCTCGGCGCCTACGTCGGAGCGTTCCAGCAGCGGATGCAGGACGAACTTCGCATCGGGACTGGCGCGGTGCGCCTCGATCGCGAGCCAGCTCAGCGCGTGGCCGATCGCGGTTTGCGCATCTTCGGTGCCCAGCTCGGAGCACTTCAGCAGCGGATGCAGGACAAACCCCGCCTCGAAACTGGCGCGGTGCGCCTCGATCGCGAGCCAGCTCAGCGCGTGGGCGATCGCGGTTTGCGCATCTTCGGTGCCCAGCTCGGAGCACTTCAGCAGCGGATGCAGGACAAACCCCGCCTCGGGACTGGCGCGGTGCGCCTCGATCGCGAGCCAGCTCAGCGCGTGGCCGATCGCGGTTTGCGCATCGCCGGCCTCCAGGTCGGGTCGCGCCAACAACGGACCGAGGACGAAGGTGGCTTCGGACTCCACACCGCAACACGCGAGCCAGCCGTTTGCAGTGTGCACCAGCGCCTGTCCCTTGTCTGCCTCCAGCTGCCGTAGGCCTCGGTACAGAAGATGACGAGCCTCCGAAACGGTCTGGTGCCGATCCAACCAGGGCTGGACAGTCTCATCCCATGAAGCCACCACTGCTTGGCCCCAGGGCGGACCCGCCAGCACGGCTCCGAGCGCGTATGAGCTTTCGTCCGGGTCGGCGGCCAACAGCGCTGCACCCAGAACCGCTGCCACACTCTTGAACCACTCACTGGCAGCCTCTTGAAGCGTTTGCCCGAAAAAGCCTTCCGCGCTTCCGTGTTCCTGTCCGATGAGGCGACCGAGGCTAATCGCATATCGCCCAAGCGTCCTCGGTGACCGCAAACAGCCACTCAGTATGCGCAGCAAGGCGTCCCGTCGAACCGCGGCGGCAGGCGCTGCCCGCAGGGCCTGTTCCAACACCTCGTCCGCAACCACATCATGCGCCGCGGCGAGGGACTGCCCTCTCCACTCGAGCCACCCGAGGTTGCACAGAACATCGATCAAGAAACTGGCTCGTTCGGTGGCGTCGGTTCTCCGTGGCGATGGCCTTCCAGTGTTCAGGACCTGTTCCGCGACCCGCTGCAGCGCGTCAGCCTCCTGAGGGGCCGCAGCGAGTACGGCTGCGCTGGTAACGAGTTCATCTGCTGGCTCTGCGGGTCGAAGGATCGAGGGGGAAGGCTTCACGGCCAGGTCGTCCTCTCTCAGTCGCCGGCGCAGCCATTCGATGAGGTCACCAGACCGCAGGCCGGCGACCAAGTCCGGAGTGAGGGTGCCATCGTGGGCTCGGCGCTCGAGCTCACGGGCAATCAGGAGGGCAATGATCGGGCGCGTTCCGCAAAGGAAGGCCACTCGGTACTGACCCAAAAGCCGGATCGCTTGCGGCGCGATTGTTTCCTGAACGTGAAGCGATATCTGTCGTGCGTGCGTATCTGAGGGCCGTAGCTCGACTCGCTCAAACAAAACTGGCCAATCATTTGCCGCTCTGAGTTCGTACCCGGGGCGCGCATCCGCAATCAATGACAGCGCCACTCCACGCTTCTGCGCCTCTGGCAGGAGCCGTCGTCGGATCGAGCCCAGATCAAGGTGAGCTTGCTCCAGGTAGTCGATCAGCACGAGCGTCGGAGCGTTACCATGGAGAACGACCTCTACCAGTTCTTCGGTCGTCAATGCCGGCTCGCCCGGCAGGGCGTGTAGGACGCGGCATCCGGAAGCGTTCGCCCGCGCGGCGACCTCCATCAACGCTCGGGTTTTTCCAACCCCGCTTGGGCCAACCAGCAGGACACCCTTTCCATTCGCAAGAGTGATTGCCTGTTCGAGTAGTAGGTCAGGATGGTATGGGGCATCCGGTGGGGGGGCGACAAACGACAGATTGTCGTCGAGAAGGAATTGTCGGAATCCTTGGAGACTACGCACGTATTCTTCATGCCCCACCAATGCGGGCAAGCCGACACCGAGCCAGCGATCGACGACCCGCGGGAACCGATCCAGCCAGTGTCGGATGGCCGCCCAGTCTATGACTTGGGCCCGTTCAATGGGCGGGCATTGTTCGGGCGGCAGACCTCGAAAGAACTTCTCAATCTGGGCTGCGAGCTGTTCTCGGGTCTCCTCGTTCGGCAGGACCGCGCTGACGCACTAGACATACCCGCGGGCCGCCCTCCACGGCCGGTACAGCCCTGGCCAACCTTGGCTCGCCTGCTCGCGAAGTTTCTTCTCTACGGCACGCCAACCGGCGAGGATGTTCTCAGTGACTTTGGGAAGCCGATCGTCGTGGTCTTTGCACTCAACAATGCTGGGGAGCGGTACGCCGTGAACCGCAGCAAGTGTATCCCCGCCTGCTGTTACGTGAGCATCGATACCGCCGTCCCTTCCTTTGGTCGGGGCGACGAAGGCGTTGCTACCCCATTGCTCCCGGAGCGCGTCACCCACGAGTTGTTGAAACGCGTCCTCCCGATGGGCGTGCTGAGCCGCTCGCGGGCCGCCGAACGAATCAGGTAGAAAATGCGTTGGAAACGAACGTGCCATTCGAGTCGCTATTGTCAGCCTTGCACCAAGGCCGTGCGTCAAGTAGCCCGAGACTATTCCGCACCCACATGCGTCTCCTTCTACACCAAGAGGTGGCATAGGACCAAACGATCGCGACTCTGGTCAAGCTGTGACACTGCGTACACCGTCTGGGCGGAGTCCCGTAGCCTACGTTGGCCTCTCGGACCCGTCTTTCGCTCGTGGCGCAAAAACGCCACTGGCCGTGCTAGTCGAGAACCACAATGAAATAAAGGGCATTCGCCATGCCCCACCGCCGCACGCGACGTTGAGGAAGAGAGTCCCCACCGGAGTGCAGCTCGGCGCGCATCTCCAAACGTTCCGGCTCGCTCATGTCGAGCACGGCAAGAAGGTAGGTTGTTATGCCGTTACGGGGAATGACGCGTCTGGAGCGCTGGTCGAGGCCTGGTGTTCTTGCTGCCTTTGGCGTGCGATAACCTACGCCTCTACGATGTCCTTCCTCCTACTACAGGATGGACCGTCCGCCGCTCCGAACGGCGTCACAGCCGCGGAACGCGCCTGTGCTATTTTCCCGGCGGGACGTCTGCCCAGTTGTTCAGATAGACGAGGTTCCCGCGGATCGCTTCGGCGGACACGTTGGTCAGGAGGTTGAATAAAGCCCGAATGTTCCGCCGCGGGTCGTCTTGCATCGCCACGATGATCCCGGCATGGGCTTCCCCGCGCGTGACCATCTCATAGTGGATGCGCGGGAAGTGACGGATGTTGTACGTGACCAGGGCGTATCCCTTCTCAGTCGCGAAGGTCAATTGCTCATGATCGTCTGTGGTCCGGCGCCCTGCCTCTACGGTCGTCAGCGCCTCCCAGCCACGCAAGCGCAGGGCGTCGGCGATGAATGGGTGAACGTCTTCGTCGAGGTATACTCTAATGGCCGCCATTGTCGGTGCCGGGCGGACGCACCGTAGGCGGGCAGTCCCGCATCGCCCCGTCCAAGTCGGTGAACTCGGCGATCTCTGCGTCGATCTCGGCCCGGTGATCGTAGTAGTACGAGAGCGCGTCGTAGACCTGCGCGGGCGTCAGGTGAGGAAATTCGCGTAGGATGTCTTCCACCGACAGTCCGCGATGGTGATTCTGCACGATCGAGCTGATCGGGAAGCGGCTCCCCTTGATGACAGGCCGACCTCCCTGTACGCCGGGGCGACTTTCTACGTACGGGTGCGCAACGCTCCCAATGTCGGAATCGGCTCGCTCGATGCTCATACGGCAGTTACCTCAAGCGCATTGTTGCTCTTCAGTGTGAGGGGTGCAACCGCTTGCGGAGCCGTCACATTGGAATTGTAGCCGTTGGCTCTCCGAGGTCCGGGGTATGAGAAGGCGCAGCGCGAAGTGGATATGGGTCGCGAGATCGCTGATCTCCGTCACCCATGGGCGGCGAACTCGCGGAGGCGAGAACACTCCAAGGCAGGCTGTTACGGTGTTACGTTGTTACGGGGAATGACGCGTCTGGAGCGCGAGCCTCGACGACTTCCACGCCCCGCCGTCAGGCGCTGTCACCGGGACGTCTTTGCCGAGAGCGGAAGGGCGCCACTCATGTGCCGGGCTGTGGATCGGAGGTCACCGGTTCGGGCGCGAGGGTCGGGACGATGACGTCGAGTTCCTGAAACGGCTCGAAGTCCTTCGCGTTGAAGGTGTAAATGCGGGGCACACCGTTGCCGAGCATGGTGGCAATAAGTTGCAGGTCAAAAACTCTCCTGCCGGTGAGGGGCTGCTCTTGCGCAAGAACCATCCACCGGCTGAGCAGGTCTCCCGGAACGGGAAGAAGGGAAAGACCCGGCAACGCCAAGAGTTCGGTGATGGCCCCCAGCGCAACCTCGGAGGATTTTGGTTCCGTGACGCGGCGCGGATTGGTCACCACGGCGTAGAACTCGATGAGGTTCTGGGGCGCCACACAGAACGCCGCCTCGGGGGCTCGATCGCGGTCGACGAGCGCTTTGGCTGGGCGATGGTGTCGCGCCGCCACATACAGTGCGTAGACGAGCACGTTGTGTCGACCAAGGAGAGATTAGTAGCGGTCATCGTCATAGATTTCTTCGCGGGTCAGTTCACCGATAACCGCGCCGCTCCAGACCGGTAGTCTTGGCGGCGCTGCGGCTTTGCGCGTGGCAAGCTGCTCGCGTAGATGCTGCACGGTTTCTGCAAGGGCCTTGGCGACGGGCTCAGGCAGGTCGCTCACGTCGATGGTCTGCATGGGTCTCACCTCGTCATCGTCTGACTACACGCACAGGTTACCACGGATTCTTCTGGGGTCAAAAAACGCGGCTCTGCTTTGCCCGCCGCGCCCAAAGAGTCCCCGCCGGATTGCAGCTCGGCGCGCATCTCCACCCCCAAAATTGCCCCGCCCGAACCCGCTGTGCTATGTTGTTCCTATGGCTATCGACGTCAGTAGACCCGTTGAAGAGCGTTTTCGGGCCCGTCTTCGCGACGGTACTTATCGCTCTGCGGATGAGCTCCTCGATGACGCCCTGCGTCTACTCGAGCAGCGCGAAGCCTTTCGCCAGGCCGTCGCCCACGGTCTAGCCCAAGCCGACCGTGGCGAGCTCCGCGAAGGTGAAGAGGTCTTCGCCGAACTCGAAGCCGACCTCGATAAGAGTGCTCCGGAGTGAGCGGCTACGTTCTCACTCCCGATGCAGCGGCAGATCTGAAGGAGATCCGCGACTGGTATCGGAGGGAGAGGGGTCACGAGGCGGCGCGGCGCGTGCTTCAAGACCTGCGCGCGACCATGCGCCGCTTGGCGCGAAACCCGCGCATCGGTCACCCCCCGTGCCGACTTGTTGCCCGTTGAACTCCTCGTCTGGCCGCATTACCGCTACCTAATTGTCTATCGGCCTGAGACCAAGCCGCTCCAGGTGGTGCGCGTGTGGGATGCTTCGCGTGGCACACCGAACCTGTTTTGAACCCGCCTTCCGTCAACAACTTTGTTGTTTCGCAGACATAGCAGTAGCGATCCGGGGCCGCCCCTGAATATGGAATCAAGGGCATTCACCATGCCCCGCCGCCGCACGCGACGTTCAGGAAGAGAGTACCCGCCGGAGTGCAGCTCGGCGCGCATCCACAGCTAACCGTCACCGAGCCTGCCCCCGGCGCTGCGGGCGGCAGCCCGGCTTGCATCCTCTTCAGCTTTGGAGAACACTCCCTTCGGAGCCGCCGATGATCACCCGATACATCAGCCAGGCACTTCGCCGCGCTCGGTACAGGCAAGTGGACGGTGGCCTGTTCTGCGCGACAGTACCGGGCTTGCGCGGCGTCATCGCGACCGGGACAAACCTTGAAGCGTGCCGCAATCAACTCGCCGAAGTGGTGGAGGAGTGGGTGCTCGTGCGGGTGGCGCGCGGCCTTCCCGTTCCGCGGCTTGGCGGCGTGACCGTTGAAATCAGACAGGCGAGCTGATGCCCGCTTGGGGGCCTGTCAGTCGCCGGCAGCTCATTGCGGTCCTGCGCCGTTTGGGGTTTGAAGGTCCGTTTTCGGGTGCGAAGCACCAGTTCATGGTCCGCGGCGATCGGGTGCTCACCATCCCCAACCCACACCGAGGCGACATCGGGGTCGAACTACTCGCGCTGGTACTCCGCCAAGCCGGAATCTCCCGAAGAGACTGGGAACGGGCATAATCCGCTGCTCGAAAGGCGTCCGAACAAGGGCCCGACTGGAAGCCGCTTCACGAAAGTGGAATCAAGTGACTTTGTTGACCTCGATATCATCTGGAAGACGCTTACGGTCGATCTCCCGGTGCTCATCAGCCACTTGGAACAGATCCTCTCCAGCGGGCCAACCTGACCATGGCGCGAAAGAGCCTTGTAGCAGTGGCGGTCGACTCCGTCCGCCGCAAAGACGGGCGTGGGAAGGTCCCCACCGATGAGCTGCGCGACTTCGTCGACGGAGACGAAACGGGGGCAGACCTGAATGACAGAAGAAGAGCGCCAGCGGCGAAATGCCGAGAGGCTGACGGAGCTGTATCGAACATTTCGCACGCGGATCGCGTCCGTTATTGACAGCCTCGAATCCCAGGGGATTCGCCCGCGAATTCAGGACGCGTGGTGGTCACCGGACGATCAACTGCAGGCCTTCAACTCCGGTCACTCCAAGCTGAAGTTTGGGTTTCACAACGTCACTGCATAAGACGGCGGTAAGGAGGCGCTGGCGGTGCTGCGCCATAGCAGGCCTGCGCACTGACCAGGCCGGGTTCTCCGCCTCGTGTAAAGGATTAGATACCCGGTCCAACGGCGCCAGCTTCGGGACGGCGGTTGGCAGACTGGCCTGCGGCGCCGGGCGCCGCCGCGCGTGCTCAGGGGTAGATGCCGGGCCGGTCCAGGCCCATGTTCTCAGGCAGCCCGAAAAGCAGGTTCATGTTCTGCAGCGCCGAGCCCGCCTGCCCCTTGACGAGGTTGTCGATGTAGGAGACCACGCGCAGCCGCTGCGCTCGATCGTCCACGCTGACCACGAGGTTGCAGTAGTTCGTGCCGCGCACGTGCATCGTGCCGATGGCCGCGTAGCTCGGGAAGACCCGCACGAAAGCCGAATCCCTGTAGAAGTCACGATACGCTGCCGCGACGTCCGCTTCCGCCAGGGGCTGGCGCAGCGTGGCGTAGAGGGTCGACATGATGCCCCGGCAGACAGGGACGACCTGCGCCGTGAAGGTGACGGTCTGCTCCCGGCCCGCAAGCAACGTCAGCTCGCGCTCGATCTCGCAGACGTGCTGATGCCCGGCCAGCTTGTACGCGTTCATCTGATCGTAGCGCGCGGGGTAGTGGAACGTGGGACTGGGCTTCTTGCCCGCGCCCGAGACGCCGGTCTTGCAGTCGCAGATGAGGGTGCCGGGCTCAACCAGGCCGCGCGCCACCGCGGGCGACAGCCCCAGGAGACAGCTTACCGCGAAACAGCCCGGGTTGCCGACCAGCCGCATCCGCGGGCCGATCTCGCGGCGGTGCAGTTCGGGCAGGCCGTACACGGCGTCCGCCAGCAACTGGGGCGAGGCGTGCTCCGGGCTGCGGCCGATGCGCGTCGCATAGGTGGCATAGGCCTCGGCCGAGTTGAAGCGGAAATCGCCGCTGTAGTCGACCACCTTCTCGCCCTTCTCCAGAGCCTGCGGCGCCAGTTTCATGCCCACCCCGTCCGGCGTGGCCATGAAGACGACGTCGGCCGGCGCCTGGGCGCCGGGGTCGGCCGGGTCGACGATGACCTGGTCGCAGAACCCGCGCAGATGGGGGTACACCTGGCTGATCGGCGCGCCGACGTTCTCCACGTCGATCAGGGCCGCGATGCGGGCCTGGGGATGGCTCGTCAGCAGCTCCGTAATGCCCACGCCGCCGTAGCCGCCGGCGCCCACCACTTTCGCCCTGATCATCCGTGTCACCTCGCTGTTTCGGGTCCCGCATGCCCGCCGGCCGCCGCCGTCCGCCCAGCGCTTCTCCCAACCCGCACGACCGCAGTATACTCAGCGGCGCGGCCCGCATGTCAAGACCGCCCCGCGCGCCGCGCGCACGAACGCTGGGAGAACCACGAGCTGCGCCTCGCCTCTCTCGTGTACGAGGCCCCCTATGCCTTGACGCGCGCGCATAAGCATATCCCGGAGATGGTGAAGTTCAGCGGTCTTGGCGTGCAGCCCCAATTTCCTCCCGCCGTAGGGCCATTCCCGTGCGGGATGCGCGTCCAGGTCGCTCTTCCAGCAACCAACCTTCGGGGCGCGAACCGATGCCAAAGCGATCTGGCAGGCGCTGCACGATCGCTACGCCACCGAGCCCTTCGTTCTGGTGCTGCCCCTGCGAGACTTCGAAAGAGCCGAACGAGCGCGCGTTCGACCCGCAGCGGTGCAACGATACCAATCGCGCCGAGTTGCACGTCTTGGCGCACCCGTCCGGGCATGTCATCCTCATGGCGATCCTCGACAACCTCGGCAAAGGCGCCTCGGGCACGGCCATCCAAGCGCTGAATCTCATGCTCGGCGTTCCGGAGTCGACGGGCCTGCCCGCGTAGCTTCCTGTCTTGATGCCCACCGAATAGCACACAATCACCCTGAGGTTCCCTCTCCTTACGAAGGAGGGTCAGGGAGAGGTTGGCGCAGCTGAAAAGGAGGGGAACGCTTGCCGATTGGTTCTCTCCGCATGCGCAGGCCGTCGGAGAACGCGATGCACGGCCTTGCGGAATCTGAATGGGCGTCGACAAGCCTAAACTTTCAGCACGCGAGGTCTCGGAAGGCTTGTACCAAGACGAACTCTTGAGATTTGTATCTGCGAGGCGAAAGTACAGAGTGAACTTTTCCATTTCAGATCTCCGACGGCATGATCACGCCTGTTCCGGCACGATCTAGATCGAAAAACGCACCGACAAGTCCAAAACTTCGGCCCGCGAGAATCTCGGAAGGCTTGTACCAGCATGAACTTTTCAAATTTGGAACTGCGAGGGCTGAGTTCGGCGTGAATTTCTCAAATCTAGATGTGCGACGGCATGATCACGCTTGTTCCGGCACGATCCGGATCGAAAAACGCGCCGACAAGCGTAAAACTTCGGCACGTAAGCTGTGCGAAGGCTTAGTTCAGCGGGTGATTTTCCGTTTCACATCGCGCGACGGCATGATCACCTCGGTTCTGGGGCGATTCGCATCGAAAGAGGGGCCGACAAGCTTAAAACTCCGGCACGCAAGCTGTGCGAGGGCTCAGTTCAGCGAGGACTTTTGCGCTCCAGATCCCGCGACGGTCTGATCACATCTGTTCCAGGACGATCTGGATCGAAAGAGGGGCCGACAAGGCACGCACATCGTGCGGCAGCGTGACCAAGCGTTTCCCGCCGCGATGCGTGTGTGCAAAGGCTCGGATCAGTTGCGCTCCCCCGACTTGACTCGGCTCGATTTCAAGGCGAAGGTTTTCAGGTGCACTGCACCAACTGCGGGACCGAGCTGATCGCGGGCAAACGGTTTTGTCACATCTGCGGGACGCAGGTGTCTTTGACGTGCCCGAACTGTGGCAGCACCATCGAGCCGGGCTTCCGTTTTTGTCCCGACTGCGGTTTCCGCCTAACTGCGGACCATAGCACCGGATCGAAATCCACGACGGCCGGGGAGTCGCCAACCGACCAGCCGCCGAATGTCTTGGCAAAGCACATCCCGGCGGAACTGGCACAAAAGATCCGCGCCAGCACCGGCGCTATCGCGGGTGAGCGCAAGCTGGTCACTGTCATGTTTTGCGATGTCGCCGGATCAACGGCGATCGCGGAGCGCCTCGATCCCGAAGAGTATCACGAGCTGCTGGAACAGTATCTCGCGCTCGCCTTTCGCGAGATCTACCGTCTCGAGGGCATCGTCAATCAGCTTGCCGGCGACGGCATGATGGCACTGTTCGGCGCCCCACTGGCGCACGAAAACGCGCCCGAGCGCGCGGTGGAGGCGGCGCTCGCCATCCGCGACGCGCTCAGCACGCTGAACCAGCAGCTCTCAGCGGAGCGCGGTTTGACGTTGCGCGCTCGCATCGGGATTCACACCGGACCGGTGGTGGTCGGCACCGTGGGTAATGATTTCAAGATGGACTACACGGCGATCGGCGATACGACGAATCTGGCGTCGCGGCTCGAATCCCTCGCCGAACCCGGAACGGTGTTGGTCAGTGAAGCCACCGAGCGTCTGGTGCGCGGCCTGTTCGAGATGCGCCCGGTGGGCCCTTTCGAAGTGAAGGGGAAACGGGAGGCGGTCACTGCCTTCGAGGTGCTGCGGCGCAACCCGCTGACAACGCCCATGGCGATCGCCGCCGAGCGCGGCCTGACGCCGTTGGTGGGGCGCGACGAGGAACTGGCGCAGCTCACAGCCTGCTTCGAGCGGCTGACCGGAGATCTGACGCAAATCGTCGCCGTAGTCGGGCCGGCAGGGAGTGGCAAATCGCGGCTGCTCTACGAGTTCAAGCGACGTCTCGATGGGCAGCGGGTGGTCTTTTTCGAAGGCCGCTGCGCCTCGTTGAACCAAGTGGTCCCGTACGCGGTGTGGATCAACATGCTGCGGCAGTACTTCGATCTCAGTCCGACCGAACTGAGCGGGTGTGCCTGTGAGAAGATGCTCGCCAAGATCCCGGAGTCGGACGAGACCCTGAGGGAGTTGTTCCCCTACCTGTGCCGGCTCCTGGCGCTGCCGGCGGAGCCCCTGCCCGACGTGCCGCTGCAAGAGTTGCAGAGCAAGACCTTCGAGGTGGTAGCACGGCTGGTGATGGCCGCCAGCAATCGCGCCCCCGTGATCATGTTGCTGGAAGACCTGCAGTGGATCGATGAACCGTCCCGCGAGATGCTCGACCTGGCGGTGTCGCATCTGCGCGGCCGCATCATGCTCGTCGTGAGCCACCGGCCCGATTACCAACCGGCATGGAGAACGCACGCGGCCTTTACGCAGCTCAACCTGCGTCCGCTGTCGGACGAGCACACTGCCGAGATCATCCGCGCCCTCGCTGGCGGCCGGCTCCCAGCCGAGCTCGAACGGCGCATTCTGGTGAAGGCCGAAGGCAACCCGTTTGTGGCCGAGGAGATCACCCGCGACTTGCTGGAACAAGGGGTGGTGCTGCGTGGGGACGACCAGGTGCGGCTGACGCGTCCGGTGGCTGACGTGCGCATTCCCGACACCGTGCAGGAGCTGATCGGCGCGCGCTTGGACCGGCTGGGCCCGCAGGGGAAACGCGTCGTTCAGGTCGCGGCCGTCCTCGGCCGGCAATTCCAACGCAGCCAGCTGGAAGCACTGCTCGACGGCGAGGGCATCGACGTCGGCGCCCAGCTGGAGCTCCTGGAGGGCCGTGGCATCATCCACCGCAAGGACTTGTTGTCGCGTGATGAGTTTCGTTTCGGCGAGAGTTTGACACAGGAAGTGGCGTACGAGGCGCTGCTGCTGAAGGAAAGGCGGCATTTGCACGCCCGCATCGGCCGGCTGCTCGAGGCCGTGGCGGGCGAGCTGACGGCGGAGCGCTCGGCGCTGATCGCGCATCATTACGCGCTCGGCGACGATCGCGAGAAGGCTCTTGCGGCACTGCTGCGTGCCGCTCACCAGGCCGAGCAGCTGCCGTCGTACCCGGTGGCCCTACGCTTCTATCGCGACGCCTGGCAGCTCGCGGATGCAGCGCTGCCGGAAACGCAGGGTGCCACGGGCACGGGTGCCGCCGCGGTGACCGCCCCGGTGGGGCCTGCCTCGGTGGGGCTTGTGCCGGTGGCACTCGAGGCCGCGTTGGGCTTGTGCCGCGTGGTCATCCTGTATGGCTCGTCCGAAGCCGCCGAGATCGAGCGGCCGGTGCGGCGGGCGCGCGCCTGGGCCGAAGCGCTCGGCAATGCGGAGGCGTTAGCGGGGGCCTGCACGTACCAAGGCCTGATGATCATGAGCGGCGCCCGCGCCGCCTTCGCCGATGGCGTGCCGCTGGTCGAGGAGGGGTTCGCCGTCGCCCAGCGCGCCGGGCTGACGGTCACCGCCATCAGTATTTCGCGCGCCCTCGCAGTCGCTTACGTGTACGACGGGCGCTGCGACCTGGGGCAGGAGACGCTGCGCTGGGCGGTGGCTGAGTTGGAACGCTTGGGGGAGAAGGATCGGCTCTCGGATCTGTATCTGAGCGCGCGTTACATGCGAGATTCCTTACGCTGCATGTGCGACGACCTGGAGGGCGCCGAGCAGGGTGTCACCGAGACCTACGAACAAGCCGTGCGCGCCTCAAATCGCACCGTTCAGAGCCTTGCCGCCTCCATCCTGGCCTGGGTACATTTCGCGCGTGCCCAATACGGCGAGGCCCGCCGGTGGGCGGATACAAGCTTGGAGGTCGCGGAGGTCATCGGCAATGTCGCCACCATCCGCACCGCGGCCGCTCTGGCGTTGGCGGCGCGGGCGAGTGCGGGTGAAGCGGTCGGACCGTCGCGATACATCGAGCTGATCGAGCAGGGATACGCCGCCCGCAGTGACATGGCCGTGAAATGCTATCTGGTGGTCGAGGCGTTCCTCGCGATCGGCGAGGCCGACCGCGCTCGGCGTTTTGCCGAGATCGCATACGGGCACGCCGGTGGCCGCTTGCGCCAAGCATGGTGCGCGACGGCCCGCGGTGACATCATGCTCCGGCTTGGTCCCCGCCACTGGGCCGAGGCGGAACGCTGGTACCAGCAAGCGCTGGGGCTCGCCGAAGCTATCGGGGCTCGCTCGGCGCTGGCAACGGCAGCCCTGGGCGCCGGCGAGTTGGCTCTGGCGCAAGGCGATGAAGACAGCGGTCAGCGCTCGTTCCGTCAAGCGCTGGCCATCGCCGGAGAGATCGGCTTCGCGCGCCTGCAGACGCGTGCCCAGAAGCTCCTGGAAGCCTGTAACGGCCCCAAACGCCGCGCCGGCTCACCATCATCTATGCTGTGATCAATGTCTCTATTCCTTCTCTTGGCTACCCCAGGCCGCTGGGGCAGCGCGCACCCGTCCTACGCCGTACCGGTGGCGCGCCGCGGTCGCTCTGCGACCGCATTGACGATGTCGCCGACAATCTGCGTCAGCGTCGCCTGGCCCGGCGTGTAGACACGGGTGACGCCGCAGCGCTTCAGTGTGTCACGGTCTGTGTCGGGAATGATCCCGCCGACGAACACGGGGACATCATCCAGACCGCGTTGGCGCAGCAGGGCGGCAACGCGTGGCACCAGCGTCAGGTGCGAGCCCGAATGGATGGAGAGGCCGACCACGTCGACATCCTCGTCGGCTGCCGAGGCCGCGATCTCCTCGGGCGTCAAGCGAATGCCTTCGTAGATCACCTCGAGCCCGGCTTCCTTGGCCCGCACCGCGACCTGTTCGGCGCCGTTCGAATGGCCGTCCAGACCAGGCTTCGCGACCAGCAGACGGATCGGATGGCCGATCTGTCTCGACACCGCCGCGGCGCGCGTCCGAACCGCCGCCAGCGCGCCGGCGTCACTGGCGAAGGTCATGCCCTGCAGGCCTGTGGGGGCGCGATATTCGCCGAACACCTTGCGCAACGCCCCGGCCCACTCGCCGGTGGTGACACCGACCCGCGCCGCCCGGATCGACGCGGGCATGATGTTGGCGCCGCTCGTCGCCGCATCCACCAGGGCGTGCAGCGCCGCGCCGACCTCGGCGTTGTTCCGAGTGGCACGAAAGGCGCGCAAGCGCTCGAGCTGCCGCCGCTCACCCTCCGGGTCTACGACGAGGATGCTTTCCGCCTCGCCAGTCACCAGTGGTGACGGGTCGTGCTCGGTGAACTGGTTCACGCCAACCATCGTCAGTTCGCCGCTTTCGATGCGGCGCTGGCGCGCGGCGTGGCTGGCCACCAAGGCGCGCTTCATCACCTCGATGGCCTCGCACGCATCGCCAATCTGCTGGATCCGTTTCAACTCGGCCTCCGCCGTGTCGACCAGCTCTTTGACTTTGGCTTCGATGATGGTCGAGCCCCCGAAGAGATCGCCGTCGTACTCGAGCAGATCGGTCTCGTAGGCCAGCACCTGCTGAATGCGCAGTGACCACTGCTGATCCCACGGCCGCGGCAGGCCGAGCGCCTCATTCCATGCCGGCAGTTGCACCGAGCGCGCCCGCGCCTCCTGCGACAGCGTCACCGCAAGCATCTCCAGCACGATACGCTGCACATTGTTCTCCGGCTGTTGCGCCGTGAGCCCCAGTGAGTTGACCTGGACGCCGTAGCGGAAGCGCCGCTTGATGGGATCCTCGATGCCGTAGCGCTCGCGCGTGTAGCGATCCCACAAGCGCACGAACGCCTTCATCTTGCACATCTCTTCGATGAAGCGGATGCCGGCGTTGACGAAGAAAGAGATCTGGCCGACGACATTGGGCAGCGAGACGCCCGGCCGGGCCTGGACACTATCCAGCACGGCGAAAGCATTTGCCAGGGTGAAGGCCAACTCCTGCACCGGCGTCGCGCCGGCCTCCTGCAGGTGGTAGCTGCAGATGTTGACCGGATTCCATTTCGGGATGTGCTCGACCGTGTACTCGATGGTGTCCGCCGTGAGACGCAGCGACGGTTCCGGGGGGAAGATGTAGGTGCCGCGGGCGAGGAACTCCTTCAGGATGTCGTTCTGTGTCGTGCCGCGCAGCTCGCGTGGGTTGGCGCCCTGCCCTTCCGCCACCGCCACGTAGAGGGCCAGCAGCCACGCCGCCGTAGCGTTGATGGTCATCGACGTATTCATCTTCGCCAGCGGGATCTGGGCGAACAGCGCCTCCATGTCGCCGAGGTGGCAGATCGGCACGCCCACCTTACCGACCTCGCCGGCCGCCATAGGATGGTCGGAGTCGTAGCCGGTCTGCGTCGGCAGGTCGAACGCCACGCTCAGGCCGGTTTGGCCTTTCGCCAGGTTGGTGCGGAACAACTCGTTAGCGGCACGCGGGTTCGTATGGCCCGCGTACGTGCGCATGAACCAGGGTTCCTGACGGTGCGGCATGTTGTCAGGATACCCTTCCCGTCCCTGCTGAGGCAACCAAGGGTCAAGCGGCCGTACTGTCCTGATTCGCCCGACGGTAGTGTCCAAATTTTCGGACCGGCCTGTCTTGACGCCGACCGAATAGCACACCGTGACCGTCAGGTTCCCTCTCCTTACCAAGGAGAGGGCCAGGGAGAGGTTGGCGCGGCTGAATGGAATGAGAAACAGGAAACGCGCGAAAGCTCGCCGACGTGTCGGCTCCGCCAGTCTGTGCTATCGTTGCAACGTGGATCGCGAACGCGAAGCACGGCGATTGGCGACAACGTATGTATGGTGGCAGGAAGCCGCCACAACGCTGGCCAATCCACGTAAGCTGCTCTGTCAGATTCTCCGTTACGGGCGGCCCGAGGACTACGTCGCGGCGGAAGAGATCTGGGGCAAAGAGATGTTCCGGCAAGTGCTCATCGAGGCTCGTCCTGGCGAGATCGATCCCAAGTCCGCCCATTTCTGGCGCCTTCATTTCGGCCTTCCGGCGTTGGAGCGACCAGCGGCCGCCCAGTACGACCCGCGCACGCCGCCAGCCCCGAAGCTGTCGCAGCGCCTTGACTGACGGCACGGCTACGGCTGGGTTGCCCGGCCGTGAGGTGACTACCGCAGTTTCGTACCGGAACTCGGGCGCCTCGACTCTTCGGCACCTTACTGTCGCTAACGTCTCGGACGTTAAGGAGTCTAACGTCGTGAACGTTAGGGGCGGAGGTACCGGAAGAGCTCCACTTCTGGCAAAGCAAGGAACACGAGCTGCATTTCGTGCTCTCTCCTAGTGAGTTTCTGGAGATCAAGCACGGACGCACCTCGCCGGTCGAGTTCATTTTAGTTTGACACCGGGAACGCGGCAGGGACATAATCTGCGCCCGGGCGGTATCCGGATCTGCTCGTGCCGCCGCCAAGCTCAAGCGAAGCGCAACTCTACGCCACGTGGGCGGAGGAGGTATTGCAATGGTTGCTCAGCCAGTTGTGAGAGCGGTGGAGAGTTATGTTGCAGCGTTGCAGCGGAACGGCATTGCGGTCCGCTTCGCGGTGGTGTTCGGCTCCCACGTTACCGGCATGGCCGATCAGTGGAGCGACATCGATGTGCTCGTGGTGTCTCCCCGCTTCGATCTGCCGCGGCGCCGCGCCGATGTCGATCTCCTGTGGCGCGTCGCGGCGCGAACGGACAGCCGGATTGAACCTGTACCGTCCGGAGAACGGCAGTGGCACGAGGACACCTCCAGCGCGATCATCGAGATCGCACGGCGGCAGGGAGAAGTCTTCGCTGGTCCCAACTCCTCCCCACACCGAGGCACGCAATACCAGCCCGTCCTGAGTGGGTGGATTGCTGCTGCTACCACGCTTTACATTTAGTAGCACCAGAAGCAAAGTTCACACGTATGCTCCCGAGACCCTTCTGACTACGGCGGATTGAAGTATCCAAAGGCTCCTACCCTGGTTGAGACCCACCCGAATCGTCGTGCTTCTCCTGTGCTTGGCGTGCTCGGCCAGTTGGGGCGCTGCACGCAGGAGCAAGAAATTCGTGATGCTCACCGGTTGCCAGTATGTGACCAACCGCAGCAACGACGGCGACAGTTTTCACGTGCGTTGTGGCGACAAGGAGTTCACCGTGCGGCTGTACTTCGTGGACGCGCCGGAAACTAACCTTGCCTACCCGGAGCGGACCCGCGAGCAAGCCGAGTATTTTGGCGCCACACTCGACCAGGTCATGAAGACCGGCAAGGAAGCCGCGGATCTGGTGCAGCAGACGCTGCGCGAGCCGTTCACGGTTTGGACGCGCCGGGCAAGTGCTGGCGGGCGCAGTAAGAAGCGAAGATATTACGCCCTCGTCCAGGTCAACCACAGATGGCTGGACAAGATGCTTGTGAGCAAGGGCTTGGCGCGCAGGAAGGGAGTTATCACCAACCTACCTGACGGCGAGAACTGGAGAGAACACGCGGACAAGCTCGACGCCTTGGAGGCCGACGCCAAACGGCAGCATCTTGGGGCTTGGGGCGGGCCGACGACAGAGAAGGGACCGTGAGAAGCGAGACGTGAGGAGTGAGGCGTGAGGTTCAAGCAACAGCTTGAGGGCTGCGGCTCTCACTTAGACAGCTGAAAGTCAAAGGCTCCAGCGTCCAGCAGTTTCTAGCCTCGCTCCCGTCCCGTTGGATCGGAAGGGCGCACGGTGCTAAAAGTGGATCATGACCCTCGCTGAGATTCGGGAGCGCTACAAGGGCAAGTGGGTGCTGATCGCCTATCACCAACTCGACGAAAACCTCGAAGTAGTGGAAGGCGACGTGATCGCCGACGCGGGCAGCAAGGAGGACATCTACGGCAAGCTCCTCACCGTCGGCCGCGGCAAGAACACGGCGATCCGCTATTGTGGTGAGTGGCCGACAGACATCGCGGTGATGTTTTGGCTCACATCTTCCCGCTGATACGGTACGGCAAGCTCCTGCTGTGCAACGCCGTCGTCGCTGGCCCGCAGGATGCCCACGACGCTGTCCTCCTGCTTGACACTGGATCCAACCATACGGTCCTCTCGGTTGAAGCGCTCGAAAAGATCGGGTGCAGTCCAGCAGCAAGTCGAGACCACCTGCGGATCATGACTGCCAACGGCCGGGTGATCTTGCCACAAGTGCGCGCGCTAGCGTTGAGCGTGTTCGGGCGTCGCATCGACAACGCCGAGCTGATCGCCCACGACCTCCCATTCTCCGGCCCGATCGATGGCCTCCTCGGCATGGACGTGCTCGTCGCGCTGGGTGCGCACATCGACATCCCCGCTGCCCAGATCGAACTACGCTGATCGGTACAAGCTCGGGGAGCGGCTCTGAGCCGGAGATCGAGGGCGTGAACGCTTTACGCTGCGGGGCGACGACGCTCGATCTTGCGCGGCCGTTTCTCGTGGTCCGCGAGCTTGTCGCCCACCGTGTCGGCGAGGCGATCGACCTTCTTCTCCAGTTTCGTCACGCGTTTCCCGAGCCCGGCGATGTCACTCTTCAGCTCCGTTTCGACCCGGCCGATCTCGCCCTTCAGCTCCAAGTAATGCTGCGTCTCGCCCGCCTCCAACGTATCCGGACGTTTGACGATTTGCTGTAACTGCTTCGTTGCGGCCGGCCGTAGACCACAGCCCAGCCTTCACAACCGCCGCGCCGCCTCTTTGGCCGAGACCGTCCGTTCCCGGAGACGCGTCTGGAGCAGCAGACGAAACTTGGGGTTGTATTCGAGGAGCTGGTCAATCAGATCGTCCTCCTCTTCAAGTGGCGCTAACTGAAATGCCGGCACCCCATTCACGGTCACGACGACCGGTTCATCGTGGCACACCCGCGCGTAGCGACTGAGGTGCGCCTTGGCTTCACTGAGTGGAATCACTTTCATGATGCGCAACAAACTCCTTTCCTTGCACGATCAGCGCATCGCCCCGTTTCTCGCCGACGAGGACCATGTCGACCGCGTGGCCTGGGGCATCGACATTGAACAGCACGCGGTACTTCCCAAACAGGCGCAGCTCTCGCTGAGCCACCGGGTTCGGGCGCAGGGTCCTCATCTGTCCCGTTTTCGCCAGCGGATCCGCCGTGAGCCGCTTGCGAGTCTCCTTGAGGATCAGGCGCCCCACCTTCCGTCCGAAATACCGGAGATCCTCGATCACGGATTCCCGCAGCGTGACGGTCCATGGCATATTGACGTCACGCTATGACAGACTAGAATTCTAGTCAAGTTACCCAAGCCGAAGGAAGCCGATACCCAGGGCGCGCGGCGGTAAGGCGGGAGGCGGGGCCGTGAGGCGTGAGCGGTGAGAAGTAAGGGGGCAGCTGTCAACGCTCACGCAACGCGCGCTGCGGCGGCTGCGTCAGACGAGCCGGATGCCTTCCGATGCGATCGCCGTGAAGAGTGGGTGGCCCTCACGGCGGCGCCGTTCGAACGTTTCCGCGCGCACCACGATCGGCTCCACCGGGAGCTCCGTGCGCCTCAGGACCTCGCCGATTCGGTCGAAGGCGCGGCCGGGCAACGCGCCCACGACACAGAGGTCGATGTCGCTGCCTTCATGCTCTTCGCCGCGCGCGAACGAGCCGAACACGTACACCGCGTCGACGGAGAAGTCGCACCGAAGGCCTGCCGCGAGCTGTTTCAGCTCGCAAAGGATGGCTTCACGCGCTCGAGGATCGATCGAGCAGATTGCAGACATCGTTGGGCATCCGTGTGGTCGTAGTATCGCGCTGGTGGAATTTCTTCGTCGAGGCCGTTCGGGTAGCGGGTGAGGATGTAGTACTGGTCGAGCATGCGAGCCTCTTCGTCAAGGGTAGCGAACCCGGGATCGATCGCCTGGCACTCGCGCACCAGCCGCCGCAGACTATGGGTGACGATCGACGTATTGCCGCGCGCATAGAGGAGCGCTTTCAGCGCCTTCTCTCCGGCTTGCTGGGATTGGAAGCAGCTCCACTCGTGGTGACCAGCAGCGGCGCTGTCGCGCGCGGCGGCTAGGTCCGCTTCGGGCTGCTCGAGCCAGGTTGCAGCGAGCGTCTTTCGGCCAGCCATGGCAATCACATTGCACGCCTCCGCTGGGCCTTGCAACCGCAGGGCAAGTTTGGGCCCCCCGGTCTCGTGTAATTTGGGAAGGCGGTCCACTAGCTTGAGACTCTGATCATCGGTAATCTGGGGGGCCACGGCACACATGATTGACATCAATGACGTGGTAATCTTGGGCGCCAATGGAACTATGGGCGCCGGAAGCGGTGAGGTCTTCGCTGCGGGCGGCTGCGACGTGGCGTTGCTGGCCCGGTCGGCCGAGAAGGCACATGAAGGCCTAGTTGCGGCGCAGAACCTCGCGAAGTCGCAGCGCATCGCCGACCGCATTTCCGTAGGCACATACAGCGAAGATCTGGAGGAGGCGGTCGCCAAGGCAGACCTCATCTTCGAGGCGCTGGCGGAGGACATCGAGCTGAAGAAGGAATTCTTCACCCGCGTGGATCGCTGCCGTAGGCCCAACTCCATCGTGGCCACCGCATCGTCCGGCCTGTCGATGGCCGAGATGGCGCGTGGACGCAGCGACAGCTTCCGGCGCAATTTCCTCGGCATGCATCTGTACAATCCTCCCAACGTGATCGTCGGCACCGAGGTGATCCCGCACGCCGGAACGGATCCGAGTCTGGTGCCCGAGATCGTGCGCATGCTGGAAACCCGCTTCGGTCGTGTCGCCATCGTCGCTGCCGACACCCCCGCGTTCGCCGGCAACCGCATCGGATTCAAGTTTCTGAACGAAGCGGCCATTCTGGCAGGTGAGCTCGGCGTCGCTTTCATTGATTACCTGCTCGGACCACACACCGGCCGCGCCATGCCGCCGCTGGCTACCATCGATCTGGTTGGCTGGGACGTGCACAAGGCGATCGTCGACAACGTGTACGCGCACACCAACGACGAGGCGCACGCCACCTTCGCCATGCCCGCCTACATGCAACCGCTGCTCGACCACGGTCATCTGGGTGACAAGGCGCCTCAGCGTGGTGGCTTCTATCGCCGAGCGAAAGAGGGCAAGCGGACGTTCAGCCTCGTCCTCGATCCGGCGACCGGCGCGTACAAGGACATGGACGAGACTGCGGTGCGGCCGGTGGCGTTCGTTGAAGAGATGAAGCGGCTCAATCGCCTCGGGCGTTACCGCGAGGCGTTTCGGGTTTTTGTCGACGCCGACGGGTCCGAAGCCGACTTGGCACGACGGGTGCTGCTCGGCTACGTGAGTTATGCTTTGAACCGTGTCGGTGACGGCGAAGTCGTGCGCAGCTCGCGCGACATCGACCGCATCATGGGTTTTGGATTTAACTGGGCTCCACCGACGGCCCTGGTGGATATGCTTGGTATTCGCGATACCATTCAGCTCCTGGAAACGCAGCGTCTGCCGGTTCCGCGGCTGCTTGAGCAGGCGGCGAAACACCCGGATCAGCGCTTGTTCAGGGAACCGCACGTCAACATCGGCCGGTTTTTCGCCGGATAGCCTTGATGAGCAGAGTGTTCATGACGATGGAAACGGACAACCTGCGGAACCTGGCTTCCCCCCTCTTTGCCAAGGAGGGGGCCAGGGGGACGTCTGATTTGGCGCAGGACGAACCGCGCAGAACAACCTCCCCCAACCCCTCCTTCGTAAGGAGGGGAATTTTCTAGCTCTAAGAGAGGTTACACATGGCTGCTCCGGTGTATGTATTAGGTGGATATCAAACTGACTTCGCGCGCAACTGGGCCAAGGAGAACAAACACATTGTCGCGATGCTGCGCGAGGCGGTGACCGGCGGCTTGGAGGTGACTGGGCTGGAACCCAAGGACGTCGAGGTGGGGCACGTCGGCAACTTCGCCGCCGAGCTCTACTGCATGCAGGGGCACCTGGGCGCTTTTCTCATCGATGTCGACCCGGCGTTCTCGGGCCTGCCGACTTCACGGCACGAGGCGGCCTGCGCCTCCGGCAGCATCGCCATCCTCGCCGCCTCGGCGGAGATCGAGGCCGGCCGTTACGACTGCGCGCTGGTGGTCGGCGTCGAACAAATGAAGACGGTTGATCCCAAGACCGGCGGCGACTACCTGGGTACAGCCGCATGGTATGAGATCGAAGCCAAAGGCATCGACTTCCCCTTTCCAAAATTGTTCGGCCGCCTGGGCGACGAATACGACAAGCGCTTCGGGCTGAAAGATGAACACCTCTCGCACATCGCCGCGGTGAACTACTCGAACGCCAAGCGCAATCCGCTGGCCCAAACACGCAATTGGTACATGACCGAAGACCACGCCCGCTCGATAGACAAGTTCAACGCCGTGATCGGCGGCCGCATCAAGGTGTCGGACTGCTCGCAAGTCACCGACGGCGCGGTTTCGTTGTTCCTCGCCTCCGAGAAGGCCGCGGGCGCATACGCCAAGACGCGAGGTATCAAGCTCGAAAGTATCCCACGCCTCCTGGGTTGGGGTCACCACACCGCACCGATCGAGTTCGGCGCCAAGGTCGCCGAGAGCCGTGACAACCTCTACGTGCTGCCGCACACACGGCAGGCCATCCTCGACGCATTTCAACGTGCCGGGGTCGCCGACGTCTGGGGCGTGGACGGCATCGAAACACACGACTGCTTCACCACCTCGGAGTACATGGCCATCGATCACTTCGGCATCACTAGGCAGGGGGAATCGTGGAAAGCGGTTGAAGACGGCACCATCGAGATGGGCGGCAAGATGCCGATCAACGCCAGCGGTGGCCTTATCGGTTGCGGCCACCCCGTCGGCGCGACCGGCGTCCGTCAGATGCTCGACGCCTTCAAGCAGGTGACCGGAGGCGCCGGTGACTACCAGATCGAAGGCGCCAAGAAGATCGCCACCCTGAACATCGGCGGGAGCGGTACCACCAGCGTGTCGTTTGTCATCGGGGTGTAGTCCGAGGCCCTATCTCGCCAGTAATCTGGCCATCTGATAAAAGAACCGAGTGCCCGCCGAGCTCAGCAATAACATTGCGCTGATCACGGGCGCCGGGCGCGGAATCGGCCGCGCCACGGCGCTGCGCCTGGCGCGTGCCGGATGCGATCTGACACTGGTGGCGCGCACACAAGCCGAGTTGGAGGCAGTCGCCGCCGAGGCGGCACCGAGCGGCGGCCGCACCCTGGTGTTGCCCGCGGATATTACCGACGACGCGCAAGTCGAATTCTTGCTGCAGCGCGCGGTGGTGCAACTAGGTACCATCTCGATCCTCGTCAACAACGCCGGCTATGCCCCGCCGCGCACGCGCGTCGGCAAGGCTACCGTGGCTGAGTGGGATCGCGTGCTGGCAACCTGCTTGCGCGCGCCGATGGTGCTCAGCCGCCTGCTACTGCCCGATATGCTCGCGCACAGGCGCGGCGCCATCATCAACATCGGTTCGGTTGCGGCCCGCGCGGTGCGCCCGGGCGAGGCTGCCTACGCAGCCGCCAAGACCGGGCTCGTTGCTTTCACGCGGGCGCTGTTCGCCGAGGTGCGCGGCAGCGGTATCAAGGTCGCAGTCATCTGCCCGGGATACGTCGATACCGACCTGGTGCCGGTGAACCGCCGTGTCGACCGGAGCAAATTTCTGCAGCCCGAGGACGTGGCTGAAACGATCTTTCAGGTGCTGACGTCCGATCCACGCGCGTGCCCTGCCGAAGTGATTCTCGAACCGCAGTTCGATCCTGAGCAGCCGTGATGCAAAACCTTCAGGGCACGGTCGCGGTGGTGACGGCTGGGGCGCGGCGTTTGGGCCGCGCCATCGCGCTTGCCTTGGCGCAGGCCGGATGCAACGTCGCGATCACCTTCCGCAGCTCCCCAGCCGATGCCGATGCCACGCTTGAGAATTTGCGTGCGACCGGCGTAAACTCACTTGCTGTGCAGGCGGATGTCGCTGACGCGGAGCAAGTTGATCGCGTCCTTGACCGCACGCTGGCGGCGTTTGGCCGGGTTGATATTCTCGTCGCCAACGCCGGTGCGTTCCGGCGCACGCCGGTGAGCGCGCTGACCGAAGCCGATTGGGACGACATGATCACCAACAACCTGCGCACCGCATTCTTGTGCAGTCACCGCTTCGGCCTGCACATGCGCGCGCACGGCGGGGGCGCGATTGTCACGCTCGCCGATGTCGCCGGCTTGCGCCCGTGGGCCGACCACCTGCCCTACTGCATTGCCAAAGCTTGCGTCATCGCGCTCACCCGCGCTCTGGCGCAGGAGCTGGCGCCCTCGGTGCGCGTCAATGCCGTCGCCCCTGGACCGGTGCTGTTCCCCGAGGGATTTGATGCCGCCGCCAAAGCCTGCGAGGTGAGCCGCACACTCTTGCAGCGCCAGGGCGCTTCCTCCAACGTCGCCGATGCCGTGCTCTGCCTGCTGCGCAACGACTACATCACCGGCGCGGTCCTGCCGGTGGATGGCGGGCGGGTGTTTGCATGAGCCCTAATCCTGACCCCATTTCAAAGAAGATTGCCGATGAACAGCGGACCACCCCTTCGAGTTACCATGTGTCCCGTGGGTAGCGAAGGGAGCGAGATGAAAACCTGGGGAGCCTCCCCCGGTGCGCGTGGTACACAGCAGTGTCCACAAAGCTGCATGATATGCAGAAGCACAA
>Ga0187884_10000653_pt1 | contig 33954 bp, 27 predicted proteins | sample June2016WEW_20_4_FD_132983 | JGI IMG/M metagenome (GOLD analysis project Ga0187884, IMG submission 132983) | Peatland microbial communities from SPRUCE experiment site at the Marcell Experimental Forest, Minnesota, USA - June2016WEW_20_40 | ecosystem: Environmental > Terrestrial > Soil >...
CCAGAAAAAGTACATAGAGAGGAGGGCGAGGAGGACCATGAGGCTATACATCCGCGTCTCTTGCGAGTAGTAAATGTTGAACGATGACAGCGCGAGGATGAGCGCTGCCACGAGCCCTACCTCCCTGTTGAAGAGCTGACGGCCCACGACGTAGATCATCGGTATGGCGAGAACGCCGAAGAGGACCGATAGAAGTCTGACAGCAGACTCTGAAGTGCCAAAAACAATAATCCAGTAGTGTAGGAGGAAGTAGTAAAGGGGAGGATGCACATCTGGTGCCGCAGCTTGCACCATTTGAGGCACGCTCAGCCCAGATATCCAAACGGAATAGGCTTCGTCGAGCCATATACTCCCTGCGGTGAGATGATAGACCCTAAGAAACGCGCCGACGAGCACGATGCACAACAATGCGGTGCCGTACGTGGTTATCTTTCGCCCTGCCACTTCCACGCAAAGACGTCTAGACGACGATATATAGCGGTTGCGGTTTCGAGACGGCTGTCAATTGTCGCGGCCGTGAAAGTGGCTTGAGCAGCGGGACAGAGAACTTTTTCCGGCGTTGTTGGCTTTGGCCGCGTCTCATCTTCTGATTTCAGCTCGCACTGACAAAAGACACCTGAGCGTGGGAGAACATCTCGCCGACTTTGCCCTTGTTGTCAGCTTTGTTGCGCCACGTTATCGCTACTTTGGTAATCGCAAGTCCTTTTTTGTGGGCGTTTGCAACAAGCTCGGTATCGAACGCAAAACCATCACAGTTGACCCTGCGCACATCGCACAATCTGCGTCGAAACGCCTTTTATTCGCGCTGAAGGCCGCTCTCGGTTGTCTGAAGCAGTGCGCGCTCTAAGGCCTTGAAATCGAAAAATGCAATAATGAGCTAGGAGTTAAGGATATGGCCAACGGAAAACGTTGTGTTATCCCCCACTCCTGCACGCGACCTCTGCACTCGTCTTCACTATCGCCGTGGCTTACTTTGTCGTGGTCGAAGAGGCTTCCGGGGGGCCCCTAATGACGGCGTTACATAGCGATGGGCGTCCAGTCGGACCACCCGCCGTTATAGATCTTCTGCCAGAGGACGCCGGTGGTGCCGCGGACAAAGACGTCGATTCTGTTAGTGCCCGACGCTGCGGCTGCTGCTGGTGACGACGTCAGAATCCCGCCGAGGTTGCCCCAGCCGGACCATCCGCTCTGGTAGGACTTATGCCAGAGGGCGCCGGTCGTGCCTTGTACAAAGACGTCGAGACGGCCTGCGCCCCATGAGCAGGCGGCGGGTCCTGTGCCGGCAGGAAGTATCCCGCCGAGGTTGTCCCAGCCGGACCATCCGCTCTGGTAGGACTTATGCCAGAGGGCGCCGGTCGTGCCTTGTACAAAGACGTCGAGACGGCCTGCGGACCATGAAGCAACCGCAGGGCTGGTGCCGGGTGCGAGTGTCCCGCCGAGGTTGTCCCAGCCGGACCACGTGCCGCTATCTGATTTATGGTACAGGGCGCCGGTCATGCCTTGTACAAAGACGTCGAGACGGCCTGCGCCCCATGAGCAGGCGGCGGGTCCTGTGCCGGCAGGAAGTATCCCGCCGAGGTTGTACCAGTTGGACCAGGTGTTGCCTCCGTCCGTGGTGAACTTCTGCCAGAGGGCGCCGGTCGTGCCGCGGACAAAGACGTCCATCCTGTTGCTGCCCGACGCTGTAACTGCTGGTGACGACGTCAGGATTCCGCCGAGAGATTCCCACGCCGACCACCCTAACCCCGATTGATAGTGATCGTGCCAGAGCGCGTGGTCGGGGCCCTGTACAAACACGTCAAGGCTGTTTGCATCCTGCGCGCACACGGCAGGTGACGCGGTGAGGGTCGCGGGGGGGCTGCTAATAGCGTAGACCCCGTCGCTCCCGACGTAGACAGCTCCGTTGACGACGGCGGGGGAGGAAACAACTTCGTTTCCGGTCGTGTAGCTCCACAGCTGCGCCCCGGTGGTGGCATTGAGGGCGTAGGTGTTTTTGTCTTCGCTCCCTACGTAGACCACCCCGTTGACGAAGGCGGGGGATGAGTCAACAGCGCCTCCGGTCGTGAAGCTCCACAGCTTCGCGCCGGTGGCGGCGTTGAGGGCGTAGACGTTGTGGTCCCAGCTCCCCACGTAGACCACCCCATCGACGACAGCGGGGGAGGAGCCAACGTAGCCTCCGGTCGTGTAGCTCCACAGCTTCGCGCCGGTGGCGGCGTTGAGGGCGTAGACGGTGCCGTCATCGCTCCCCATGTAGACGACGCCGTTGACGACGGCGCCGGCTCCGCCCACGTATTTTCCGGTCGCGTAGCTCCACAGCTGCGCGCCGGTGGTGGCGTTGAGGGCGTAGATGTTGCTGTCATCGCTCCCCACATACACGACGCCGTTAGCGACGGCAGGAGAGGAATGCACGCTGGTTCCGGTCGTGAAGCTCCACAGCTTCGCGCCGGTGGCGGCGTTGAGGGCGTAGACGTTGTGGTTATAGGCCCCCACATACACGACGCCGTTGGCAACGACCGGAGAGGAGAACACGCCGTTTCCGGTCGCGTAGACGTTGTGGACATCGCTCTCTAAGGGCACGACGCCGCGGACGACGGCGGGGGAGGCGCCCACGTAGTTTCCGGTCGTGAAGCTCCACAGCTTGGCCCCGGTAGCGGCGTTGAGGGCGTAGAGGTTGCCGTCATAGCTCCCCACATACACCACGCCGTTGACGACGGCCGGAGAGGAGTACACGGCGCTTCCGGTCGTGTAGCTCCACAGCTTCGCGCCGGTGGCGGCGTTGAGGGCGTAGACGTTGTTGTCCCAGCTCCCCACGTAGACCACCCCGTTGACGACGGCGGGAGAGGAGAACACATAACCTCCGGTCGTATAGCTCCAATTCGGCCCGCCGCTCGACGGGTTGCTCCCCGCCACGGGGCTGTAATCGCCGGTACGCTGGGCGTTGTAGCGGAACTGCATCGCATCGTACTGTGCTGCTGCAGGAACGGCTGCAGCGCCTGCGAATAAGACAGCAATGAGAAGGATGACTACAGAAAATGAAACGGTTTTGTGTACGCGCAAGGTTGCCTCTTAAAGGTTCTTAGACACGAGACGATCAAAAACGTTCACAGGATGATGATAAAGGCTCCGGTTTACGTGTGACAGACGAAACGGTGCTATGGTGGTGTTCAAGTCGTCAAGAAATGAATACGTTCGAACGATCGGACGGACGTCCGATCGCCCTTTTTTCCACCGCCTTCGTTACAGCCGCGTAACTGATGTTTCCTCTTTCTTGGCGGGCTCTTCTTCTTCAAGAGCGCTGCGCAACCAGTCTTTGAAACGCTGCCACCACGAATCATGACGGTTATGCGTGCTTGGCGCGTTCTGCGACGTACGCAAGCGATCTGCACGCACAAAACAAGCGCTCAAAGTCCCAGAGCGTCGCACGCGAACCCCCGATCATTCGGCTTCCGCGCGAGAGTCGAGAGTTGGTTGGATCGAAAGCCGAGATTCATCAAACGATAACGACGGAAAACTTGCGTTCCTCGCCACCGCAGATACGAGAAGTAGACAACTCTTGCGCAACCGCTGAATGCGGCGACACAGAAAACCGCATGTCGTCCATCGAATCCAAAACTAATACTATTTTACAATTCACAGAAGCAAATAGCTGCTCTAGTTATCTTATACCAAAAATGAGCGCCCGAGTCGGGATTTGAACCAAAATCGGAGCCGCGACAGGGCGTTTACCGCGAGAACCACATCAAAAGTCTTATTAGCAGGCCTTTGCATCACTGTTCTGCTCGCAGCCTTTTTAGGCCCCACCGATATTGCCATCGGAATCGCCCTTTCACTCGTCGCACATCTCGGAATACTCCACCTCGCACAGGCTTATGACGCGTGCGACGTGGCGCTACTCAAGAACCTGATCAGAGACCCCACGTCGGCTGAGAACAGATGACGCATCAAAAAAGCAAGAAAACGAAAGCAATAATCTTAGCAGCAGGCACGTCTACGAGATTGCGACCACTGACTGAGGATCTGCCGAAATGCTTGCTGCCTCTCAACAAGGATGCCATCATCGATCACCAGATTCGGTGCTTAGAGCGGTTCGCGGTCGACCACGTACTTGTCGTGGCAGGTTACAAACGCGTTTTGCTACAAGAGCACATCGCGAACGTCGAGACGAGCCTTCCAATCTCTATCGTCAATAACGAGCTGTTCGACCAAACCGACAATGCTTTCAGTCTCTCGCTTGCATTAGACCATATTGATGCAAGCAATGACACAGTGCTTGTTTTAGACGCGGACATACTATTCGAGCTGGCACTTTTGAAAGAACTTATTGAAACGCCGTACGACAACGCCTGCATCATCGATAACAGCAAAGACGCTCAACCCGAGGATTGTAAAGTCGTCGTTACAAACAATACCGCCGCACGTATCGGCAAGCGAGTCCCGGGCAACGTTGTTTATACGAGCATGATCAAACTCAGTACTGACTTCCTGAAAGCGTTCACTCGCGCACTCAAAGAGCCAAGAACTCAACCCGAATGGTATTCGGAACCGCTCAACAGACTCCTAATGAAACATCCATCAACGCTGCACGTTATTTACACCAATGGGCTCCTCCGCTGTGAAATCGACACTTATGAAGACCTGCTCTATGCAAGAGCGCTCTATCAGCAAATCAAAAAGCACGAGAAGTGAACCGTGCGATACGAGGTAGTAATCTTTGGGGGCGGTGCAACGGGCACCGCGACGTTTCGCGATCTGGCGATGAGAGGCTTCTCAGTGGCCCTCTTAGAGCGACGCACTATCGCCAGTGGCACGACGTCTGCGTCCCACCAAAACCTCCTCGGTGGCATGCGATACGTTCTTCGCGACCCCATCGTGGCACAAGAGTGCGCCGACGAGAACGCTACCATCAGTAAGATAGCTCCTGAAGTCGTCGGCGAGCTGCGAAACTACTTCGTCGGATTTAACACCGAGTACGCGTCGCGCGCTCTCCAGGCAGCTAAGAAGCTTCACCTCAAAGCGACTGAACTCGATCTTCGTGATGTATTTAGAGAGATTCCCTCATTAAACACAGATCTCGCTGTTGCGGTGGAAACGACCGACAGAAACATAAATGCTCAACGGTTTTGCTGGCTCAATTGTTCTTCTGCAGAGCTCTGCGGAGGCAGTCTCTTCCAGGGAACCCAAGCACGCGCGATCATCCAACTCGATGACGGATTCCGCATCGAGACCAACCACGGCGACTTATGCACCGAGTACATAATTAACGCGACCGGACCGTGGATCAACACGGTAGCTGCCAAACTCGACACGAGCATACCAGTGACTTTTAGCCAAGGCACTATTATGGTTCAAAAAGCATTATCCCCGCGCGGGATACAGCATTTTCGCGAACCCTCCGACGCCGATGCATATATCGTGCACGATGGATATGGGTGGCTCGGAACGACGTCAACACCGATTAATAACCCGGAAGAAGCGAGTCCACAGCCCTGGGCTGACGCATATCTTAAGAAAGAATTCGCGCAGATTCTTCCCGGCGTCGAGGACCAGCCCACGCTCAGCACATTTGCCGGCGTCCGGGCGCTCGCCGATGACGATCATCCAGAAAGTGCCAAAAATCATATTCATTTCGAGAACGGACGTCGAAAATCGCGAGATTTTCGAGTGATTCAGACTCCGAAGAACGCCTTCCACGTCATAGGCGGGAAACTGACGACAGCGAGACTGATGGCGGAAAAAATCGCTGACGTCATATGTGACAAAGAAAGACGTAGCGCGCGATGCCAAACGGCAAAAGAACCTCTCGCTGCGTCTAATGTCTGCGATGGCTAACGTCTCACCTCATCTCTTGGTTGCCTCAGCGTACCACAAGATTAATGCCAGAAAACGCGGCTGATTTAACAGATGAAACGGAGGATGCACGCTGGGGTGAGGACCGCGATTGAACCAAAGAAAGAGAACTAGCGTCAAGCTCCTTTTGCAGACGCGGTTGTTATCCTTGGGCGAGCTGATAGTCGCAGTCGCAACCAGAACGATTTATTTGATCTCCGGGTTCGTTCCGCGCAGAAAGAACATTTGGATCTTCGGCTCTTGGGACGGAAAGAAATTCGCTGACAACCCGAAATATCTATTCCTTTATGTGTACCACAAACAGCCCGAAATTACTGGCGTTTGGCTCACGCGCAACAAAACAATCCTTGCTGACTTGCGAGCGCGTGGATACGACGCTTACTACATGCACAGTCTCCGGGGCATCCTTTGCTCAATGAAGGCAAGCTGCATCATATTTTCAGTGGGCGTATCTGACGTTAATCTGTACACGACAAAAGGGACAAAATCGGTGCAGTTGTGGCACGGAACCCCACTAAAAAAGCTAGAACTAGCTCAAGGCCGTCAGACGCCGACCCGTAGGAGCTCATTCGCACGGCGGCTTATAGATGAGGGACTTCGCCCTAACAAGAACTATGATGTCGTGATCGCGACGTCTGAGGAAAGTAAACGGACTATGAAAACTGTTTTTTGCGATGCACGAGAGATAGCCGTCACCGGATATCCTAGAAATGACGTCTTGCTCGGCGCTCCTTGGTTAGGTACGCTCAACGTCGAGTATGTCCAACGCATCAAACGAGAATTGGATTTTCAATTCCTTTTTTTGTACCTTCCCACCTACCGCCAAGAAGCAAGCCGAGAACTTGACTTGTTTGCGCGCTACGGGTTCGACGCTAACACGGTGAACCAAACCCTTCGCGAGTTAAACGCAATCCTAATCATCAAGACACATCTGTACTTCAAGGCACATCCGTACGACGGACAGGCAGATTTTGATTCAGAAGGAGCGCGCTTCGAGAGGATATTTACTCTATCTGATGAAGATCTACCAGACATTTACCCGCTTTTGAGAGAGACCGATGTACTCATAACGGACTATTCAAGTGTCTTTTTCGACTATTTGCTTCTAGATCGTCCGATTATATTTGCGCCTTTTGACATCCAGCAATACGTAACAGCGGACCGCGAGCTATTCTACGATTATGACCAAGTGACGCCTGGGCCTAAAGCAAAGGACTGGCGCGACGTGCTCCGCCTCCTACGCGAGGCGGTCCACGACGACTCGTGGAAAGCTGAGCGTAGAAAAGTGTGCTCGCGTTTCAACAAGTTTAACGATAGTAACAACTCAGAGCGAGTATTTCAGGTGATATGCCGTCTGCTAGAGCAAACAAACCCCTGAACAGCCTTTGTATAAGCCCACTGAAAATCGAGATTACCAAAATAGAACTGCATATCGCCAAGATCAGCGCCTGCGAATCCCTTGAAGTCTGCCGGCCGCTCCTCGCCCGCCCCAAGTGCGGAACCTATTTTAGCGGGCTGCGTTGCCAAATGCCCATTTTAGACGGACGCTTTTTATTCTTTGATTACTCAAACCCGTGCGGAGCGTCGATGTTTGCAAGCCGGTCAAATCGATAAGAGAGTTATAGAAGGCTCTGTGCCGGGCACGCGTACGCTGAGACCGGTAGAGAGATCATGGCACTTAGCAGCTTGGCTTGCGATCCGTGAATGCGAAGACTCCTGACCACCGAGTGATCTGATCCTCAGCCACCGATGGTTCGCGTTTGCTCTGTTACGTCAATGTTGCGGACGGCCTCCTGGAGAGCAAGAATTGTCGCTTCCGCAGTTGTTTCGAACTGGACCGCACAGCCCACATAGCTTGCAAAACTGCGAACGACGCTCGTGTGCGTGCGCAGCGCCGCACCTTGCCTAGTGCGTTAGCGCACTGTTACCCTATACAAAAGCGTGAGACGCGGCTCTGAGCCCCTAACGGGTTGATGTAAGCGATTCAGTCAGCGAGGCCATAGAGTGCAAAATGATGCCCGTAAGCGTCATGAAAGTTCCGACAGTTAAAACAAGGAGCATAAGGATTGCAGGCCCGTTGGGAACGCGTCCCCACTCATAGAATCCTTGCACTGCGTACACGGCTAAGGCGACTCCAATGCTAATGAAAATGAGTCCCGGAACAGTAAAGGCGAGCAAGGGCTTCTTAAACTCGATATTGCGCAGGACCCCCACGAGCACCTGCATGCCGTGCGCGACGGGGTGCGTAGAGGAGTGTCCCACGTCGTACCGAACGTTGATGTCCACCTCCTTGATCCGTAGTTGGCCCTTTGCTGCGTCCATAAGCATCAGGCTGTCGATCGCCAGCTGGTCTGTGCCAAATGTAAAGACGCGAGCGGCTTTCATCGAGAATGCGCGGAAGCCACTCTGCGTATCCGTCACATTGACGTCACGACCGAACCCTATACGCGTAAACTTGTCAAGAACGACCTGTCCGAACCGACGGTAGCGGGGGGTCTCTCTATGGTCCCCACTCAGATAACGGCTGCCATTAACGATATCAGCTTCATCGAGCATCAGCGGCTCTACGAGCTTCGGAATGTCATCGGGGTCGTGCTGCCCATCTCCGTCGAGAATAACTAGAATATCAACGCCGCATTGTGTCGCGTATGAAAATAGGTCGCGTAAGGCCGCCCCTTTGCCGCAGTTGGCGCTGTGCACGAGCACGTCAGCACCTGCGAGGCGCGCGACCTCTGCAGTTTTGTCAGTAGATCCATCGTCAAGAACGGCGACTCTGTCTGCGTACTGGGCGGCGCGTACCACGAGGCTGCCGATAGCCACCTCTTCATTGTAGCAGGGAATTCCCACCATGACTGTAAGCAGGTCGGAATCCCTCGATTCGTCGTTTCGTACCCCGCTTTTCGGTGAATTCTGCTCCAGTCCCTCTACTGTCATAACTTCGCGCACGTGCTCTTTCGTGTCTTATTCTCTCCATGCTAGCGACATAAAGGTTGCTATCATGCCCACAAGCGCATCAGCCGATTCTGTAGGTGTTCTTGGCTGTCACGGTTCGCGTGAGACTCCATCAAAGAAGCGCCGTCACCCACGCCAACGGCGCTGAACTCCAGCTTGCGGCGAAACTGGCGTGGACCAAAAATCAGTCGAGCGTCGACCGAGCGGCTGCGCCATGTGTTCGATGAAGTCGTCGGGCGTGAGGGCTTTAAACTGTTCCCACTCGGCTACGACGCAGCATGCGCAGACGGACAGGGGGGATCAAGTTTGCGCATTCGAGTACTTCAGGTCCGGCCGGCGAGATTTTCTTGACGATGGATCAAACGCGCTGACATGCACTTCCGCTTCGAGAAGCGCTTTGGACCGTCGCACAGCATTTGCGTAGGCCGGCTGATAACCTCGGATTGACTTCGTCCCCTTGTAACGAGGAGGTGCATAATCTTCTGGCAAGCCGAATTATAGTGCTTGCGGACGTGGAATGGCCGGGCCAGGCACAGTGAAAAAGCTATGTAGCATCATACCCTAAGTCATTCCAACTCATAAACGCACGTCAGACGTGTTTGATTACCTGTCGCGCAAATAGATTGCCGCTGCGAACTTGAAGGGCCGGCATTGAGCCACGCCGTATGAACAGGTGGCGTGTATCAGCAGATGTTCGCTTGATCTCCCTAACTGCACCGCTGGGCTGGCAAATGTCACGCGTTCGAGCCGCGGTATATAACTCGTGCTTTCAAAACAAGTTCGAGACTCCAGCGAGTTATGATATCAATTGTTTGTGTCTACAACAACGAGCGTTTGCTTGCCGATTTCTTGTTGGACAGCCTTAGTCGGCAAACAGTCCATTACGAGTTAATTACGATCGACAATACTGAAAACCAGTTCGCGTCAGCAGCTCAGGCCTTAAACTGCGGCGGTCGAAAGGCACGCGGGAAGTATATTATGTTTGTCCACCAGGATATTCGCTTGTGCAGCACTGAGTGGATACGCGACGCAGAGAGGATGCTCGATTCGCTCCCAAACCTCGGAGTCGCTGGAATCGCAGGCAGAAGGGAGGGGGGCTGTATCTTAGCCAACCTGACAAACGGTACTCCTCCGACCGCCGCAGGGACACAAATTGAGGGCGAATCGGTCGCCGTGCAGACTTTAGACGAATGCCTTACGATAGTTCCGCGCGACGTATTCAACATCCTGCAGTTTGACGAGATAACGTGCGATGGCTGGCATTTATACGCAGTAGAATATTGCGTGAGCAGCACACTGCTCGGCTTTGCTCTTTATGTGTTGCCTTTTCATACATATCACGCGTCGCGAGGGCTTTCGTCAACGCCAACTGACCCCATCGACCGATTGATTTCCCGCTGTCCTATGGCAGTGCCAGCATTCTTGCCGAAGGAATACTATGTGGCACTCAAAAAAGTCATAAAGAAGCACAAGAACAATGTATCGAAAATCCACACCGTTTTTGGAGACTGGAACACCTCGTCGCCAGTCGCTCTACAACAAATGACTAGCGCGATGCGAAAAATAGCAAGCAACATCTTGTTATCACGGCGGTCACATTCGTAGGGCTGATTATTCGGACTGCACAACACGCGCTAACACCTTATAAACGCAATCGTGCCATCGACAAATGCTAGGTCTTCGTGGTCAATTTGTCACAGCGCAAACAAAAAACTGAAAAGATAACGAACGCGACCGAGAGGTTCCTCACCAATGCTCAGAGCGGCGACACGCTCACGTGCCGTATAGCGCTGATGACGTTCTAGACGGCGACGGCGCGGTTGCTAATCACAAAATCCAGCTGTTGGCCTTCGCTAGGTTCTGATATTTCCTGAACTGACGCTAGTACTGAACAAATGAGTATTTGTCAAATTGATTGCTATGCGAATGAAGAATAAAATACGCAAACGCTTTTCGTGACGAACTACAAACGTCGCGGTATCTGAATTCCTTTCTGAAAGGGCCACCCGCGAGAAGTCAACAACATCGTGAAGAAACGATTAAAGATACTAATGCTCTAATACCGATTAAAGGTCAACTCTGCCGTTTTTGTGCGCGGGCACAGGCGTTCAATGGCATCGGCGGATCAAAAAATGGCCGAGCAACGATAAAGCAGATGTATCGCACAAGAAGAGCCACGTAAATGGGTAAGTACACACTCACCGTTCGGCGAATAGGATTGAGCGCAGTAATAACCCCCCTAGTAACTCTCAGCAATATCATTCTGCTTCCTATCCTCACAAGGAATCTGGCTATAGCTGATTATGGGGCCTTTGCCTTGATCATGATTACACTCAGCCTATTGCCCCCGCTTGTGTCATTAGGGCTCAACAATTCCTTGGTCCGGTTTGGCGCTGCCGCGAAGGACAAACGTGACATCCGAGAGTTGTTCTACTCGATGGGATTCATCGTTTTGGTGGCGAGCTTGGCTGTTTCCGGGCTGTTTCTTTTATTTGTGCCACAAATAGCGGCGAGCTTGTTTCAAAACAATCTCACCACAGCCCTGCTGCTTATACCAAACATTTTGATTGCGTGCCTAACCCTTTTCGTTTGGTATTATTTTATAACATTCCAGCAGATCAAAAGGTACACGTACTTAAACCTTTTTAACGCGTACTTGAATACGGCCCTTGTAGCTTATTTTGTCCTTTCGGGGTATGGATTGCAGGGCGCCGTGATTGCACTCTTACTCCAGCAGCTTGTGGTGTTCTCCATTATGATGTGCCTCATCGTCGCGGAGATAGGTTTTGCTATCCCCAAGTTTACGGGCGTGAGACAATATCTCGATTATGGCCTGCCATTAGTCCCGGGCACGCTATCGGGTTGGATTGTAAATTCAAGCGATCGTTATCTCATTGCGCTTTTTTTGGGCGCCGCAGCAGTGGGCTACTATTCGCCGGCATACACTGCAGGGACTGCCATCGCCATGATAGCAGCACCGTTGGCGACACTGCTTCCTTCGGTTCTCTCAAAGCACTACGACGAGAACAACATGGCGGATATTCGCACGATCCTGACGTACTCACTGAAGTACTATATCGGAATTGCTCTCCCGTGCGTGTTTGCCGTATCGGTCTTATCAAAGCCGATTTTGCTTGTGCTAACCACGCAGCAGATCGCAACAAACGGCTACTTAGTTACTCCGTTCGTTGCCGCAGGCTCTGCGCTCCTTGGAGCGTACTCGGTGCTTGTTACGATAATCGCATTAAAAAAGAAGACCGCCATCATTGGCACGATATGGCTACTGAGCGCCGCGCTGAATTTCGGTTTAAACTTAGTACTTATTCCCTACTTGGGCCTCGTAGGTGCCGCACTGACAACGTTCCTCGCGTTCCTGCTCGCTTTCGTGTTGACCACAATCTATTCATTTAGGTATTTTACGTTTGACGTGAACGGTGGATTCATCGTGAAGAGCGTCTGCGGCTCGACTACTATCGCCCTATTTCTGCTCGTATGGAATCCGTCTGGGCTCTTGAGCATCCTTGTATCGATCGCACTTGCCGCAGCAATCTATGTGGCTATTTTGCTTGCGTTGCGGGGTTTCACGATACAAGAGACTAAACTCATTTATGAGGTCTACAAGGGCTCTAAATAACGTGGCTATTCTACGTGGATTAAAAACGTGCGCTGCATGATGTACTGCTGAAATGCGCGCACCGCAAACGCCGTATCTCTCTCCATTAACCTTCTGGGGTTCACTAATGTCGAGGCGTTGCCTAAAAGACTTGTGCTCGTGTATCGCGCAAGCCGTCGCTATATGCTGAATTCCTCAAATTGGGCACGTGTGGCACAGGACCCCGAGACGTCAACGGCACAAGAGTAGCGCTGAGTGATGCGTCTGGCGAGGTGACCTCAGCGCAACCCAGGCAGGACGGGAAGGGTATCCCTTGCTAACCATAAGGTGCGGGAGGGGTGAATCATCTCTTATCTGGCACTGCCATGAATAGAGGTACTATGACGCAAACGGAAAATCGATTCCCAGGGTCAGAATTTAAATAACTAGGTGTAGAAAGTATTTATCGTAATGTGCGCTTCTCGCACTTTTGTAGAAACACACTGCTTCACACACAAATGCTTTCAGTAATTTGCGTCTATAACGACGATTCGATATTGCAGAACTGCTTGCTGAGGAGTCTCTCAGAGCAGAAAGCCGTCTTTGAACTGATAACAATAGACAACAGAGAGAACCGATTTGAGTCAGCGGCCGAAGCGCTTAACTATGGTGGCAAGAAAGCAGCGGGAGACTACTTACTGTTTGTCCATCAGGATGTCGATCTGTGTTCGGATTCGTGGTTAGGCAGAACTGAAGATATATTAGACGCTCTCCCAAATCTCGGAGTTGCAGGGGTGGCCGGAGTAAGCGAAAACGGTGCCACGCGACTGGAGAGGTATAAAAATACGATAAGGCACGGACCGGAAGCGGTGATATGGGGAAATCCAATACGAGAACCTGAGTTGGTGCAAACTCTCGATGAGTGTTTAGTAATAATTCCTAAATCTGTATTTGATGTTATGCAATTCGATGAAGCTGTGTGCAAATACTGGCATTTGTACGCAGCGGATTATTGTTTAAGTATTAGGGCAAAAGGATTTGACGTCTATGTCATTCCTCAATCGATCTATCACGGGATTGGGACTGTTATTCGGCCATATACTAATTCTCCTGACGAATATTTCGAAACGCTGAAACATCTCATAAAGAAACACAAGAAAAGGTACAAGTGGATTCACACGTCGGCCGGCTCGTGGCACACCCAATATCCACTTGTTTTACAAAAGACGTTCCCGAACGTACTACGGCGTACGTAGTGGGGCAAATAACGAACTTGTATTTCAGAGTGACTTTACAATTTGCGTTGATTCGCTACGGAACGTGGTCTGCATATCTAACGGACTTCGAATACAAAGACTTTGTAGTGGCGCACAAGGAGTCCTCTAAAAAAATAAGGTCTAGCAAAATCGTCCTTTTGAAGCGTGATTAGCCGTTGTCGAGACAGTGCTCGATACAGCTGCTCGTCGGTTCCCTTCTCTCAGGTCGCGCGCTTCCCCTGATCGAGGGCAGCTACAAAATTCTGAACCGTTTGGATGTGTTTTCGCTTCACAACCTCTTTCGTTGTCGTATAGAACGTCGCAATCGGGGGCTTTCCAGTGAGCTCCTGTATATCCTGCAGCCTGGTCTTGTTCCCTGAGAAGTCGTAGGTGCATAAGAGCGCCGCGTTGGGCCCGTGGCCAAGAAAGCTTTGCTAAGGTCGTGTTAACCCTCATGACCTCATCGAAGCGTCTGGCAAACTACTTCGAAATACCGCAATCTTTATTAGACGAGATTTGTCTCTTCTATTTATGCGATTCAAGGCTATTGTTCGCAGCGCAATAGTCACTCTGTTCAACCAAATATATTATAATGCCTCGGATAAGACGTGGACTGATACACGATTTCTTGGCACGCCGGTTCTTCAAAGTGTTTCAGATCTCTGGGTGTATCAAGAAATCGTCTATGAAAGACGCCCGGACGTCATAGTTGAATGCGGAACTAGCGCCGGTGGATGTGCCCTGTATCTTGCGTCACTCTGCGATCTCATACATAATGGCACTGTATTAAGCATAGATACGGTTGAGGTGCAAGGTAGACCACATCACGAACGGATCACATATCTCACTGGTTCTTCAACTTCTGACAACATCCTAGAAAACGTGAGAGAATTTACAGCCAAAGCAGATCGAGTCATGGTCCTGCTCGATTCAGATCACAAGAAAGATCACGTTCTCGAGGAGCTGAGAAACTACGGTCAGTTTGTAACACCAGCCGATTATATGATTGTAGAAGACACTAACATAAATGGTCACCCGGTATTCCCAAAATTCGGTCCGGGTCCAATGGAAGCTGTGCAAGATTTCTTAGCGGAAAATGATAGCTTTGCCGTAGATGTAACTCGGGAAAAGTTCTATTTGACATTCAATCCCAGAGGATATTTAAAGAAAATAAAGTGAGCACAGAATTTCGCCAGTTAATCGCCTATTTTTTTCTGATGGTTTGGTCTGGCGCATTCAATGTGGAGCGATATGCTAAGCGGACGGATGTCGAGCGCAACAATAAAAAGAAGGGGGGATTGTGAAACGTGCTCCTCTGCTGATCCAAACCTTAGTCCTTAAGCGGCTCAGGCTGAAATATTTGGATGTAGACGTATTTACTCTCAGGGCTGCTTCTCGTGCTTTCGCAAGCGTTATTTTCCGCGACTCCGTGTCTTAGGTCGTCTTCTCCGAATATGCGGACCACCGAAACATATTAATAGCGAATTTAGGATCACATCGGTAAATAACAACATCAGATATACGCAGACAGGTGAACAGGTGAACTGCAAATGCAAAAAAAGCTCAAGAAAATATCTTTAAGCTTCTAATGGCTCGTAACAATAACACAGCAATGAAAAGCAAGTCACGGTTTCACTTGCGAGATCGTCGTATCGCAGATTCTGAAGTGCTGACAGAATTATTACGTTCGGCGTGCTTAAAACTGAGAGATCCTTTGATTGGATCGGGGCTTTCAAAATACCGCCTTTTTGCCCGCGGTAACGCTTTCATCGATTCGCTCCCGAAACCGAACCGCGTCAAAACTCGCGTCAAAATTCACGGAAACATCCTTTATTTAGACTCGAACGATGCGCTCGATCTTTCCATTAATGGAACGTGGGAAATAACCGAAACAAAACTGATCAAGAATCTTGTAAAAAAAGGTGATGTGGCTCTTGATATCGGAGCACATATCGGCTACTATACGCTTCTGCTCGCAAAGCTTGTTGGCAGAAGCGGCGAAGTGATTGGTTTTGAACCAGATCCAGACAATTTCCAGCTATTGAAAAAGAACGTTATGGTCAACGGCTATACTAATACTATTTTAGAGAGCAAAGCGATTTCGAACACGGTGGGAGTGGTTACGCTTTATCGATCAGCGCTCAGTTCAGGTAAAGGCAAACTGCACAATTCTACAAATTGTGAGCCCATCCAAGTTGACGCTGTTACGTTAGACAGCTATTTTGCTGGTTACGAAAGGGGCATCGATTTCATCAAAATGGATGCAGAAGGCGCAGAAGCATGTATTCTGCAAGGAGCAGATAGCGTACTTCGAAAAAACCCACACATGAAAATTATCACAGAATTTTACCCAACCATGATAACGTCCTGCGGCGATGATCCCGGTGATTTTCTGCACACCCTAAGCGCGTACGGATTTAGTTTTTACGATATAAACGAGAGAAAAAAGCGCGTGATGCCAATTGACATGCAAACGATATTGAAAACTTATTCGACTGAGCTTACGAACCTGTTGTGCGTTAGATAACTGAACTGGATAATTGCGCTTGAATTTTGGTGGCTTTCGCGTTATTCGTTTAGGTTATGCGTCTCCGCCTTCTTGTAGGGGTGGCTTTTTAGCACTAGCTCTTAAGTGCAAGCTCACGCTTCTCTCGAGGCGAATGATGTTAGCGGGGCTTTGACCAGATAGGCAGAAGACTGACATTTCACACAAGTATATACGTCCGGGACAGTCCAATATTTCTTAAGCGCGATGATCCGCATAGTGCTTATCCCGAGCTCAAATGCAACCTAGTACCGCGCAACCTAAAGACCATTTAAGCGTTGTTAAAACCTTTTAAACCAATTGGCATAGAAAGAACTGTAGGAGCACGCAAGCATCGAAAGATCGGTAATTATGTGGCACCTGACAACGATGAATCGCTAAATTTAAAATATGAAACTAAAAGGAATAGCTCGATGAAAGTTGCGATATTCCACAATTTGCCGTCTGGAGGAGCTAAAAGGGCGCTTTATAATTTTAGCAAGTTCCTGACGAAATCAGACCATACAGTAGAAGTCTTCGTCCCCTCTACCGCGAATGAGAGTTACTTGCCCTTAAAAGATGTAGTGTCAGCGGTTAGTGTTTTTGACGTTAAAAGGACGATTTCTGGCTTAATTTCCTCTGAATTAAGAAATTATCCATTAAGCATGTCAGCGGATTTGGAAAGAGTAGAGCGGAATATCGCTGAGACTATTAATGGTCAAGACTTCGACGTCGTCTTATGCGAACAGGATATCTATACCATATCACCATATTTTTTGAAATATAGTAAGAAACCGACGATCTACTATTGTCAACAACCTGCGAGGAATCAAGACCCAGCTCTACGCGATATAGCAAGAACCGAGCTTCTTCTACGTCCTCAAAGCCTACGCGGAAGAGTCATTGACTATTGCATTGATCGACGAGTGCCAAAAATAGACAAAAAAAACGCCTCCTTTGCCAAACACATTTTGGCAAATTCCTATTTCTCACGAGAGTCAATCTTGAGGAGTTACGGGCTTAACTCTTTTGTTTCTTACCTCGGAATCGATACTGAGATATTTAAACCACTTGGCATTCCCAAACAAGACTTTGTTTTATCCGTAGGCAGACTGATCCCACGCAAAGGATTTGACTTTGTAGTTCGTTCTTTGGGCACGATTAACTCAAAAATACGTCCAAAATTGATTGTAGTTTCAGATGAGATTGATATTCGCTTCAAAAATTCTTTGGAACAACTTGCACAAAGAATTGGAGTTGACCTGCGAATAGAGAGCCTAATCGCCGATGAGGGGCTCGTATCACTTTACAACAAAGCACAACTAGTACTCTACGCGCCATATCTTGAACCTTTTGGGTTAGTGCCGTTAGAGGCTATGGCGTGTGGGACGCCTGTAGTTGCAGTAAAAGAGGGCGGGGTACGAGAGAGTGTGATTCATAACAAAACGGGCATTCTCACGCAACGAGATGAGCATATGTTTGCCGAAGCTGTTATGGAACTTCTCTCAAATGAGGCAAAAATACGTGATTTGTCTCAAAATGCGATCGAATGCATTGAGGATTATTGGACTATAGAGAGAGCCGGAAAAAGACTGATGGGGCACATCAATCGTGTTGTCGACGAGGGAGAACAGCGATACCAGACAAACTGAATCCTCGCAACCCGCGTCTCGAAATTGATGCAAAATATGCGGGCAAAGATGCCACCGTGCGAAATGCAAATCGAGATGCAAAGACACGATCTGCAAATGATTTCAGTCGTGTGCATAAGCAACAATGAAGGTCTTTCAAGATTTTTCCTAAGAAGCTTTAAAATCAAACTGCTGAGTTTGAGTTGACGAAAAAGATAATACAAAAAATCGATCTAAATCGGCGGCTCATCCGTACAATTTCTAGGGCAAAAAGGCCTTACTAAATAGCTCGTATGAGCCTCCTTCGTTCTGAGTTGCTAGCGTCCCGTCAATTGGTTTACGCAAGTCAAGCCGAACGTGTATTTGGGGGCTTACAAGCATATAAAATGGCAAAAATAGAACTCCACGGTCGAATTGCTGATCGTCCAGAAACGATTCGTACGGACGATACTTCCGGTTGATGAAGGAAAGAACCGCTGAGAACATATCAAAACGAATCAATCGAAGATCGATCTGGGAACTAGAAAGACCGTTTTTCGGCAGAGTTGACGTTGAGATTGATAAGTGCCCACCTCCTCAACCGTGCACCCAGGTTCCTCAATTCTCGCTTGCTATCTTATCGTTTTGCACATGCGCTATCGCTGTCCCGCGAGAAAACCGCTGAAAAACCGTATCTCGCTTGCCGTAAATCCTTTGAGCACGAACAGGATCGCGGTGTAAACGACCGCACAGATCACGATCAGTGCGGAGATGCTCAAAAGTCCAGAGGCGTGCCATAGCAGAACAAACGCAGATATCACGATCGATGCAAAAATACTTTTTAAAATGAAGCCAAAATCAACATCAAGCTTCATATGTCGGACAGAATAAATCGCCGTAACTCCGAAAATAAAGCCGTAGCCCAGCAGCGTAGTCAGGGCCGCAGCTATGATCCCAAAATATGGGACGAGGACCAGATTAAGTCCAATGTTTAATGCCGCACCAAGGACCCATATCGTGCCGATGATCGCAGTCCTTTTTTCAAAAGTGAGTACGACCGCGATTATAGACCACGCGCCAAACAGCACAGCACTCAACGCGGTGAACGGCGTGATCAGATAGCCGTTCGCAGCAATTGCTGGGGTAGTGAGTACCAGCAGTATGGGCTTTGACAGAAGTGAGAGCACGAACGCTGCGGGCACCGCAACCGCTAGGAAGTATTTTATGGAGTACCTGATAATCGTCTTCACCTCCGTTATTCTGTTCGCGTCATAATGCTCGTAGAGGGCCGTCGGAACGAGAATCGTAAGGGGCGTCGCTAAAAGACTGATTGTCCAGCCAAGCTGGTACCCTGGGGAGTAGTAACCGACCCACGCGACACTGAGGAAGAACGTAATGATATACCGGTCGCTTACACCTAACGCCCAGCTCGACACGCTGCTGGGCATAAGAGGTAGGCCGTATTTAAGATACGCCTTTAGCTCAGCGAAACGCGGCACGGTCACCCCGATATCTCTTAGGACGTAAAAGGTCGAGATCAGGGCTGTGAGCAGCAAGTTGACGAGATAACCGAAAACAGCCCCGGTGAGACCGAGACCAAACAGCACAAGCGGTGCGACGAGCATGACGTAGCTAAAAGCCTGAAGACATAAAACAATCGAATATCGTTTCGCCTGTTGAAATGTCCTGAAATAGGTCTGTGGTACGTAGTTGTACGCGGCCACAAACGTGATTAATGGCAACAAGAGGGCAACGGTACGATTATTGCCGAGAAAATCTGCAGCGATCAAGCGTTCAAACAAGAGGAGAAAGAGACTCGAAACAAAGGCCGCACCGAGAACAACGAGCGCGATAGAGTGGTAACCTTCACGTATCTCGTCTTTGTTTTTTACCGGAGCTAGAAATCGGACCATCGAGTTCGTTAGGCCTAAAGTCACCACCATAGGCACAAAGCCGACTGTAACGATGACTAACGACCAAATCCCATATTCCTGAATTGTCAGGATCTTCGTCAGGATCGGCAGCAAGATGACAGGACTGAACGCGACCACAAGGTTGGCTAGTCCTGTTAGCCCGATTCGTTTGACCAAGAGCTCGTAGTCACTCACGTTGCCCCAAGAAACGATAAGTCATGTTTAGAACCACGCGCGGCCAGCCCCACAGCCGCTTCCGTTTCGGTTTCTGTGATTGCTCCATGGCTCTGGGGTGTCGTCCCGTCGCGACGTATCATGGAGGATCTCCTCAATCATTGGGAATGCGCCATCGTCGTGCTCTTTTGCATGCAATTTGCTGCTGAGCGCGCTGTTCTCGAATGAATCCGCGTGTATTTCGGCGATGTAGGCCGCAATTCGCATAAACGAGTTCATTTTTTTGTATCGACAAACAGATTTAAAGCCTCCGCTTCCACCCCGTTTCTATTCTTGTTCGTTGTTGTGGAAAGAGGCGGGAGCGCGCGCGTTCGCTGTGATGTGAGGCAGTGGAAAATATCCACCTGTGGCTTAACGGTGTCGGTAGGTCTACGGTTCCATGAGCAGTCAACGGAGTCCAAAGAATTAGGAATAACGCGCGCCACAATTTCAGCATCGCCCATTATGCGCTTACAGGACACGCTTCCGATGTTGCGTCGATCTCAAGATTTTTTCCTAAGAATCTTTAAAAAGCAAACAATCTTCGTAGGCAATACACAGCATGAACAGGTTTTTGATAACAACGTCATATTCTACTACCTAGCGGAACATGCAAGTGCCACAAAGTATATCGATTTACATCCAGGCGTGGCGACCACCGCCGCAGTTCAAAACCAGATAATCAACGACATCGCAAAGCATGATACCAATTACCTTGTTCTCTGGAATGATAAGGACGCGACGCGGATTAATACGGCCCGTTAGAAAGACAGCGAGATGCCGTAAAACTCCGCTGTTACGGCAATTGGACTATGAGTCGCTATAGATTGTCTCACAACGCGCGCATCAAACGATTTAGTATTCTGAGACGAAGCCGTACAAGTTGGAGCAAGCGGCGGCACCCTCAGGTTGCAGTAATTGACTCAGGAACCTTGTCGCTAAGCTCTCTACTGAGCACGACTACCCAGAACAGCAGCAAACCCGCTAGGGCGGTGAATACCCACCCAAACCAGATTCTGGAAATCATCATTATTACGTCCCAGCCTGGGATGTGTAGCAGCCAATATGATTCCACTCCCGTAGTATGGTTCGCGTAGAACGGGTACGCGATGAAGATCAGGATGCAGAAGACAAGCCCATACTTGCTCCGAAACCTATCAAGAACTAAGAGTGCAGGCGGTAAGAGGAACATCCACCACTGGGGCCACGTAAAAACCGCTATGAAGAACCACGCGACGATAGCGAAGGTATCGAAGGCAAAATACCTGTCGTCACGAAGAGACGTAAGCGGCTTCCTGAGGACTCTCACGGCCGTGTAGTATAATATAAACACGTAACCCAGCAGCCAAATTGGCACTTGAAAAAGTGGCGAGGGCCTTTGCAACAACCAACCCGACTCTCCGTGAAGCATTATCGCGCTGAACCACCCAGGATACGGCAGCCAGACGATAAACGTCGCTACGAGGAACGCGGCTAAGCACGCCCCCAATGTGAGGAGCGATTTGGGGGTATCGACCTTTCTGGTCCTTACCAGCGCCAGCGTGTATATGGCGTAGACTGGTAGCAAGAGTCCGCCATAGGTTTTGAACTGCATAGATACGCCGAGCGCTAGATACCCAAGCAGTAACAAGGAAAGATACTTCTCAGCTTTCAACGCCCTCTGCATTAATATCATCGAGACGAAAATGAAAAGGACGCAAACCACGTCGATCTGGCCCCATAGTATCACAGACGCGAATGTGATGGTCCCGAAGCAGATCAGCGCTAGCCACTTATTCCGTAGCTCCTTGTATGCTATCCCCACGAAGAGGAACAGCGCCGCCAATACTGGTATCATTCCCCAGAAAGGGAAGATGCCGGGGCTTGCCTGTATTAGAGATGAAGGATTGGCCGTGGCAACTGTCAGGTTGCTATTGATCACAAGGTGATAGTGAAAAAGATGTGAGCCAAGCCACAGCCACGCCCCCTGAAGCGCGAAGAAGGTGGGTGGGTAAGCGACGCCTATCACGTCAGCCATGAAGTGCAGTGGGTCAACAGCGAACGCCGTGGACATGTTAGTGATTACCCAGTAGTCGTTGGACTTGGGCAGCGCGCCAGCGGCAAGATATAAAGCGCCTAAAAACAACAGGAGCGTCTTTAGCACAAGGCTCTTATTCGTCAAATAATTCACTAGCGCCATCTTTACCCCACGTGACTGGGAAAATCAGGAGTTTTTTCGCTTGATGCTAATATGGTCGGGAGTCTACACTACCAAGTGCTGTGCTGCAAGTGAAACGGTCACAACGCCTCCAAACAAGACGGTAATGAGAAGGATGACTATAAAAAATGAGAGGATTTGTATGCGCGCATGATGGCCGCGTAAAACGTTAACGCCTACGAACGTGTCAGAACACACGATAAGGGCTGCATACAATAAGCGTTCAGAGCTCAAAACCGTCGCACGCGTATCCGATTGTCCGGCTGCCGGGTGAATTCCCTCGACTCGCCGGTGTTGCGACGATTTAGCCCGACTTTTTCGTCAGACGTCTCGGGGCCAACCGCAGCACCGTCCCCAGCGCCTTGACAATTTCGTTTCTCGAGATCTTGGAGGTCCCCGTGAGGCGGTCTTGGACAATAATAGGCACCTCCCCAACCTTCCATCCACGTTGCTCAATCCTGAAAAGGATTTCGAACAAGAAAGAATAGCCGCTCGATTTGATGCTATCTAAATCCAGGCTCTCTAATGCTTGGCGGCGATAACAACGAAAACTTATCGTCGTGTCGTGGGCGTGCAGCCCCAGTAGCACACGCGTGAGCGTATTCGCGCTCCAACTGATCACTTTTCGGTCGAGAGTCTGCGTAGACCGCCCACCCCGTACATAGCGCGAGCCGATGACGAGATCGTACCCCTGGTTGATTTTGTCCACGATATCGGGAACATAGCGTGGGTTGTGGGAAAAATCGGCGTCCATCGAACAGACGAGATCAGCTCCTTCGGCCAGCGCCTCTTTAAAGCCGGCGATGTACGCTGTGCCCAGTCCCAGCTTGCCAGGATGATGAATGACGCTCACTCGTCCGGCATTTTCCACGGCTAACCCGTCGGCGATCTCGCCGGTGCCGTCGGGAGAATTGTCGTCCACCACAATGATGTGCACTCTCGTTGGCAGAGCGAGTAACAGGGTCACCAGGGACTCAATATTTTCTTTTTCGTTATAGGTCGGAACAATAACAGAGACCTGCATAGTCACCTATACTCTCCACTGGCATTATATCTCGATTCCTATCTTTGCCGTATTCTATCATAACAGGCTATATTGCGCGATTTTGCCGCTGAATCGGAAGGGTAGCTTGACCTCTAGAGGCCTGGTATTGTAAAACAGTTTTTTGGCGGGATAAAAAACACACTCAACTAGGTCATTATCACCAGTCCTGCGCTCGTCCTGAGACGTGCAGGAGTGAGTACATAGATGCCACCATACGCGCCGCGAAGGTCATCGATCATAGAGTTCCTGAAAGAGCCCTGTGTGCCTCTCTGGCGCCGTCAGGAACTCCAGGAGGTACGGCTCCTCGATGAGCTCGTACATCGGTTTTCCCTTCACCAATCCCTGGTCGGGCACCTCAACCGGATAGGCGACCTTGATCCCCGGCACGTTCTGATACGCTCGGTTGTGCAAGAGCTTCCCGTTGATGAGCTCATAGTACGCGCCGCCATGCAGCTTCGCGTAGGGCTCGTAGACCGAATCGAACGACCGGCATACCCAGTTAGCCATCTTGAGCGTGCGCTCCGACGTGTTGATCGTCACGTGCCCGTAGTTCGGCGGAACGATCACCTTGTCGCCGCGTGTCGCCTTAACGAGGATCACCTCGTCAACGCTTTCTTCGTTGTGCGCGCGCTGCAGCAGATAGTGCGCGTCGCCGTCGAGCACCTCGTATATCTCGGGATACGTGAAGCGAAGCTTCGGGTTCACGCGCGGGTGGTAGTGCCCGTACGTCTTGACGAACTCGAGTCCCATGGTGAACGGGGGGATGATCGTGACGTCGTAGCGGAGCTGGTGGCGCGTGATAACCTCCGCGTCGGTCGGGGTGAGTGAGAGGTCACGGTACATGTAGTACGCGTCGCGATCCTGCGCCCCCTCAAACCAAGCGCTGTCGAAGGCGACGTCGCGAAGGTCGTAGAGCCGTCGGATCTCGGGTTCGATCAGCCGTTCGCCAAACTTGAGCTTCATAACGCCTTTCGCTTCTAAAGCGATCAATAGCTCTGCGGTTTCTCACTGCTCACTTAATTACCTTTGCGTTTTCGCGTTTTTTATAGGAGCAAGCGCAGCGATGCCGTGCGGCCGGCGAACAGATTGACGTCTTGAGTGAGGGCCACATACAGCGTTGATTGTGAATACGTCTTGGCTACGGACTCTTCGAACTTAACAACAAAGCTGTGTGCTAACCATCGAGTAAGAACACTTGTTGTGCCACTGTTAAGGTCTCTCGTCTCGCTTTACTTAATAGCAGCGAAAGAAGCCGCGTCGTTGACATACAAAAGATCGCCTGCGCCTACGTATCTGCGCCTCCTCAACCGAGGCGTCGGCCGCGAATTTCCGTAAGCGATCACGCTTGTCATTCCCAAAACGGCTGCCGTTCGAAGCGCTATCACGCAGTTCGGCACAGCACTGCTCCAAGGATGAATCCTATGAGTCCGCCCAGTGCAATGTTCTCGGACAGCAGACGATTCCAGGTAACGTTTTGTACTAGCGGCACAATGGGGTTGTTATGTCAGTGATACTAACGCTGACGGCGACCTTTCCCGGAGGCGCGATGACCTCGACGACATCAGGGATTGCAGTGACCGACATACTGAAAGGCGCCATAATTGTTTCCATAGCGCTTGTTGCGTCACTGGTCGCCACCGAACTGCTGTCGTTACGCGAAGGCTGGACCTTCCCTTTTCGTTATAGCAAGACGGCAGCCGCAGCGGTGTTGGGGATCAACGTGACGCTCCTGCTCATTTTTTGCGTCTCCGTGGCATTCAATGTGGCACGGCTAGCATAGGCAAAAAGGGGAGCACCCCAAATAGGAGTATGTTGCTCACCGCGTGCATCGTGATTACAAACGGCAGGTTTTTTGTCTTGTAAAATGCGACGCCAAAGACGAGCCCTACTCCGAATGCGAAGAGCAGCTCGTAGTAGTTGGCGAACCCTGATTGCATCGCACCAAAGATGATGCTTGTGATGAGTATGCCGACAATCGGCCCGCTGCGTTTCACAAGCTCCGGTTGCAGCAGGGCTCGAAAGAGCAGCTCTTCCACGAGCGTCACGACGAAGATCATCACGACGCTGAGCTCGACAAGCCAGACGAGCGAGAATGAGGGTATGAGGGCGGGATTTGCGAGAATTTGGTACTCGATAAGCGCCAGCTCTACGCCGATAAGGGTGCCGAACGGAATGAGGTATCTCAACCGACGGCCTCCCGTGAGACCAAGGTCGTGCCGGCTCAGCTTTCGGTGAGCAACGACACTAAGGATCGGGATGAACATCACGCCGTAAATCACCACCAACCAGTACAAGGTCGCCGTCGGGATGAGCGCGAAGGAGAGGTTAATTACGCGCAACAACGACACCAAAGCAAGCGCTTCTAAGAGCTCGACTCGTTCTCCGTTCAGCATTCCTATCACTGTGACAATCACGACGAGGTTCAATGCTTGCGCGCCCACCCCGGCGACCGGGTGCCCAGCGAAGAGCAAGCCCTCGCCGGCGAGGATAAGGAATATGGCGAGGAGCTCAAACCACGCCAAGTTGAAAACAATCTGCCTCCGAGCTGCTGGTAGCGTGCGATAGCGCAACAAACGAGCAAGAAGTGGCGACATCAACTCTCGTGGGCCGTATGTCACCAGTACTTCGTGGCTCTGCGCACGGCTATAGATGCTACGACCCCGGGCGTAAACGGTGTATGCGTGTGTGGTCGCGACGCTGTCGGTGAGCGTGAACTGATAGTACCCAGAGGCGTCGGTGGTGGTGGTGGCTTTGCGCACCTTGTTCGTCGGCTCATCCGTGTTGTACAGAACGACGGGCACCCCTACCATATGTGCGCCGCCGCCACTCGTGAGTTGTCCGACAATCAAGACTTCGTCCCCAACGAACGGTTGTGGGGGGAGAACGGTGGCGGTGATAGTCGTGGGGGTTTTTTCCCCCCCCACTCCGCGCCTATGCACTTCGTCTCTGCCGGGGGCACTTAGCGTAGCTCCGGTTCCCTCAGCGCCTATATAAGCGGCCCAGTCCCCAACAGCAAGAGCGGATTCACCTGAGGTCGAGATGTCACGTTGGTGTTGCTTTTCTTCGTCGTCCGGCAATCTCGAAGCCTCCTCATAGTTTAAAAACCGTATAGCGGGCTGTTTATACGCAGAAAGTCGTATAGGTTCTACTTCGACGATAGAATATAATACTACCGTTATTCCGATCTTAGCACGCGTAAGAGAGATGCCGGAACGTACAGAGTGCCCCTCGGCACGCCCTTCGCAACCGCGCAATTGCGGCGCACCTTCGCGACGCAGGTGCTGGTTTGACGCTAAAAGCGCGCCCAGCGGCTCACGTCGTGTTCGTGCGCTCATCTAAACGCCGCTGAGGCGGCAGCACGCGGCGCAATGACGAACGGTCTTGCGTTGATCGTGCGAGCGAACTGAGTCGTTTATTCTTATAAGCCAGGAGCGCGTTGAGGTTAGTCGCACACTTGTCCGGAGACGTGCAGGAGTGAGCGCATGAAGGCCATCATACTCGCCGCGAACGAGAACACGGAGCTACGCCCCCTGACGCTCCGAAAACCGAGCGCGCTGATCAAGATTAACGGGGTTCCTCTGCTCGAACACCAAATACGGGGGTACAGTCGTGCAGGCGTCAAAGCGTCTTCCGTATCGGTCGTCACTGGCTATCAGCACGGCCAGGTCAAACGCTACTTGATGCGCGAGCACCCTGACATACGCCTCGTCAGGAATCCCGACTATCGTTTCACGAGCGCCCTGTATTCGCTAGACCTCGCCTTGCGAGGCGCAGAGCCGCACACCGCCGACGAGGAGCTATTCATCGGCAGTGGAGGGTACGTGTACGATGATGCGGTAATCGAGCGCGTGTCACGCGTCTCTGGATGCGCCATCGTCGGGGACAGCAGCCATTGCGGGGCTGCGTCGACACAGGTCATCGCTGAGAACGGAAACGTCGTTCTCATTGGTACCCGTATTCCGAACCACGCGGCCACCGCGGCCGCAGCCGGCTTGTGTAAGCTTGACGCTCACGCTGTTACCGTGCTGAGCGACATCGCGGCGGAGCGCACTGCAGAAAAAAGAGACGCGCCGATAGCCGTAGCACTTGGCGATTTGATCCGCCGCGTCCGGATGACACTCGTGGACATCGCGGGAACGAAGTGGGCCGCCCTGCGTACGATGGACGACGTGCAGACGGCCGACAAGCGATTCAGTCGTTTTTCATTGTCCGACAAGCGATGTTTCGTCCTCGACTTAGACGGGACTGTGTACGTGGGGAACCGGCCGATCCGCGGCACCGTTGAGTTCATCAAGCGGAATGTGGACGATCGTGCGTTCTATTTTGTCACGAATAACACCTCGAAGCTTCCTGAGGATTATCGCACGCGGCTAAACGCGCTTGGCGTACCCGCTGACGTGGACCATGTCGTTACGCCGCTTGCGCCCCTTGTGGCGTACCTGCGCACGCGCGCGGTGACGCGTGTGTGTGTGCTCGCGAATGCGAGGGTCACAGCGTACCTGCAGCAAGCGCTTCCCAAACTCGCACTGACTGCCGACCCAGAGGCGTGTGAAGCGCTCATCGTGACCTACGATACGGAGCTTACGTACGACAAGTTGAGCGACGCCGCGCTGCTGTTGCAACAGAACCTCCGTTTAACGTTTCTCGCGACGCACGGCGATCTCGTGTGCCCTACGGAGCGCGGTTTTGTCCCCGACAGCGGCTGTATCTTGTCGGTGCTCGAACAGGCAACCGGCCGCACACCGGACATGATTTTTGGTAAGCCTAACCCACTGTTGTTGGAGCGCGTGACCGCCAAGTACAAACCAGGCGAGATGGTTGTCGTTGGCGACCGACTGTACACCGACAGGCAGATGGCGCGCAACGTGAGATGCGATTTTATCTGTGTGTTAAGCGGCGAGACCACGCGCGAACGGATCGACGAACTGAGCGAGGACGAGTTCCCGTCGCTCATCGTGCGGGATCTTGGAGACCTGCTGACGTGAGCAACTAAACAGATCTACCCGTTGCGGCCGACTGTAGCGCGTGAACGGTTACAACGTGAACGCGCACATCGAGATGTTTTCCCTCACATAGCAGAGATGGGGGTTTCGTGCCTGGAGCGATAACGAGCATGCGTGCACATTCTTATCAGGAACGGCCGTTGGGCACCAATTTCGTCACGTGTCGTGCACGAACGCCTGGCTGGGCTGCCTTGTGAAACACGTGGTCAACGCGTGGAGATCGATTCATCTCCGAGATGTCTCGTCTGATAAGCGTAAACCTCTCTTGATTCAAAGAGTGCGAGACAGATTCGCGAGCTTCTGTTCTTCCGGATGGTAATCGGTGAAGCAATCGATCCCTATCACATCGTTAGCGCCTTGTAATAACCTGTCAGCGAGGTGCGAACCAATGAATCCTGGGCACCCGGTTACTAAAACTCGCGTCATTTTTCGCCCACTGCATCCGCATCTATATTACCCACACACTCGACAAACTTCGAGCGGTGCGATATCGATCGTTCGAGCTTTATTTCCCGCTTGACAAGCGTTGGTTGCGATGGTGTCGCCGGCCTGCATAATCGGGGCGCCAGGAAGGTAGTGACACTCTGACCAAAAGTCACGACGGGCCACCATCTTCCAACGCAAGACGCTTTTTTGCGAGATATTCGATCAATTCCCGTTTCAAGTCGTCTCGTTCGAGTGCGAAGTCGATCACCGCTTTCAGGTACCCAATTTTATCCCCCGCGTCATATCTCACTCCGTCGAACAGGTACGCGTACACCGGGCGCTCATTCAAGAGCAGGCGAATCGCATCGGTAAGCTGCAGCTCACTCCTCGCGGAACGGGGCACCCTTTTTATGCAATCAAACAGGTCTGCGGTCATTACGTACCGTCCGACAATGCCTAAATGGGAGGGCGCCTCTCGCAGGGCTGGCTTCTCGATTACGTCACTCAAGCGGTAGAGCGAATGATTCACCTGCTCCCCTTTTATAATGCCATAGTTCGACGTTTTTTCTTCTGGAACGCGCGCCACAGCAAGGATAGGGTTCTCGCACCGTTGATAGAGAATGTCAAGTTGCTTCGTGCACGGAACGGTAGACTTTATGATGTCATCACCGAGCAGTAGCGCAAAAGCATCATTCCCGATATGTTTCTCGGCCTTCAAAACGGCATCTCCGAGCCCTTTTGGCTCTTTCTGCCGTATGTAGTGAATGTCCACTAACGTGGATATCGTCCGTATCTGCTCAAGTTGTTCATATTTGCCATCGTTGGCCAGATGATTCTCGAGCTCGGGAGAGAAATCAAAGTAGTCCTCGATCGTTCTCTTGCCCCGCCCGGTGATGATGATAATATCATCAATTCCCGACGAAACTGCCTCCTCGATTACAAATTGTATGACGGGCTTATCCACAATTGGCAGCATCTCTTTTGGCTGCACTTTCGTGGCTGGAAGAAAGCGCGTGCCTAACCCCGCTGCGGGTATTACCGCTTTCTTAATCATTGTTCCCTTTTATCGTTGGAGAGTGCCGTTGCAATCGTTGAGCGTCTGATAGCGTAACACCTCGCTCGTATGGTGAACGTTGCGCGATACGGCATAAACTCTTCCCTCGAGCAGATCATCGAGTGCCTCTGACCACTTTCGCTGCTCCCACGCCACAGTACACAAGGAACTACTATAGAGACACGATGCCATGTGATTTCGCGCTTTGGTGCGATCTACGCGTGTTGAGTCAGTGAAAGACTTTTTGCTTTTTTCTGCAACCGGCTGCGATAAAAGGTTGACCCTCTCCTTGGGAGGACCGACATCGCGACGTGTAGCGCTGATCGTCTTGCAGAATGCCAAGCCCGCCGCAAGAACAAGACATCAACACGATATCCGCAGAAAAATGAGACAGTTCGTGTCGTACATTACTCTCCTTCTATCACCTTGCGCAGCAAACCTGCAGCGTGTGCATCGGCCGATAGCTCTGTTTTCCTACCATCAAAGGAAATCTGGCGTCGCCACGTAACTTCTTAATGAATGAGAGCACATGAAAACGCAGTGCAGCGCATATCGATCGTCGGAACCGGCTACGTTGGCCTGAGCACTGCTGTTTGCTTTGCGTCGAGGGGCTACGACGTTATCGCCTCTACCCGCAACGAAGATAAGGTGCGCATCATCAATGCAAAGCGAGCCCCCTTTCACGAACCAGGACTGGATGAAGCGGTGCGTACGAGCATCGAATCAGGACACTTACGCGCTGAGATTGATCGTTCTGAAGCAGTGCATCAAACAGAGGTCACGTTTCTCACCGTAGGCACGCCGGAGAAAGCAGACGGAACGATCGACCTGCGTTACGTCATCAGTGCGAGTGAGGACATTGGGCGTGCATTAAAACGAAAGAAAGCCTGCCACCTCGTTGTGGTCAAGAGCACCGTAACGCCAGGCACAGTGCGGGGCCCCGTCAAAGCCGCTCTTGAACAAGCCTCGGGACTCGTTGCAGGGCGTGATTTTGGCCTGTGCGTGAATCCGGAATTCCTACGGCAAGGATCAGCAGTTCGGGATACGTTGTACCCCGATCGTGCCGTGATTGGAGAATATGATGAGCAGTCAGGCCAACGGCTGGCCGATCTGCTCGCGGGTTTTTACGGGCCGGGTATTCCCCTACTCAGGATGAGTCTTGAATCTGCAGAGATGGTCAAATACGCGAGCAACACCTTTCTTGCGATGAAGATTTCCTATGCAAATGAGATGGCACGTATTTGTGAGCGAGTTCCAGGCGTCGATGTGTCCGAGGTGATGGGGGGCGTGGGACTGGACGAGCGAATCAATCCCAAATTTCTCAATGCCGGGGCGGGTTTCGGGGGCTCGTGCCTACCCAAGGATACAAAAGCGCTGTGCAAGTTCGCTGAGGCACAAGGCTATTCAGCACCTTTGCTGAGGGCTACGTTGGCGGTAAATCAAGCGCAAGCCTCCCACGTCGCCCAGCTTGCCCTTGCAGCGCTCGAGGAACCACGGGACAAAAAAGTGGCCCTCCTCGGCCTCTCGTTCAAGCCCGATACCGATGACCTGCGCGAGGCCCCATCCCTCAAAGTTGCCCGCACACTCTTGAACGCAGGGGCGCGCGTCAGCGCGTTCGATCCTGTGGTCAAGCAAGTGAGCTTACCCGGGTTCAAAGGGCTTGCGTGCCTGCCCTCAATTTCAGAATGCCTTGCAGGAGCGCACTGTTGTGTAGTTTTGACCGAGTGGGAGCAGTTCAAGCAGCTGACACCGGATGATTTCATTCAATCCATGGCGACACCAGCGGTGATCGATGCCCGGCGTATTTTTGATCCCCACGAGTTTGGGAATCGCCTCACGTTTTTCGCTGTTGGTAGGGGGCGCGATTTAGATGTCGGCCGTACGCCTGTGCGCGCTGATGATGAATGAATACGACTTACGTGCAACTGTTCGTCTCCTTAATAGCACTCCTCGCAAGCGCGCCTTACTGCTTAATATCGTGCTAAATATCTACGCTCAAGCTGAGCTCGGTTTATGAAGTGTCGTTTCGCAATCTGCATTGTGCCATTCAACAGACGCCGCGTGCATTAGGTCTTGAACCCGCCTATACCATTACCTCTTAAGAACCCCGCATGCCTACACAGTCGCAAATGAGAGGTTGACGACACGAAACATCGATACCAGCGCAAGCGCTTCGATGAGCTGCACCCGCTCCACTTCAGCGCCACCACGACTGCGGCAATTGCGATGGCATTGAACGTTTGCACGCTGACCCCCGCGACGTTGTACCCAGCGAAGAGCAAGCCCTCGCCGGCGAGGATAAGGAATATGGCGAGGAGCTCATACCACGCCAAGTTGAAAACAATTCGCCCTTTAGCTGCAGGAGCTAACGTGGCTCGTGCGGTGTCAGGGGGACGCGAAAGATAACAGTCGCTCCGCAAGCAATGATTACAAGTCCGACAAAAGCGAGCACGACATCGAAGCCGGGAGTCGTACCCTGATATGTGGCACACAGCATCGACGAGCGCAGTTATGACAATCATCGTTCATTAGTCCAGACACATAAGTGAGGGCGCATACGCGGCAGTGCCACTTAGGAGCGACACCGCAATTTGACGGTTCTAAAAATGCGGTCAGTTTTGGTCAACTTTTGGTCAAGTTTTGTTGCTCGCAATAATTGTCGATAGCAGCACGCAGCGGCGCGTGAGACGGCGGATGTCGATTAACCCGGCCCCGCCCCCGCTTCGAAACGTAAGCTTTGGAAACTCGTGTTGTAAGGCTACCACCTAAACAATATGTCTTTTTTGAACTCGCAGATCGACACAGAGCCTGGCTAATATTTTTTTAGTTGGCGCTGTATTGAATAACGTTGGCAGCCATCAATATAGAAAAATGCGCGAACAAGAAGCGAAAAGGGCGAGCCGCGTTTGAGCCTGGAGTTTCAAAGCTTAGCGCTTTGTGGCCGTGGTTTGCGACATCAAACACAATTTGAAGCAAAATCATCCGGCCGTGAGTTTGACGACAGCGTATGAGGAGGCGAAGGTATCGCCGAGGAAGAGAGGCTGGTAGGTGTAGACGCGCTGGGATTCGCTGTGGGTCAAAGTGTGGGTGCCGTTGGCATCAGTGGCCTGGCTTTGTTGTGTGCAACTGGCGAGGGGGGGCGTATAGGGGGTTTTTGGTTTTTACAGTGAAACGAAGATGGCAAGGATCGGGCGTGTACTAATTTTTTAGCAGGCCTTGCCATGTTAGCGCAGCGTATTTCTTTTGGCCCTTTCGTATCCTGACTCGTTATTTCTTTTTCCATTTAAAGCCTCAGAGCGCTGAGTGCTGTCTCTCCTATTAGCTTCATGATTTTTTCATAGCAACATTGATAATTTTAGACAATATTTAAATACTTTAACAATACTTTAGTTTTGACGCACTCAGATCGTATCTTCTGATACGTTCTTAGGCGTCTAAGAACATTGCAAGAGGCAATCATGCGCGTGTACAAAATCGTCTCATTTTCTGTAGTCATCCTTCTCATTACCGTTTTATTCGCAGGCGCCGTGTCCATTCCTGCAGTAGCACAGACCGATACGATGCAGTTCCACTACAACGCTCAGCACAGCGGCGACTACAGCCCGGTCGCGGGACGCACTCAGCCGAACGGACAGCTGAAGTGGAGCTACACGACAGGAGGCGAGGTCTCTTCCTCCCCCGCTGTCGCCAACGGCGTCATCTATGTGGGGAGTGGTGATCACAACGTCTACGCTATCAACGCTATAACCGGCACTGAGCTCTGGAACTATACGACCGGAGGCGCCGTGCTCTCCTCCCCCGCCGTCGCCAACGGCGTCGTCTATGTCGGGAGCAATGATCGTTTTACGTTCCAAGGTACGGTCTACGCCATTAACGCCACAACCGGCACGCTGAAGTGGAGCTTCCAGCCCGGCGGCCTTTATGACCAGACCGGCTCCCCTACGGTCTCAAACGGCGTCGTCTATATGGGGAGCGAAGGCAATGCCGCGTATCCAGGCGAAGTCTATGCGCTCGACGCCGCCACCGGTACGCTGAAGTGGAGCTATACGACAGGAGGCGCGGTCTCCTCCTCTCCCGCCGTCGCCAACGGCGTCGTCTATGTGGGAAACAGAGCAGCAGCTGACACAAAACTCTACGCCCTCGATGCCGCCACCGGTACGCTGAAGTGGAGCTATGCGATCGAAGTTGGGAATTCCTCGTCCCCCGCCGTTTCAAACGGCGTCGTCTATGTGGGGAGTGATGACCACAAGGTCTACGCCATCAACGCCGCCAACGGCCACAAGCTCTGGAACTGCACGACTGGGGGTGATGTTGTGTCTTCC
>Ga0187884_10000658_pt1 | contig 33765 bp, 38 predicted proteins | sample June2016WEW_20_4_FD_132983 | JGI IMG/M metagenome (GOLD analysis project Ga0187884, IMG submission 132983) | Peatland microbial communities from SPRUCE experiment site at the Marcell Experimental Forest, Minnesota, USA - June2016WEW_20_40 | ecosystem: Environmental > Terrestrial > Soil >...
GCGCAGTTTGGCTCGGCCCACTCGCCGACCACAGCGGGCCGCCCGGCCGGCGTCAGCCGCCCGCAGCGGCGCCCAACGCGCCGGATCGCGCGCGCCGGTGCGTTAGCGCCGGATTTGGGGCCATCGGGTCGCTTTTCTTGGCCACTGCCCTGTGCTAACGAAACACATCTACTCTATCGGCACAAAAGGAGATTTCGATGCAACAGCCCAACATCGCCGGCTCGGAAAAAAAGCAACTGCAAGAGAAGGTGTGGATCTTCGCGCAACGCGGAGTCGTGCTGCTGGTGGCGCTGCTCGCCGGCTTGCTCGTCGGGTATCGCTTGTGGGGGCAGGCGGGCGCGCTAAAAGAACAAGTGGCGCAACTCGAGGAGAGGGTCAGCACGCTCCAGAAAGAGCGGGACACACTCAACAGCCAGAAAGCGATCATCGATCGTGATAAGAAAGAAGTGGAGAAGCGGCTGCAGGACTGCCAAGCCCGCTGCGCCGCACCGGCAGAGGCCGGCGCCGCCGTGCAACCGTAAAGGCTGCCAGCAGACTGGGCCGCGCCGGCGCCCCTGCCGCAGCGAGCCAAATGCCGAGCGGCCCAGTGGCACGTCAGCAACAGCCCTCGTGGGCCCTTTTGTTGACATCATCCGCACCTTTCTATAGCGTCAAGACTCTCCCACTAGAGTGGCGTCGGGCCGCAGCGGCTCAAAGGACATGTTCGACGACCTAAGCGAGAAGTTCGACCACACGATCCGCAAGTTGCGCGGCGTTGGCAAGATCACCGAACGCAACATCGAGGACGCCGTTCGCGACGTGCGTCTCGCGTTGCTGGAGGCCGACGTGCAATTCCAGGTCGTGAAGGACTTCACCGATCGGGTACGCTCCCAAGCGCTCGGGCAAGCCGTCCTCGCCAGCCTCACCCCTGAACAGCAGTTCATCAAGATCGTCAACGCCGAGCTGACCACGTTGATGGGTGCCTCCGCGAGGCCGCTCGACCTCAGCGCCACCCCGCCAGTGGCCATCATGCTGGTCGGCCTGCACGGCTCGGGTAAGACCACCACCGTTGCCAAGCTCGCTCGCTATTTGAAAACGGAACACCGTCGCTCGCCGTACCTGGTGGCGGCCGACGTCTATCGCCCTGCTGCGATCGAGCAGCTGGTCACGCTCGGCAAGCAGATCGATTGTCCCGTGCATGCGTCGCATGCGGGCGCCGACCCGGTCACCCTCAGCCGCGAGGCGCTGACATTCGCCAAGAATCAGGGGCACGACGTGGTGCTGATCGACACCGCCGGCCGCCTCCACATCGATGACGAGCTCATGGACGAGTTGCAGCGCATGAAGGCGGCGACTCATCCGCACCACATCCTGCTCGTGGTCGATGCCATGACTGGCCAGGATGCGGTGAACGTGGCCGGCGGTTTTCACAGCCGGCTGGCGCTGACCGGCGTGATCTTGACCAAGCTCGACGGCGACGCGCGTGGGGGCGCGGCCCTCTCGGTGCGTGCGGTGACCGGAGCGCCCGTCATCCTCGCCGGCACCGGTGAGAAGCTCGATGCACTGGAGCTTTTTTATCCGGACCGTATGGCCAGGCGCATTCTGGGCATGGGCGACGTGCTCACGCTGGTCGAGAAAGTCGAGCGCGCTTACGACGCGAAAGAGGCGGTGGCGCTACAGCGAAAACTGCGCCGCAACGAGTTCACTTTGGAAGACTTCCGCGATCAACTCCGTACCTTGCGCAAGATGGGCTCCATGGGAGACCTGCTGGCGATGATCCCGGGGATGAAGAAGTTCACGCGCGGCCTGGATATGGGCTCGGCGGAGGCCGAACTCAAGCATATCGAAGCGATTATCGGCTCGATGACGGCGGAGGAACGCCGCGATCACCTGGTCCTCAACGGCAGCCGCCGCAAGCGCATCGCCCTCGGTAGCGGCACCTCCGTCGCTGAAGTCAACCGCTTTCTCAAGCAGTTCCTGCAAATGAAGAAGATGATGAAGCAGATGAGCAAGTTTGCCGGCCGAGGCTTGTCGCCGGGCCTGCCCGTGTGATTGCCGACTCCGACTGATAGGAGTAAGTTTTTGTTATGGCTACTAGGATCCGTCTGGCCCGACATGGCGCCAAGAAGCAACCATTCTACCGCATTATCGTGACCGACAGCCGGGCGCCGCGTGACGGGCGCCGACTGGATCAAGTGGGTATCTATGACCCGAACCGCAAGCCATCACGCGTCGAGTTTCAGCGCGACAAGTTGTCACACTGGCTGCGGCTCGGTGCGCAGCCTTCGGCGACCGTCGCCCAGCTGATCAAGCGTAGCGGGCTCGCCCCGATGGAGAGCGCCCCGATGGAGAGCGCCCCGATGGAGAGCGCCCCGACGGGGATCGCCCCGACGGGGATCGCCCCGATGGGGAGTGCCGAAGCAGCGGCGGGGCAGAGTCAGCCACCACCCACGCCTGAGCCCGGGGAGACGCAAACATGAAAGAACTGGTCCAGTTTCTTGCCCGCTCTCTCGTCAACCACCCCGAAGCCGTCGAGGTCAAAGAAACCCAGGGCGACACGGCATCGGTGCTCGAGCTGAAGGTGGCTAAGGAAGACCTCGGTCGCGTCATCGGCAAACAAGGACGCACAGCGAAGTCGATCCGGACCATCCTCAATGCGGCGGCGTCACGCACCAACCGCAAGGTGGTGCTCGAGATCGTTGAAGAGTAGGCGGCCGGCAGCCGCAGTGCGTTCTCGTTCTCCTCATCTCGCGGTGGCGCCGGAGCAAACGGCGGCGTCCGAAACCCTGATTGCACTCGGACAGGTGGTCAACACCCACGCCACCTGCGGAGAGTTGCGCCTGCGCCTCTACAATCCCGAATCGACGGCCCTGTCAGCCGGTTCGCGGGTTGTGCTGCGGCGCGCCACAGAGCAGTGCGAGCGCAGCGTGCACGCCGTCCGCCGACACGGGCGATTACTGCTCTTAACGTTGGACGGCTGTCAGTCAATGGGCGCGGCACAGGCCCTGATCGGCTACGAACTGTGTGTCCGGCAGGGGGATCTGCCGCCCGCCGGGGCCGGAGAAATCTACCATTACGAGCTCGTCGGCATGACCGTGGTCACCACGGGCGGCGTGGAGATCGGCACGGTCAGCGAAGTGCTGAGCATTCCCAGCAACGACGTCTGTGTCGTGCGCGCGGGCGGGCGTGAGCATCTCATTCCGTTGGTCGCGGATGTCGTCACACAGCTGGACCGCGTGCAGCGGCGCATCGTGATCGAACCCTTGCCAGGGCTGATTGAACCGTGATGCGGTTCCACATCCTCACGCTGTTTCCGGAGTTCTTCACCTCGCCGCTTGCGAGCACGATGCTGCAGAAAGCGCAGGAACGCGGCGCGGTGGAGTTCGTGGTGTGCAACATCCGTGACTACGCCGAAGGCAAACATCGGGTGACAGACGATTCTCCGTACGGTGGCGGACCGGGCATGGTGATGAAACCCGAGCCGGTAGTGGCGGCGCTGGAGGCTTTGAGCGCCGGCGCCGAGCGCCCCTGGCGCGTCTTGCTGTCGCCGCACGGCAGCCTGTTCACGCAGGGCCGCGCAGCCCTCTTGACGCAACGGCCGGCACTGGCCTTGGTGTGTGGCCGCTACGAAGGCGTGGACGAACGGGTACGGCAGTTCGTCGATGAGGAACTCTCTGTCGGCGATTTCATCTTGTCAGGTGGTGAAGCCGCTGCCTTGGTGGTGATCGAGGTCGTGAGCCGCCTAGTGCCTGGAGTTTTGGGTTGTGAGAGCTCCGCCGCGGACGAGTCGTTCAGCCAAGGGCTGCTCGAATACCCGCAGTATACCCGGCCACCCGAATTCTGCGGCCTCACCGTTCCGGAGGTGCTGCGCTCCGGCGACCACCGCGCCATCGCCCGCTGGCGCCGGCAGGAGGCGTTGCGCCGCACTTACGAACGGCGGCCCGATCTGCTGGCGCGTGCCACCCTGACCGAGGAGGACCGAGCCTTTCTCGCAACCCTATCCCGGCCTGCCGATGGCTGACCTGTACCTGGCCCTGTTGCATTACCCGGTCCTGGATAAGAATGGGTTGGTGGTGACGACCGCCGTGACCAACATGGACATCCACGACATTGCCCGTTCTGCGCGCACCTATGGCGTTCGGGCGTTCTACGTGGCTACCCCGGTGAAGGCGCTACGGACGTTGGCGGCCAAGATCATAGAACACTGGCAGACCGGTTACGGCAGCACCTACAACGCCACACGCAAAGATGCGCTCAGCTTGGTGCGACTCGAACGTGATCTCGACAGCATCATCGTGGCGGTGGAACAGGAGACCGGGTTGCGGCCGCGCCTGGTCGTGACATCGGCGCGTGAGGGGCCGAACCGCACGACTTTTTCGGCCCTGCGAGCCCAGCTGGAGAATAGCCAAAACCCGCTTCTCCTCGTGCTCGGCACGGGATGGGGGTTGGCCCCGGAAGTCATTGATCAGGCGGATGTGCAGCTCGAACCCGTGCGGGGCCCCTCGAACTACAATCACCTTTCCGTCCGTTCGGCCGCCGCGGTCATCCTTGACCGCCTGCGCGGTGCACGGTATGAGAATACCTTCTCCGACAGAGCCATTTCCACGAGGTAACCCCATGAACCCCATCGATGTAATCGAACGCGAGCAGCTCAAACCGAAGGTTCCCGACTTCAAAGCGGGTGACACAGTGCGGGTACACGTGAAGGTCATCGAAGGCGAGAAGGAACGCATCCAGGTGTTCGAGGGCGTTGTCTTGCGCAAGAGCCGGGGCGCGAACCGTTCCAGCTTTACAGTCCGCAAGACCTCCTACGGCGTTGGCGTGGAGCGGACGTTTCCACTGCATTCGCCCCGTGTCGATCGTATCGACGTGGTCACCCGCGGCCAGGTCCGCCGCGCCAAGCTCTACTACCTGCGCAAGCTGTCCGGCAAGGCCGCACGCATCGAGGAGGAAGTGGCGCGCTGACGCGCGTGGAGAGTACAGCGTAGAGCGTGGAGAGTGGAGCGCTCCCACACGCGGACGGCTCTCCCTCAAAAGATCGACTCACGCTGCGCCAGCAACTTGTGGACCATCGCCTGGACATGGCGCCGTACCCGTTCGGCAAGCTTAGCCGCTGTGGCGGGACTCGGCGCGCGGCGTAGCCGGGTTTCCGCATACAAGCGGATCGGGGCGCCGAAGCGGATGTACCACTTTGTCGGCAGCGGGATCATGCCGATTGCTCCGAGCCATGGAAACAGAGGCGTCACCGGGATGTAAGGAACGTTGAGGAGATCTTTCAGCGGCCCGAGGCGCTCCCACTTTCCGATTACGGGGTAAGTCTCCTCAGCGCCGACCACGGCCGTGGGGATGATTGGCGCCCGCAGCAGCAGGCTCAAGTGCACGAAGCCGCTGTTGAAGGGTTGCAATTCGTACCGGTGCCAGATGCCCTTGGCGACGCCCTCAACACCTTCCGGAAAGATGCCGACCAGTTCGCCCATTTCCAACAAGCGGCGAGCATTGTCAAGGGACGCCACCACGGAGCCCATACGGTTGTACAACTCTCCCATGAAGGGCATGCCGGCGACGAAGCGGTCGTAAAGAAAGCGGACAACCCGGTGCTGCGGATGCTCGAGGTCGATGGCGGCGCGGATCATGGCGGCGTCCAGAGGGATGCCGCCGGAATGGTTGCCCACGAGGAGTGCGGCACCGGCGCTCGGCACATGTTCCAGGCCGTCGGTGCAAACGCGCCAGTAACGGCGGTAGAAGAACTCGGTCAGCGGCCGCAGGCGGGCCGCGAACACCGGGTCGTAACCGAAGGGATCGGGCCTATCGGTCTTGTGGGCGCGCCGTGCGGTTCGACGTGGAGATCGTGCCACAGCCAAACATCATCCGCTGATCGACCACAGGGTCAACACGTTACCCTTTGCCAAGCTCGCCGATATAAGGCGGCACGTCCTGAAGCCGGGCTTCGGTGATCTTTATCTCACGCAGTACGACGCGCTGAACTTCGTGATTGCCGCGCTCACCCTCCCGGGGGGATTGCGCCGACGTTGGCATTCGCACCCCGCGGTGCTACACCATTCCGCGGATAGATGACTCGCCTCGGACGACAGTGGGTCGTTTGCGGAGGTTAGCCAACCAGGCCGAAGGCGGGGGCGCCCCGAGCGAGGAGCTGTTCCTCGGACCAGGCGTGTGACGACAGGATATGGCGCACGGGACAAGTGCAGCAGCTTTGGTGGAGCGGCGGGTGGCTGCCGAGGAACGGGGAAACCGTCCCCGCGCCGGCGGCAAGTTTCTGTTTCGCGGTGACGCCAAGTTCTTCTTGCGTGGCGTTTCCTACGGACCGTTCGCTGAGGCGTCCCACGGCAAACAGTTCCCCGAGCGGGACATCGTCCGGCGCGACTTCGCGCTGATGCGCGATCTCGGCGCCAACTGCATCCGCACCTTCACGCCGCCGCCTGAATGGCTGCTCGATCTCGCCGAAGAATATGACCTCGGTGTGCTGGTGGGGCTGCCGTGGACCGAGCATGTGTGCTTCCTCGATGAGCCCGAGGTCATGCAGGACATCCGCAGGCAGGTGGTGGCCGGCGTCGAATCCTGCAAGCAGCACCCCGCTGTTTTTGCCTACTTCATCGGCAACGAGATCCCGCCTGACATCGTGCGCTGGCACCAACCGGAACGCATCAAGGACTTCCTGCATGAGCTGTACAATCTGGTGAAGGGCATCGACCCCGACGCGCTGGTGAGTTACGCCAACTTCCCGCCCACCGAGTACCTCGACCTCGATTTCCTCGACTTCGTTTCCTTCAACGTCTACCTGCACCGTGAAAGAGATTTCCGTCGCTACCTTTCGCGCCTGCAGAACCTGGCCAAAGACAAGCCGCTGGTGCTGACCGAGTTCGGCATCGATTCAGTGCGCGAGGGCGCCACGGAGCAAGCGCAGATCCTTTCGTGGCAGGTGCGTGCCGCATTCGAATCCGGTGTCGCCGGCACCGTGGTGTTTTCGTGGACCGACGATTGGTTCACCGGCGGCTTCCAGGTGGGCGACTGGGCGTTCGGTCTCGTCGATCGTGAGCGGCACAAGAAGCCCGCCTACCATGCCGTGCAGAAGCTATACTCGGGTCAGCTGCCCCCGCCGCTGGAGCACCCACCCCGCGTCTCGGTCGTCGTCTGCGCTTACAACGCTGAGCGCACCATCGATGCGTGCCTCGCCTCGTTACGCACGCTGCGCTACGACAATTTCGAAGTCATCGTCGTTAACGACGGCTCGACCGACCGCACGGAGGAGATCGCACAACGCTACCCGGAGGTGCGCATCTTCTCGCAGGGGAACAAAGGGCTGAGCGTCGCGCGCAACGTGGGCATTGAGAACGCCACGGGGACGATCGTGGCCTTCACCGACGCCGATTGCGTCGTGGATCCGGATTGGCTGACGTACCTGGCCTACAAGTTCGTGCACTCCAGCTTCGTCGCGGTCGGCGGCCCAAATCTGCCGCCGCACGAGGCCGCGCGCGTTCCCGCTTGCGTGGCGGCGGCGCCCGGAGGACCGACGCATGTCCTGATCGACGATGAAGTGGCGGAGCACATTCCCGGCTGCAACATGGCGTTCCTCAAGAGCGCCCTCGACGAGATCGGCGGCTTCGATCCGATCTACCGCGCCGCTGGCGACGACGTCGACGTGTGCTGGCGCCTGCAGAACCATGGGCATCCGATCGGCTTCAGCCCGGCGGCCATGGTCTGGCATTTCCGGCGCAACACGATCAAGGCCTACCTCAAGCAGCAGATGGGCTACGGCAAAGCAGAGGCGCAGCTCTACTTCAAGCATCCCTTCCACTTCAACATGCTCGGACAGTCGCAGTGGATCGGCCGCATCTACGGGGACCTGGGCCGGTCACTGTTCTCCCGCCGCCCGGTCATTTACCATGGCGTCTTCGGGCGCGGTCTGTTCCAGACGCTCTACGAACCGTCGTCGTCGCTGCTGTCGTACTTACCCTTCACGCTCGAATGGAACGTGGTCGGGCTGGTGTTGCTCATCGGTGCGGTGGTGGCGGGCCGGAATCAGCTCCTCGCCGCCCTGCCGCTGCTCACGGCGCTGATCTGGGCGGGCGCACGGGCCTGGCGAGCCAAGGTCGATCCCCGCTACGACGGTGTCGGCAGCCGGTTGTTGATCACGGCGCTGATCTATCTGGGTCCGCTGTTGCGCAGCCTGCAACGCTACCTGTACCGCATCCAAGGCATGACCGACGTGGCGCGTATCCAGTTCGAGGAACCCTCGCAGCCGGCGCGTGTGCAATGGTTCAGGCGGCAGTTTTTCCTGTCTTACTGGTCCGAACGTGGGCTCGAGAAAGAGAATCTGCTGCATGCCGTCATGGAGTTCCTCCTGCCACGAAAATACCTCATCGCAGTCGATCAGGGTTGGAATGACCGCGACGTCACCATTTACCGGGGCATCTGGTCCAAAGCGGACTTGAAGGTCGCGGTCGAGGACCACGGCCGCAACAGGCGCCTCTTCCGCACCCGTTGCCGCGTGCGCGAGTCCTTGCTCTCGCGCATTTCGTTGCTGAGCTTCGCCGTCCTTGCCATCGCTGGCTGGTTCATCAGGCTGGCGGAGATCGAGGAGGTGGCGCTGCTTCTCGGCGTCCTCAATCTCGTGGTCGTCGCGGTCGACAACTACCGGCTCGGCCGGGTGATGTACCACGTCATCGAGATCGTCGCCAAGCAAATCCAGCTGACGCCGGTCGACGGCGTGTCGCCAGAGTGAGTTTATACAAACTGGCGCGCAGAGAATGTCAAACCGGAAATGGCGAATTGGAAATTGAAAACCGGCGAACCCACGGAGAGAGCGAATGCTCTTCAATTGGCCGGTTTGTCATTCCCGGGTTTCCATTTCCGGTCTGACATTTCTTTTCTCCCGTGAACATGAGGGTATTCCTCCAGGTCGCCCGCTACCTGCGTCCGTACCGCGGCCCATTCGTGTTCGCGGTGTTGCAGGTGATCGTCCTCAGCGCCCTGGAGATTCTCAAGCCGTGGCCGCTCAAGATCGTCATCGACTACGTCCTGCCGCGCGCCGCGCCTCCCTGGCCGATTCTCGCCGGCATGAGCCCTCCGGCCCTGCTGCTGCTGGCTACGCTCGGATTGATCGTCATCTACGGCGCCTCGGGCGGCGTCAGCGTGTTGAACAACTTCACCACCATCTCCATCGGGCAAGGCATGGTCAACGACCTGCGCAGCCGGCTCTACCAGCACCTACAGCGGCTGTCGCTATCGTTTCATTCGCGCGCCGCCGTGGGCGATCTGATCTACCGCATCACCGGCGACACCTACGCCATCCAGACCCTGGCGATGAACGGGCTCTTTCCGCTGCTCTCCGCTGCGCTGCTGCTCGTAGGCATGTTCGTCGTCATGCTGCGGCTCGATTGGAAGCTGACGCTGGTGGGGCTCGCGGTCTGTCCGTTTCTCCTCCTCGCCATCGTCCTGCTGAACCGGCGCATCACCGCTGTGGCGCTGCGGGCGCGCGAGAGCGAAAGCGCGGTCTACCAGCTGGTGCAACGCGGCATGTCTGCGATCAAAGTGGTGCAGGCGTTCTCCAAAGAGGAGGAGGAGCACCGCGCCTTCGTCAGCCAGAGCGCGGCGAGCCTGCGGCAGAACCTGACCCTTTACACGCTGCAAACGGCGTACGGTGCAGGGACCAACCTGGTGCTGGCCCTCGGCACCGCCGCCGTCCTGTGGGTCGGGGCGCAGCATGTTTGGAAACGGGATCTCACGATCGGTGATATGGTGGTATTTCTGAGTTATCTCGCTTCCCTGTATGCACCGATCAACGCGATCATCCAGACCTACGGCACGGTGCAGGGCGCCAAAGCGGGAATGGCGCGCGTCATCGAAGTACTGGAGCGCGAGCAGACGGTGCCGGACGGCACCGAGGAGTTTCGCACGCCGCCCCCTGGCCACATCGAGTTCCGCGACGTCTCGTTCGGCTATTCGGCGGAGCGTGAAACGCTGCATCACATCAGCCTGCAGGCACAGCCCGGGCAGATGGTCGCGATCGTGGGCCCCACCGGCGCGGGCAAGAGCACGCTGGTCAGCCTGATTCCGCGGTTCTACGACCCCTCTGCGGGACAGGTGCTGATCGACGGCGTCGATGTCCGCGAGCTCAAGTTATCCGCCTTGCGGCAGCACATCGGTATGGTGCTGCAGCCACCGATGGTGTTCCCGCTCAGCCTGCGCGACAACATCGCCTACGGCCGCCCCTCCGCCAGCTTCGCGGAGGTTCAAAGCGCAGCCCGGATGGCGCAGGCCGACGGGTTCATTGAGCGTCTCCCGGCGGGCTACGACACCGTCATCGGCGAGCAAGGCGTGACCTTGTCGGAGGGCGAGCGCCAGCGCCTCACCATCGCGCGCGCCCTAGTGCGCAATGCGCCCATCCTGATTCTTGACGAACCGACCTCGTCGGTCGACAGCGCCACCGAAGCGATGATCATGGAAGCGATAGAGCAGGTGGTGCGCGGCCGAACCACTTTCGTCATCGCCCACCGCCTGAGCACGGTGCGGCGCGCGGCGCAGATCATCGTCTTGCAAGACGGTGCAATCGTCGAGCGCGGCACGTTCGAGGCCCTGCTCGAGCGCCAGGGTGCCTTCGCTGCGCTCTACCGTACGCAGTTCAGCCCTCCCCACCCCAGCGCAAGCGTCCACTGAACGGAGCGGTCTTGGGTGGTAATGCGACTGCGGTATGGGTTCATGTGCCCCACTGTAGCCATAATGGCGCGCCCGTCACAACTGTCCATCGGTTGGCGAAACTATGGTCAGCAGTGGTATACGACTCGGCATGCTCATTACGGTGTACGAGGTGACCGACGAATGAGCGAATTCGGCTACCGATGCGAGCAGTGCGACGGCACGGTCCGCCCCAAGCGGGTGCAGCGCGAGGCCTTCAAACACAAGACCCACTTCGTGATCCTCGAAGACGTGACGGTGGGGATCTGTGACCAATGCGCCAGCCGCTACTACACGGCCGACACGCTCAAGCGGGTCCAGGAACTGGCCACGGGAGCGGTCGCTCCGGAGCGTTTCGACGAGATTCCAGTCGCGCCCGCGCGGTAGACGAAGCGCGAGCATTGCTCAGCCTTGCTGAAAACAGCGGCCCAGGGCTATTTCGGTACCTCGACCAAGTACGCGCTTATCCCATGACAGATCCGATTCTCGTGGAGCGCATCACCGCGGACCCCGAGATCTTCGGCGGCAAGCCGATCATCCGCGAGATGCGGATCTCGGTGGAATTGATCCTGAGCTTGCTGGCGCAGGGAGAAAAGCCGGAGGACATCCTCGCCAACTACCCAGATCTCGAACCGGACGACGTCCGTGCGTGCGTCGCGTACGCCCACGCGATCATCGCCAACGATTCGCCTGATGCAATCCGCGTGGCACACAAGTGAAATTCCTTGTTGACCGGTGCGCCGGTCGGCGGCTGGCGGACTGGCTGCGCGCAGAGGGACACGATGTCGTAGAGACACGGGAGCGCGGGCGTGATCCCGGTGATCCCGTCGTGCTGCGGTGGGCAGCGGTCGAAGGACGTGTCCTCGTCACGATCGATACGGACTTCGGCGCACTCGTCTTCCAACACGGGAAGGCGCATTGTGGGGTAGTAGAGGCGTTTGGCACGATCTGTGGCAAAGGTGCCAACAGTCCACCATAACCATCAGATTAGCTGTCCCGGTTACACCCTGATGCTGTCACCTTCCACCTAACATCGTGCCACTTTGACACCTTCCCTTCTGACCTGCGCCAGCGCCGCTCGCAGTGATTTGCGGTGCGCGGCGCCGTGATCAGCACGGTTCTCCGCGTCCGGACGCGTCCGGCGGCACAACTGCTCAGTCTCCGCAGGACGCGGCCGTACTCGCGAGAGCGGCGGCTCGTGCGCCGCAGCGCCGAGGGCTCGAGCCCCCGGCTCAATGAAAGCAAGCCGGCTGGAAGCCGGCTGCGCGCTCTGACCAGCCCGATTGATCGGGCTTTCTTTCACTCAGCCGGGTGCTTTGAGCGCCCGGCGGGCCGCTGGATCATCCCCCTACCGTCCCGGTGGTGTATCGAGAAGCGTTCTTTGGCTCTCCCCGCCACCAAGACTGAGGGCGTGCCCGGAGGTACACTTCGTCCTTGACAATTTTGCACTTCGCAGCGTAGCAGCCGCTGCTAATTGCGTAGCTTTGTCGCAACCATGCCGGGCGCGCTCTGGCGGGTTGAAGGAGTGGCAATGAAGGCTGTACGGCAAAGTTGGATCTACGCCGCTGCTGCTGGCGCGGCGCTGCTCGCTGCGTGAAGGTCGCATCGGCAGTCGAAGTGACGGATGCAGACCGTGTCTTTCGAAACTATACACGCGAGACCGCCACTGTGGGTGAGAACCGCATCCGCCTCGAAGTCCGCGGCCTGGAAGAGGGAACCGACGATACGGCGCGCTTGAACCTTGCCGGCCAGCATCTCCCGGGCTGTGCCGTCGGACAGCCGGGGTGCTCGAAGGATCTCAACGCCGGGATCATTGACCTGGTCGGGTCGTATGGCCTGGGCAAAACCGCCGAGGTCGGGTTTATCCTGCCGGGTATGGTTCGATCGTTGCGCACCGCCTGTTCAAGGACGGCTTCAAAGGAAACCATTATCACGACCTCACCATCCTTCCGGGTGTCGACGTGAACTTGTCTGAGAATCTCATTTTCCGGCCGACCGGGCCTTGGGGGTCAGCCCGTCGGCAGCGGATTGGGGAATCGGGGTCGGGGCCGCAGTGATTTTTTGAGCTACTGGGTCTGTAAACCGTGGAGCGGCGCGAGAATTTCGTGATTGCAATTCGTCATTCCCGCAGTCTTCTGGCGGGAATCCATTGCCGTCTTGCGCCGCCGCCCCACCCACCTGGATGCCCGCCGAAAGATTGCGGGCATGACGGAATGCGGATTGGCGGTTGGGTTGCGGGCGTCAGCCCGCGCTGAGATTCAATAATTGACCCGCTGCAGGCATAAGCCGCAAGCCGGGGCGGTCGGACCGGCGAGGGTACGGTTGCGTGCCGCCAGCAAGGCTGGAAGATCAGCGGCGCCGCGCTCGCCCAGGCCGACCTCGACCAGCGTCCCGATGATATTGCGCACCATGTGCCGCAGGAAGCCGGTGGCTTCGATGGTGTAGGTGATGAGCTGATCGGAGTGATCGAGGTCACTCCGGAGCACCCGCCGGACCGGCTGCTTCGCCTCACAGCCCGCGGCCTGGAACGAGCTGAAGTCGTGCTCGCCGATGAGGTGGGCGGCCGCGGAGCGCATGGAATCGAGAGCCAGTGGGCGCGGTACGTGCCAAGCGTAACGCCGCCAGAACGGAGACATCCAGCGCGCGTTCCAGATGCGGTAGGTGTAGACGCGGCTGCGCGCGGCGCGGCGCGGGTCGAAGCCGTCGCCGGCCACTTCGGCAGCTGTGACGCAGAGGTCCGGCGGCGTCAAGGCGTTGAGCCCGCGCTGGAGCATCTCCGCCGGCAGCGCACGTTGCAAAGCGAAACTGATCATTTGACCGCAGGCGTGCACGCCGGCATCGGTGCGGCCCGCAGCCACCACCGCCGCCGACTCGCCCGTCATCTGGGTGAGAGCGCCCTGCAACACGGCCTGGATCGTGCGGCCGTTTGGCTGCACTTGCCACCCGTGGTAGTCGGTGCCGTCGTACTCGATGGTCAGCTTGTAGCGCATGATCCTCGGCAGCCCTCACCCTGTCCCTCTCCCAGGGGGAGAGGGAAACCGGCACAAGCCTTCGAAGTTACAAGTAGTCGCGGATCAGGAGTTCCGCGATCTGTACCGCGTTGACCGCCGCACCCCTACGGATGTTGTCGATCGCCATCCACATATCGAGGACGTTGCCCCACTCGTCGTCGCGCACGCGGCCGACCAGCGTCGCGTCTTGCGCCACCACCTCCGCCGGGGTCGGATACTGCGGGCTGCTGGCATCATCCTGCAGCAGAACGCCCGGCGCTGTGCGCAGCATTTCACGGGCGTGCGCCGCCGTAACTTTGGCCGCCGTTTCCACATTCACCGATAGCGCCGCGCCGTAGAACACCGGGACGTAGCTGCGCGTGATACTCACGGGCAGTGACGGGTCCGCCAGCAGCCGGCGCAGGGCGGCTGCGACCTGGCGCTCCCCACGTGAGGCGCCGCCCGCCAGCAGTTCGCCGATCTGCGGCAGCACGTTGAAGGCGATCCGGTGCGCGAACAGGTCGTTCTCCACGCTCCGCCCATTCATCAGTTCCACAGTCTGGCGCTGCAGCTCGTCGACCCCGGCGCGCCCGGCGTGGGTGACCGGTTCGAAGCTTGAGCAGACGACGCGCGTCACGCCGGCTGCTTCGTGCAACGGTTTTAGTACCGCCGCCAGCGCGACGACCGGCGCATCAGGGCTCACGACGACCAGGCGGTCGGCGTAGCTGCCGAGATCCGCGGTGTTGACCTCCGGCACGATGAGCGGGACGTCCGCCTCATCCGCCAGCAGTTGGCTGGTGTCGATGACGACGGTGCCGGCTTGCGTGGCGCGCTCGACCCATTCGGCACTTACTTCCTCACCAGCCGCGAAGAAGGCCAGGTCGGTGCCTTCGAAGCGCGCCCGCTCGAGCAGGTCGACCCGGGCGGTGAGTTCACCGCAACGCACCTCGTCACCGGCGGAGCGGTGTGAGGCGTAGAGCTGCAGGTCCGCGATCGGGAATCGGCGTTCCTCAAGAACGGATACGATTTCCGCCCCCACCAGGCCTGTGGCGCCAACGACGGCGACCGAGTAGACGGACTTCTTCATCGTCAGTTCGCCTAGCTCAACGTTGCAGGTGCTGGACCACTAGGGCGCCCATTTCGCAACATCCGACACTCGTCCCGGTAGCGGCAATGTCCGCGGTGCGGTGGCCCTCGGCCAAGACTGCGGCCACCGCGTCCTCGATGGCGGCCGCCGCTTCGGGCTGCCCGAGCGAGTAGTGTAGCATCATGGCCGCAGAGAGAATGGTGGCGAGTGGATTTGCCAGGTTATGCCCGGCAATGTCGGGGGCGCTGCCGTGAATCGGCTCGTACATGCCGCGTGGGTGTCCGAGACTATTGAGCGCCTCGCCCAAAGAGGCCGAGGCCAGCAAGCCCATGGAACCCGCCAGCATCGAAGCTTCGTCGGTCAGGATGTCACCGAACATGTTCTCGGTCGCGATCACGTCGAAGTCCCGTGGCCGGCGGAGCAAATACATCGCCATGGCGTCGACCAATACATCCTCGTAGGCAACGTCGGGATAGTCCCTCTGCACTTCGTGAGCGACCTCGCGCCACAGGCGTGAGGAGGAAAGGATGTTCGCCTTGTCGACGGAGGTGAGTCTTTTCCGCCGCTGTCGCGCCAGTCCAAAGGCGGCGCGGAGCAAGCGCCTGATCTCGACCTCGTTGTAGATCATGGTGTCGAGGGCCTCACGACCATTGCTGCCGCTCCGGCGCTCACTCGGCTTTCCAAAGTAGATGCCTCCGGTCAGTTCGCGGACCACGACGAGGTCGACACCGCGCAGGATCTCGGGTTTGAGCGGCGCAGCATCGAGCAGCTCGGGAAAGACGCGCACCGGCCGCAAGTTGGCGAACAGCCCGAGCTCTTTGCGCAAGCCGAGCAGGGCCTGCTCGGGACGCACGGCGGCACGCGGGTCATCCCATTTCGGCCCGCCGACGGCGCCTAGCAACACCGCATCACTGGCTTGTGCCAGATGTAGCGCGCCGTCCGGCAGAGCAGTGTGAAAGGCGTCGATGGCCGCGCCGCCGACGATGGCCTCGGTAAACGTGAGTTCAAAATGGAACCGGCGGCCGCACGCTTCCAGCACCGCCTTCGCCTGCTCCACTACTTCGGGACCAATCCCATCCCCCGGCAACATTAGGATCTTCACGGTATCCTCTGTGGCGCAAATCCGATTCCAGCACAATCACCTGCGGGCTTATTCACGGCCCGGTACTGTGGGTCTGCGGGTAGTGCTGGCGCCGGTATTCCAGTTTGTTCAGCGCGTTCACGAACGCCAGCGCGCTCGCACGCACCACGTCCGGATGCGCTGCGTGCCCGATGGCCATCAGGCCGTCCGACTCGATAAGAAGCGAAGCCTCTCCCTGAGCGTCGGTTCCGGGGGTAACGGCGTTGACGTGGTACCGCTGGAGCTTCGCGTGAATGCCGGTGATCTTCGAGATCGCCCTGCAGCATGCATCTACCAACCCGTCTCCGGACTCTTCATCGCGAACCTCGTTGCCGTCCACCCGGAGGCGGACCGAAGCGTGGGCGGTTTCGCTGAATGATGCCACAGAAACGTCAATGAGATCGAACCGGTGCGACCCCATGGTCACCTCCGCCACAATGGTGATCAGATCCTCGTCGTAGATGTCCTTCTTCAAGTCCGCCAGGGCTTTGAAGCGTTCGAAGGCCTTGTTCATGTCGACCTCATGGAGATCGATGCCGAGCTGCTGCAGCCGCTCGACGAAGGCGTGTCGGCCGGAATGCTTGCCCAGCACCAGCTTGTTGCTCTTGATGCCCACTGACTCGGGCCGCATGATTTCGTAGTTGAGTGTATCTTTGAGCACCCCGTCCTGGTGAATGCCCGCTTCGTGGGCGAAGGCATTGTCGCCGACGATCGGTTTGTTGGCGGGGACGGTGAGCCCGGTGATCTGTGCCAAATGGCGGCTGGCGGGGTAGATGTACTCGGTGGCGATGTTGGTCCGCAGCCCGAAGAAGTCCTTGCGCGTCTTGATCGCCATGACGATTTCCTCCAACGAGGCGTTGCCGGCGCGCTCGCCGATGCCGTTGATGGTGCACTCCACCTGACGCGCGCCGTTGCGAACGGCGGCGAGCGAGTTGGCCACCGCCATCCCCAGATCGTTGTGGCAGTGGGCGCTCCAGGTGACCTGGTCGCCGCCCGGTGTATGCTCGATAAGGTAGCGCATCAGCGCCCCGAACTCTTCGGGTACGGCATAGCCGGTGGTGTCGGGGACGTTGAGGACGATGGCTCCGGCTTTGATGACCTCTGCGAACACCTGCACCAGGTAGTCGCGGTCGCTGCGCGAGGCATCCTCGGCGGAGAACTCGACATAATCGAGGTGCTTCTTGGCGTACTGCACGGCCCAGCAGGCGGCGTCGATGACTTCCTCGCGGCGCATCATCAGCTTGCGTTTGAGATGGATGTCCGAGGTCGCGATGAAGACATGGATACCAGGGTGCTTGGCCTTTTCGACGCTCTTGATGGCGCGCTCAATGTCGGCCTCGCGCGTGCGGGCCAGGCTCAGCACGACGGGCTCGGTGACCGCTTCGGCGATGCGCGCCACCGACTCGAAGTCACCCGGTGACGATGCCGCGAATCCCGCTTCAATGACATCGACTCGGAGCTTCTCGAGTTGTCGCGCGATCAGCAGCTTCTCTTCCACGTTCATCGTCGCCCCGGGCGACTGCTCCCCGTCTCGCAGGGTGGTGTCGAAAAGGCGCACGACATTTTGATCTGGATTCATTTGCTCCTCCGTTCCTTGCAGGCCTCTCAAAAATCGAGGGCCACGGGGGGAGCCGCCCGTGGCCCTTCAGCAAACAAAAACGCCACGGACGGCTTGCCCGCCCGTGGCGTCCTTCGGTGGCGTATCTCCTTCACGCTCCCGCGGACACACCGGGCGGGCCCAGAAGCAGCAGGGCGAGCAACGAGACCGAACCACGTGCATCCCGAGAAGCGTTCATTGTCACAAGGTGTAAAGGAGAGGCCTAGCGTTGTCAAGGGGCCGTGCCATCACGTCGACGCGCCAGGCCAAGGCGGCGCTTCGGCGGAGGAGTCTGTACATCGAGGCGGCTGCCGCTGAACGGCACCACCTTTCCCCGCCGCCGCATCCGCCCGCGGAGCCGTCTGCCCCGCACCCACGCCCAGCGCAACGGGCCGGAGGAAGCGTACAGCAAGAAGCTGAGGAACAGCATGACCTGCGGCTCGGCGATGAACAACTTGAGCAGCACGATTACCCCGATGAGCACCCAGAACGGTTGCCGCCGGTACAGCTCCGTTTCCTTGAAGCTGAAGTACTTCAGATTGCTGACCATCAACCCCGCCAGCGCATAGGTCACCAGCAGCAGTTCGAAATGCCCTTGAGTCGGTCCCTCGCCGCCGAAGTAGTAGTAGACCAGCACGATGGAGGCGACGACCTCTGCCGCAGCGGGGATCGGCAGGCCAACGAAGTTGCGCTTCTCCGCGTTCTCGTACTGCACGTTGAAGCGCGCCAGCCGCAAGGCGCCACAGGCGACGTACAGCGATGCGGCCAGCCAGCCCCAGCTACCCCAGGGCTCGAGTGCCCAGCGGTACACCAGGATGCCGGGCGCGACACCGAAAGCGACCAGGTCCGAGAGCGAGTCGTACTCGATGCCGAAACGCGTGGTCGAACGCGTCAGCCGCGCAATGCGGCCATCGAGGATATCGAAGATGTTGGCGACCAGGATGGCGATCGCGGCACGCTGGAAATCGGTGTGGAAGCTGGCAATTACCGAGTAGAAGCCGGCGAACAGGGCGGTGGTGGTGAGCAGGTTGGGCAGGACGTAAACGCCCTTACGGATTGGTGTTGTGCGGTCACGGGCGGAGAGCTGCGGCTCCCCTTCATCTGTCAGGTCCACTGTGCAATCACCGTCTTGCCGCCGCGGGCACGCATCCCCACATCCACACACACCCGCACCTCGGCCGGCAGGTAAAGGTCCGCGCGCGAGCCGAACATGATCATGCCGCAACGCTGACCGCGTTCCGTCTCCATGCCGACATGAAGATAGCAGACAATGCGGCGGGCGATAAACCCCGCGATCTGCACGAAACACAGCCGCCGTCCGTGCTCATCTTCCATGAGGACCGCATTTTGCTCGTTGTCGAGCGACGCCTTGTCTGCAAAGGCGCGGAAGTACTTGCCCTGGTTGTACCGCACCTCGAGCACGCGTCCGGCGATCGGCACGCGGTTGACGTGCACGTCCAGCGGCGACATGAAAATGCTTACCAGAGTCGCCTCGCCGCGCAGGAAGCGGTCGTCCTGCACGCGCGCCACCTTGATGACGCGGCCGTCGGCCGGCGACACGATGAGGTCCGGACCGCCCGGCACTGCCCGCTCCGGATCGCGAAAGAAACCCAGCACGAACGCCAACAGCACCGTGCCGAGCACGGCACCGATTACTCCGCCGAACCACCACAACGCCAGCGCCACAACGAACGCGGCCGCGATCAGCCTGTATCCTTCGGGGGCAATTGGAGGCCCGGCGCGGCGCGTCGGTGTTGCGGGAATGGTCGGAGGGTTCGCCAAGGCAAATGAACTGTAGCGGAAACGACGGGCGCTTCCCAACTGCCCATAACGACGCTCGAACGCCATTGAACCCATAGTCGACATTGCCTAAGCTTTCTAGAGGAGCGGTTATCGGATTCATGTTACCTTGGATTACGGCGAGGCACCCCGACATCGCCGTCCGCTACGAGTATCCAACTCGGAAGCCAAAGGACCATGCCGGCCCATGAACGCAGTGAGCATCAAAGTGCGCGGCACTGTGCAGGGCGTAGGTTTTCGCCCTTTCGTGTACAGAATCGCCACGGAAGCAGGGCTGCGCGGATTTGTGCGCAACACACCCACCGGTGTCGAAATCCGCGTCGAGGGGGAGAACGGCTTCCGGTCCTTCCTCGATCGGCTGCGCCGGGAAATGCCGCCCCTGGCGCGGATCGACCACATGCAGGTGCGCAAGGTGCCGCCGCTCTTCGTTTCAGAGTTCCACATAGACACAACTCGTGATGGAGGCTCCACGGTGTTCGCTCCGGCCGACCTCTTTATGTGCGACGCGTGCCGGGCGGAGCTGCAAGACCCCAACGATCGCCGCTACCGCTACCCGTTCATCAACTGCACCAATTGCGGCCCGCGCTACACCTTGCTCCTTGGGCTCCCATACGATCGAGAGAAGACGACCATGCGCGTCTTCCCCATGTGCCCAGACTGCCAGACGGAGTACGAATCCCCGTCCAGCCGGCGGTTCCATGCCGAACCGAACGCCTGCCCAACTTGCGGCCCCGAGATCACGTTCGTTGACTTCCCCCTCCCTGCCGAGCAACCTCCCCCTCACCCCCTCCTTGGTAAGGAGGGGGCAACAGAGATCGAAAAAACCGTGGCTAGCCTCCGCGAAGGTAAGATCGTTGCGCTCAAGAGTCTCGGCGGCTTTCACCTCATCTGCGATCCGTTCCAGCCTGGGGCCGTGACGCGGCTCAGAGAGCTGAAGAAGCGCTCGAGGAAGCCGCTCGCACTGATGGCGCGCGATGCCACGGTCATCGAGAAACTGGCCTACGTAAGCGCGGACGAGCTTGACATGCTTGCGTCCCCCCAACGGCCCATCGTGCTGCTGCGGAAGAAGAAAGAGATCGACGGGCTTTCACCCAATCTCGACACCTACGGCATCATGCTGCCGTATACGCCACTCCACGCCCTGCTGCTCCAGGAGATACCGCTCGTGGTGGCGACCAGCGCCAACGAGCGGGACGGCCCGATCCTCAAGGATGAGGGCGAGGAGCTAGCTATAACACTTGGTGGCAGGAACTCGGCGGATTTGAGTCAAGCTCGTCCGAAGCCGTTTGAAGCGACCCAACGGGGAGCGGACCCGTCAAACAGACGCGGGGCGCAGCCCCTTGCGGACTGCATGCTCACACACAACCGCCCGATCGCAAACCGCTGCGATGACTCGGTGGTGCGGGTATGCCGTGGCGGTGCGCTCTTTCTGCGCCGCGCCAGGGGATATGTGCCGGACCCGCTCTGGCTGCCGGACATCCGAGAGCCGAAGAGTATCCTCGCCTTGGGGGCGGAAATGAAGAACACCGTTACGCTCTTCAAGGACGGCTACCTGATCACCAGCCAGTATCTCGGAGATATGAAGGACGTGCGTAACCTCGCGTACATGGACGAAGCGCTGGAGAAGTTCCGCGAGCTGTTCTCCGCCGACCCTGCGCTGGTGTGCTGCGATCTCCATCCACGTTTCACCACCACGCGGCTTGCGGAAGGAACCGGGAAACCGGTGATCCGGGTCCAACACCACCTTGCGCACGTGTTCGCCGTGATGGCGGAGCACGGCCTCGATCCTCGCGGGAACTACCTCGGCGTGGCCTTTGACGGCATGGGTTACGGCGACGACGGTTGTGTCTGGGGCGGGGAGTTCTTGGCGCTCAGTGACGGGAGAACGCAGCAGCGCTGGCATTTGCGCTACGTTCCGCAGCCCGGCGGCGACTTGGCCGCGCGCGAGCCGTGGCGGATGGAGCTGAGTTACCTTCGGGACGCGACCGGCGAAATCCCTCGGGTCGGTGTTCTTCAAGATATCCCGGAAGCCAAGATCCGAGCGGTGACCCGAGCGCTCGAAGTTGGGATCAACGCTCCGCCCACCTCTTCCGTGGGGAGGCTCTTTGACGCCGTCGCCGCCTTGGTTGGCGTCGCTCCAGACAGCATGGACTACGAGGCCGAGGCTGCCATGCGGCTCGAGTGCGCAGTGGAGCCTTCCGAGCAAGCGGTGTATTCATTCTCTATCGCTGGAGAAGAAATCGACGTGCGCGAGATGATACGCGAAATCCTCCGCTCCGGTGAACCACCCGGAGTTGTGGCCGCGAAGTTCCACAACACCGTTGCGTCTGTCATCGCCCGTATGGCGGAAGTGTGCAGGGAGATATATGGAATAGGCTCGGTTCTCCTTTCCGGAGGCGTTTTCCTGAATGCCGCTCTCTTGGAGAGGACGTTCACGATGCTCGAGGAGAAAGGATTCACGGTGCATTACCCCCGTCGTCTCTCTCCCGGGGATGAAGCCATCTCCGTGGGGCAGGCGCTGTACGCCGTGACGCAAGGAAATTGAAATGTGTTTAGCTGTTCCGTTGAAGCTCATCCAGGTTGACGGAGAGCACGGCGTCGTCGAGATGGGCGGCATCCGCAGGAAGGTGAACTTGAGCTTCGTGGAAGATGCGCAACCGGGCGACTACGTCGTGGTACACACGGGCTTCGCCATCACGCGCATGGACGAGGCGGAAGCTGCGGAGACCTTGAGACTCCTCAGTGAATGCATCGAGAAGTCCGAAACGTAGCGGGCGGTTAACAACTTAACTACGTCCCTCGGCGCTTGTTGGCAGACGGAGAAGGACGCGCTCGTGTTCACGTTCATCGACCTCGCTCTGCCCTACCGCCAGGTTGACGTCTCCCTTGAGGACCCGCTTCCCTTTGCGACCCTTCAGGCGCAGAGTATCGTCGAACACGGCGAAGGGTATGCGGTGCGGGTCGCCTCGCTCGAACACTTGTTGGCCATGAAACAGAAATTCAGCCCTTGCGACCGCAAGATGCCCTTGACATCGAGATGTTGGAGAGGAAACTCGTAGAGGGGAAGGCGCCATGAGCGAGCCGGAGTGGACCGGCGAGGTGAGGCAGGACGAGTGGTCCTTGGCGATGATCTTCCGCTGGCTGGAGGAGTCGGCCGCGTTTCTCTACGAGATCGAGGCGCACCGCCGTCCGGCGCAAACGAGCGAGCCTGAACTGTCAAGAAGGCGTTGACGCCCCCCACGAGGCTCCCCGTCGCCGGCGGAGTGGGTCAGCGCTCTATCCGAAGGCCGTCTACGACTGCGCCAGTTTCGCGCTGACGAGCCGGTTCAGCGACACTTTGGCTTCGGCCGCCTCGGTCGCGAGCCGCCGATGGAGGTGTGGCGGGATGCGCACACGGAACTCACCCCGATACGGCTGCAGTGCCATGGGAACGGGGATCGGTTCCTTGGCGCGCCCTATGTCGGTCACCACCCCGCGCACCAGCCGCACGATGCCCGCGAGGGCGTCGGCCTGCGATCGGTCAAGCCAGCTCAGGCTGGGAAACTCGGCACACAGACCCACGAACTCCTGGTCCTCTTCAGACCACGCCACGCGGTACGTGTAGCGCTCTACCAGCGCGGCCGGAGCCGTCGTGAGCCCCCTTCGTCCACTGCGTCGTTCAGTTCCTTTTGCTTCCCTTGGCACCGTGCTTGGCCTCCAATATTCTCTGCGCCCGCAACCGGTCGATCGCCTGGAGCGCCTGGCGCACCTGGTACGCTTTCGCCTTTCCACCCTCGCCCATCTGCAGGTTCACACGGGGATCCCCGGGCCAGGGCATCTTCCACACCCGATGGCTCGTTCCCTTTTGCCGTGGTGCGCCGAAGAACGCCGACACCACCCTGCACGCATCCGCAAAGCGGACATCCCGTGGGTTCGCGCGCATTCGTGCGAGTAGCTCATCGACATCTGCGGGCACGACCGTATGGTGTCAACACCGGTACCACACGTCAAGCGGCGCCAGCGGGCGGTTCCGCACTACGGCCTCTCGCTCACCGCCAGCGCGGCGGCCTTGTCGGTCTCCAAGCAGAGCGTGCTGCGCGGCCTCACTGCCGGTGCCCACGTGCGGAGCGTCGCTGATCTGCTGCCGTACTGCGCCTGCCGGCGTCCAGGCCGGCTGCGTGCATCCGGCACGTGTTCCTTCTGCCGCCGCATCGGCCCTGTTTCTGGGGGCAGTCTCGTCGTCAATTCGCTTCACGTCACGTCCTCAACCGCTTTGGTTCGTCACAACTGCAGGCTCATTTCGAACTCGAAACACTCGGAACTACGTCCCCCAAGAGGGTCCTCGATTGCCAGCCTCATTTGCTTGCGGCTTGCCACTCGCGTCACCTGCCCGAGAGTGCAATTACCAGGAACCTCGTTCCGCCGAAGAGCGCCGCAACATAAAACAATAATGATGAATCAAATGGAAGTTGATGATGCATGAAATCATGAAGTGCAAGCCCACCAAACGACTAACATAGAAGAGCTATAGCAAACGAGAGACACCGAAATAACGGGCGTGCGGGCGTCTTCCCTCTTACCATCGCGCGGTTTCTAACTGCTGGTGCAATCCCCACACTCCCTGATGAAAGCCAACCAACGGGCCATAGGGGACGTAGGTCCGAGTGTTCCGAGTTGGTGACCGCATCATATGCCACACTCCTTGACAACAGTGCCCTTCGCGTATGCGCGCCCCCCGCCGCCGCTCGGGTGGCTATCCAACTGAACCGACAATTGTCCGAGCAGAACTCTCATCCACTTCCACTGGACCTGGCGTCGACGTTACGCAAGCCTCTCGGGTTCTGGCCAGATTTCTTTGCCGCCGCAGAAACTCGCGGTGAACACGCGGGCTGGATCGCCTGTGGCCTCGACGTTGGGGATCGGGGCCCCGGCCACGGTTTCGAAACCAGCGGGCACGTACAACGTGAAATCGAGCGGCTTAACTTTCCCTGCGGCCAGGTCTGCCATGTACCTGCCGACGGCATCCGCCTCGGGTCTGTTCAGGATATGCCCAGCGTAGTCTCCGCCGTTCTGGGTGAGGTCGGCGTAAAAAAAGGCGGAGGTGTACATGCTTGGGTGCCCGATGCTCGTTGGAAATCCCCGTCCGTACAGCATCACGGCCGCCTGGAAATAGCGCGCGAGCTGAAAGCTGGGCCACTTACCCTTTCCGAATACCAGCCCAGGCAAGAACGGGTCCGGCATCTCGACGTCCAGTCTCGAAATAGTGAAGGCGAAGCTGCACGCAGCAGCCAAATAGAAATCCTTCATCACATCGTGCCCACCGACATTGAACGTCTTATCGCTTGCCTTGTACGTCCTGCTAGACCCACTGAACTGCCCCCTCAGGTATCCCAATGCGTTGGCAGTCATCTCGCTGACCGCCTCTCCGACCACGTGAAGGAAAACGTCCATGAAGCCCTTTTTGCCGAACTCATCGTACCGCACCACCCCGTCACCGTCCTCGTCGAACGCCTCGAGGAAATATTTCTGCAACGACGTGCCCTCCAGCTGATCGACGGCTGCCATGTAGCTCAAGGTCGTCTTCTGCAGGTCCCAGGGCACTTTGAAGATGCCGTAGAAGAGGGTCTTTGTAACGAGGTCCTCAAAGGCACCATCTCTGAGCACGCCCAAGTGTCCTTGAACCGAGACGAGAGGCAGATCGCCTGTCAGATCGCGGCCAGTCACGTAGTACCGCATCTGGCCGAGGCCCCTTGCTTCGGCGCGTTCGAGACATACGTCGCGAGACAGGGGGGAATCGTACCCTTCCTCGGAGACGATGTTCTCTCCGCTGACCGTCGCGATCGGCACCTTCTGGAGAAAGGTCCCCAGCTTCTCCCGCTCCGCCACTTTCAAGGCCTCTGCGAGTGGGACGTTGTTGAACATATAGCGAGCGCACAGCGTGTCGGTTGCAACCGGGTCCAACCCCGTAAAGATCATCCCCTCGGGGGACTTCTCGCCGAGACCGATCCCCTGATGATCCACGTTTATGGCCTCGATGCCGTCGACGACGTGAACCATGAAGACCCCCTGGTTGGCCACCGCTTTCACGATGTCGATCATCGTGGCTGTGATCCCTCCCGTCTTCCTGACGATGTAAGCCCCTTTGCCGTCCCGTTGCGGTAAGCCAGTCTTGGGGTTTATCTCCGTTACCCAAACCACGTGCGGGATCCCGCCTTTCATCCCGGGAATCCTTCCTCTAGGCACGCTGTAGTCCCAGTCGAGACTCCCGGCGCTCGAGTGCTGCATCGGGTATAGCCCGACCCCTAGGTTCTTTATGACGTTGGTGAACAGAGCGACATTATGAACTTTGAGTTTCGGGACGTTCACCAGGACGCAGCCCGGGTACGCCTCCCGGTCTTCGCGGTTCCCCGGTGTTCCTCCCACGATGACCTTGTGCAGCGTGATGTACTTGTAGTTGATCCCGTCGGGCACCTCGCAAGCGCGGCCCTTGCTCAGATCGTCGAAGATTCGGTTCAGGTCGTACACCATGAGTTTGTCCGAGACGTGGCCAGGGGGGATAAAGGTGCCGGCCACGCTTTCCGCGTAGCCGCTCATGGGATCGTCTTCTGCTGAGGCCCCTTCGGTTTCGGACAGGTACTTGCGCGCGAAGTAGAAGCCCCATCCGCCGTACAAATCGTCTGAACGCCCCTCGATGACAGCCTCGGGCGTCACCTTCTTTCCGGCTGGGTTGATGAGCGAAAACATCCGTGCAAGTGCCGGAATCACGGTGCCAGCCTCCCCCAACGCCATCTGCTGGTAGCGGACGCCGATCTTGTCGTGGAACCACCGCATCAGGGCCGCCATGAACGGCCACTCGGTGCAGGCGGTGTTGCCATCGTCGGGCCCGTGTGTCTGGGGATGGATGTTCTGCGCATTCACGAGGTTGGGTTTGAAGAAGAGCTTCTGCCCCTTCTCGAGCCTCTGCCGGATCTCGTGGCTGAAGCCTGTCTCAGCCTCCAACCCGCCCAGAGCGACATCAAGGCCCCTGAACATGTAGTCGATCTTGCGCTTGATGGCCTGCCAGGCCTCCGTGTCCCCTTCGTCAATGTACTTCTGCAGGAGTTCGCCGGTACCGGCGTAGGATTCGTCCACCGCTACGCGGGCGACCCCGATCGGCGAACCGGAGGAGTCCACTTCTCGTCTGCCGAACGGTGAATCTGCAAACAGCTTTTCCGGACTCATGACGCCAACTCCCTTCTTTTCAAGTGGAGCCAGGGCTCTTATGAGGAAAGGTTACCTCGCCTGAGGTTCCAGGGGCAACCGGCACGACAGGGGGGCACGCCGCGGCAGGCGCGCGGCGCGAAGCGCCTCAGGCGACCGGCAGCTGCAACGGCTTGCACGGCTCGTCAGCGACCGAGGACAACGTCGATCCCTGCAAGCACCAGTTCGAGCTTTGCCTTGCTGAGCTTCCCGGTACGTTCGGTAAGATCGGTCTTGTCCAATGTCACAACCTGGGACACGTTGGCCACCGACTCCTTCGCAAGTCCGGTTACGCCCGGAGCAAGCAAGACGTTTCCCGGTGCGGTTGCCCACTTCACGTTGCTCGTCAGCGGAACACACACGACCGTGGCGATCTGGCTGCGATTCAGCGCGTCGCCCTGCACGACTACCACCGGACGTCGAAACCCTGGGCCCGATCCCCGTGGCGCCGGAAGGTCGGCCCACCAAACGTCACCCTGGGCTACGCTCACCAGTCGCTACGCTCCAGGACGCGACGGGAGGCCGCGCGGGAGAAGTCGTCCGCGCGTTGGTTGATCTCGGCCAACGTCCGGTTCATCGCCTCGGTGACGCGATCAGGGGCGTGGCGTGCCACGTACTCAGCAAGGGCTCGGCTGTAGACCTCGCTACGCGGTCGCTTCATCCGCCGGGCCAGCCGTTCAGCCTCCTCGAACACCTCGTCTGGGATCGACACGGCTGTCTTCATACCCGTAGTATAACCGATCCCCGTGCACCGTCAACTCTGCGAGCGGTCCCCCAAGGAGATTCCGCTGGACGCTCTGAGCGGTCCGTCCAACCGCTGCTTCGGCCCTCTTTTCTAGGTTGGCCCCGCGACTTCCTGATACGAGACTTCCGGCAGTCGAGCGTTGGTGCGGGCATGTTCAATCGTCATGCTCACCAGGTTCCCTCCCTGGCCGAGATCGACGTAGATGTTCCCTCTGATTTCCTCTCTACGTCCCGCTTCCCCCAGTTAGTTTGCGGTCGAGGTCAGCGCCACTTCGCGGCATCGAGCAGCTTCATGAAGTTTCGTTTCGGTTTGTGCGCCGCACGGACCGACGTTACATAGCCGGCAAATTCGCTCTGCCGCCCCATGCGGGTCATCAAGTCGCAGATCTTGCGCAGCAGGCGAACCGCTTCCGCGTACGCGTCGTTGTTCTTCCGCTGGAGGGTCGGCTCGATCTGTTTCTGATAGATCGCGAGGGCGTCTTCCGGGTGCTCGTTCTCACGCTTGGCAGCAAGCTCCATCCACAGCTCATTAGCGCAGCCACCGTCCTTGGCCTCACGCCATGCCCCGTCGACATCCTTCTCCCAGAGAAAGATCCGCACGAGATCGGAATGGTCCGCTCGCGGAGCCCACGACCAGCGGCTCTTCGCCGCTTCGGACCTCTGCTTTGCGATCGCTTGTCTGACAAGCGCCAGAGCCCTTTCGCGCCAGGGGCCCCAGTTGCCGGCGCGGTCAGCGTGCTCCTTGAGCTTCTGGTACCGCTCAAGTCCCGGGGAATCACCGAAGTCCGTCCAGATCAGGGCCATCGCTTCCTCGTGTCGCTTGCGACGATGGTAGGCGTTGGCCAGAAACTCCCGCAGGCGCGAATCGGTTCGTTGTGGAAACGCCTGAACGCCGCGCTCGGCCCACTCCAGCGCGCGATCATGCTGGCCTGCTTGTGTGTAGATCTCTGCGATCTGCAGGTACGCGTACGCGTGCGACAGGTCGCGCTGTTTGATGGCGACCAACGCCTCGACGTCGCCTGACTCTTGTGCCAACGTCTCCATGATGTGCGTGAGCCGGAACCGCTTACCGTAACGCTCAGGATCATTGGCTGTTTGCGGACCGAGCGCGGGGACTCGCGCCCAGGCCGCCTCGGCGAGCGTGCGGTAGACCGCCAGTCCTCGCTTGCCGAGCACGTCTGCGTACGTTGCCGCAGCGCCGTAGAAGGTGTCCCAATCGGTCCGCAGCTCCCATTCGAACAGGCGCTCCGCCAGCGCCTCGGGGTCCGGTTTCGCCTTCTTGCATGCCGCGTGATGAAGCTCTTGGAGTCGTTCCAGAAGACCACCCATGTGCCCGTCTGAATCGTCGACCGAGCCCATGGCGTTCTCCACCGCTGCGAGGGCGTATTCGGCGAGCTCGATGACCTCGGCGGCACGGCCGTCCTGCAGCAGTTCAGCAACCGAATCGATGACCTCATCGATGCCGTGGGCATAGTCCCAAGCCGAGCGGTAATCGACGAACTCCCCCGTGTCGACGGCGTTGTCGACCGCCGCGCGAAACGTGCCGAGGTCGAGCCCTTTCGGGGAGTTTTTCGCGCTCCGCATGAGCAGGCGCTCGCGCAAACGATCGTCGTTCATCGCCTGATCCATCAGCATGTTGACGAGCACATCTTTGTCCTGCGCGGCCAGATACACCCGCACATCGTCCATGGTAATGGTCGGTTTCTTCGATTTCCTGGAACGCCCCGCGCAATCCGAGGGTGGCGCAAGCGCGTCTGCGGCAGACTGCAGGAACGCCAGCCCGACGGCAACGCAGTGTTTGCAGAAGCCGCCGTCGCTACCGACCGGACATGTGCAGGAGTAGTCGACGGTGCCGTCGTCGACCCACAGTTTCACACGATAGCGCCGGCTCCCGTCAACGGTCGCCGTGACTGTTCCTTCGTGCTCCACCAGCCCCCGCACCGCTCCGTCGGCGAAGTAGTCCTCCCCGCGTTCGAACGATCGCGTTCCTGCCATGCGCCGCAGAAGCTCACGGTCGAGAATCTCTCCGATAGTGTGCTCTTGTGCAGCTGCCATCTTCGCCGCGGCGTTTCACCGTTGGCGTCCGCATAACCGGAATTCGCCGAGAAGTCATCCCTCCCGTCTTCTCGGCTGCGGCGGGTCAGGCCCGAGGAACGAACCGGACGGCGACGGCACAGATTGAAAAGCGAGTCGTACCGCCAGTAGCGGTCGCTGCGGTGGCGGAAACAAGGAACCTTTGACGGGGCAGCGGAGTCCGTACGGTCACGTGGTGGTCACGCCCTCGTCCGGTGTGCTAGTAAGATTGGTAGAGCTGGGTAGGCGAGGCAGCGGCGATGCTGGTCATCTCGATGTTCTATGGCCTGATCGTATCGATGTTCTTCGTCGATCGGAAGCGGCACAAGCTTCCGCACGTGCACGTCCGGTACCAGAATCAAGAAGCGGTCTTTTCGATTCCGCAGGGCCGCGTGCTGGACGGCAGCCTTCCAAAGGCCAAGGTACGGTTGGTGCAGGCCTGGATCGAAATTCATAGAGAAGAGCTGGTGGCTGATTGGTCGCTGGCGGTCGAGGGACAACCCGTCTTCAAGATTGACCCTTTGAAGTAGGAGACACCATGAACCCGCGCGTTCTCACCGTACAAGCTCACGATGATCATTCTCTAACCATCACGTTTACGAATGGCGAGAGGCGGCGCTTCGACGTCAAACCGTACCTAGATCAGGGAGTCTTCCGAGAGCTTCGCAGCCTATCGTACTTCAAGGCGGTCCGCCCAGCGCTCGGCACGGTTCAGTGGCCCAACGAGCAGGACTTCTGTCCGGACTTGCTGTACGAAGAGAGCATTCCCTGCGGTGGTTCTGCCGCTCGGTCGTGCTCTCGCGTCCGGCCCGCTCACACCCCGCGGAAAGCCGCCAGAGGCGGCGGAGGGACGGGAACGAGAGGGGCGTAGCGCGGATTCGGAGGAATTGAAGTGTCAGCGGCACCGGCGCGACGGGGGGGCACGCCGCGGCAGGCGCGCGGCGCGAAGCGCGTCCGCTTCAACCGCTAGTCCGGCCCTCTCTTCTAGGTTCGCCCCGCGACTTCCTGATACGAGACTTCCGGCAGTCGAGCGTTGGTGCGGGCATGTTCGATCGTCATGCTCACGAGGTTCCCTCGCTGGTCGAGATCGACGTAGATGTTCTCGCTGATCTCTTTAGTCTCGGCGACTTCATTATCCGTGAACTCGACAAGGGCCGTGTCGGTGTCCGCAAAATATTTGACTTTCATGTTTCGCTCGGACCGCAATCCGAAGAGAGTCGGATCAGTCGATCACCGGGTGCGGGCCTGCCGGGCCGAAGTCGGCCGTGTAGATCCCGCCCGGTCGGATCATGGGATCTCGTCCAGTCGGTCTGCTGCGTTGCGCAAAGCCAGCGCGTGGATAGCCCGCTCGCGCCGCTCGTCCTCGAGGATCTCCCGCATCGCTTCGTACTCATTCTCTGGGACGAGAACGTAAGCGGTGTGGGTCCGGGGGTCGACTACACGTTGCGGGCCCCTTCCATGCTGATCGAGTGCCTCCTGTTGTTCCCGCGTCAGTTCGATGTTCATGGTGGGCATTTTACCGTTCGGCAAGGGACCTCACAAAGGGCCCTTACCGTGTCTCGCCGAACGGCTTGGCACCCAACCGCGGCAGGAAGACGAACGCCTCCCCAAGGGGCAGCCAGAAGATCACGGGAGGACCACAGCATGGCTGATGCGGCTGCTCGCGAACCGTAAGTAGGCATAGACGTCCTCGATTTCGAGATCAGGATGCTCTTTGATGATCTGTTTCGGTGTCATTCCCGAGGCGAGAAGCTCCAGGACGTCCGATACCCGGATCCACATGCCGCGAATGCAGGGGCGACCCCCGCACTGCCGGGGGTTCACTGTGATCCGATGTGCCAATTGGGCCATGCGCGCTTCTTAGCACAGAGGGGGCTTCATGCCGAACCACGTGGCGCTCAGGCGCGGCCTCCACGTCCTCCGGAAGGTCCGGCGACATGAAGAACTTGTCGGGGTATAGGTAGTCCTCGCCCGACTGATGACTTCGAAGTACATCTTTCTCGGCGGCGGTCCTGTCAAGCAAGGCCGCTCCACTGCCGGTCCGATCGGGCGGCTGGTTAGCGGCAATACGCGCCAGTGCGACGACACAACGGTGAGCAACTTGGTACCAACCACAGAGTGAGGTAAAGGCGGCGCCGCAATCGGCCGTAGGCTGAAATCGCTCTTCGGCAGGGCGCTATCGTCTCTTCCCCAGGGATGGAAGTCCGCCTGAAACAAAGTGAGCCCGCCGGCGTCGCCGCTTCGGTTTCCGCATTGAACATGGCAGATCCACCTGCCATCTAAGTTCACCATGCCGTATTCGCCAAACTCCACAAGACATGGCTTCAAGCGTTCGGTCAGAAGGTTGCGTAGGTGCAACAGGAACTTGTCGTTGTCTGAGATTCCATCATGCTCCACACCAACAACGGTGTTGTCAGGTGCAACACCGATGAGCAACTCTCCCCCCTTGGTATTGCAGAAGGCAGCGATTGTCTTCAGAACTGCGTTCTCGATCTCTGGCCCATGTGCCTTCCTGTGAACATTCCATCGAAGGCTCGATTTAAACTCCAACCGTGCGGTCTCTCCATGCTTGATTCTACTCAGAAGGTCGTTGGTGGCAATTTGAGATTCGATTGCCCGGATGCGGTCTTCATAGAACCGGGCAAGAGCAGCATTCTTTGCCTTCAGTTGGCCTATCTCGGCGTCTTTGGACTGAAGCTCCCGCTTCAGACTGATGAGTTCAGGTTTGGTCGACCGTTCAATCTTGGCGTCACCGAGGCGGGCGAGTTCCGAAACCGGGAGGATGGGGATTTTAATGGCCGCGAGATCGGCAATCGAAAGCCGTGGGATGAACGTGCCACCCGTTGCCTTGGATGCCTTTGCGAGGAAGTCCTCTTGTCCCTGCACAGTCCGGAGGTAGGAGACTATGTAATCACCGGCGTGAGCGGAGCGAATGATGGCGCAACTGCTATTCACTACGGCGAGAGGGTCGTCAGCGGCGTAGACCAGGAGTTTGCGACGGTCGAAGAGCGTGGATACGATCAGATCGCCAGGGTGGGCAATCGCCCGCTGAAAACTTCCCTTGGCTATGTCGTTTGCATATGAATCCGCGTTTGTTGTAACCAAGTCACCAATGCGGATATTGCGACCACCAAGGCCTCAATGGACGCCTTCGATCCGGCCAGTCATGGACATGTCCAATCCGGCCAGTTGCGAGTGGTGCCAAGAGCTGCAAATCGAGGCCAGCGCAGGGCTTTCACCCCGAAGTGAAGCCCTGCGACTGGCCGGTTCGCAGGTGTCCACGACTGGCCGGTTTTGGGTGTCCACCGAGGAAGGAGCAGGTACTTGCCCGTTTTTCGTCGATCCTCGGGTCTCGGGCTAAAGCCTGCAATGACTTCCGCCAGTTCACCGATTGTCTTGGTTGGTGTGCTCATGTCGTTCTCTTGCCCAACGCCTTGTTGGGCCGCGTTGACATACCTAAGGCAATCACCCCGCTGATGGGACGCTTGGTGACACAGCCACGTTGATGAATTCGTAGGTTATCATCCCTTCGTCCCGTGGGTTGGGCATCGTGAGGACGTCCGAGGAGACCATGACGAGATAACGCCGCGAACTGAGCACGAATCCACCAAGCACACCTCCGGAGTAACGCCGAGCTTGCTCGTAGGCTTGCAGAGCCTTGGCGTCCAACTCTGTGGGCACGCGTACAACCTTCCATTCGGTTAGGACGAGTCCCTCCGCTGCCCGCCGAAGTTGCAGGCTAAGCTCAAGAGGAGTTCCGAGGACGAGATCTGTTTGCTCACCTTTCGCTGAGGCCTTGAAGCCCCAGATGCCGTGCACCAGGAGATGAGCCGCTCCAAGCTTTTCACAGCGGGTCTCGCCTTCTTCAAATGCCCGCCGCCAACTCGCTGCTACGTTCACATCGGCGACGATGCTCCTCTGAAGATGAATGAACGCACGGTCTACCAAGCTGCGCACAACCTCATCGCGATCGGCAATGAGATACTCGAACTCCGACCGGAACGACGCCAGTATGGTCACAATCCACTGGGTTCCGGGAATTCCGCAAAAAGACCCGGAGCACTTTGCCGGACCCTCGACGAAGGCTCTGAGTCGCAGGGCTGCCTCAGATGGTAGAGAGTTACCGTGGCACTCATGGAATCCCTGCAACGCACGCATGATGTCTTGACCATTTGCGATCAGGTGGCTGCTGACGCCGTGGTAGTCGTTGCCCCATACGGTCACGGATCGCATATAGAAGCTTGCAACATCCAGAAGCGCAGCGATTCGAGCGGACAGCGCTCGCCATTCCGTCTGCCACATTGGACCACTCAACCTATTGCATCATGTCGCAACGTGCGGCCTATTGAGAGTTGCAAAAGTAATAGAAAGCTAGGACAAAAAAAGAGATGGCAGCTCTGAAGCAATAATGAAGCTCCGGAGCAGGGGTGGCGTGTGGCGGAGGCGGCGCAGTTCGTGGATGAGA
>Ga0187884_10000666_pt1 | contig 33613 bp, 42 predicted proteins | sample June2016WEW_20_4_FD_132983 | JGI IMG/M metagenome (GOLD analysis project Ga0187884, IMG submission 132983) | Peatland microbial communities from SPRUCE experiment site at the Marcell Experimental Forest, Minnesota, USA - June2016WEW_20_40 | ecosystem: Environmental > Terrestrial > Soil >...
CCCTGTTGGCGCCGCCACCCTCAAACCTGCTCGAAATATACAGCGCAGCCCTGCGTGATGCAGCTTTGATTAACGAGAAACTCCAAGAGCTGCAGGCTAATCTCGCGAAGGCGATCGCCAACGTGCCACCGCCGCCGAGCTCCTAATCCGGACGTGGTGTGGCCGCCTGGTTCTTCTCGCGCTGGGCGGCGAATTCGGCGAGCTGGCGCAGCCCGGCCGCGGCGGCGCGCAGGTAATATGTGGCCAGGTTGCGTGGCAGTCTGTCGGGGTCGCTGTCGGATGGCCGCAGTTCGTCAGCTTGCTGGGTGAGTCGACCGGCGTGGGCGGCATATTGGGCGGCCGTCATGGTTTCATCTCCAGGCTCTCGATCAACGCGGTGAGGCCTGCTTCCAGGCGCCGGGCGGCACTTAAGGTGACCTGTAGGTCGCCATGCCGATCTGTGCTGGCCAGCAGCTCTTGGAGTTTCTCGTTAATCAAAGCTGCATCACGCAGGGCTGCGCTGTATATTTCGAGCAGGTTTGAGGGTGGCGGCGCCAACAGGGCGGGCTGGGCACCCTTTGGAAAGTGAAGAGATCGGACGATGCCGGCTTTCATGCGGTAGCTCCTTTCGCGCTGCCGCGGTGGCTTTCGGTGCGGGCGAAATCTTCAGCCCAGTGGAGTATCAGTCCAAGGGATCGCGGGCCCGTTGGATCCTCCGGCGATCGCGGCGGGAGCTTGGCTATAGCGTTGCGGTCGAGGCCCTTGAAGCGAGCCGCCACATCAAGCAGGAATTTCATTACGTGCACGGTGTCGGCGCCCACCAGGGCCAGCAGGCGGCGGACCAACACTCGATCGCTTTTGCTGTCGCGGGAGATGCGCTCGCGTGAAAAATCGGCGTGCTTAAAATGCTCCTGCATGCGCGCTATTTCAGAAAAGAAGAGACCCTCTGCTTTCCGTTCTTCGTCTGTCGCCAATGCTGGCAGTTCGTGGCCGTTCTTAGCCGTTGTTTGTGGCGAATTGTGGCCGTTGCCGCCGTACAGTAGCTTGTGCTCTCGCCCATCATGGTCATGCTCGCGGCCGGAGCGTGAGCCAGAGGCCTCCGGCCCCTCCGCTCGCTGGCGGTCTAAGGGGTTTCTGGTAGGGTCTGAAGGCAATAAGGATGCAGCGGTCTGTACACCCTCGATTTCGGGCTCTGTGCAGACTTTATTTCGAGTGCGTACAAACTCGAAAGAGGTCTGCACAAGGTTTTCGATGGCCGGTCCCAGCGCGCTGAGCTGGGCTTCGCGGGCGGCATACTCTTCCGGTGTCAGCCCGCGGATCGGCTGGGCCTCACGAATTTTCTCTATGCCGCGGCGCGAAAGTATGGTAGATTTTCTCTCAGTGAAACGGCGACGGATCAGCAGCGTGGCATTGGCGACGGCCAGATCCTCTGCCTCTTCCTCATTGACCCACTCCTGTCGAACCAGTTTTTGCTCGGCTGGGTCTAACTGTGTGATTCTTTTGAGGATATAGGGCGGGAAAAGGTCTGTACAGACCTTTTCGTACGCTTTTTCTTCGCCTCCGACTTCGGCGAGCGTTCTTCTAATCACCCTCCCACAGAGATAAATCCGGCGCGGCCCTTCGGCCTTCGTGCCCATGCGATAGCGGCCGCGGGCGACTCCCTTGCGCAGCGTTCGGCGCGCATCGCCTGGGTCCGTCTTCAGAATGTTGGCCAGGTTCTCCACATAGAGCGGGTTACCGTCGCCGTCGGTGGCATAGGGTGACAGGTGGCCGATGGCGATCGTTTTGGCGCACATCAGCGACCAGAAGCGGACGTCTGGGGACTCGCCTTCATCCTGCCAGGCGACAAACTGATCCTCTGGCATGGGCGCCCATTTCTTGGCGCCGATCTCTTTCATGAGCTCACTGGCGCGGCCTCCGTGGATCTTGCCAGCGTGGGGAGCGGCCGGGCGGGGTTCGGGCGCCGGCTGCGCGTTCATCGATTTCATACCTTCGACTCCTTTTGTTTTTGGCGGTAGTGTCTGGGGAAGACCATCGACAGCGGCCGCGGCGCCCAGTAGGCCTCGGCGGTGTTCTGCAGCTCATCCAGCGCGTCGCATTCGGCGCAGTCGAACCACACGGTCAGGTCGAGCGTGTCGTGCTCCCAGAGCAGATGTTTGCGCAGGCGCGCGAGCACCACCTCAGGCCGCGGCGGCGCCTGGCTCAGATCGGGGCGGGTGCGGCCGGCGAGGTAACAGGGCACCGAGCAGAAGCCTTGCGGCGGGTGCGCGCGGCTATAGCGCCAGTAGTATTCGTGGCAGTGGCGGCAGCTGGCGATCATGCGGCACCGTCCATCTCTTCCGGATCTAGCAGCCCATCGCTCAATCGGGCTACCCAGGCTTCGGCTTCTTTCCAGGTGGCGCGATCCTCATCCAATCCGGGTTGATCGTCCGGGTCGCAGGCCTCGGTCTCGCCCTCGACAATCACGCTATCGATGGCGCATTCCACGTAGGTTTGCAGCTCGCCCAAGAGGCGCACGAGTTGCGCGCGGTCCGCATCGGTCAAGGTAAATTCGCCGGTGCTCATAGCTTCAGCCTCCCTTCCGGAGTGAGCAGGGCGGCATGCTTGGGGCAGTAGTCGGTGTCAGGCTCTTTGTGTGTGGCGCAGGACTGGCACAGCACGGCGTCGCACATCTTCCCCGGTCGCACCGGAAAGTCGCACAGCTTCCAGTGGTCTTTGAGCAGCCGCCGGCAGCCGACACAGTGGCGCGATCGCTGGCTGCCGGCGCGGCAGATAATGGCGACCGCTTCGCCGTTGACGACGCGAATCATACGGCCTCCGGATCCGGCCGGCGCTTGGCGGTGCGCAGCCAGTAACGGACGGTGGAAGGGTGGCGGGCGCCCAGCAGGTGGCCGATGAATCTGATGGGCCAGCCATGGAAGCAGTGCAGGTTCATCGCAATTTCACGGCGCGCGCGGACGCAGGCTCGCTCATGCGATGGGCCGACGATATCGGCTGGCGTGATGCCGTGCCAGGCGGCGACGTCTTCCAGCAGCGCGCGCACCCAGGAGAGACCGCGCGCGGTGGGCTCGGAGCGGCGGGGGAGCGGGCTCATAAAGCACCCCGTCGCAGATGAATACCAAGCGGGCAGACCATATCGCGGGGGTCTGTGCCGAACCGAAAGAAGCGGGACTTCGGGTTTGGATCGTCGAGAAATTCAATCTCGACCATGTGGAGTTCGTGAGCGGCGAGTGAAGTGGCATGCTGCTCGGCCAGCTTGGGCACCAAGCTGTGTAGCTCGTCTTCATCGAGCTCGATCAGATCCTCAAATATGCGCTGTTGGTCGGCATAGCCACGGACAGCGATCTTGATGGTCATGGCTCGGCCTTCCGTTGCGCCAGGTAGAGCGGACGTACTGCGGAGCAGGCGCTGCACTGGCAGGTCCAGTCGGGTTCGGCCAGTTTGTGTTCGCGGGCGATCAGGATGGTGACCCAGTGAATTTCGATTCCGGTCCAGTCGCTGATCTCCGCAGTGATCGGGATGATGGGGGCCAGCCGGGGCTCCCAGAGCGTAAGCTGTTGCGCCGTCATGGCATCACCCGATCGGATTCCCCGAGGATCAGCTCGCTGTCGAGCAGCATCAGGGCCTCGCGGAGCAGCTCGGTAATCCGAGGTTCATGCGCCTCGTCGGCCCAGTCCGTCAGTAGGGCGGCCACCTCGATCGCCGCCGCATCGCAACTGGAGCACAAGTCAGGCTCGGACCAGGAACACGGCGGGTTGCAGGGCTGGTGTTCGGTGCAGTGACATACCCGGCAGCTCGCTAAGCCACTTTTGGCCTCCGGCCGTAATTGCCGGGCGATCATGGGGGTAACCGCGGCCCGACCGGCTGCGGTCAGATTAAATCGGTACTGGCCATCCTGGGTAGCCTCCGCCTCCAGGAAACCCCCGGCGATCAAATCGGAGATTTCTGGCTCAAAACGCTGCAATTGGCTCAGCCCTAAGCCATGACAATTGGTTTCCATTCACACCTCTCGAAACTTTTAAGGTTGAAAACAGTTGAAGGTTTGCGCTTGGGAAAGGGGTTGAGCCTTAAGTAAGATTGAGGCAGGCCGTGCCCTCCGGGCGCGTGAGTAACCGGAGCCGTTACGGAAGCTGTTCTAGTCCGCCAAGATTTGAAGCAGCAACCGTCAGCGGTTTCGGGAAGCCGACGGAGGAGACCTTCCACGGCAACTGATGTCCCGGTCGGGACCTGCCGATGTGGCATAATCCCGACATAAGGGGTATTCCCGATCACTTTGTTCGGGAGCACGCGTACCGTGCAGGACATGTCCTCCCCCAGACATGCCCCCATCGAATTCTCCACCCCGCTGTTCGACGCGATCGATTGCCAGCGCAATCGTTATCGAACCGCCCAGCTGGCGCCAGCGACCACTCTCTCTTATGACCGTGATTGGCGCGTCTTCGAGGCATGGTGCCGGGCCGCGAAGCGTTCGGCGCTGCCGGCGTCGCCCGACACGGTAGAGCTGTACACCACCGACCTGATCGGACGCGGCCGCAAAGTCACCACCCTCGCTCGTCATGTCGCCGGCATCCAATATCGCACCGCTGCGCCGGCTATGCGAGCCCATGCGGCCCTGGTGTACGCGCGATACTGGCCGGCGCGCGCCGCCTCTTGTGCCAGGTGCCCAACCAGAAGGAAGCTCTGCGCACCGCCGACCTGGCGCGCATGGTCGCCGTGACGCGAGCCGACACAGCTATCGCCGCCCGCAACCAGGCGCTGCTGCTGTTCGGCTTCGCCAGCGCTTTGCGGCGATCCAACCTGGCGGGGCTCGATCGCCAGGACCTGTGTTTCACTGCGGAGGGCGTGCTCATCACCGTGCGCCACGAAAAGCAGGACCGGACAGGACGCCCGCGGAGCATCGCGGTGCCCTCCGGGAGACACGCCGCGACTTGCCCGGTGCGCGCGCTGCGTAAGTGGCTCGCCTGGCGCGGCGACGGCTTCGGGCCGCTTTTCTGCCGCGTGTGGCATGGGCGGGTCGACGGCCATCGCATGCTGCCAAATCGCGTCGCCCAGATTGTGCAGGAAGCCGCGGCCTCGATCGGGCTCGATCGCCGGCTCTATGGCGCCCACTCGCTGCGCGCCGGCTTCGTTACGGAAGCCCTGGAGAATGGCGCCGGCGAAATCCTGATAGCCCGGAAGACAGGGCATAAGGACTTGTCGACCTTGCGGCGCTATTTCCGAGGCAGAAGTCTGTTTCGTGCCAATGCCGGCGCAGCTCTCGGTTTGTGAAGCAGGATTCGAGCGCGGGCTGCGAAATCTAGGCAACATCGGCCTCGACGCAACGGGGCATCTGGAAGGGCCGCCGCTGCGTGTGCCCCCTTGTGAAGGGGGCGCGGCGGCCGGATCCAGGAAAACTCGGCCGGGGATCAACCGACCGGAAAATAGAATACGCGAATTGAGGGCCTGTGTCCAGCGGGTTCTCCTCCGGTTTTTGCGAACATTGGGGGAAAGTCTATCGCCCCCTGCTGACGAAGACAAGCTAGCTCCATGGGTTACCATCGAAATGGTCCGCGCGAGGCTGGCGGCCGGTGTCCTCTGCCAAACACTCAGAGGGCGGCGAAACCGGCCGCCCAGGTTTTCCAGGCGACTTGATTTCAGAGCGCCCCTGATCAATTCATGACAGGATGCAGTTTGACCAATCGCCATACTTCAAGCTGAGCGTGCAGGGCTGCCGGCGCGTCGGCGCCATTGGCGGTCGTCGATCCGCTCGCAACCGAAGGCTCAAGGCTACATGCGTTTCAGACCAGGTGGCGGCGGCGGAGCCGGCGGAGGAAACGGCACGCCAGGCCATCGAGCGAATCGACGCCCTGTGTCCCTGGCTGGTCGGCTGTGAGCGCGCAGCGGTAGAGTAGGGGTAGTCCGACCAATCCTTCCTACGCCGCGGGTCATCAGCCTGGTCAGGCAAAAAAGGGAGGGAACCCCCAACGTGACAGCCCCCGCTCAGCCAGAAACTCTCTCAGGAAAGGCCGTTGCGCACGTTTTCAGTGCGATCGGCGTGATGCGTCCGGATCTTCGGAGGCATGATCGATGTACGCTGCTGCTGCGCGTCATCGATGTGATCCGAGCCCCATCGCCACCATGCACCGCCTGTCACGGCGCCGGCATGATTCGTATGGCTCCTTTTCGGCACGTCGCGTGTCCGTTGTGTTGTTCTCCAACGTAAACTTTTCGGCACCAATGTCCTGATTCGATAGAAGGCCGGGCGCCAGTTCCGCAATCCCTGCGGCGCTATCCAAATCGAGGATTTCGCCAGAGGCGGAGCTCTGTCATCGTCGTTGTCAGACATGCTTCCCCCTTTGCTGCCTAACTCAGCGGACGTGTTGGACGTCAAGAAGCTGAGCACCGCGGACCTCGCCGATGAATATTCAGAGGTGAGGCTCCGAATGATGGGCTGGAAGCCCAATGTCAACCCTCACGCCGAGCGTTTCGGCGAGCTCGACGCGGAGCTGCTGCGCCGGGCCGAGAGGTACCCCCCGCATTATACTCTTCAGGTTCCCGGTAACAAGTTCATCGTTCCGATCTCGGCTCAGGAAAACAGAACCACAATAGTGGATCCCGCCGCGGTATACCGGTGTGTCCGCGTGCGCGGGCTCAACGTCCTGCTCGCGCACTATAAGATCACGCTGGCCTCGATTCGCAAGCTGTTCACGGAGGAGAAGCAGCTGCAGTTTCTCTCAACGGCGCGCACCGGGCCGCGCACGATCGGCGAGCCCGTACTCGCGGACGTGAAATCGTGATCTGGCAACCGGTCACCTCGAGGATGTTTTCCGAAATAGGGCACGATGCAGCGACCAGCACGCTGGGGCTGCGGTTCAAGAAGGGCGGGGAGTATCACTACCACGTCTTTTCGGCGGCGAAGCACCAGGCTCTAATGGCCTCCGAATCGAAGGGCAAGCACTTCAGGGCGCATATTCTTGACCAGCACGAATTCACGAGGATTTCATAATGGGCGAAAACGAAAAAGGGAGATGTTCGGCAGATCGAAATCTCCGCGAGGAGCGCGGCGACCTCGAGGAAGCCAGGTTGCACCTCTCGCAGTTGGAGAAGATGGCGGCGGAGCGTGTTGAAGAGCTGTACCGGGCGAAGGGCAGGGCCATGGATACTTTGGCTCCCAGGCCATGGGTGGAAGCATCGATCGAAGAGAAGTTAGAGCGCACGCGCGAGGCAGTCAAGCAGGATCGGTCGCAGCTTCAGTATATTTACGGTCGGCTGAGCGAGTTACAGCAGCAGCTCGGGCGTCTGCTCAGTCACGATCACCTCGGCGGTCGCGTGGTCGTTCCAGCGTTCGAGGCGCCGAAGTTCGATTGTGGTTCGGCCGGGCAGCAGATCGCCGCGCGCGATCTGGATCCCAGCCAGGTCATCTTTTGAAACCGGCGAAACTGCCATCAGTACCAAATAGTCTTGTCGCCGGCGATCGAAGCGGGCTACGTTGAAAGCTGATCGTCATTGATCGGAAACCAGGCGGCGCAACCAGCGGTCAAGGCCGTTAGATAGCCGCCTTTCTTCTTCTCAGCTCAATAGAGCTGATCCCATAGGGTTTCACTCCAGTAGTGTCTCGACACATCCACCAGCGCTGCGTCCGGATCACAAATCCTCTGCCCGATGGCAAGACTTACACCAGCGGGCGGCGCGCCAGGCGCTATGTCGACGAGGAGCGGGCCCGGTGGACCGACGCGTCGGAGACGGTGATCGAATTCATTATTTCCCATCGGCACTACCGCGCAGCGCGGTGGAGGCAGTGCGTCGTTACGGCGGTGATGGAGGGGGACTCGGGGATGGCCACGTTGGCGGGAATTCGCGGGATTCCGGTGATCAACCCCATCGAGCTGATCACCGATCGTTCAAAGCGAAGGGTAAAACGGAAGGCAGCATGAAAACACTTTTGCTTATAGTGGCACTGGGCGCCGCGGCACTTAGCGGGCAGACCATCACCATCACCGGGCCGAATGCCAACGTCAAGGCGGGCTCGGCCGTCGTGTTGACGGTGACTCTCTCCGGATCGGCGGGAGTGAACGTGCAGGCCCTGCAGTACAGCATCACCGGCTTCCAGGGCTGGACGGTGGCGGTAGCGGACGGCGCCGCGGCGACCGCCGCCAGTAAATTCAACACCTGCGCCATGGTGGGCACGGTGCTCAACTGCATCGCGGTGGGCGTGAACACGAATGTCTGGAGCGATGGAGTCATCTCGACGCTGACACTGACGATTCCCAAGAGGGCGGCGAGCGGGACTCAGACCGATACGTTGGGCGGGTTATTGGGAGCTGTCACCGATTCGAGCGGAAATGTGACGGGGGTGGCGATCACGGCGGGCAGCCCTTTCGCCTTAAGCATCATTAGCCCGTGCGACGGCATCACCCTGGCGCAGATGCTGCCGCCGGTGCTGGGCACCGCGGCATACAGCGCAGCGTTGGATTTGAACAGCGACGGCGTGGTGAACGTCGAGGACGCGCAGATCGTGGCGGATTATTCCGTCTCCGGCGTCTGTGCGGCTAACTGAATCCTTTATGAACGAGTTGGAGCAGACGGCGACGGGAATCGCCGACAAGGCGGCCGAGCCTGGTGCATCACCCTCCGCATCGGCCCGGCCGCAGCTCCATTCGGAGGACCGTTGCAATTTGCCGGCGGGATCGCTGTCGGTGGAGCACACCGCGCTGTCGCTGTCACTGACGACCCATGAATATGCGGTACTGATCGGGCTGGGGCGCGGGCTGGGCGACGCGCAGATCGCGTGCAAGGGCAATCTGACGTTGCGCTACGTCTCGCGTGCGGTGCGCAGGCTGCGCCACCGGTTCGGGGAGCCGGGCGAGCCCGTGAGCCGGCTGTGGCTGGCGGTGATGGGCTACCAGCTGGCGGGATGCTATGGCGCGGACCAGCGAGCGGCATAAGTTAGGGACTCTGAAAGCGGCCAGGCTGGCGGAGATCGAGCGGCGGCGCCGGTCCAAGATCGAGTTGGCCGACGCGCAGACCGTCGGGGCGTTACGGCGTTTGTTCGACGAACGGCGGCCCACGGATTATTTGCTGGACCCTTGATGGCGAAGGGCGGCGCCGCCGACCAGTGTATGGCGGTACGTGATACGGGATCCGGACCCAACCGGACTCACCGCCCTTCACAGCTTTCTTCCGGACGACCCTCCCAAACTTCGACAGGAAAATGCGCGCGGCGATCTACGCCCGGGTGAGTACCACGGACCAAAACTGCGGAATGCAGCTGCGGGAGCTGAGGGAATATGCCGCGCGGCAGGGTTGGGAAATTGCCGGCGAGTACGTGGATACGGGTTGGTCGGGCTCGAAGGCCAGCCGGCCCGAGCTGGACCGGTTGATGGCGGACGCGGAGGCGCGGCGGTTCGACGCGGTCATGGTTTGGAAGCTGGATCGATTTGGCCGGTCTGTTTTGAACCTGCTGGAGGGGCTGCGGAAGCTGAGGAGCTGGGAGGTCCGGTTCCTGGCGCCCTCGCAGTCGATCGACACCGATGGGGCGAATCCGACCAGCCAGCTGCTTTTGCATATTCTGGCGGCCGTTGCTGAGTTTGAGCGGGAGATGATCCGGGAGCGGGTCAAGGGGGGCATGGAAACCGCCCGGCTGAAGGGTAAGGAGTGCCACCGGCCCTGCGCAGTGTTTGACGTGGAACGGGCCATAAGTCTTTCTGCTGGCGGTCTTTCGATCCGCGCCATCGCGCCTCTGCTGGGCGTGTCGCGGTCGGTAGTGGCGCGCGCGCTGGCTGTCCCAGAAGGTCGATTAAAAGGCGCGGTTTCGGCCCAGGTTGGCGTTGTCTCAGAAGCTTCACCTTCTGGGACAGCTTAGAAAATTAGCCAGCGGGCGCTAACAGGTTAGCTCAGCGGCGCCGGCGGGGGCCTGGAGGTGCACGGGGCTCTGCGGCCTGGCGGGGCATTCCTGGGGCCTCCTGCGGGGAAAGGACGCGATGTTTGAGGACCTGTTCGGCTCGCAGGTGTTTCCTGACGCGGACCCTGCGCCTGTTCTGTTGAAGTGTCCGGTTCCGGCTTGCCCTTTGGGCGCGGCGGTCCTAGTGCACCAGGCTGAGATATCTGGCATCCAACGGGACCTGGCGGCGGTTAAGCGGGGACTGGACCGGATCCAGTGGGCGACGATCACCGCGCTGGGCGCGCTGGTCTTAGCCTGTTTGGTCATCATTTTTCGTCTTCTCGGGGGAAAAGTCGGCACATGACGCCCATTTCGAATGCGAAACACGAGCAATTCGTCCAGCTGATCATGGCGGGCGAGACGGCGACGCGTGCTTACATTCTCAGCTTCGGGGATGCTAAGGGCGCGGCGCAGTCGGCCTCGAGGCTGCTAAGGCAGGCTGAGGTGGCTGCTCGGCTGGCGGAGCTGCGGGGACAAAAGTCTACGCCGGAAGGGGGGTCAGAGGCGCCTCCACTGCTGTATCGCGTGGAGATCTGGGCGATCGGTCGGCTGATTCCGTATGCGCGCAATCCGCGAAAGAACGACGCCGCGGTGGCGCAGATGGCAGCGTCGATCCGGGAGTTCGGGTTTAAGATTCCGATCCTGGCGCGGTCGACGGGCGATATCGTGGACGGGCATCTCCGGCTGAAGGCGGCGCAGAAGCTGGGCATGGCTGAGGTTCCGGTGCTGCTGTGCGACGAATGGTCGGACTCGCAGGTAAAGGCCTTTCGGCTGATGGTGAATCGGTCGGTGAACTGGGCGGACTGGGACGATGATCTCCTGGCGCTGGAGCTCAAGGATTTGAAAGCGGCGGATTTCGACCTGGTGCTGACTGGTTTCACGACGCGGGAGATCGACGACCTGATTATTGAGGATCCCGACGCCGCGGCCAATACGGCGCCGCCGTTGCCGGCGGATCCGGTGTCGCGTCTGGGGGACCTATGGCTCCTGGGGCCGCATCGGGTGCTCTGCGCAGATTGTCTCGATCGCGAGGCGGTGGGGCGGCTGGTGGGCACGCTGGAGCCCGTGCTGATGGTCACCGACCCTCCCTACGGCATCGAGCTGGACAGCGAGTGGCGCGATCGCGCTGGCATCAACGTGCACGGGCCGGCCCAGGCGAGCTATATGAAGCACCGCATCGAGGGGCACACGGAGACTAAGATCTCCGGCGATACCCGAGCGGACTGGTCGGAGGCCTTCGAGCTGGTGCCGACGCTGCAGGTGGCGTATGTGTGGCACGCGTCGGTCTTCACGCGCGACGTGCTGGCTGGCCTCGAGCGGATCGGGTTTCTCTATCCGCAGCAGATCATCTGGAACAAGGGGCGGACGGTCTTGACGCGGACCCACTATTGGTATCAGCACGAGCCCTGCTGGTACGTGCGGAAGAAGAACGCACCGTGGTTCGGCAAGCCGGGCGACAACGCCACCATTTGGACCGAGCCCTGGCCCACCTTCCTGTTCGGCCGGCCAGGAGAGAACTCGACGATCTGGGATGCGCCCTCGCCGAAGATGATCATGGGCGGGTCCAGCGAGGACAAGTTCGACCATCCAACACAGAGGCCCATCGAGCTAATGCGGCGGCCGATCATGAACCACTTAAGCCGGGGCGGGGTGGTGTATGACCCCTTCCTGGGGTCCGGCACGACGCTGGCTGCAGCGGAGCTGACGGAGCGGGTGTGCGTGGGCATCGAGCTCGATCCCAAGTACATAGACGTGGTGGTCAAGCGGTGGGAAGGTTTCACGGGCAAGAAGGCCACGCTGGATGGTGATGGGCGGACGTTCACCGCGATCGCGGCGGTGAGGGCGGCCGAAACGCGCGCGGCAGCATAGGATGGCGGCCATTTCGAAGCAGCGGGCGTTCCTGAAGGCCTTCCGGATCACGGCCAGCATCACGAAGGCGGCCGAGGCGGCGAAGGTGGACCGGGCGATGCATTATCGCTGGCTCAGGGAGCTGAAGTACTCGGTGGAATTCGAGGCGGCACAGGTGGAGGCGGCCCACTTCCTGGAGGACGAGGCGGTGCGGCGGAGCACGGAGGGCGTGGTGGAGGCGGTGTTCTACCGGGGGAAGCCGTGCGGGGTGATTCGGCGGTATTCGGACGGAATGCTCCAGTTCCTGCTGCGTGGGTTCATGCCGGAGAAATATCGCGAGCGCACGAGTACGGAGCTGACGGGGCCAGGCGGCACTCCGCTGACACCGGTGAAGATCAACGTCAATTTTGTAAACGAGCCAGTCAAGTGATCAGGGCAGGGTTTCTTCTTCGGCTTCGATCTCTTTGGGCGTGGGTTGTGGGAGCCATGCAAGGCGGACCAGGTCCGGATTGTCGCGCACAAACTTTCGCACCAGAGGCGGATAGCGCAGGGCGAGCTGCTCGTCGGCTTCCTGCACAATCTGATCGATCGTCGGAAGCGGCGCCATCGTGCACAGGATATCGCGACGATGATTGCTTCGTCATCACTGAGGCGGCGATCCTGTGTCGGCTGATCCAGGCTGGCGAGTATCTCCACGAGCTGGATCGCAGTACATGCCGGCTGCTTTTGCGGGAGATGCGTTCGGAGTCTGAGGCGGTGCGGCTGGCTAAGCGGATGGCTGCGCATTACAGGATAGTGCAGTGAATGAGGATCTGGTGCGGGCGTTCAGGATCATCGCGGTCGCGGCGGCGGTGCTTCTGTATTCCATTCTGGTGTGGTGGCTGGGCGGCGTGATGGCATCGCCAGTGCAACCCGCTGAGATCTACGTGGACGCGGACTTTCCGCCGGCGTTTCAACCCTTGTTTAAGCCGGCGAGGTACAAGGTCTTTTATGGCGGCCGCGGCGGGGCGAAGAGCTGGGCGTTTGCGCGCGCGCTGCTGCTGAGGGGTATGGAGGCGGGGCCGATCCGCTGGCTGTGCGCCCGGGAGACGCAGCGTTCGATCAAAGACAGCGTCCACCAGTTATTGCGCGACCAGATCGGGGAGCTGCATCTGGGCCAGTTCTATAAGGTGCAGGCGCATCGCATCATCGGCCTCAACGGCACGGAGTTCACGTTCGCGGGCCTCCGGCTGAACATCGACAACATCAAGTCGCTGGAGAGCTATGACGGCGTATGGGTGGAGGAGGCGCGCAATCTCAGCCAGGCTTCGCTGAACAAGCTGATCCCGACGATACGCAAAACTGGCTCGGAGCTGTGGTTCAGTTTCAATCCGGAGCTGGAGGACGATCCGGTTTTTAAGTATTTCGTGCGCAACACGCCGCCCCCGGAGGCGGTGGTGGTGAAGGTCAACTGGCGCCAGAATCCCTGGTTTCCGGAGGTTCTACTCAAAGAGATGAAACACCTACGGGAGACGGATCCGGTCTTGTGCGATCACATCTACGAGGGCGCCTGCGTCTCGATGGTGGAAGGCGCCATTTACGCGCAGCAGCTCACGGAGGCAGACGCCAGCGGGCGCATCAGCCGGGTGCCATACGACGCGACCAGGCCGGTGCACACGTTCTGGGATCTGGGCGTCGACGACGCCACGGCGATCTGGTTCGTGCAGGAGTTTCCCTTCGAACACCGGGTGATTGATTACCTGGAGTCAACGGGTAAGGGTCTGCCGTGGTATCTCAAGGAGCTACAGGCGCGGCCGTACATTTACGGCACCGACTATCTTCCGCATGACGGGCGCGCGCGGCAGCTCGGCACCGGCAAATCGGTAGAGGAGCTCATGCGGCTGGCGGGTCGTCGGGTGGCGATCGTGCCACGGCTGGCTGTCTCTGACGGCATCAATGCGGCGCGGACCATCTTCGGCCAGTGCTTCTTCGACGGCGTGAAGTGCGAGGAGGGGCTGCATGCCCTTCGGAACTACCATTACGACATTATCGAGGAGCTGGGCGTGCGGACCAAGAAGCCGGTCCATGATTGGTCGAGTCACGGTGCGGACGCGTTTCGCACTTTCGCGGTGGGTATCAGGCCGGTAAAGCGCGACCCGCCTCGAGGCCAGCAGGAGCGGCCGGCGCGCGTGAGCGTATGGAGCTGACATGAAATATCGAGCCAGGCCGGTCATTGTCGACCATCACCATGTTCAAGGTGGTGAACGGGCGCGTGGATGTCGGCGTCGGGCATCGTGGACGAGCGACACGAGGCGATGGCCGCGGTTAACGGCTGGTCGCGGGAGAAGCCGGAAGGCTCGGCTGGAGCTGAACACTCAGTGGAGCCTAAACAGACAGTGGAGGAGCGCCTGGCGGCGCTGGAGGCCAAGCTCAAGGGGTGAAATCATGCCGGCGTTGATGACTTATTCCGGTCTGGGGCAGGTTCCGGTCACCGAGCAGGATGTCGTGTCTCGGATGCATGAACTGCGGGACTGGGTGCAGGAGTACATCGGGCGCGGCGACGCGGAGAATGCAGGCCACTGGGCAGCTCGGACTGCACGGTGGGGGCTCACACTTTTAAGGTTGCGGGGCGAGCTGGAGTAACATGCCGGCGTTTCTTGAGAAAAAGCTGAAGCGGGAATACGGCGCCAAGAGCGCGATCCCGTTCAAGATAATGAACGCGATCGGCGCCATGCACGGTTCGAAGGAAACTCGCAAGGGCGCCCAAATGGAGGCCAAGCACGAAGAGGATAGCCGGCTGAGTCCGGCCGCCGCGGCGCGGGTGCGTCGGAAAGCCAAGCTCACTTAGGATGAACGTGACCGGGTGAGCGCCTGTGGAGCCGGCCCCTTGATTTATCTAGCCCCACAAACTTCGACGCGCCCTTATCAGGACCGAACTTCGGAGCCTTCCCAGATGTTCTTCAGGGACAGGCTCCGGTATCTATTCTCACGGCTGTTTTCAGGCTACCAATCTAAATGAGGAGTTTCAATGCGAAAGAAAATCGTCAAGGTCGATAAGGCGTCGTTCCATGGGCACTTGATGCTGGAGTTCGAAGACAACACCAAGCAGACCGTGTTCCGGGGCGATCACGAGGCTCACGACCCACAGGTCGGCGACCTGTGGCCACCGGAAGGGCACGAACATTTGCCGGCTGGCGTGGCGCCCGACAGCGGCCGCCTGGTAAAGTCCGCGACTCCGGTGCCAGCGGCGAAGAAGGGAAAGAAAGGCTAACCCCATGAACGACGAGACGGAACCAGGGACCGCGGCAGCGGCGCCAGAGGAGGCCGGCGGGAAGCTGAAGATTCGACGTCTGTCGATCGAGCCTGGCGACAACGGTGGGCACACCGTGGAGCATGACTATAAGCGCGTGGCCGTGACGCGCAAGGGGCGCATGAACAGTGGGCTCGATTACGAGCACCCGGAATCGAAGAGTTTTCCCATCGGCCCTGGTCAGGACCAGCAGCTGCTCGATCACATCGTGGAGCATCTCGGTCTGAAGGTGGGGAAGCACGCCGGGCCCAAGGGGGCATAGATGTCAATTCGGCAGCCAGAGGAGACGCGCGCAGTGAATCGGCTCCTGCGGAATGCTGGTCTGCCTCCGCTGGAGGCTGGCACCGGGCTGCTGGAGTGTCTCGGGCGCCTGGTGGAGGATCACGAGCATTTTCGGTCGCTGGTGATCCGCTGCGAACCGGAGGAGCGCGCGGCCATGTATGACTCGATGAAGCCATACGTGCGGTTTCGGTTGCACCCGCTGGAGTGGTATATCGCGCGCAGTAAGGAGATGGCGGACGCTGAAGGCCTCCCCACTCTGGAAGCGGACGGGTCGATCAAATGGCCAGGTCCGGATCCGAGCCAGGCGGATATTGCGGCCTCGCAGGCCTCGACCAGCGATCTGTTCGCGATTCAGAAAGATGGGAACGTCGATCTGGTCGCGGCGGGCAATGATGCGAATGTGGCGCAGAATGCGGTGAATGCTGCGTTCGCCAAGGAAGTGCTCACGTTGGTGTGCCGCGGGTGCACGAGGCAGGAGCAGTTCCTGGGCGATACCAAAGACGACGCAGTGATCAACGCCAGGCTGGCGGGCTGGGTCACGTTCGCTCGGGAGGATGGCAGTCGGTGCGACATCTGTCCGGACTGTCCTGCCACGCGGAAGAAGATCAGCTGATCTCGGCGCGGATGTTCGGCCAACACAAAGTCTTCGACGTGGAGCGGCCCCCTGAAGCGGAACACCGGGCTCGGCTTATTGGACACGAATGTGAACGTGCCCGGGTGGAAGGCCGCCGGGTGGAAAGCGGGCGGCATAATCGGCCGGGCGGTTCTGCACGGGACCACGACATGGATTGGTTTCGGGATCTCCGGGGCAGCCAGGCAGGCAGCGACGGCAGCGAAGAAGTTTCGACGGTTCAGTAGCAGCACTCCCCCACAGTAACCCAATGGACGAAGAACTCAACAGAGCAGAAGAGAGCGAGCTCGAAGGGCCCGACCGCCAGGGCGGCGGTTCGGCTGAAGATCGCGACTCTGCCGGCGACATGGAGCTGCTGCAGGAGATCCGCGAAAACTACGAGTATGCCAACCAGTACTGGGAGGCTGCGCGTAAAGAGCGCGCGATCGACATGCGCTATTTGGCGAGCGATCCCTGGGAGAAGGCAGACAAGCAGGAGCGCGAGGACACCCATCGGCCGGCGATCAACCACGACGAGCTGAACCAGTACGTGTTCCAGTTCGTGAACAACCTCCGGCAGAATAAGCGCGGCATCAAGGTTGAGCCTCGAGGGAACGGCGCCAGCGACAAGACCGCGGAGCTGCGGCAGGATATCGTTCGCACCGTCGAGTACCGGTCCAAGGCGCAGTCGGCGTACCTGCGCGCTGGGCAGGACATGGCGGAGGGCTCTTATGGGTTCTTCCGGGTCGCGCGCAAGTACGTGCTCTCGAATCCGGCGCCCGACGATCCGCGCGCGTGGGACCAGGAGATCTCGATCCGGACCATTCCGAATCCGGACAGCGTGCTCTATGATCCCGATTGCAAGGAGCCGGACTGGTGTGACGCCAGTTTCTGTTTCGTCTTGGAACCGATGTCCACGGAGGCCTTCAAGCGGCGCTGGCCGCGGGCGCGGAAAACGGATTTCACCGCGCAGGACATGCAGGTCGCGAAGAACTGGATCACGGACAAAACCGTTCTCGTCGCGGAGTACTGGAAGGTCAAGGTCACCGAGACAGTAATCCGCAAAGGCGGCCGGAAGCGGCGGGGTGAGAACAAGGTCGTTCTTCAGTACATGACGAACGGGGTCGAGATTCTCGACGAAGAGGAGCAGCTCGGCGAAGAGATCCCGATTCCGGTCATGGTGGGTCTGGAGCGGTATCGCGAGGCGGAGGGCGTCGGCGTTAAACGCGAGCTCATCTCGCTGCCGCGGTTCGCGCGGGATCCGCAGATGTCACTGGCATACCTGTGCTCTCAGGAGATGGAGGAGGCGGGGATGTCGCCGAAGACTCCCGTCATCGGCTACACCGGCCAGTTTGTGACGGACTTGGCGGCGTGGAAGACCGCGAACAAGGTACCGCACGCCTTTCTGCAGGTGGATCCGGTTGCGGATCCGCTGAACCCCACGCAGGTGCTGGGGCTCCCGCAGTGGCAGCAGTTCACTCCGAATTTCCAGGAATACGAAATCGCGAAAGACAGCTGTCGGCGGGCGATTCAGGCGGCGATGGGCATCAGCCCGCTGCCCACCGCGGCGCAGCGGAACAACGAGAAGAGCGGGATAGCACTGGAGCAGATCGCGGACAGCGAGGCGGTTGGTAGTTATCACTTCGTCGAGGGTTACGAGCGGGGTGTCGAGCGGGGGGGGCGCATCGTGGATTCGTGGATCAAGCAGATCTACGACAGCGAGGACCGGGAGATGGGTCTGCACCAGGCCGACGATAAGCGGCGCGTCGTGCGGCTGAACACGGCGGAGCCGTATGTGGACGAGAAGACCGGGAAGACCGAGCAGCATGTGATCGGCGACGAAGAGCACGATGTCACGATCTCGACCGGCCCGTCGATGCGTTCGCAGCGGGACGCGGTGGACCACTTCCTGGATTCGCTGATTCAGAATCTAAAGAACCTTCCGGTGGCGCCGGCGGCGGCCGCCAAGCTGCTTGCGCTGGCGATCCAGATGAAGGATCTAGGCCCGCAGGGCGACCAGATGGCGGAAATTATTTCGCCATCGGATACCGACTCATCGCAGCAGCTCCAGGGAATGCAGCAGCAGGCCCAGCAGCAGGCGGTGCTCCTGCAGCAGATGCAAGCCCAGCTCCAGCAGCTACAGCTCGAAAAGCAAGGGCGCGTCGTAGACAACGAGTACCGCATTCAGCTGGAAAAGCTGAAGATCGAGGCCACCGCGGCCGCGGCGGAGATCAACACCAAGGCGCAGAACCTCGAGGAGCGAATGAAATTCGTGGAGGATCTCTGGGCGCAACTGCACGGCCAGGCGCACGACGCCGGCATGCAGGCGCAGGAGCAGGCGCACGAGCAGGGTATGGCACAGCAGCAACAGGAGGCGGCTGCAGCGGCCGCGGCGCAGGCGCCTGGGCAAGGACAGCCCCCCGGCCCGGCGAGCGCACAGCAAGGCCCCACGCCTCCGTACATCAAGCTTTAGCAGCATCGCCGGCGCCGAGCGAATCGGGCACACAAACTCTTTATGGCAACCGAAACACCGACAGAGTCAGCAGCACCGGCGGAGTCGTCGTCCGCTCCGATTGAGATCCCTTCCGGGGAGGCCTATACCGCCTGGCGCATGACGGGCAAGCTGCCCGCCGCCAAGCCGGCCGCTCCCGCTAAGGGAACGTCGACAAACGAGGGCTCGGCCCCCTCATCAGATTCCAGCGCTGGCGGCACGCCGCCGGCGGAAAACTCTGCTCCCGCCTCGGAAGCGGGTAAACCAATTCAGGAGAAGGGCAAGCCTCGGAGTAGCGCGGACACGCGTCTCACCGAGCTGCTCAATGACTTACGCGAGGCCGGCTTGACGCCGACCGAGCTGAAGACCTTCCGGCAAACGTTCCAACGGACGCAGCCGCCAGCCGCCGCCGCTCCTGCAGCACCAGGGGCAACAGAGCAAACTGTAAAGCCGGCGCCACCTGGCGATGGGCCTCCGGTTGAGCCGAAAGAAGAGGACTTCAAAACCTTCGGGGAGTTCCGCGCTGCCGAGCGCAAGTACTACAAGGAGCTCACCGAATACACGGTGCGCCACGAATTGCAGTCAAGGGACGAGCAGCGGGCGCAGGAAGCCTCTCAGGCAACGGTGCGCGAAAAGATGGAAGAGGCCCGGGGTCGCTACGGCGACGAGGGCACAGCGACCATCAGTGCGGCCGCGCGGGCTCTCGCAGGCAACGGTAAGGATCTGCCCGCGACGATTCCGCAGCAGGTCATCGGGTTGATTAACGATTCGCCGGTATGGCCGGATTTACTGTACACGCTGGGCGGCAAGGCCGAGGACCTGGCGGCGTTCGTGCATCTGGCGCAGACCAATCCAGGGGAGGCGATCAGGAAGATCGTCGCCATGGAACAGCTCATCACGGTTGAGCTGGCGAAGGCTAAGAGCGGCGCTGGCGAAGGCGGCGAAGGCGGCGAGGGCACTCCTGTAGAGGGAACGCCCGGCCGCGATGCTTCCGGCAAGTTTCTCAAACCTCCTGAAAAACGACAATCCCAGGCCCCACCTCCAGCACACGAGGTGAGTGGGCGTGGCGCGGCGCCTCCGGATGCGGAGGCGAGTGCCACCAAGAACAACGACTTTCGTGCTCTCAAGCGTATATGGGACGCCAAGGAGCTCGCGAAACGTCGCGGGAGATAAGTAAGTGCCGAATCAATACCTGAACACCAATTGGGTGTGCATGAAAATCCTCCGGCGCCTGGTCAACAGGCTGGAGGTAACGGAGTACTTCGATCGGGACTGGGAGGGCGAATTCGAGCGAGAGTTCGCGCCCGGTGCCAACATCACGGTGAAGTTCCCACAGCGGTTCACTGTGACGGACGGCATGGGTTACCAGCCGCGGCCGCTGAACCGCATTTCCACCACGATCTCTCTGGATCAGTGGCTGCAGGTGGCGTTCGAATGGGACGACTACGAGCGCGCGGTGAAGTTGGAGCGGTCGGAGGAGGAGTTGGAGGAGAATTATTTCGATCCTGCCGGCGACGCCTTCGCGCAGGAGTACGACTCGCGTTGCGCGCAGTTTGCATATCAGAACGCCTCGCAGGTCACTGGTGTGTTGGGTACGGATCCGACGACCGTCGGTTTCTTTTATGCTGCACGGCGGCTGTTGAAAGAGATGGCATGCCCGCCTGGGAAGCGCGGGGCCATGATCAGCTCGTCCGCGATGTACAACCTGGGCGCCGCCACGGGCGCGGGTTCGATCGTCACCATGTTCCACCCGGATGACGAAGTGACGCGCATGTTCAAAGAAGGCTCGATTGGCAAGGTTGCCGGCTTCTCGGCATTCGAATCGAATTCCCTGTGGTCGCACACGGCGGGCCACTGGGCTGGTGCGGTAACGGTTTACGGATCCGGCCAGAGTGGCACTTCGCTGGTGATCACGGCTAGTGCCGGCGACACCTTCAAGGTGGGCGACAAGTTCAGCGTGCTGGCGGTCAACCGCGTCAATCCGATGACTAAACGATTGGCGGGGCCGGCCACAGTGCGCAGCTTCACGATCACGCAGGCTCTCACCGCGGTCGGTGGCGCCGGCGCGGACACAATTAACTTCCTGCCGCCGCTGTATGGACCGGGCAGCGATTATCAGAACGTCGACGCACTGCCGCTGACCACTGCGGCACTGACGTTGTGGCCGGGCACAAACGCTCCCAACGACAAGGTGGGAACGGTCGGGCTGGCTCTTTCTCGGTTCGCGTTCGCTCTGGTTTCCGCGAAGTTGTACCTGCCGAAGGCGGTTGAATCGGCCGGCCAGGCGCGGGATCCGGATACGAAGATCGCGATCCGCAAGGTCAAGGTATGGGATGGCATGCGGTCGATGGAGATTAATCGTATGGACTCCCTCATGGGCACTGGCAATCTGTATCAGGATGCCGGGGCGGTGGCGCTGGCCTGCGCCTAGCGTAAGCGGGGGCCGGATCCGCTGGCCCCTTTCTCAAATTCCAAACAGGAAGACAAATCTCAATGAAAAAACTCTCGCAGTACCTTATCGCCTCTTTGGTCGCGCTGATGACGCTGTGCTCGCAGGCATTCGCTCAGGCGGCCCTCACATACACCACCACTTCCGCCGCTGTGGCGGACAGCAAGACGCAGACCATTCCTCTGGCCTCAGTCACGGGAATGACGGCGCGGACGACTCAGATCTACATCGACAAGGAGTTGATGGACGTCAACGTCGTCAATACCGCATCTGTCTCGGTGCGCCGCGGCGCCGCCGGCACGATGGCCACCGCCCATGCTTCGGGCTCCATCGTGTATGCGGGGCCCGCAAACTATTTCAGCTCGTTCGACCGCTCGGTCGGCAGCTACTGCTCCAGCACCACGGAATTGGTGCTGCCAGTGATCAACGTCAAGAGTGGCAAGACTTTTGATTGTCAGAGGAGCGTTTGGGAAGAAGGCACCCAGGTGAACGTGGCGACGGTTTCACTGTCGCTGCGCGTCTCCCACCACATCGTAAGCATCAACTATGCCGGCGTGGTGAACACAGGGTCGGTGAGCGTGGTTGCCCAGCGCGGGCTGGCGCAGATCGGCTCGACGACCACCCTAGCGAGTGGCTATGTGTACGGTAGCGAAGGCAAGGCACGTCTGGACGGTACTATGACGGGCGGCTGGGTCTTCGGCACGATCGGTCAGTTGGATATTTCCAACGCGACGCTGACCTCTGGGTCGCACCTCGGCGGCCTGTGGAGCGACGCCGGCGCCACCGGCCCGGCTGTGAGCTGCACGTTCTGCGATGGCCTCGTGGTCACCAACACGACCGCGACGACCTTCAACTCCGCCTTCTATGTGTATTCGAAGGCCGGGTATCTCTTCGACCTGTCGAACAACGGCAGCGCGTTTATCAATGGCAGCACCGGGACCTCCGGTTCCGTGACCGGCTATCTGAAGATCAAGATCAACGGGTCGGACGCCTATATCGCGTACAAGGGCACGCCGGGTACTTAGGGCGCCGCATGAAGCTGTTCGTTGTATTTTTCATCCTGGGCGGGCTCCTGCTCGCCCAGGCCCCTTCTCCCACGCCGGCGCCGCCCGCTATCACCAGAGAGCAGTTACAGGCGCGGCTGGAGGATCTCCAGCACGGGAAAGAGCAGGCCATCGCGAATGTGAACGCGTTCGTGGGAGCCATTCAGGAAACCCAGCACTGGCTGGATGAGCTGAAGGCTGCCGAAGCGAAGCCCGCAGCAGCGAAGCCCGGCCCTCCGGCCAAGTAACCGCTCTATGCCCATGAATGAAGCCGGTTCCTACCGACAAAGCAATCTCACCGCACAAGAACAGAGAGAGGCCGAGGCCGCTCTGTACGGCCTCGAGGTAAACAACAGCATGACACCGCAACCATCCACTTTTTCCCAGGACGATATCGAGCGCATGCGCGCGATCCTGAGAGCTCACGACGCCGCCGCGGGCGGCGTAGTGAAGGAATTTGATCTCAACAAGCCGGCGCCGGTTCCTTATCGTTACCGGGAATTTCCAAAGCTGGTTTACGACCACACCAAGCGCACCCACAAGGCGGTCCACGACCGCGCGCAGGAGCAGGCGGCGCTGGAGGCCGGCTTCCAGAACGAGCCTTATCCCAGCGAGGTTGTCGAGCTGGCTCTGGATCCGGAGGACCAGAACGAGGTGAACGACCTCGAGTCCGACATCAGGGCGCGGGGTCGTTTGGAGCGCGCCAGGCCGAAGGCGAAGGGCGCGGGCGCAGTCAAGGAGTAAGTCCATGCTGGTGTCGGATCTCATCACCCAGGCCTTCCTGAACCTGGGGACCATCACCGTCCTGGAGACGATTTCGACGGGAATGCAGACGGACGCATTCCCAAAGCTCAACGCGGATGTCGATTCGCTGAGCGCGGAAGGGCTGGTGGTTCCAAATCAGGTTGAGCAGATTTTCAGCTTGATCCAGAACCTCACGGCCTACACGGTCGGCGCTGCTGGCTCCTGGCCGACGGCGTCAGGGCAGCGCGCGCTGAAGATCATTTCCTGGAGGGCGTATTACGGTAATGTGCTGCACTCCGGGGGACGCGTGCTCTCGCTGCCGGAATTCGGCGAGCAGGCGCAGCAGATCCTGGGCGAGAATACGCCGATTCCTAAGATCCTGGGTGCAGACACCGCTTATCCGTTGATCAACGTGCGCGTGTTTCCTCCCACCGGCAGTCCGGCAGGGTACGTTGAGCTGGGGTATCTGCTGGCGATCGCAAACTTCGCGACCGTCAACGATTTGATCAGTCTGCCGCAGGGCTGGTTGCAGCTCCTGGCCTGGCGCCTGGCCAGAATACTTTACCCGCTATATCCGAGCCCCAGCAGGAAGGATCTTATCTGGGACATGGCTGATCGCGCCAAGCAGGGTCTGCTGACGGGGGCCACTATGACCGCTCCGCAGCCCCAGCCCGCCGCTCCGCAAGGCCAGCGGTAGAAGGTAAAAGGTTCACACCTCCATGCTTCGATTCCTCTCTGTAATTCTCTTTGCGTGCTCCCTCTTCGGGCAGACCAGCAGCTATCCGGGGGCGATCGACAACGACAGCACGCTGTTCGTGACGGCTGACAATGTGCAGACGCAGCTCGCCGCGGCGATGGCCGTTGGGGATTCGGGGGCCTCGGTTATTTCGACCTCCGGCTTTGTCGCGAATATGCTGGTCACGGTCTGCGACACGATGGCGAACACGGGCAAGTGCACCGCCTGGGAGGACATGCTGGTCACTTCGATTTCCGGATCGACTCTCAATGTGACGCGGGCGCAGGCGGGAACTTCAGTGCGGGCGCACGCGATCGGGGCGTTTGTATCGGTACTCATCGATTCGGCCCACCAGAGAGCCCTAAAATCGGCAGTTCTCGCGCTGGAGACCACTCTCGGAGCGAATTTGGTCAACGCGCAGGGCTCATTCAGGAGTGCAGCAAGCTACAACTTCACAGCGCAGACTCCTGGCGGCACGCTGGTGCAGAGCGGCGCCAATCAGGCGATTACGCTGACTCCTTGTCCGCTGGGGGTGAACGGCACCGACAAAAACCACATGGTTTATCTCTCGGGCGGCACGGGCACGGCAGAGGGCACGCCGATCACCGGGGGCACTTGTACTTCGGGCGCGGCGACCGGAACTATTACGGTAACGCCGGCGCAGGGGCACTCCGGGGCGTGGACGGTTCAGAGTGCGACGGGCGGGATCGAAGAGGCTATGTCGGCCCTGCCGGCGGCCGGCGGCACGGTGGTGCTGCCAGCGGGGAACGTGAATCTGTATGGCAACCCCGGTTTGACGCTGGGCAACGGCGTGGGCACGACGCAATCCACCGTAAACAACATTCTGCTTCTCGGGCAGGGGTTCAGCTCGGCGAATCCCTCTTTTAGCTCGGCCAGCGTCTTGACCTATGCGGGCGTGAGCGGCGGCACGGCAGTGCGCATCCAGGGGCCGGCTAACACCATGAGGCTGCAAAATGTCACCGTCGACGGCGGGGGGCTGGCAAGTATTCTATACGACCACTTCGCCTGCGCAAACTGCGGGCTGGAGGCCGTGACGCTGCGCAACATCGCGGCCGGCGGGATCGCCCACCGCATCGACGCGGTGGCGGACTATAACGGGAACAGCGCGCATTCCTTCTTTCGTGACGTGAATGTGACGGCGCTGGCCTCGGGGGCGTCGTGCCTTCAGATCGGCCCCACCGCGCTGAACTACAACGCCGGCAACTTCTCGAACCTGTTTGAGAATTACAACTGCACTTACGCAAACGATGTAGCCGGCTCCTACGGCGTGCAGCTGGGGTGGGCGGACAATAACGAGTTTCTGCACAGTTCTTTTGTCGCCAGTGCTCAGCCCGGCGCCGGATATCCGCTGGTGCACGTGCGCCAGGCCGGGACTTACAGCTGGCTGCCGAGCGAGAACGTCTTCAACCACGTAAATCTGGGCTGCGTCACCTGTCTGCCCATATACGGGAATTCGGGATCCGGCATCGGCACGATTTTTTCGGATTATCAGGTGTTCGACAGCTCGGGGCTCCCGGCGCAGGGAGCGGTGAAAAACCTTCGCGGGCAGCTGCACAACGGTGACTGGTTCGACACGGATACCACGTCTCGATTTAATTTTCAAAACCTCCTGACGATCTACTCCGCATCAAGCTTCGCCATGCTGCGCTTTCCTGGATACACCGGCTCAACCGACGCTGGCGCCACCCTGCAGACGACCGGCACGGCGGTGGTGGGGACTAACTCGCACTTTCTCACCAAGCCCGGCAAGGGGCGGATGATCGTGCTCAGTAACGAGCTGCGCTATCTGGCCTCGGTGAGTGACGACACGCACGCCACGCTCAACCAGGCTTTCACGGACGATGCACCGGCGGGCACGAGCTACTTATATCAGGTGGGAGCCAACGGCTATATTTACACGGACTCAGCGGCGCACCTGGGCACGCAGGACGCCTCGCCGGTGCGGATCGACCCGGGAGCAATCACCGCCATCCAGGCGCAGTACAACGCCACCAGCGGCGGCGGCGACGTGGGGGTGTCGGGAATCTTCTCGGCGACCGCGGCGGATACCGGGCTGAGCAATGGCGGCGGTAATACGCTCACCGCGGCCATGCTCATCGGTGGCCAGATCCGGCGCACCGGCGGGGGCGCGCAGACCGACACCACCGACACGGCCGCCAACATCGTGGCCGCGATCCCTAACTGCCAGGTCGGCCAGATTTTCCAATTCGTCATTTACAACAACTCGGGCGGCCAGCACGTCCTTGGGCTGGGCTCGGGCGTTACAGCGGCGGCCGGGCTGACGCCCACGCTGACCACCGCCAACACATACGCGCACGCCTTTCAGCTGCGCGTCACGAATGTGGGCGCTGGATCGCAGGCGGTAGCGATTTACAGCCTGGGAAGCGGGGCATACTAATGGGACTTTTCGGGAGTGCTCTGTGGGGCGCCGGCGGCCAGCAGCAGGCCGTCGCGACGGGTGTCTCATTCAAATCTCTCGCCTATATGGCGATGCGGCTGGCGCACGTCACGAAGGTGGCGCAGATCGGTCCCAGCCCAGATCAGTTTGCGGACTGTCTGCAGGCTGCTCAGTTGATGCTCGACCAGGCCACGATCCGCAAGCCGCTAATCTACACGATCAACATCGCGGCATATCCGCTGGTGGCGGCGACGAAGATTTACACCATCGGGCCAGGCGGCACAGGGCCGGCCTGGCTGGGCCCGAATTGGCCACTCTATATCGAGCACGCCATCCTGGTCCTGGCGAGCGGCGTTCCGGTGCGTCTGGGAATCTTCCGGGGCTCGAATGATCAGTGGGCCCGGGTGGTAGTGCAGGACATCGCGGGCGCGCTGCCGCGCCTGCTCTATTGTGATTACAATTACCCGCTGGCGAACATCTACGTGGTGCCGCAGGACATGGGCGGCGACCAGCTGGAGCTGCACACCTGGCAGCAATTGCCGAGCCTGGTGACTATCGGCGATCTGCTGAATCTGCCGCCGGGTTACAGCGATTGGTTCGTCAACAACCTGGCGGTGCGCCTGGCCTCGATCTGGCAGGAGCAGCTGGGGGCATTCGTTACCGACGACACCCGGACAGAGGCGCGCATGTCCACTCAAGCGCTGATGTCGCGGAATCTGCAATCGCCGACGCTGGATTCCGATGTGCCGCGGCATAGCGGCGGCGGTCGCGGCGGCGGCGGCGGATTCAACTATTACTCGGGGATGGAGAAGTGAAGATCCGCGTTCATCGCACTCCCGAGATGAAGGCGAAGGGCGCAGTGCAGCGATTCGTCTCCAGTCAGGCCGATCTCGACCGGCTTCTCCGGCAGTTTCACCCGCGCAACCGTCAACGCATCCTTGAACGGCTGGCGCCGCACTTGGGCTTTGAGGCCGAGCCGGTTCCTGAGTGGCTGGAAGTGGAACGATTCGACCGGCCGGTATCTGAACAGCCGGTATCTGAACAGCCAGGGATGGTTGAAACCCACGCCATTCCGGATCCGGCCCAGCCGATCGTCGAGGCTTCCAGGCCTCTTCCGGGTGCGAAGCCCTTTCGCGGCAGTCGGGCGCACTGAGTCGCCATGAAGCTCCCTCTCGTCGGTCAAAGTCACCTTCTGCGTTCGCCGGCGGCTGCTTGTCAGCAGACGCAGAATTTGATGCCGCAGTTTATCGAGGACAAGAGCGAGAAGGGGAAAAATTATGGCATTCTGCTCGGCATTCCGGGGTTCCACGCCTGTATTGCAGGCCTGGGCGCGCCGGTTCGCGGGGTGTGGAACGATGGCACGCTGGTCTACGTTGTCGGCAACAACACGCTGTATCAGATCGGGATCGGCTCCTATGCGGGCGGGAATCCGTCGACGGGCGCCTGCACGGTCCTAAACTCCTATCTGCTCGACAGCACGAGCGACGGGAATCCGGTATTCATGGCGGGGAACGGGACGCAGCTTTTCCTTGTCGCCAACGGGTACGCCTACATCGACAACGGCAGCGGGCCCGTGCGCTGCCAGTTCCAGATCTCGGGTTACGTGAACACGAACGGGACCGATGTGGCGTGGGTGAGCGGCGACAATTTTGCGACGGCGGCCGCCGGCGACGCCATCGCGATCAACGACACGTTTTACACCATTTCGACGGTCAACTCTCCCACCGATATCACGTTGACGGGTTCAGCCGGCGTGCAGCAGGGCGCCATGATGACGGCGGCGCTGGGCAGCTACGTCACGGCGGTGTGGGGAGCGTACCTGGACGGGTTTTTCATCGCGCAGCGTCCGGCCGGCTTTCCGATCCAGGGAGTAGTGAACACGGCGCTGAACCAGGCGACCTGGGTTTCGGGCGCACTCTTCAATCTGCTCACGGTGGGCGAGGGCGTGATCATCGGCGGCGTCGCGTATCTCGTCACGCACATCACCTCTCCCACGGTGATGAAGCTTTACCCTTCGCCTGGCGCGCATAACGGCCTCACGCTGGATGCCGGCGTCGATCTGGGTAAACAGTTCACGATTTCGGCCGTGCTTGACGGGACGTCCTGGGATCCGCTGGATTTCGCTTCTAAAATCGGCTGTCCGGACAATCTCCAGTCGATCGCGGTGGATCACGAGCTGCTGATTTTGCTCGGCACCGAAAGCATGGAGCCCTGGCAGAACACCGGGGCCGCCCTCTTCCCTTTCCAGCGCATTCCCGGAGCGGTGAGCCGGGAGGGTTCGATGGCCCGCTATGCGGCGACCGCCATTGCGGAGCGGGTGTTCTACCTGGGAGGCTCTCCGCGCGGCACGCCGGTGGCGTACCGGATGGACGGTTTCACGCCCGTCCGCATTTCGACGCACGCGGAGGAGTATGCGTGGGCGCTGGGCATCGATACGCCGTCGACGGCGATCGCTTATGGTGAGGTGCACGATGGCCACCAGATGTGGGTGGTTAACTTCGCGGGCTCGCTCGGGACATGGGTCTACGACGAAACCGCGAGCGCGCAGGCAGGCGAGGCCATGTGGCATCAACGGGCCTCGTGGACAGGCACGGCATTCGGCAGTTACACTCCGCGCTTCCACACCTTCATCCCATCCTGGGGTCCGGCCGGCATGCACATCGTGGCCGGATTCGCCGCCGGCAACGGCAACCTATACGACCAGTCGCTGAATTATTACGACGACGCCGGCAGCTCGCAGCAGTGGCAGCGGATCCTGCCGCACCTCTACAACGCCGGCAGGCTGCAGTTCTTCGGGCGCATGACCTTGGAAATGGAAACCGGGGGCACGACCTCCGCTACGACGCAGCCGACCGTCGTTCGCGGCTATTCAGATTCGCGGGGCGCGGATTTCGCGGGCGTGACGGGCCCGGGGACTCTTCCTAATCCGGTTGCTGCGCTGATGGGGGGCTCTGGCGTGAAGGGCGCACTTACACAGCGAGTCTTTTGGCCATCCAACGGTTCCTCTCGCGATCGGGTGTTCGCACTGGCGGGCAATAACAACGGGGTGGCGCGCACCTGTCTGATCGATCTGGATCTGGAGATGGAGTTAGAGGCGGAGTAATGCAGCAGGTTGTCGTTCCACCCGATCGCCAGGCACTCCTTAGTAAAGACCTCAGTGCGCTGGCTGCGCGTCCCTGGTATCTCTTCTTTCAGGCCATCGAGCAGGCCGCGCAGACGGCGTCTGGGATCGTGCAGTACGACGCGCGGGCCCAGCGTCTAGCTCTCAACACTTCGCTGCTGGTCGACGGGTCGCTGTTTCTAGAGGAGGACACCGGGCTGGTTTACCAGTGGCGGGAACAAACGATGCAGTGGGCCTATGTCCTGGGCACGATGGTCGGGACATTTGCGGCGCGCCTCACGGGGCTCGCGACGGTCGACACCGGAGTCTTGTATGAGACCACTGACACCTTTCAGCTGTACCAGTGGAACGGATCGGCGTGGAAGCTATTCACGCAGATGTATTCGCGCACCCAGGCGCAGCTCGCGACCTTCGCGGGTACGTTGGGAGCGTCCGACGCCGGCTTACTGGTGGACGTGAGTGATTATGGCCACGTCTTGCAGTGGACGGGGTCGGCGTGGTCCTGGGGCCCGGGCGAGCAGGGAAGCGGCATGCTGCAGGCCTTCGCGGTGGCGCCCACGGGGCCGGGCTGGCACGCGTGCGATGGGACCGTCGGTGTCACCTACCTAAAGGCGGATGGGACGACTGGCACGCTCACGGTTCCGAACACGGCGGCGACCGCGGCCTATATGAAGGCCGGCGGCGCGTATGCCGCCGCCATATCGGCCGCCACCGTTCCGACCATCAGCCAGCCGACCTTCGCCGGCGCGGCCATGGGCACGCACGCGCACGAGGTACCCATCGGAGTGGCGGGCACTTCTCTGGTCAGTTTTGGGAATCTTTTCGGTGTCGGGCCTTCCCGCACCGACGTGGGCTATGCGGTCATGACCGCGAATTCCACGCCGCAAACCACCTCTTACTCAAACACTACCAGCGCGGGCACTCCGGCTGGCACGGTATCGCAGCCCGCCGCCACGCTGCCGGCGGATCCGGTGGCGAATTTTGAAGCTCTGTTGTATTTCCGTCAGTGACGTCCTTTAAGCGCACCTCCGATTTGGCGCTGGTCCGGCACATTCTAACGGAGCCGGAGGCTTATGCGAGCTCGGGTGATGACTACGTGCAGGAGCGGAGCTGGTTCCGGGTGAACGAGGACCCGCGCATCTGGTATGTGCTGCCGGTTTTCGACGAGGCGTTGGTGCTGGGCTTGATCATGTTTCTACCGCGATCCTGTGTGCTCTGGGAGGTTCACCTGGTGCTGCTGCGGGTGCGGCATCGGCCGCGGGGGCGGTTTATTCTGGCGGGCGCGCTGCGCTGGATGTTCGAGGAGTCGAGCGCGCTGCGCATCATCGCCGAGGTGCCGGCATGTAACCGGCTGGCAGTTCGCCTGGCCAGCCAGGTGATGACGGGGTTCGGGGTCAACCCGCACGCGTTTATGAAGGGCGGAGTCATGCAGGACCTGGTGCAATTTGGCGTCGACAAGGGAGAATTATGCCCAGTCTTATAACCGGAATCATCGGGGGGGTGCAGGGCGCGTCCGCAGCTCACAATGCGGCCGCGGCGCAGGCGGCTGGCTACGGCCAGGCGGCCACGTCAGTCAACAACGCGGTCAGCAACGCCAATCCGCTGATCACCGGCGCGGCGAACCTCGCGGGGGCGAATGTCAACGCCGCGGCGGAGGGCGCCGGCACGGGCGCGGTGAACGCCGGCGAGGCCGCCGCCAGTGGGGTGAATAATGCAGCAGTCCAGGCCAACACCGGGCTGAGTCCATACACAACCACGGGCTCGACGGCCACAGGGGGCCTGAATAACCTGATCGCCGCCGGCGGATTCCAGTTCAATCCATCGAACCTCCAGAACACGCCCGGCTATCAGTTCACGCAGCAGCAGGGGCTGAAGGGCATCACCAATAACGCCTCGGCGACGGGCCTGCTGGGCTCGGGTTCGACGGTGAAGGCGGCCGCAAACTATACCTCTAATCTGGCGTCCACCACCTACAACCAGCAGTACCAGAACGCCCTCCAGGGCTATAACGCGAATCTGAACACCATGCTGCCGGCGGCCTCGATGGGGCTGACGGCGGCCAACACTCAGGGCGCCAACCTCATCAACGCGGGAATGTACGGTGGGTCCACGAATCTGGGCGCCAGCGAGTACGCAGGCTCGACGGGCCTGGCCGGCGCGCAGTATGCCGGCACGGCGGGGATGAGCGCGGCCAACACGAGCGCGCAAAACCTCATCAACGCGGGTGTCTACCAGGGGAATACGCAAATCGGAGCGGGCAACGCCACGGCACAGGGCGATATCGGCGCGGCGAATCAGTGGAATTCGATGCTGGGTTCGATCGGCACCGCGGCCAACACGGCACTCGGCATGGGCTTCGCGCCCGGGGGCGGCGGGAGCTGGTCGCCGAGCAACATCGGCACGAATTTCGGCAACATGATGGGCGCTGCCAATTACGGCAGCACCAATCCTTACACCATGCCGAGCAGCCCGTATGGCGGAATCTACGGCGTGGCTCCCGGTAGCTACGGGACAGGAGTTTAGCGATGGGTGGGTTCAACACTTCGGTTGCGCCGCCGTCTCCGGTGGCGCTGGATATCAAGCCTCCGGTTTCGACCTCCCCTCTGGACGCGGTTGCGCAGATGCAGGAATTCCGCATGCGCAACCAGGCCATGCAGACCGGGCAGCTTCAGCAGCAAGAAATCCAGATGAACCTGGCGCAGCGGAAGGCGATCAACGACGCCTACCAGGCGGCCTTCACGCCCCAGCCGGACGGGTCGATGCAGCTCGACAAGGACAAGCTCACCAGTGCCCTGGCCACGGCGGGCCATGGCGAGGCAATCCCAGGAATCATGGAGGGCTGGACAAAATACCAGCAGTCGCTGGGCACGCTGCAGGAGACGAACCAGAAGGTAGCGGCCGCGGAGCAGGACGCCGCAGGCAATCTTGGGGCGACGGTCCAGGCGGCGAAAAACGACCCGACGCTGTTTCACTCGCTGCTGACGGACGCGATCAACCGTAAAATTCTGCAGCCGGCGCACTATGCGCCGATGGACCAGGCGCTGCAGCAGTCGCTGCAGCAGGATCCCACCGGCGAGCAGGCGCGTGCGCTGGTGGGGCAGTGGACTGCTCAGATGGTGAGTGGGTCGCCGAAACAGCAGGAGCTCGCTAACGCGCGGACTTCGGCGGAGGCGGCCGCCAGCCGGGCTACTTCGGCGGCGACGACCGCCACCACTGAATCGCAGAAGTGGGCGCTGGAGCTGGCTGGGCGGACGGTGCCGAACAACCAGGCGGACTGGACGACCTGGCGTAACAATCTGCCGCCGGCTCTCGCGGGCGGCATCTCGTCGATGTACTCACCCACCGAGGCGGCACGGGTGCAGAAGATGGCCGTGCCTGTTCAGCAGCAGCCCGAATTCGACATCAACACCTACAAGGCGCGGATGGGGCTGATCGGCAACGGGGAGTATGACCAGTTCCTCTCGCGGTACGCACAATCGCTCGGCAAGACGCCGGCGACGCTGACTCCGCAGGAGGGCATGGCCAGCTTCCAGCAGTTCGCGAGGTACAAACAGGATCCGGAGATGCTCTCTCTCGCGATGTCGCAGAAGAGGATCTCGGAGACCGTGGCGCAGCTGCAAATGAACCAGATGCCCAACGAGGCCGATATCCAGAACATGGCGCAGATGGTCGTCGATCACACCATCGCGCCGTCGCAGTTCCAGGAGCTGCGGAGCGGGCGCATGGGCGCGGGCGGCGTGAAGATCATGTCTGCGGTCAAGGCGATAGATCCGACCTTCGATATGCAGAAGGCGGACATGGAATATCGCGCGATGGGAAAGACGGAGGACGACTTCACCAGTGGCAAGGAAGCCACGCTAGTGCGGTCTAACAACAACGCGATCCAGCACCTGGCGCTGCTCGACAAGGCGCGCATTGCGATGAACAACGGGAATCTGCCGGCGCTGAACGCGATCGCGAATTGGTTTGGAATTCAGACCGGTAGCGACAAGGCCACGGTCTTCGATCACATCGCGTCCAGGGTCGGCGACGAAGTGTCCAAGGCCTTTATCCCTGGCGGGGGGTCTGCCGGCGAGCGCACCGCGGCGGCCGCCAGCTATCAGCACGGCATGGGAGACCAGCAGATCTCCAGCAACATTCGGGCAGACATCGCCCTGATGGACTCGCAGCAGCGCAACCTTGTGGACCAGTACCAGCGGGGCACATACAACAAGGGTGCGCAGCAGCTGTTCACCCCAGAGGCGATGGCGGCGCGGGATAGCATCCTGGGCCCGGGCGCGCGACCTGGTGCTGGGCGCCCTGGCGGCCAGCCGGGCGCCGGCCAACGTGGCGGGGCGGGCGGGGCGCCCCCACTTCCTAAAACTCTGGGCGCCGCTGACGTTGGGAAGTTCTACACCAATGCGCAGGGCCAGCAGATCCGCGTGAGTGCGGTGAATCCGCAGGACCCGACGCAGTTCAAATTCGACGTTGTGAAGTAAACCAATGGCAGATCAGTGGGCGAGCACGGACGATCAGGCGCCGGGGGCCGGCGCCGGCGCCGGCGGCTGGCAGAGCACGGCAGACCATGCACCGGCGCTGCCGTACACCAACGTCCAGCCATTTAAGCCCCAGCAGGGCTCTGCACTCCAGCGATTCGGCGGCGCCATCCTGGAAGGCGCCGAAGGGGTCGGGAAAATTGCCGGC
>Ga0187884_10000672_pt1 | contig 33415 bp, 33 predicted proteins | sample June2016WEW_20_4_FD_132983 | JGI IMG/M metagenome (GOLD analysis project Ga0187884, IMG submission 132983) | Peatland microbial communities from SPRUCE experiment site at the Marcell Experimental Forest, Minnesota, USA - June2016WEW_20_40 | ecosystem: Environmental > Terrestrial > Soil >...
AAACGCTAGGACCTTATCGGAAGTGCCCGGCGGACAGAAGCCGGGCGGAGCGCGCCAAGCTGGGGCCGGGCACTTCGGATAAGGGCGTTAGAAGTAAGCCGCTGGCGCGGCGGCGTGCACCCTCGTGCTATGGGTTTTGAATGCGCGTTTGACGCAGAAAGCTGGGTAGTCGGCGGGGGTTTGAGTAGCCCGGCGAGTGAACTTCGACCGGAGTGAGTGCGGACGTTGGGTGATGGACCGTTCACCAGGATGCGGGAATGACACCTTCCAGGAGTACAGGCGCACGGGTAGTGCCTGTGCCGGTGCACAGGGATTCTGAACCGTTGGGAATACATCGTTACGAACTGTCAAGAATGTGGACCCCGCGCGATTGCTCCCGCGAGATTTGCTTGGCCGTCAAGCGCTCCACCACACGCATTTCGCCGCCGCAGCATGGGCAATTCCAGGCGGTAGCGTGACCGCTGACAGAGGACGCAACCGTTGGCGGTGTTGCAGCCAGTAAACTCCGGCAGAGCGGAAGCATCTCGCGGCGCCGGCGGTGAGCCAGCCAACCGAAGTAGCGAATGCGCGGGAGGCCCTGGGGCAGAACATGTTGCAGGAAGCGCCGCAAGAACTCTTCCAGCGTGAGCGTCATGGCGCGGGACTTGCTGTGATGGGCGTAGTCCTTCCAACGAAAGGTGACGTGATCGTCGTCCACCGAAAGGAGTCGATGATTCGAGATCGCCACGCGATGAGTGTAGCGGGCCAGATACTGAAGCACATGCTCCGGCCCGCCAAAGGGCGCCTTCGCGTACACAACCCACTCCTCCCGATACAGAGTGCCCAGGAACGCCGCGAATGCCTTCTCGTTCGCGAGCGGCTGACACTCCCCGAAGAAGACAAGCTGGTTCGCGTTAAAGGCCTGCCGTAGTCCGGCGACGAACTTCCCACGAAATACGCGGCTGAGCACCCTCACTGGTAGAAAGAAATGGGGCGATGAGCGGATCCACCGTGTGCGGTCCGGCGACAGGCCGCCGCCGGGCACGACACAGTGGATGTGTGGATGGCGTTGAAGCGTTTGTCCCCAAGTATGCAGGATACTCAGGAAGCCAACCTCGGCTCCGAGACGGGCTGGATTGGCGGCAACTTCCAGCAGCGTTGCGGCGCCGGCATCGAACAGGAGGCCGAACAAGAGCTTCTTGTTCTGCCACATTAAGGGCACGAGAGTATGGGGCACGCTGAAAACCAAGTGGAAATAGCACACCGGGAGCAGTTCCCGCTCCCGGGCGCGCAGCCACTTCTCGCGTGCATTGGTCTGGCACTTTGGACAGTGGCGGTTTCGGCAGGAGTTGTAAGAGATGGCCTGATGGCCGCAGCGGACGCATTGATCGCGATGTCCACCGAGTGCGGCGGTGCGGCAGCGTTCGATGGCCCGGAGCACTTTTAGTTGAGCCCACGTCAGCGAACCGCGATAGCGTTCGATGAATCTGCTTCCTGCCCTGCGGATGAGATCGGCCACCTCCCAGGGCGGCCGAGTCACGCCTTCTCGTCCTTGGGTGGTTGCTTGGATGCGACACGGCTGCGAACTGTGATCTGATCGAGCGGGTTAGGCGCAGCATGCAGATGTCGCTGCGACAGGTGCAGATATACCGTGGTGTGTTCCAGGTGCGCGTGCCCCATCAGAAGTTGGATCGTCCGCAAGTCGGTCCCGGCTTCCATGAGCGCAGTGGCAAAACTGTGTCGCATGGTGTGAGCGCCGATCAGTTTCTTGATTCCCGCGCGGTTGGCGGCCTGTCTGCAGGCGTACCAAATGGTTTCGTCGGAAATGGGCTGGTCCACGCCGCGCTGCCCGGCGGTGCTGGGGAACAGATAGACCTTTGGCCGCTTCCAACGAAAATACTCGCGGAGGGCCTCCAGCAGCTTGGGTGTCATCGGCACGTCCCGGTCCCTCGAACCTTTGCCCTGATGAATGTGGATGACCATGCGCTCGCTATCGATATCAGCGACCTTGAGAAGCGATGCTTCGGTTCGACGCATTCCGGTGGCGTAAAGAACCATAAGGATCGTGCGGTGTAGCAGGCTTGGCGCCGCATCGATCATTCGCGTCACTTCCTCGGGACTCAGCACGACCGGAAGCTTCCGCGGCACCTTTGGAAAGATCAGGTCGTCATAGGCGATATCCCGCCGCTTCAAAACCTTCTTGTAGAGAAAACGCAGGGCGGACATGCGCCCCTCGACGGTGCCAGGGGCAAGCTTTTTCTCCTTGAGCAGGTGAAGTTCGAACTGGCGTATCTCCTCGCCTCCCAGTTGCTCCGGCGATTTGTGAAAATACTCCGCGAACTGCTTGATTGCATGGATGTAGCCACGACTTGTGGCCGGCGAGTAATTACGACGCTGGAGCTCGTCCAGCATGCGTTGACGAAGTGGGGTCACAGAAAAACTCCTTTCTGTGACCGAAACTACCGCTCCATACGCCTCGAAGCACGCGCCACCGTCCCCCGCGCCAGCGGGTTAGTTCAAACGCCCAAACCGCCGAGGTAACCCCAGCGGGAAGATACAATCCGGGAAATGGCTTGGGCGTTTCAACCTGGCCCACGACCCAAATTCGAGAAGACCCCTCCAGTGGGAACCGCTATCCATAGCCCCGCGACTCGCCGGTCACAACTATTTCAACATTTAAATTCATTCAGTTAACCGGAATTGCTTGGGCCAGGCGTCTGCTACATTCAAAGCAGAGGTATCCGTGCAAAAGGTTCAGACGCACCCCTCGTCCGTTGGGTCACCCGGCCCATCAGGTGTTTACCTGGAATTGGCTTCGTTTGGTCAAATCTCTCTACAGCCGGCCGCTCCCCAAAATTGGCTTCGTTTGGTCACCTGCCTCCTTTCCGACCTTCCCCCAACCCCAATCTCCATCCCGTAGAACCGTGCAGCCCTCAGTACAATTTATTTTCCCCTCAGAATCAATAACTTAGCCGGAAAGGCTTGCACTAGGAGTCCGCTACTCTAAAAGCAGAAGAGGGTTGCACGAGACGGCAACCCTCGGCGGCCTGGAGGGTGCGGCGGATCTTGGGCGGTCCGCCGCACCCCCTGGGGGATTGGCTTTTTCCATGAAGACGTTACAGCAGATTTGCGTCTGCGCCTTGTTGACGGCGCTGACGGGGCTGGTGGTGTGTGCCGTTGTTTTGGTCCGCACCGTTACCGGCACGGTGGCCGCCATTCCGGGCCAGATGGATGCCGCGCGCGCGATGTTGGCCGGCGAAATTCAGGCCGCGCGGCACGATGTGATCCACCAGTTGACCGACTCGCGGCACGACCTGCTCGCGCGCACCGAGCGGCAGGCCGCCGCGCTGCGCGAAGGCGTGCTCAGCGAAGCCGGCCGGATCCGCGAGGACGCCGACCGCCGCGTCGGCGATACGCTGGCGCGCGCCGACACGGCGCTCTCGACCGCGCAGGACCTGCGCCAGGATCTCAAACCGGTCATCGAGGCCGCGCAGCACACCCTCGAGCACACCGACAAGACTGTCGCCGATCTGCACCCGCAGCTCCTCGGCCTCATCGCCGCTTCCAAAGTGACCGCCGGCGAGACGGCGCAGACCATGCGCGATTTTCGCGGAGCTGTTCCCGGCTTTCTGACACAAAGCCAGGCCATCGCCGGCAACGTGCAGACCGCGACGCTGAGCTTCAGCGGCGTCGCCGACAACCTGAACCGGCTGACCAAGCCGAAGTGGTACGACCGGCTGCTTGGCTACGCGATCAATGGCGCGGTCATCTACCGCAACCTCAACCCGATTACCAGCCTCACGGTGACGGGCGCACAGATTCTGGCCAGCAGACCCTGAAACGGACACTATGAACAACCTCACTCACTACAACGGCGTCCGCTCCCTGCTTCGGCCGGGCGACTTGGTGATGTTCTGGGGGCGATCGCCACTCTCCCGGGCCATCGAGTGGATCGACGCCGGCCCGAGCCATTCCGCCATTATCCGGCAACCCGTCACTGATGAAGGAGCGGACGCGACCATCTGCCAGTCGACGATCCAGGACGGGGTCAACGGGGTGCAGACCGACCCTCTCGGCGCGACCATCGCCGGCTATGACACGGGGGCATCGATAGCGGCGTTGCGGTTGGACGATACAACCCGCTCAAAGATCGATTGGGAACAGTTTTACGCCGTCATTGGGGCGGCCGAAGACCGCGTTAAGTACGACATCCCTGATCTCGTCGAGTTCCTGATTCGCGACGTGCCCATCCTGGGCGCGCGCGTAGCGCAGGGCGAGCATAAAGCCAAGATGGTGTGCTCCTCCTGGGTCACCGCCGTTCTGGAATCTTGTGGCGTTCTGACCGGCATCAACTGGACCGAGGTTACACCGCAACAACTCGTCGAGATGCACATTTACCGGGATTTCCTGCCGCTTCTCGGAAATCCCAAACCATCACGATTCAACACCATTTGAAAGGCAGTCGGCAATGAAGAAACTTATCGTTTTCGCTCTCTTCGCCATGGCGGCGTTCGGGCAAACCACAACCACAACCACACCAACCACGACCGCCGTCCCGGCCGTTACCCCCACTGCAACAGTGGCGTTCCCCAGCCTGATCCTGCCGGCCGGGATCGCGGCGTTTGGCGAGTTCAACCAGTTGGGAACTCCAAAATGGAGCGGAGGATTTGCAGCGATCTATCCCATCGTGGGCTCGGCCGGGGTCTATGGATCGACTACTGCCGACGTGCTTCCCAAACTTGCTACCGATCCGGCGACCGGGCGGAAATTCTACGCGCTCTCCAGTTCCGCCCGGCAGGGATTCCACAAGAGCGTAGTCACCACTGGAAGATTCACAGCTTTGATCGGCGGCGATGTAGGCCCCAGTTTCTCGCAATCCACCGGTTCCCTGATCGCCGGGAAAAGCGCGATCACCGTCAGCTTTTCCGGCTCGTTTACCGCCACCGGCATTTACCAGCTCAGTTCGGCCTTCAGTGCCATCGTTCCGGTGCGCATGCTTTACGTTTCGGGGATCGGCTGGAATCCGGTTCTGGAAGCCGGGATCGTCATCAACCTGAAGAACCTGCCAAAGGCAAAACAATGAAAAGCGCAACGCTCATTCCAATTCTCTCGTCCGTGCGGTTGGCCGTGACGGGGAGCAAGGCGTAGACCTATGCGGCAATACGTGATCAACACCTTGACTGGCAGCGCGGCCGCACTCATCGCTTCCGCAGCCGCGCGCGCCCTGCCGCAGCCCGTTGAAAACGGTTCGCGGCTCTACCTGTGGTTCTACCGGTTCGCCCACTTCATTCTCGCCAACTTCGACAAGGCGCAGATCTCCAATGCAAACCAGCCAAGCGGGAATTGATCTCATCAAGCAGTTCGAAGCGCTGCGGCTCGAGGCCTACCTTTGTCCGGCGGGATTCTGGACCATCGGATGGGGCCACACGGCGGACGTGTGTGAAGGGATGCGCGTCACGGAAAGCCAGGCGGAGGAGTTCCTGCTGGACGACGTCCGGCAGGTCGAGTCCGGCTTTCCCTCCGTGATCCGCGTGCCCCTCACGCAGGGACAGCACGACGCGCTGGTATCGCTGTGCTTTAATCTGCGCGGAGGCGCGCTGCGGCTCGCGAAAATCGCGCCTCGCCTGGTCGCCAAGATCAACAGCGGCGATGCGGCCAGCGCCGCCAACGAATTGTTGGATATCAATCGGGCCAACGGCGTCGTCCTGCCCGGCCTTACCAGACGCCGGGAAGCCGAGCGGGCGCTTTTCGTTGCGGCGCCGTCAGGAAATCCAGGAACGGCTTCATGACACGGAAGCGCCGCAGCACCTCGGTGAAGAGTTTGCGCGTGGTGGCCAGGTCCGGAGGCAGTTCGGTGTACAGGAAGAAGCTCTTGAAGCGGAGCAGGTCGGCCGCCGGATCGGTGGAGCAGAAGCCTTTCGGAACCCGCGCCAGTTGCTCGCCCTGGAGTTCTCCCAGCAGTTGCCGCACCGGCCGCGCCGCCAGAATCTTGCGGAATTCCGCGTGGTGTTCGGCAATGTGCCGGCGGATTTCGAGCAGCACCGGCGCTTCCGGCATGTAGACCCCGCCGCCTATCCCCACTGCCTGGTGCGACACCTCCAGGTAATAGCCTCCGTACTTATGCGGCCCGGTGCCGCGGCGGTGAAAGCTGGCGGCGGCGTGGGTCTTGTACGGCGTCTTATCGTTGCTGAAACGCGTGTCGCGGTAGATGCGGTAGATGGCCTTGTCGGGATCGGTGGCGTACTCCGGAGCAAAACTCTTCATCGCGCCATTCAGCGCTTCCACCAGTTCGCGCATGGGCTGCTTGACGTGCTGCTCGAAAACCGGCTTGCGCGGCTGAAACCAGTCGCGGTCGTTGTGGCGGGCCAGCCCGCGGAAGAAGGCCATGGCCTCCGGCGGAAATCCCTGAAATCCCGATCGCATGTAGTGCCTCTCCTATAATGAAAACGATGCCGACTACGGAAGAGACGCGCGCGCGCCTCGCCGAGATTCCTAATTTAACCGTTTTCAACCAGGCTCCGCTCTCCCGCTATACGCGTTTCGGCATCGGCGGGCCGGCCGACCTTTACGCGGAGACGGGCAGCACGGAGGCCTTCATCGCGGCACTGGGTGTGGCGCGTTCGAGCGGCATCCCGACCATGGTGATCGGCGGCGGGACCAACTTGATTGTCTCCGACAGCGGCTATCGCGGAATCGTGCTGCGCTACCGGGGCGACCGCCTGCTGGCCGCCAACGGGCGCGTCTCGGCCGACGCCGGAGCGTCGCTCCAGGACCTGGTGGATTTCGCGATCGAGAGAGGGCTGGCCGGCTTGGAGACGCTCTCCGGCATTCCCGGCTCGGTGGGAGCGGCCATTTATGGCAACGCCGGCGCGTACGGCCACGCCATCTCCGAGCGCGTGCTCAAAGTCCGATTCTTCGACGGCGCGGCCCTGCGGATCTTCGGGAATGAGGAGTGCCAGTTCCATTACCGGGAGAGCATTTTCAAGCAGCGCAAGGACTGGATGATTCTTTCCGTCGAGTTGCGCCTGGACCCGGCCGGCGCCGCCGCCCTGCGCAGCGCGGCGGATGAGATTCTGAAAGTGCGCAACCAGAAGTTTCCGGTCACCATGAAGTGCGCGGGCAGCATTTTCAAGAACCTGTTGCTCCTCGAACTCCCGGCCGGCGTGGCGGCGCAGGTGCCGGCCGCAGCGGTGCGCGAGGGCAAAGTTCCGGCGGCGTGGTTCCTCGATCGGGTGGGAGCCAAAGGGATGACCCGTGGCGACATTCACGTAGCCGCGTATCACGCCAACCTGATCTACAATGCCGGCGCGGGAACCGCGGCCGACCTCTGCGCTCTGATCGCGGAGCTGAAAGCGCGCGTCCGTGAGCAGTTTGGAATCGGCCTGGAGGAAGAAGTCCAATACGTGGGCTAAAGCAGCGGTCCGCCGCCGCCGATCAACGGTTGATGACCGACGCACTGCTGACGCCCGCCGCCCGCCGTTTTGTGGCCGGAATGGCGCGGGCGATTGCACCGGACGCCGGCCGCCTGGATCGCCGATTTCGCAAGATGCTGCGCGCGCGCGGCTACCATGCCGCCGAGGTCCGCGCCTTCCTCGCGATTACGCCGGCGGCGGCTTCGCGGCTGCGCTCGCTCAGCCAATTCCTGGAACAAGTGCAATACAACGGGCGGCGGCTGGCCAAGCTCAACGTGCGGCCGGAAGCGGTGGACCAAGTGCTGCGCGAATTCGGCGGGTTGCTCGACAGCCTGCTCGGGGGACGGTTTCAGCCGGCACGAGAGCAACTCTATCTCTCCACTACGCTCGAACTCAGCAGCGCCTATTGCCAGGTGCGGGAGGCCGAGGCTCAGGCGTTTTTCGACCTGGTTCGCGCCGAGGCCGAATCGACCTCGCTCGACGACCTGATGGAGCGCTTCGTCCGCATTCTCACGCGCACCTTTCGAGCGCGCGCCGGGCATTTGCTGCTGCTTCGCCGGCCGGCCGGCGGAAAACTCGCGAGGCCGCTCTATATGGAGCGCGGCAAACCCGAGGAGCGGCTGCTCGCCCTGCCGGAACTGCGCGGCCGCTACGCTTCCTACTGGTCTTTCCCGATGGGCCATGTGGCGCTGCTGCAATTTGGTTTTGCCGTACGTTACCCGTGGCTGCCCAGAGAACTCGCCTTGCTCAATGCCGTGGCCGAGCGATGCCAGGGGGCCATTGAGAAGGCGCGCCTGGAAGCCGAAAACCGTCGCCTGGACGCCGAAGCGCGCCAGGCCGAAGAAGACGAGCGCCGGCGCATCGGCCGTGAACTGCACGATGAGGCCGGACAGTTGCTGCTGCTGTTGCGCCTGGAGCTGGAGATGATGGAGCGGCAGGCCTCGGACGAGATGCGGCCGCGGGTAGCTGAGGCGCGCCGGATTGCGGGGCGAACGGTCGACGAAATCCGCCGCATCGTGGCGGCGCTGAGCCCCGCCGTGCTGGAACGATTGGGGCTGGAAGCTGCTCTGCGCCAGTTGGGCGCACGCTTCCGCAGGCTGCATCCGGCCGGCCTGCGGCTGCGGATCTCAGGCTGCTGGGAGGCTCTTCCCAGGCAAACCCAAGAGGTGATTTACCGCGTGTCGCAGGAATCGCTACAGAACATCGCAAAACATTCCCAGGCGACGCATGTAAACCTTTCCTTGCGAGAGGCCGATAAGAGTATCAGGCTGAGCGTCGCGGATAACGGCGCCGGCTTCAGTGCGGAAGCGGCAGCGGGCCAGCCGATGTCTTTCGGTCTGGCGGGCATGCAGGAGCGGGCCCGGCTACTGGGTGGCAAGCTCAACGTTCGCAGCCAGCCGGGAAAAGGCGTCGCAGTCCGGCTCGTGTTGCCGAAAGACTCCGCAACGGTGGTGGTGCATGGCAAAGATACGCGTACTCTTAACTGACGATCACACTCTGTTCCGGCAGGGCATCCGGACGCTGCTCACGGCGGAACCGGACATGGAAGTGGTGGGCGAAGCGGCTGACGCCGCCGAATCGGTGGCGCGGGCAAGCCAGCTACGCCCCGACATCGTCCTCATGGATATTGGGATGCTCGGGATGAGCAGTTTCGAAGCCACGCGCCAGATTCGCAGGGAGCGCGCGGAGACACGCGTCATCTTTCTGTCCATGTACGACGACGAAGATTACCTGGCGGAGTGTGTCGAAATCGGCGCCGGTGGGTACATCCTCAAGGACAGCCCGTCGGACCAGTTGGTGACAGCCATCCGCGAAGTCCACCGTGGCGGCAGTTATCTCAGCCCGCGGCTGCTCACCCGTCTGGTAGACGACTTTCGGGTTCAGGGACCCGGCAGCGTGCGCCAGCCGCGCTTCGGCACGCTGACCAAGCGCGAGCGCGAAATCCTCAAAATGCTGGCGGAAGGCAAATCGGTCAAGGAGATCGCCGCGGGATTCGATCTCAGCGTCAAGACCGTGGAGGCGCACAAGTTCAACCTGATGCGCAAACTGAACATTCACAACAAAGCGCAGCTTGTGCAGTACGCCATCCAGAAGAAAATCATCCGGCTCATGGAGCCGGTCCCGATCTGAGCGGGTCCCCGATTCCACGTGTGTTCCGGCTGACACGTAGGGCGTTTAAGTAAGGCGCTTTGATTCAGTAGGTTAGGTTCTGGTCATCCTCCTGCACCTTCCCTCCTCGTAAGGAGGATCGGAAGATGCTCAAAGCGGAAGATCAAATCCGCAAGCTGGCGGCCCTTACCAGCGTCGTGTTGATGGCCACCGCCGAAGCTCTGGCCCAGGAAAGCCAGACGCGATCCGCGCGCCGCGTGGTGGTCAGCATTCCGGACCGCAAACTCGCGGTCATGGAGTCGCGCCGAGTGGTGAAGATCTTCTCGACCGCCGTGGGCGCACCGGAATCGCCCAGCCCCAGCGGCGTGTTTCAGATCGTCAACAGCATCGCCGATCCCACGTGGTACACGAAGGGCAGAATCGTCCCCCCGGGACCGTCCAATCCGCTCGGCCCGCACTGGCTCGGCCTGAACCTCAAAGGATATGGCATACATGGCACCAGCAACCCGGCGTCGATCGGCCACAATGCGTCCCATGGGTGCATCCGGCTCCGCAATAGCGATATTCGCGAGTTGGCGAGTATGGTCCAGATCGGCGATACGGTGGAACTCTACGCGGAGCGGACTCCCGAGACCGAACAGATCTTCGGCCAGGCGGTGGTTGCCGCCCAGGCCACGGCGCCCGCCGGAGTGGGAGCCGCGCAGTGACAGTAGCCGTGGAAAAATCGCGGGTCGCAGGCGGCGCCGCCTGCGCCACCAGAGCCTGTGTTCGCAAAGTGGGGCAGGCGGTGCCGCCTGCCGGGGCCGTTGACGGGCGAAGTCCTCACTATTGAAGAGGAGCTGACTATGACCAACCTTCTAGGCTGTGTGTTGATGGGTGCGATCACGTTTCCGGTTTCCTTCTTTGTCGCGCGGAGCTGTTTGCGCGGTTTCATCCGAATCGTGACGAAAGCCGGGTCCTGAGACGGCGAGAGAACCGCGATGTGCTATGATCGCAGCCGTGAAGGGATGGCCCGCGGTTCTGGCCGCGCTCCTGTTCTTCCTCCCGCGATGCGCCCGATCCGCTGACGATCCCGCCGGCGCCGCGCGCGAACTGGCGCGAAGAACGGCGGCATTCGCCGGAAGAGGCGCGCTGGTCGCGGTGGCATGGCGCAACCTGGCGTCGCTCGATTCCGCGGCCGCGGGACAAGCGCGCGCGGCCTTCGAAACCACTCTGGAAGAAGCCGGCGTCCGCCTGAGCGAGATTGCGCCCGTGGTGGAAGCGCAAATCACGCTCTCGGAGAACGAATCGCAATACCTGATGGTGGAAGAATCGCGCAAAGGCGCAGAGCGGCAGGTGTGGATCGCGTCCTGGAAACGCGGCACACCGCCGGCCGCTCCCGCGGAGGGCGTGACGCTCGAAAAGAAGCTGGTGTGGGAGCAGGACGAAGCCATCCTCGATGTGGCTTTTCCGGCCGCCGGTCTGCTGGTGCTTTCGCCCGCCCGGGTGGCGCTCTACACGCAGGCGAATGGAAAATGGGAAGCGTCCAAATCCGTTGCGCTGACGCCGGCCAAGACCGGGCCGCGCGATCCGCGCGGGCATCTTCGCACCAGCGGCAAGAGCTTCCAGGCCTTTCTGCCGGGGATGGCGTGCAGCGGCGCGACCGAGCCGGCGCTCCAAATGGAATGCCGCGCGGCGGACGAGCCCTGGGTACTCGAATCGGGCAGCCGCGCGCTGCTCGTGGGGAACTTCGCCGCCGCGCGCAACTACTTCGACGGCCGCGTCACCACACAGAGCGGCATGCGCAAGACAGTTCCGCCGTTCTTTTCGGCGGCCAGCGTCGAGGATCAGGGCCGGACCTGGTGGGTGCTGGCACAGGTGGATGGGCGGAGCCAGATCTTCGACGCGGCGTGGCAGCCGTCCGGCGTGGCGGGGCAGTGGGGCAGCGATATCGCCGGCACCGATGCGCGCTGCGGCGGCGGATCGCAGGTGCTGGCCACGCGGCCGGCGGAGGGCGAAGCGGACGCCTTGCAGGCCTTCGCCGTGTCGAACCAGGCGGTCACGGCGATGACGGGGGCGGTGGATTTTCCAGGGCCGGTGACGGCGCTGTGGCCCTCGGGCGGGACTTCGGTGTTGGCGGTGGCGCGCGATTTGCGAACGGGCAGGTATGCGGCTTACTTGGTCACGGTGGTTTGCGGCAGGTAGCTTAGGGGTTGTGCTGGTGGCGGGCGCCGCAACGCGGCCGCACTACGGCGGAACCCTGCGCGTCGAGATGCGCGAGGCATTCGAAAGCCCCGAGGCGATGGCGCCGCCGGCGGGGTTTGTTCTGGCCAGTTGGGAGGCTGGACGGCGAGCGCTGTACACGGCGGACGAAAGCGCCGCCGGCGGCCGGCCTTATCTGGACTCCATCGAGATTCAAATGGGCAGGCCGCTGCGCGACCAATCCACCGATCTCGAATTGGGGAAGGCGGACGTGGTCGAGCTGGGGCCCAATGAGCTGCGGCGGCAAATCGCGGGGCGCAAGGTCTGGTCGTCATCGCCGGTGCGGTTGATGGCGCTGGTATTCGGGCCGCGCGTGGAGGATGAGCGCGTGCGCGAGGCTTTGGCGCTGGCGGTGGACCGCGGCGCGATCCACAGCGTGCTGTTGCAGCGGCAAGGAGAAATTTCGGGCGCGTTGTTGCCGCAGTGGCTTTCGGGCGACGCCTTTCTTTTCGCGCCGGCTTTCGATGGGGCCAGAGCGCGCAGCTTGGCGACGGCGCTCGCGGCGCCGGCAAGAACCATCTCGCTTGCGGTGAGCGACGCTTCCCTGAGGCCCATCGCCGACCGCATCGCGCTGAACGCGCGCGATGCCGGCCTGGTGGTTCCAGTCTCCGCACAGAGCGTCAACGCCGACGTGCGGCTGGTGGAAGTGCGGATGGCTTCCTCCGATCCGGCGCGCGCGCTGGCGGAAACCGCGGCCGACTTGGGCCTGGCGGAGCCGTCGCGGTCCGATACTCCCGAGGCGCTCTATAATGCCGAGCGCGCGTTGCTCGACGGGTTCCGCGTGATTCCGCTGTTCCACTTGCCGCGGGTTTTCGGAGCGGGCCCGCGGGTAAAGGGCGGGCCGGGCATCACGCGGTTAGGCGAGTGGCATTTTGAAAACTTGTGGGTGGAAGACCGGCCATGACCTTTCGCACGCGGCTCCTGCTGATTTTCACGATGGCGGTGGCGGCCGCGGTGGGCGTGGTGGAACTGGTGGTTTCGAGCCGCGCGCGGCAGGCCTTCGAAGATATGGAAGCCAAGCGCGCGGAAGCGCTGGTCACGCAATTCAACAGAGAGTTCGCGCGGCGCGGCATGGAGGTGATGCGCACGGTGGAAAGCATCGCGGCATCGGCCGCCGCGCGCGACATCGCCATTTCGCCCGACGCTTCGAGCTATGTGGACCAGGCCGCGGCGCTGGCCGCCACGCACGGTCTCGACTTGTTGGAACTGGTGGCGGGCGATGGCGCCATAGTATCCTCGGCCGAGTGGCCGGCCAGGTTCGGATACAAAGAGGACTGGCTGGCCACCGAGCCGGACTGGCAAGCGCGCGGCGCCTTCCTGAAGCGCGAGGAGTTGCCGGACGGCGTGGCCCTGGCGCTGGTGGCGGTGGGCACGGCCAGCGCGGGCGATCGCAAGCTGTACGTGGCGGGCGGCCGGCTGCTGGATCGCGAATTTCTCTCCACGCTGGTGATGCCGGCGGGAATGCGGGTGCTGCTCTACCGCAATCTGGCCCCCGAGTTTTCGCCGTCGGAGCTGATCGGCGCGCCCGGGCCGGCGCCGGGCGCGGCCCGGCTGAAATCGCTCATTGAACAGGTGGCGCGCGAGCGGCGCGATGTCACCGCCACGGTGGGGCGCGGCGCGGAAGCCGAAACGTTCCACGCGTTGCCGCTCACCGGGTACGAAAGCGGCCTGCTGGGAGTGCTGCTGATCGGCAGCTCGCGGCGGGACCTGGTGGAACTGGAAGCCTCGATGCTGCGGACGGCGATCACGGTGGCGGCGGCGGGCATCCTGATGGGGATCGCGCTGAGCTGGTGGGCGACGGCGCGCATCACGCGGCCGGTGCGGCGGCTGGCGGAAAGCGCGGGACGAGTGGCGGCGGGCGACTGGGGCGCCACGGTGGAAGTGGCGTCGGCCGATGAAATCGGCCAATTGGCGGGGGCCTTCAATCGCATGACACACGAACTGGTGGAGCAGCGCGACCGGCTGGTGCAGGCCGAGCGCGTGGCGGCGTGGCGCGAGCTGGCGCGGCGCCTGGCGCACGAGCTGAAAAACCCGCTCTTCCCGCTGCAGATCACGGTGGAGAACATGCAGCGGGCGCGCGAAAGCTATCCCGAGCAGTTCGACGAAGTCTTCCGCGAAGGCGCTGCGACGCTGCTGGCGGAACTTTCCAATCTGAAGCAGATCGTCGCGCGTTTCAGCGATTTCGCCAAGATGCCGGCGCCGGAGATGGAGCCCGTGAACCTGAACCGGGTCGCCGCGGAAACCATGAAGCTGTTCGAGGGCCAACTGGCGAAGGCGCGCGTCCGTGCATCGACGGAACTGGACGCGGCGTTGCGCCCGGTCCAGGCCGACCGCGAGCAGATGACGCGGGTGCTGCGGAACCTGATCCTCAACGCCATCGACGCCATGCCGGAAGGCGGAACGCTGACAGTGCGAACGGTCGCGCCGGAGACGGGCGCGCGCCTGGAGGTTTCCGACACGGGACAGGGCCTGACGCCGGAAGAGTGCGAGCGCCTGTTCACGCCGTACTACACCACCAAGACGCACGGAACGGGGCTGGGACTGGCGATTGTGCAGTCGGTGGTGAGCGACCATAAGGGACGAATCGCGGTGGAGAGCGAGAAGGGCAAGGGGACGACGTTCCGGATCGATTTGGGATGAGCGTTTCTCACCGGCATTCGATGGCGACGAGGTAGCGCGCGCACTCGTGCGTGCCGCGTCGGCACTCATGCCGGCGCCTGGAGTTTGTACGTTTCCGGAGAAGATTCCAGGGTTGAACGTCCTACTTGATTTGTACCGCCGGCGGTCTTTGCCGCCGGTCCTCTCTTGGAATATGTACTGGTATGGAAGACTGCCGCATTGGGTCCCTGAGAACTCCACCGTCTTCGTCACCAGGCGGCTAGCCGGATCGAGACCGCCGCCTGCTCCTGCCACGGGCCCGAACTGGTTAAGCCAGCTCGCATGCGAGCCGCGCGCGTCAGCAAGCGGTTTTGGATACGTGAGCGAGCTTCTGAAACCGCCTACTTAGTTTTCCCATTTCAGTATTCTGCACAAATCGTGGGGCGGGCAATTTTGCCCGCAGCCGCCTTTCAGGCGGCTTCTTCGGGCTGAGAGAGATCCCTTGCACCCGGCCAGCGCCGGCTGAAAGCCGGCGGCAGCCAGGATTGGCTGCCCCACAATTTGTGCAGAGGTTCAGCATTGAGAAAACTAAGTGGCATTGCGCACGAGTGCGTGCGCCACTTCATCGGGCCATACGTGAGATGAGCGGGCCAGGGCCGCCGCGGTCAGTGCGATATGTCCCGGCGGGAGAACAACACGTATGCGGCGAGGAAGCCCGCGAGCGTGATCCCCAAGAGCACGGCCACATTCTTCAACGGAAGCCGTCCGCCGATGATCAAGTCAAACGGGCTGAAGTAACGAAATGGCGAAAGGCGCGCCAGCGATTCGACGGGCTGCCAGAGACGGCCGAGATAATCGAGGAGGAAGGCCGCGAGCGCCAGCAACCCGGCCGATGCGCCCGCGACGCTGCGCCGGCGGACCGCGGCAGCGATGGCCAGCGCCACGGCGCTCCAGCACAGCAACAGCAAGCCCAGATTCAGCGCCAGCGAACCGATCAGACTCACGGAAGGCCGGGCTGCACCGGCGGGAGCCAGGGTCTCAAGCCCGATCCATGTTCCCAGCACCATCAATCCCAGCACCAGCGCGATCGACAGGACGGCCGCGAGGATGCTGCGGGTGACGATCCAGTGACGAGCGAGCGGGCGAGAGAGAATCAAATCCATGAAGCCGGTCTCGACTTCCGAGGCCGGCACGGTGGCCACCGCTATGGAGAGTCCGACCAGGGCGCCCATTACGGCCACGTGAAAATATCCCAGACAGACGATGCCGGCGAAAGACAGAAACATGGCGATCGAAGGGCCCAATAGCTCGCGGGCGAAGGGAGGAATCAGCGCGCTGAGCTGTGCGAATGCGCCAGAGCGCTCGACCGCGCGGGCAACCGCCACCATCAGGATCTGAAACGCGCAGAGCAAAACGCCCATGGTGAGGAGGAGCGTCCGCATGCGCTTCAGCGAATAGGCGAGCAGGAGGAAAGCCGGGCGGCCGTTCATGAGCGATCCTCGCGATAGTACTGCAGGACGACATCTTCGAGTTTTGGTTCCACCACCTCGATATCCTTGACCGGGAGCGCGCGCAAGGTTTCCAGGAGCGGTCCCAGGAAACCTTCCACTTTGAGGCTCCACAGGCGCGGCGCGGTCTCGATGATTTGTACGCCGGGCGGAAGATCGGGCGGCAGAGACCCGTCTTCCGCCAGATGCACGCGCACGCGGCGGGAGGCGCGCTGGCGGATTTCCTCCACCGCGCGCAGCAGCACGAGTTCGCCTTTGCGCAGCAAAGCGACGCGATCGCATACGCGGTCCACTTCCGAGAGCACGTGCGATGACATGAAGACGGTTGCGCCGCGCCGCTTGGTCTCCGCAATCAGCGTGTAGAAAGCCTCCTGCATCAGTGGATCGAGCCCCTCGGTGGGTTCGTCGAGAAGCAGGAGAAGCGGGTCGGATTGAAAAGCCTGAATCAGCCCGAGTTTGCGCTTCATGCCGGTCGAGTACTCGCGCAGTGTTCTCCGCAGGTCGCTCGAGGGCAGGCCGAGCCGGTCCTGGAGATCGCGCCGGCGATCGCGGTCGACGGGCCGGCTGCTGAGTCCGGCGAGGAGATCGAGCACCTCCAGGCCAGTGAGATCGGAATAAATGCCCATCTCCCCGGGCAGGTACCCGATGTTGGCCCGTGCGTGCAGCCCTTCGCGCTGGCAATCGTGTCCGAAGATGAAGGCCTGCCCGCCGGTTGGCCGCAGCAGGTCGAGCAGAATGCGGATGGTGGTGGTCTTACCGGCGCCGTTGAGTCCGAGAAAGCCGAGGATTTCGCCTGGAGCGACGTCCAGGTGCAGATTGTCTACGGCGACCAGTTTGCCGTACTGCTTGGTGAGTCCCCGGATTGAAACGGCTGAGGCGTCGGGCATGGTGAGGGCCTGGGATTTTAAACCGTATTGTCGCATGGGGCGAAATGTCCGTACAGTTGCGCCGGCGCTGAACTGGGACGCCCAACGCGGCCATTTCCGGCTACACCGTGATCCCGGCTAACCGCCCGTGGGCGGCAGCGCTTGCAGTTCAGACCAGACGGTCGTATACCGAGTGGCTCCCGATCCAGTACCAGACGATTCGATCTTTCTTCATGACTGCCAGAGCGCGGTATTCGAGACCGATGCGAACCGAATAGATGTTGTCCTCGCCTTCCAGCTTCTTGAATTGCAAACCGGGGTGGGCCGGATTGCTCTGAAAGAGGCGATACGCGCGCTTGGCGTCGCGTTGAGCGTCGAAGGGTAGCTCTGAAAACAAACGCTGGAACTGCCGTGTGGTCCGGGACTGCATCAAAGCAGATCGTCCAACGGCGCCGTCTCGCCCCTCTCGTCTTCCTCGATGGCTTCCCTTGCCATACGACGGATCACATCGCGTTTCTCGGCAAAGCGCTTCTTCCAGGCATCCTCGTCGGCTAGCGAGTCGAGGATCTGGGACGCGATCGCATCCTGCTCATCCTGAGTCAGTGCGACGACTTTCTCCAGCGCCTTCTCCAACAGCGTCGACATGCCTCAATCTTACCAGCGGACGCGACCAGCCGTACGGCTTGGTGAGTCCCTGGATTGAAACGGCTAAGGAGGCGAAAAAACCGGTGACAAAAAACCGGTGACAAAAACCGGTGACAGACGGGACGTTTCCGATACGACCGAAACTGGCTCGCTCGTCCCGAGTGGTTGCCAGGCGAGAGAGCCTGGCCCACCAAGACAACTGGTAGCGCCGGCGGTCTTTGCCGCCGGCGGTTTTGTGCGTGCTTGACCATCGCCACTCTGCGGCCCACGCTGCAATTCAAGGAAGGAACCGGCGGCAGAGACCGCCGGCGCTACAAATCCAGCCAGATACCGGTCCTACCTCACCACCGGCAGCACTACCGCGCTCGGGGTCTTCGGGACGCGGTAGATGCGCTGGGTGGCTTTCACGTAGCCCGCGGCGTGGGCTTCCCAAATGTTGGGGATGTACTTCTGCGGGTTGCGGTCGTAGACCGGAAACCAAGTGCTTTGCACTTGCACCATGATGCGATGGCCTTTCAGGAAGGCATGCGCGTTGGTGTGCAGGTCGATCGCGTATTTCAGAACTTTGTTCGCGGGGACGGGTTCGGGGCGCTCGAAGCTGTTGCGGAAACGGGCGCAGAGGATTCGTCGGCGCCGGTGCCGATATTGTTACTTCTTCAGTCTTCGAGCGGCCTTCAAGTCCTCATGCTCAAAGGCCGACGCCATGCGATCAATCTCGGCCGGAGTGAGACCAAGCTTCGCGGCCTGCCTTCGCCACGACGCAACCGCCTGCCCTACTTGCGCTGCGATCTGACGCGCTTCGTGCAAATCCAGTTCGAAATACGACGCGACATCGAACGCTAATTCCAATGAGGCTGTGCTGTCGTCAAGGCTGATCGTGGTTGCCAGGACGCGCGGCTTTATGTCCGCAGGTACCGGATTGAGGTCGTAGGCCGGGGACAAGCGCCATCCGGCGGGACCTGCCCATAGAAAGCCGTGGTTGCGGAGGTGGTCGTCGGTGTTGGAGATCAGGATGCTGAAGACAATTCGCCGCCATAGGGCGTGCATGTCCTCTTCGGGTGCTGCGCCCTGCTGGCGGAGGATATCCACGAATTCCAGGTAGCTGCGGGCCTCGTTGTCCTTCGCATCGAGCATACTCATGGCCGACAGGAATGGCAGGCGCGTTCCGCGGCCCCGATCAAAGCGTCGCAGCAACAGAACGGGCTTGCCGGCGGCCATCGCAATGCGCCAGGCAGGCACTGAAATACCGGCCTTCGCCGCGAGTGTCAGGGCCACGGCCTCCCAAAGAACTGTATTCACTTCGTCGGCCTGGTTTGGGAACTTGGCAATCGCGAGATGGCCGTTGCGGTCCCGAACCGAGGCCTTCGGACGGGCGCCGCCGAGCGATGAGCCGGGCGCCAGAAGCAGACGCAAATCCTCGTCGGTGTCCGTGTCGCTCAAGACATGCTCGGCCGCCGCGAGCAGGCGTGGCAGCTCTATGAGCGGCGGGATCCTCTCCGGGCCATGCTCGGCAAGAAACGCCCCTCCTTCGTGGTCGGCAAAGCGCAACGCGCCCTGGCGTGCTTCGTCGTCCACCATGAGGAGGTAGTCGATCTCTCGGACCGTGCGCGGCGCATGTCGCTCGCGTTCGGCGCGCCGGCGCTCAGCTCGCCGCATCAGCACACGCCCCCATCGATCCGGGGCGGAATCGCCGATGGCGCCGAACAAGGGCTTGTCGGACCCGGTGTGGAATGGCCCCGGCCCGAGTTTTAGGGCAGGCTCAAGGGAGAAACGCTCGGGATGAGCGAGCCAGCTTCGGTCGTATTCAAAGGTGGCGCTCTCCCTGTCTTTGCGCATGCGCGCCCATAAGCGTCCCACCAGGTGGGGCGTGCCTTGAAGGTCCACATATACGAAAACTTCCTTCTCCATTACCCGGCACTCCTGCTTTCTGGCTTGTTGGGTTTTTGCCGGCGGGAGAGGCGGATGCGTTGAGGCAGGTGTTCCTCTTCAAGCTCCAGTCCGACGGCATCGTGCCGGGGATCAGCCACATCGGCCAGCCGGCCGGCCATCCCAAGGGAGAAAAGAACGGTGGCGTATCTGCCTAGCGAGACGCCGGGGTCGCCTTTCTCCATTTTGTTTAAGGTCATCCGGCTGATGGAGGCCCGCTGTGCCAGGATCGCGACGGGAATCCGACGACGACGCCGGGCATCACGGATGTCGTGGCCGAGCTTGCGGAGAGCGCGGGAGACGGGGATGGGCAGGGCGGACGATGGCTCGAGGTGTCGCATATAAGGTATGTATAAATGTACGCTAATAGCTTTAGTGTACTAAATAGTTTACGTTATATCAAGGTTGCCAGGCGAGAGAGGGCGAGAGAGCCTGGCCTACCAAGACAACTGGTAGCGCCGGCGGTCTTTGCCGCCGGCGGTTTTGTGCGTGCTTGACCATCGCCACTCTGCGGCCCACGCGGCAATTCAAGGAAAGAACCGGCGGCAGAGACCGCCGGCGCTACAAATCCAGCCAGATACCGGTCCTACCTGACCACCGGCAGCACCACCGCGCTGGCCGTCTTCGGCGCGCGGTAAATCCGCTGGGTGGCTTTCACGTAATCCGTGGCGCGGGCTTCCCAAATGTTGGGGACGTATTTTTGCGGATTGCGGTCGTAGACCGGGAACCAGGTGCTTTGCACTTGCACCATGATGCGATGGCCTTTCAGGAAGGCGTGCGCGTTGGTGTGCAAGTCGATCGCGTATTTCAAAACTCTGTTCGCGGGGACGGGCTCGGGGCGCTCGAAGCTCGAGCGGAAACGGGCGCGCAGGATTTCGTCGGCGATGATCAGCTCGAAACCGGCCATGTGCGTGTGCGTGGTTGGATCGTCGGGAGCGTCTTCGGGGTAGACGTCGATCAGCTTGACGGCCCAATCGGCGTCGGTGCCGGTGGTGGATGCGTAGAGTTCGGTGACGATGTCACCGGCGATATGGACGGTGTCGGCGAGCGGGTCGGTTTGCCAGGATAGAACGTCGGGGCGGTGATCGACAAAGCGCTGGTCTTGCACCAGCCAGACGGGCCAGTCCGCGCCGGGATAAGTGGGCGGAACGGGACGCGGGCGGTATGGCACCGGGTTGGCGGGATCGCTGACGTATTCGTCATACGCGGCGGCGCCGGTGTCAGTGGCGGGGGCGTCGAAGGTCAGGCGGCGCGAGTCGCGGAAATACAGGCGGCGCGAATCGACGCCTTGCGTGGGTGGCCAGGCGTCGTATTGCTTCCACTGATTGGTGCCGGTTTCGAAGGTAGTGGCTTCGGCCTGATGAAGCTCGCCCTGGCCGCGGAGCCAGTAATCGAACCAGGGTTGGAAAATGTTGTCGCGGTAATACGCGCCGGTGTCGGAGCCGAAGTCGATGGCGCCGAGGCGGCGGCCCAGGCCGTTCCAGCCGCCGTGATTCCACGGGCCGGCAACGAAGTAATTGAAATGCCCGGTATCGTGGGCTTCGAGCGAGGCGTAAATGCGCTGCGGGCCGTAGAAATCCTCCTGATCCCACCAGCCGGCGACGTGCATGATGGGCACCTTGACGGAGTTGAGATAGGGCGCGAAGGCCAGGCGCTGCCAGAAAGCATCGTAGTTGGGGTGGCGCGTGAAATCCACCCAGGTGGGAAGCTTGCCGTGGAAATACTTTTCGTCGGCGTTCGAGAGCGGGCCGAGGGCGAGATACCAATCGTAGGTGTCGGCGCGGTCGAAGGGGAAATGGTAATTCTCTTCGGAGGTGGTTTCGAGCAGGGCGGCGTATTCGAAACCGTAGCTGAGGCGGAACGTGCCGTTGTGATGGAAATCGTCGCCGAGAAACTGGTCGGCCGGGGAAGCCTGCTCGATGACGGCTTTGAGGGCGGGATGCGGATCGAGCGCGCCCATGACGGAAGTCCATCCGTCATAGGAAGTTCCGGCGATGCCGGCGCGGCCGTTGTTGTTGGGGATGTTTTTGATGAGCCAGTCGACGGTGTCCCAGGCGTCGGTGGTTTCGTCGACGCCTTTCGGATCTTTGGGATCGTGCGGCGGGCGGCCCATCACGAATTTGCCTTCGGATTTGAAACGGCCGCGGATATTCTGCGTGACCACGTAGTAGTTTTCGTAGCGGGCGCGCGCGGCGGCGGGCATGCCGCGATCAGCGGTCTCTTTGGCGGGGACGCCGTAGGGGGTGCGCTGGATCAGGAAGGGCAGCAGGCCTTTGGGATCCTTGGGCGAGAGGATGACGGTCTGGAGGCGGACGCCGTCGCGCATGGGGATCATGACTTCCTGGAAGTTGACGGGGATGCGGGCATCCTGAGTCTGGCCGTAGAGCAGGAAGATCGCGCAGGCGAAGGTGAGGGAGAGGATGACGCGCTTCATGGGACCTCGGTTTCCGGGGCTCCGGATGAGATGAATCATAGCACTGAGACCAGCGAGATGTTGCGACTAAGGCCACAACCCCGATAAGATCCAAGTATGAAGCTTCTAGTGACGCTGGAATCCGATGAAACCGGCATGCTCGTAGCCGAGTGCCCGGCGATTCCCGGCTGCGTCTCCCAGGGACGGACGGAAGCCGAGGCTCTCGACAATATCCGCGAAGCAATCGCTGGATGCCTGGCGACACGTGCGGCTCACGGGATGCCGCCAACCATTGAAGTCCGCGAAATCGAGGTTCCTGCCTGAAATGGCGTCTCTGCCCTCCATTTCGGGGGAGCGCGCCGTGAGGACTTTCCAGAAGGCGGGCTGGTTGAAGGACCGCCAGCACGGAAGTCACGTCATTCTGATCAAGCCAGGACAGCCGGCGAGCCTATCTGTGCCACAGCATCGTGAACTGGCCCCAGGCACGCTACGCGCCCTGATCCGCGCGTCGGGGATGTCAGTGGACCAATTCGTTGGCCTGCTCTGATTTGGAGGTACCCTCAGACTTGGCCCATTTGTTGATTGTCGATGACGATGCCAATACGCTGGCTTCGCTGGCGCGGGCGTTTCGCCTCGCGGGGCATGAGGCCACCGTGTGCGATAACGCGGGGCGCGCGCTCGAACTGGTGAAGGCGCAGGCGTTCGATATGATGCTGTCGGACGTCGTGATGCCGGGCAAAGACGGGCTCACCCTGCTCGAAGAGTTGCGCGGCCTGGGGATCGCGCTGCCGGTGGTGATGATTTCGGGACAGGCCAACATCGAGATGGCTGTGCGAGCCACAAAGCTGGGAGCCATCGACTTTTTGGAGAAGCCGCTTTCCACGGAGAAGTTGCTGCTGACCGTCGAAAACGTGCTCAAGCTGAAACGCCTGGAAGATGAGAATCGCCAGTTGCGGCTGCGCGTGGGCAACCATGAGATCGTGCATTCGGGCGAAGCCATGCGGCGGGTGATGGCGCAGGTGGACCGGGTGGCGGCGAGCGAGGCGCGCATCTGCATTCTGGGCGAGACCGGCACGGGGAAGGAATTGATTGCGCGGGCCCTGCACGAGCGCAGCGCGCGGCGCGGCGGGCCGTTCGTCACGCTGAACTGCGCGGCGGTGCCGGGAGAGCTGATCGAATCGGAGCTGTTCGGGCACGAGAAAGGATCGTTCACGGGCGCGGCGTCGCGGCATATTGGGAAGTTCGAGCAGGCCAACAAGGGAACCCTATTTCTGGACGAGATCGGCGACATGCCGATGGTGATGCAGGCCAAGCTGCTGCGCGTGCTGGAAGAGCGGCAGGTGGAACGTGTGGGTGGAGACCGCACGATTCCGGTGGACGTGCGGGTGGTGGTGGCGACGCACCGCGACCTCGACAAGCTGGTGAAGGCGGGCGGATTCCGGCAGGACCTGTACCACAGAATCTTCGTGTACCCGCTGGCGCTGCCGGCGCTGCGCGAACGGGTGGAAGATATTCCGGCTCTGGTGGCGCACTTCGCGGTGCAAGTGGCGGAGTTCAACGGCTGGAAGCCAAAGCCGTTCGAGGCGGCGGCGATTGCGGAGTTGCAGCGCTACTCATGGCCCGGAAACGTGCGCGAGTTGCGCAATATGGTGGAGCGGTTGCTGCTGCTGGCGGATGGGCCGGTGGACGCGGCCACCGTACGCATGGCACTGCCGGCCAGCGCGGAAAGGCCGGCCGGGAACGCGCCGCTCAGCGTGCCTCAAGAGGGCACGCTGGCGCAGAGGGTGGATGCGTTCGAGCGGGAACAGCTTCTGGCGGAGTTGAAACGGCACAACCAGCGAATGACCGACACGGCGCGGGCGCTGGGTTTGGAGCGCAGCCACCTATATAAGAAGTGCCAGGCACTGGGGATCGACTTGCGCGCATTGCGCAAGGGTCCGGAGGCGTAAAGTATGGGGAAGTTCTTACTGGGTTTGCTGACCGGCCTGCTGCTGGTGTTTCTCGCGGTGGCGCTGGTCTTCTTTGCGGCATGGCGTCTTCGCGACAAGCCGCCGTACATCGCCGATAATTCGGTGCTGGTGCTGCGGCTCCAGGGCGAAATTCCGGAGAAGCCGCCTATGGAGATGCCCGCGTTTCTGGGAGGCGATCGTCCGGGGTTGACCGTGACCGGCTTCTGGATGACGTTGCGCAAGGCCGCCGCGGATTCGCGTATCAAAGCGGTGGTGCTGGAGCCGGAAAAACTTGCGGCCGGCTGGGCGAAGCTGGAAGAAATGCGCGCGGATCTCGACCGCTTCCGCAAGGCGGGCAAGCCGGTTTACGCTTACCTGCGGACGCCGGGCGCGCGCGAATACTACCTGTCCATGGCGGCCGATCGCATCTACCTGGGCGGTTCGGACCTGGTGATGTTGAGGGGGATGCGCGCTGAGTTGATGTTTTTCAAGAAGAGCCTGGACAAGCTGGGCGTGGTGGTGGAAGTGGAGCATGCGGGCAAGTACAAAGATTACGGCGACATGTTCACGCGCTCCGACATGAGCGCGGAAACCCGCGACGTAATGAACCTCCTGGTGGACGACCTCTACGGCAACGTGGTGGCGAAGATCGCGGCGGGACGAAAGAAAACGCCGGAAGAAGTCAGGAGCATCATCGACCAGGGGCCGTTCACGGCGACGCAGGCGCAAAAGGCCGGCCTGGTGGATGCGCTGAAGTACGAAGACGAGATGTGGGGCGAGCTGAAGGACCGTCTGAAAACCGGCGAGCCGCACAAGCTGGCGCTGGACGATTACCTGAAGGTGCCGCCGGAGGCGGTGGGACTGGGGGGCAAGAGCCGGATCGCGCTGGTGGTGGCGGAAGGCGAAATCGAGCGTGGCGACGCGGGCGATAACGGCGCGGATGAGAGCAAACTCACCTCTTACGGGTTCAACAAACTGCTGCGCAAGGTGCGCAATGATGCAACCATTCAGGGGGTGATCGTGCGAATCGATTCGCCCGGCGGCGAAGAGGTGGCCTCCGACGAAATGTGGCGGGAGATGAGTTTGCTGAGCCGAAAGAAGCCGGTGGTGATTTCGATGTCGGACGTGGCGGCGTCGGGCGGCTACGACATGGCGATGACGGGCGACGCGATTGTGGCGTATCCGCAGACGGAGACGGGCTCGATCGGGGTGGTCTTCGGCAAGCCCAATCTGCACGGATTGTACGACAAGCTGGGCATCACCAAGGATGCGGTCGAGCGCGGAAAGCACGCGGACGTGGAATCGGATTACACGCCGCTGACGCCGGAGGAGCGCGAAATGCTGCGGCGCGGCATCGACGAGAGCTATCGCGACTTTGTGAACCGGGTGGCCAATGCGCGGCATCGCAGCTTCAACCAGATCGAACCGCTGGCGCAGGGACGGGTGTGGCTGGGCGACCAGGCCAAGGAGCGCGGCCTGGTGGACGAACTGGGCGGCCTCGATACGGCCATTGACCTGGTGAAACAGAAAGCCAAGATTCCCGTGGCCGAGCGCGTGAACCTGGTGATGTACCCATCCCGGCGGAGCATTGTGGATGTGCTGCTGCGACGCGACACGGACGATCCGCTCCAAACCAGGCTGGCGCAAGTGTTCGGCCGCGCGCCGTTCCACGCGTGGATGAAGGGCGGGATGTTGCGGGTGATGCCTTACTGGGTGACGGCGAATTAAAGGGCCGCGCTAAAATAGAAGCGAGGAGGGAATGCACTCGCACTCCCACACACATAGCCATGGCCCGGCAACGGGGAGCGTCCTCCGCTGGTCGCTGGTGGCTACCTGCGCCTTCGTTCTGGTGGAACTTTTTGCGGGTGTGCGGGCGCACTCGCTGGCGCTGATCTCCGACGCGGGACACAATTTCACGGACGCGCTGGCGTTGCTGCTGGCGTGGTTCGGCTTTTACCTGCAATCCAAGCCGGCGGACGAAACCAAGACCTACGGGTATCACCGCGCCAGCGTGCTTTCGGCCTTTCTGAACGCTCTCACCCTGGTCGGGCTCTCGGCGTGGATCTTCTACGCAAGCGCGCTTCGGCTGCGCCATCCGGTGGCCGTGCAGGAAAACGTCATGATGGCGGTGGCGGCGCTGGGACTGGTGATGAACGGCAGCATCATGCTGGCATTGCGGGGAGCCAGCCGGGGCGATCTGAATATCCGCGGCGCGTTCGTGCACATGCTGGGAGACGCGCTGGGATCGATTGCCATCATCGCCGGCGCCATTACCATCCATTACACGGGTTGGGTCGAGGTGGACCCGGTGCTTTCGATGCTGATCGGCGGGCTGATTGTGTGGACGGCCTGGGACATTATCCAGGAGTCGTTGAACATTCTGCTGGAGGGACTGCCCAAGGGCATCCAGTTGGACCGTGTGGCGGAGGCCGCGCGCGCGATCCAGGGAGTGCTGGGGGTCCACGACCTGCACATCTGGAGCCTGGGCTCGAACACGCACGCGTTGAGTTGCCACGTTCTGATCGAAGACCTTCCGCCGTCGGCCAGCGACCGCATCCTGCGCGAACTGAACGGCATGCTGGCGGAGAGTTTCCACATCCATCACACCACCGTGCAATTCGAGCACGTGAGCTGCGCCATTTCCGAGAATGGATGCGCCATACCCGCGGAGGGTGAGACGCACCACGGGCGGCAAGGGCTTCGCCCTTGATATCCCTTCGGGATATGGGAGTCAGAAGACAGAAGTAAGGAGACAGAAGCCCGGAGTCAGTCGCGAAGGTATGGAACTCGCGCCCGCCTGGTTTTATTCTGACTACTGTCTCCTGTCTCCTGTCTTCTGTATTCTTTCCTCTGTTAACCAATGGAGTACTGGCAGGTTTGAAACTTCTCTTGTATAGTTCAAATCGGCCGCCGGTTTAGGCCGTGCGGCAACGTGCTCGAAATCTATGGGTCCCGCCACCGCGAACTTCGTACAGCCCGACGTGCAGAGTGTCCGTCCGACCAGTCCAGACCGGCTGGAAGACCTGGGCATCTCGCGCTCTTTGGTTTCCGATCTGATTCTGCGCTACCTCTGGCTGCATGGCTCGGGCACGCTGGCGATGCTGAACGAAAGGTTGAAGCTCTCTTTTCCGGTGCTGGAGACCATGTTCCACCAGTTCCGGCAGCAGCACATCCTGGAAGTGAAGGGGATGGTGGGAAACGACTACGCCTTTTCACTCTCCAACGCCGGGCGCACGCTGGCCACGGCGCGGAATGAAGTGTGCCAATATGTCGGACCGGCGCCGGTATCCATCCAGCAATACCATCAAGTGGTAAAGGCGCAGACCGCGCACGTGCGGCTGAGCCGTGAGAGCCTGCGGCAAGCGTTCGAAGACCTGGTGCTGCCGGACCATTTGCTGGATGCGCTGGGCCCATCGCTGATCAGCCACCAGTCGCTGTTCCTGTACGGCGGCACGGGCAACGGCAAGACCTCGATCGCCGAGCGAATCCTACGGGTGTATCGGGATACGGTGCTGGTGCCGTACGCGGTGGAAGTGGACGGGCACATCATTACGCTGTTCGACCCGGTGGTGCATCGCACGGCGCGGCACAACGAGGAACTGCTCGACCCGCGGTGGGTGGTATGCGAGCGGCCCTGCATCACGGTGGGCGGCGAGCTTTCGGCGGCGATGTTGGAGCTTCGCCTGGACGAGGCCACGCATTGCTTTATTTCGCCCTGCCAGATGAAGGCCAATAACGGAATTCTGATCATCGACGATTTCGGGCGGCAGGTGCTTTCTCCGCGGGAACTTCTGAACCGGTGGATTGTGCCATTGGACCGGCGCGTGGACTATCTGACCCTGGCTTCGGGGATGAAGTTCCAAGTGCCGTTCGAGCTGATGGTGGTGTTTTCGACCAACCTGAATCCGCGCGACCTGGCGGATGAGGCCTTTCTGCGGCGCATCCAGACCAAAGTGCTGGTGGACAACGTCACCCCGGAGGTATTCGACCAGATCTTCCAGCGGGTGGTGCAGATCAACCAGGCGCCCTGCGAGCCGGGTTGCGCGGAATACCTGCGCGAGCGTTGCGCGGCGGCCGGCGCCGAGTTCCTGCGGGCCTGTTATCCGATGGACGTGTACAAGCTGGTCAAAGCCATCAGCGAGTACGAAGGCCGGCCGGTGCGCATGACGCGGACCAACATCGACCGCGCGGTGGGCCTGTATTTCGCCAAGGTCCAAACCGCCAAAACGAATTAGGCGCCGCAGGCGCCTGCGTCGCCAACATCCACAAGAACGGTCGATGTTGAGAAGTCAGACGACAGAAGTCGGGAGTCGGAATAGCCCCACGCGAGGTCGCACATTCTTACTTCTGACTTCCTCGACTTCTGACTCCAGTGGCCCCGCAGGGGCCGCTCGTCGGGGGCCCCGAACGACCTGAAACCGTTTGGCGCAACACTGCGTCTGCTACGAATATGGAACGGGACTCGGGCGAGAAATTCCGGCAATACCTGCAATCGCTTCCCGACACCCTTTTGGAAAACGTGACCGAAGACTATGTCTGGCTGGCCGGGCTGGTTCTGGAGCCGGGCGGGCATGGCACGGATTTCGTGGAACGGCGCGAATGCTGCCGCGCGGAGTGCCTGCGCCGCGGCGTGCCGGAGCTTTACCAGTTCGCCGAAAGGGTAGTTTCACCGCACGCGGCCTGACCGCTCACTTCAGAACGGCGAGCATGTTCGAGAAGTCGTCGGTCCAGGTACGAAACCGGGGATGCGGCTTGAGCAGCCTCCCGCCGTGTTCCAGCCCCGGGTGGGCGGCCATGGTGGCGCGATCCATAATCAACGCCCAGGAGCAGGCAAAGCAGATATTGTCGCCCGGATCGGGTTCGAACTGGTAGGCATAGGCGGCTTTGCCGAGTGAGGCGGCGGCGCGTTCCATCACGGGCTCGAGGTCGAGGTAGCTGTTGGTCATGTTGACGGCGAGAATGCCGCCGGGCTTCAGGTGACGGAAGTAGGCGCGGAAGGCTTCCGAAGTGATGAGGTGGACGGGCACGGAATCGCCGGAGAAGGCGTCCATCACCAGGAGGTCGAAGCGTTGGCTGGGCTCGGATTCGAGCGCCAGGCGCCCGTCTCCCATGGCGACCTCTACCTGGGCGCGGGTGTCGCGGAGATAGGTGAAGTCGCGCTTGGCGATCTCCAGTACCAGCGGGTTGATTTCGTAGATCCGAATCAGATCCCCGCGACGGCCATAGGCGGCGAGAGTTCCGCAGCCGAGGCCCAGGATTCCGATGCGGCGCGGCGCGCCCTGCTGTGCGCGCATGGCGCGGCCAATGCCGGACTGCGGGCAAAAGTAGGTGACGGGCTCGTTGCGGTAGACCGCGTTGAAGAATTGCGAGCCGTGGTTAATGGTGCCGTGGACCAGAGTGCGGCTGGAGAATTCGTCGCCGGGGTCGCCGTCATCCTGCACCTTGAGCTGGCCATAGAAATTGCGCGCCACCAGGCGGTAGCCGCCCACCATTTCCTGCATAAGGTGCGCCAACACCGCGAGATAGCAGCAAAGCGCTACGGCGAGGGCGCCGGCTCCCCAGCGCTGCCGGGCCACGCCAAACCGGCGCAGTTCCGGCGCCAGCACCCGGAAGACCAGCACGGCGCACAGCGCGAGGCCGATGGGAAACTCATCGAAGGCATGAAACAGGCTGGGGGCCACCAGGCCGACGAACAGCCCGCCGCACGCGCCGCCCAGGGATACGGTGACATAAAAACCGGTGAGGTAGCGCGGGTCCGGTTTGAGGCGCACCAGTTCGCCGTGGCACACCATGCAGCAGACAAACAGGGCCGCGCCGCAGGCGGCGATGGCGGCGCGCATCTGCATGGCGCCATGGTAGGGCCACAGCCGGTAGGCGAAGAAGACCAGGGCCGCCAACAGCAGCGGGAGAAAAATGACGCGGCGATATGCTCCCGGCGATTCGAAGCAGATGATGAAGCTCAACAGGTAGAGACTGAGCGGCAGAATCCAAAGGAAGGGTATCGCGGCGATATCCTGCGTGAGGTGCGTGGTGACGGCCAGCAGCAGCACCGAGGCGCTGGCCGCCAGACCGAGCCAGAGCCAGCGGGCGGCCAATGACGGCGGCGGCTCCACGGTCTCTTCGACTTCGAGAGAAGTCGCGGCCGCAGGCTCGCCCGTTGATCGCCAGGCGGTGGCGGCGCAGATGACAACGAAGCAGGCATAGGCGGCCGACCAGGCGTAGCCCTGCAGGCGCGTGGGCAGGTTGGGTTCCACCAGCAGTGGATACGTGAGAAGCGCCAGCATGGACGCGGCGTTCGAAAGCGCGAACAGGCGGTACGGCAGGCCTCCGCGGTTACACCGCGAATACCAGGCCTGCAGCAGCGGGCTGGTGGAGGAAAGCAGAAAATAGGGCAGCCCGACGGTGAGCGCGAGAAGCAGCAGAATCCGCTGGGAGGGATGAGCGACATCGGCCGTTTTCCAAGCGGGGTTGGGGAGAATGGGCAGCGCGGCGAGGCTGGCCGCCAGGACGGCGATATGCAGAAACGCCTGTTTCCGCGGCGCCAGTTTTTGGTGCAGCCAGTGCGCGTAGAGGTATCCCAGCAGAAGCACGGCCTGGAAGAAAAGCATGCAGGTGGTCCAGACCGCGGAAGTGCCGCCGAACCACGGCAGAATCATCTTGGCGATGATGGGCTGGACTTCAAACAGCAGGAACGCCGAAAGCGAAATCGCGAAGGCGTAGAGAAGCATGCACGAATTCCCTAGAGAGCGGCGATCTGGCTGTAGACCGGCTTGAGCGCCGGGTAGAGCGCCTGGTACACGCGGTGGGCTTTCTGGTAGAACGCGGAATCGGCCGGGCGCGGAGAGATGGAATCGGTTTCGCGCACGGCGGCGCGGCAGACCTCCGGAACGGAAGCGTATTCGCCGGTGCCGGCCAGCGCCAGCAAGGCGGCTCCGTACGCGGAGCCTTCCTGGGTTTCGAGCGTCACCACGCGCTTGGCCAAGATGTCGGCCAGCAATTGGCGCCAGAACGGGCTCTGCGCGCCACCGCCGGACGCGCGCACGGAGTTCACCGCGACGCCCAGCGATTCGATGATGTCCAGGCAATCGCGCTGGCTGTAAGAAACGCCTTCCATGATGGCGCGAATGAGATCGCCGCGTTTGTGGCTGTTGGTGAGGCCGATCCAGCCGCCGCGAGCGGTGGCGTCGAGGTGCGGCGTGCGCTCGCCCATCAGATAAGGCAGCCAGAACAGGCCTTGCGCGCCGGTGGGAGACTGCGCGGCCTCGGCCGTGAGCGCGTCGTATTCCACTCCCGGCGCGAGCTGGTTGCGGAACCACTGGAGGCTGAGGCCGGCGCCTTGCGTGACGCCCATCACATGCCAGCGGTCGCGCACCGCGTGGCAGAAGGTGTGGACGCGGCCGGCGGGATCGTACGCCACCTTTTCCATGTGAGCGAAGACCACGCCGGAAGTGCCCAGCGTGCAGGAGACGATGCCGGCCTCCACGATGCCGTTGCCAACGGCGCTCGCCGCCTGGTCTCCGCCGCCGCCCACCACCGGCGTGCCCGCGGCCAGACCGGTGAGCGCGGCCACCTGCTGGCTGATGCGGCCGGTGATCTCGCTCGATTCGTGGCAGGACGGAAGGATGGAGCGGTCGAGCGCGAGCGCATCCATCATCTCAAAGGACCAGCGGCGGTTGACCACGTCGAAAACCGCGGTGCCGGAAGCGTCGGAAACTTCGGAGGCGAATTCGCCGGTAAGGCGGAAGCGCACGTAGTCTTTCGGCAGCAGCATCTTGCGCACGCGCTCGAAATTCCGCGGCTCGTTGTCGCGCACCCATAGCAGCTTGGGAAGCGTGAAGCCGGTCAGCACGGGGTTGGCGGTGTAGCGCAGCACGTTTTCCCGGCCGACTTTGGCATTGACGAAATCCACCTGCGCCTGGCTGCGCTGGTCGCACCAGATGAGCGACGGGCGAATCACGGCGCCGGCGTCGTCGAGGATCACCAGGCCGTGCATCTGGCCGGAGAGGCCGATGCCGCGGACCTCGGAGCCCTCCACACCCGCGCGCGCCAGCACGCCGCGGATGGCAGTCGAGGCCGCGTCCCACCAGTTCTCGGGGCGCTGTTCCGCCCACAGCGGGTGCTGCATGTACATCTCTTCGTGAGGCGCCGTGAAGCCCGCGCGGACGCCGCCGCGCTCATCCACCAGAAGCGCGCGCGTGCCGCCGGTGCCGATATCGAGTCCCAGCCACATGACCTTCTATAGTGTCATACCGCGGCCCGTCGCGGCGGCGTTCGGCAACCCCGCCCGCTATGTCAGTCGCTGAACAGAAATCTCAGTCCGCGATTGAAGAGCTCAGGCTTGTTGCCGGCGTGGCGTTCGCCCTCGATCACGCGCGTTTCGAGCTTCAGGCCCTTGTAGCCGCGGGATTGGAGCGTTTGCATGAACTCCCGCACCGGGGTGGTCAACCCCTCCGATCCGCCGACTGCCAAAAACAGTTTCACTGGCAGTTCCTTGTGAGTGCGGGCGTATTCGGCTTCCTGTTTGAAGGCATAACGGTCATCGTAAAACACGGCCGGACTAGCCGACATGTATGCGGAGAAAAGCCCTGGATCGGCAAACATGGCGTACAACGTAAACAGCCCCGCGTACGAGCTGCCCTGCAGCACCCGGCGCGAAGAGTCAGCCCGGTAATTCGCTTCAATGAAGGGGATCAGTTCCGTCTTAAGGAACTTGAGGAATTTGGGGCCATCCCCCGATCCCTTCACCTGCCGGACCGCCGTCGGCGTGTAGTCCATTGCCCTGAGACCCTCGTAATCCGCATTCTCGCCCGAGTACGTGATTCCAACCATGATCATTTCGGGCACGAACTTGTCGTAGACCAAGCCTCCCAGCACGGAATCCATCAATTTGAAATCCCACTGGCCGTCGAGGATGTAGAGCACAGGATACTTTTTGGTCTTGTCCTGGCCGTAATTCGACGGAATGTGAATGTAGAGGTCGTTGTCGCGCCCGGTCGAGGTTGATTTCATGGTCCTCAGCTCCGAGCCGGCAATCGTGACCTTGGGGAAGGCTTGTGGGTGCGTTTCAGACGGCTGCTGAGCACACGCAACCCCAGCCAGGAAAGACAACAGGCAAACAATTACAGCGGAGGCTCGCGATATGGACATCATCAATGATTACCTCTTATGGAAGTATGCTATCAGCTATCGAACCGTCGCCCGCCGCGGCCGCCGCGGCGGCGTTCGGCCCGCTTCGCCGCGCTATGACCTATACTGAGCTTGCAGAGATCCTTCCTCAATGGCGCTGTTTAAAACGCGCAGCGCTGCCATCTATGGCATCGATGCTCATTTGATCGATGTCGAAGTCGACATGTTCTCGTCGGGCAACGCGCGCGATTCCGTGATGGTCGGCATGCCCGATACCGCCGTGCGCGAAAGCCGCGAGCGCATCAAGAGCGCGCTGATCAATTCGGGCTTCGGATATCCCAACAAGCAGTTCACCATCAACCTGGCGCCGGCCAACGTGCGCAAGGAAGGGGCCGGCTTCGATCTGCCGGTGGCGCTGGGGATTCTGGGCGCGATGGGCGCGGTGAAGGGCCTGGATCGGCACCTGGCGATCGGAGAACTGTCGCTCGATGGCGCGATTCGCCCGGTGCGTGGGGCATTGTCGGTAGCGGTCTGCGCGCGCGATATGGGCATCCCCAACCTGATCGTGCCGGCCGAGAATGCCGCCGAGGCCGCCGTGGTGGAAGGCGTCAGCGTGTACGGCATGCGCTGCCTGGCGGAAGTG
>Ga0187884_10000675_pt1 | contig 33379 bp, 31 predicted proteins | sample June2016WEW_20_4_FD_132983 | JGI IMG/M metagenome (GOLD analysis project Ga0187884, IMG submission 132983) | Peatland microbial communities from SPRUCE experiment site at the Marcell Experimental Forest, Minnesota, USA - June2016WEW_20_40 | ecosystem: Environmental > Terrestrial > Soil >...
ATCTCGGTGAGGAAGCCGTCGGTCACGTCGATGCCGACGAAGAGCAGCCCGCGCTCGCGCAAAGCCGGGCCGAGCCGTTCGCAGATGTGGCGCTCGCGCGCGGTGAGGTCGGTCGCCTTGGGCACGCCGCCGCGCACCATGTTGGAACGCAAGTCGTCCGCCGCCGGCACGCGGTTGACCGCGCCGGCGAACTCGCCGTCGACCAGGATGATGCGCTTGTCGCCGTCCTTCACCGCCGGGAGGAATTTTTGCACCACCCACGGCTCGCGAAACATGTTGGCGAACAAATCATAGAGCGAACCGAAATTGAGGTCGTCGCTGGCCAGCCGGAAAACCGCCTGACCGCCGAGACCGTAAAGCGGCTTCATGACGATATCGGCATGCTCGGCGCGGAACGCCTTGATGGCGTCGAGGTCGCGGGTGATCAGCGTCGGCGGCATCAGCTCGGGAAATTCGGTGACGAAGACCTTTTCCGGCGCGTTGCGCACGTGGCTCGGATCGTTGACCACCAGCGTGTTCGGGTGGATGCGGTCGAGCATGTGGGTGGTCGAGATATAGGCCAGATCGAACGGCGGATCCTGGCGCAGCAGCACCACATCGAAGGAGGCGAGGTCGACGGTCTGCGGCTCGCCGAGCGTGAAATGGTCGCCGGCGCTATCGCGCACCTTCACGGGCCGCACCGCGGCGGAAACTTTGCCGTCGCGCAGGACGAGCCGGTCGGGCGTGTAATAGGACAGCGGATGGCCGCGACGCTGCGCTTCCAGCATCAGCGCGAACGTCGAATCGCCGCGGATATTGATCCGCTCGATCGGGTCCATTTGCACGGCGACGTTCAGGCGCATGACGGCGATCGGGGTTGCGGCGGCGATGCGGCCCACCTCTACGCAATTTTGGTGCCGGCCGCTACGGCTTCAGAATCAGCGGCTCGCATCGAAGGCGTTGACAATGTGTTGCGGCATCCTGCCCGGCGCGACCAGCATGACGTCGAAGCGGATGTCGCGCTCATTGTCGTCGGGGTGGTGCGCGAGCCACAGCGCTGCGGCGGCGACGATGCGGCGCTTGGTCCGCTCGGTCACTGCTTCCGCAGCCTCGTCGGCGCGGTCGCGCGCCTTGACTTCGACAAAGACGAGGGCGCGGCGGCGGCGCGCGACGATGTCGATCTCGCCGAACGGGGTCTTCCAGCGCCGCGCCGCGATCCGGTAGCCCTTGGCGAGCAGAAGCATGGCGGCGCGGCTTTCCGCGGACAGGCCGAGCCGGAACGCCGCGACGCGCTCGCGTCGCGGCCGCTCCCGCGGTTCGGCCGGCTCAGCGCGGCGCGCCATGTTGCGTCTCCGAGCTTTGCTCCTTCGCCAGCGCAAGCGCCCGCTGGTAGAGCTCCCGGCGCGGCAGCCCGGTCGCCTCCGCCACTTCGCCGACGGCATCTTTGAGCGACACCCGGGCGAGCGCCTGCCGCAACAGCGCATCCGTGTCGCCGGTGCTCGGCCGGGTGGGCGCTTGCGGTGGGGCGATGACCAGCACGATTTCGCCGCGGACTTCGCTCGCGGCACAGCTTTGCGCCAGCGTTTCGAGGTCGCCGCGCCGGATTTCCTCATGGAGCTTGGTCAGCTCGCGGCAGAGCGCCGCCTCGCGGCGGCCTAACCCGGCGGCGAGGTCCGCAAGCGCCGCGCCGATCCGCGGCCCGGTTTCGAACAGCACAAGGCTCGACGGAATACGGGCGAGCTCGGCGATCCGGGCGCGCCGCGCCGCTTGTTTCGCCGGCAGGAAGCCGGCAAAGAAGAATTGATCGGTCGGGAGGCCGGCTGCGGCGAGCGCTGCGAGCAGCGCGGACGGACCGGGCAGTGCGGTGACCATGTGGCCGGCTTCCTGGGCGGCACGCACCAGCTTGAAGCCCGGATCGGACACGAGCGGGGTGCCGGCATCGGAGACGAGAGCGATGGCGGCGCCTTCGGCAAGCCGGCGCAAGAGCTTGGGGCGCGCTGTCGCCGCATTGTGGTCGTGATAGGGTGTGAGCGGGGTGGCGATAGCGTAGCGGTCGAGCAGCTTGCGGGTGACGCGCGTGTCCTCGCAGGCGATCAAGTCGGCGCCGGCCAGCGTCGCCAGCGCGCGCAGCGTGATGTCGCCGAGATTTCCGATCGGGGTGGCTACGACATGCAGTCCAGGTGCGATCTTGCCGACATCGATAGGATGGCCGCCGAGGACGTAGCGTCGCTGTGCGCGATCGTCTCGGCCGGCCGGGCTTGCAGGCGCGTTGCTCATCGTTGCCACCCTAGCGCCGGCCGGCCTCGCCGTCATGCCGGGGGCGAATTCCTTATCCTTTCCGCTTGGTTAACCATTCGCCGCCAGAATGACAGAATAGCATTGTCCTATGGCACAGGCGTCTAGGCCGCCGTGAGGAGAACCGTGTCCGCGGAACTGCCGCTTCAGGGGTCGGCCATCATGCCGACCCGGCGCCGTTCGCTGGCGGGCCTGATGGCCGCGGCAAGCGCGCTATTGGCAGGCTGTTCGGGGAATTCGAACTTTTTCTCCTCGATGCCGTATTTCTCCTCGACGCCGCAGCAGGGCGTGCAGCCGGCGCCCGGAGCAACGCTCGGCGCCGGCCAAGTCAAGGCTGGTCTCATTCTGCCCCTGTCGGCCGGCAGCAATGCCGGCCTTGCCGGCCAGGCGATGCGCAACGCCGCCGAAATGGCGCTCGCGGAATTCAATTCGCCGAATATCCAGCTCTTGGTGAAAGACGACGGCGGCACCGCCGACGGGGCGCGGCAGGGCGCACAACAGGCGCTCGACGAAGGCGCCGAGATCATCCTCGGGCCTTTGTTCGCGCAGTCGGTCAGTATCGTCGGTCAAGTGGCGCGGGCGCGCAACATTCCGGTGATCGCTTTCTCGACCGATACCAATGTCGCGTCGCGCGGCGTCTATCTGCTCAGCTTTCTGCCGGAGTCGGATGTCCGCCGCATCGTGCAATATGCCGCCTCGACCGGGAAGCGCTCTTACGCGGCGCTTATTCCCGACAACCCCTATGGCACCGTGGTCGAAGCCGCGTTCAAGCAGGATGTCGCGCGCCACGGCGGCCAGGTTGTTGCGCTCCAGCGCTATGCACACGACAAGGCGGCCATGGCGGGTCCGGCCAAGAGTGTCGCCCAGGCGGCGGCGCATATCGACGCCATTTTCATCCCGGATGGCGGCGACGCCGTGCCGGACGTGGTCCAGGCGCTGGTCGCGAACGGCGTCAATACCAAGAAGATTCAGCTTCTCGGCACCGGGCTGTGGGACGATCCGCGCATCTTTTCCGCGCCCGCTCTCGACGGCGGCTGGTACGCGGCGCCCGATCCGGCGGGCTTTCGCGCTTTCGCGGAACGCTACCGCGCCCGCTACAAGCAGGAGCCGGTGCGCACCGCGACGCTGGCCTATGATGCGGTGGCGCTGATTGCCGCGTTGGTGAAGACCCAAGGTCCGCAGCGCTTCTCTCCGGAGGTGTTGACCAATCCGTCGGGATTTTCCGGCATCGATGGGCTGTTCCGCTTCCGCCCCGACGGCACCAACGAACGCGGGCTCGCGGTGATGCGGGTCACGCCGTCGGGAGCGCAGGTCATTTCGCCCGCGCCGAAGAGCTTCGGCGCCTCGGGGATTTAGACTTTTTCGTTCACGCCGCCAGATCGGCCACGACCGCGTCGAGCACGGGGAAACCCGGCATGCTGACACGCAGCCGGCCGGCGGCGGTTGTCTCGACCAGACCGTGCTCGCGCAATGCCGCGATCCGCGCCGGATCGAGCGTGCGGCCGGCCAGCGCCGTGTAATGCGCCGGATCGATGCCTTCGGCGAGCCGCAGCCCCATGAGCAGGAACTCGTCGGCCATTTCCTCGCGCGTGAGCACGTCATCGGTGACAAGGCCATGCCCGTCGCTCTCGACGCGGGCGAGCCACGCTTCGGGGTGTTTTTCAGTGGCGACGGCATGCCGGGCGCCGTCGATATCGAGCCTGCCAATGTTGAGTCGACCATGGGCGCCCGGTCCGATGCCGGCATATTCCTGCGCGCGCCAGTAGATGAGATTGTGCCGGCTCTCGCCGCCGGGCCGCGCATGGTTGGAAATCTCATAGGCCGGCAGGCCGTGCGCCGCGCAGATCTCCTGCGTCGTGTCGTAGAGCGCGCGCGCGGTGTCGTCGTCGGGAATTTTGAGCTTGCCCGCCGCATGCAGCGCCGCGAACGGCGTGTCCGCCTCGACGGTCAGCTGATAGAGCGACAGATGCTCGCCGGCTTCGCCGAGCGCATGCTTAAGCTCGCTCGCCCAGTCGCGCGGCGTCTGTTGCGGCCGCGCATAAATCAGGTCGAACGAATAACGGTCGAAAACGGCGCGCGCGACGGCGACGGCGTCGAGCGCCTCGCGCGCCGAATGCCGACGCCCGAGCTCGGCGAGCGCACGATCGTCCAGCGCCTGCACGCCGAGCGACACGCGGTTGACGCCGGCTGAGCGGTAGCCGCGGAAGCGCTCGGCTTCGACGCTGGTCGGATTGGCTTCGAGCGTGATTTCGGCGTCGGCGGCGACGCTCCAGTGCCGCGCGATCGCATCGAGCACGGCGGCAACCGTCGCCGGCTGCATCAGCGACGGCGTGCCGCCGCCGAAGAAAATCGTGGAAACGGAGCGGCCCGGCACGCGCGCGGCGGTCGCCGCGATCTCGGCGGAGAAGGCGCGCACGAAACGCGCCTCGTCGATGCCGGCGTGGCGGACATGGCTGTTGAAGTCGCAATAGGGGCATTTCGACAGGCAGAACGGCCAGTGCACATAGACGCCGAAGGCCTGCTCTTGGCCGCCCGCAAGCGTGGTAGGCGTCTCAACCTTGGCCAAGGCACGCCTCCGCCAGCTTGAGAAAGGCGCGAGCCCGGTGCGACAAACCTTTGCCGCGTGGCGGCAGGCCGTGCTTCTCTTCGCTCGGCATTTCGCCGAAAGTGCGCGTGTGGCCGTCGGGTAGGAACATCGGGTCGTAGCCAAAACCCTGATCGCCGCGCGGCGGCCAAATGAGCGTGCCGTCGACGCGGCCCTCGAATTCCTCCACATGGCCGTCCGGCCAGGCCACGCACAGCGCGGAGACGAAATGCGCCTTGCGGCGCTCCGGCGTCGTCGCACCGCGTTCGCGCAGCTTTTCTTCGATCGTCGCCATGGCCCGGCCGAAATCCCGCTCGGGCCCGGCCCAGCGCGCCGAATGGATACCCGGCGCACCGTCGAGCGCGTCGACCACCAGGCCGGAATCGTCGGCAAAGGCGGGCATGCCGGCCGCCTTGGCCGCCGCTTCCGCTTTGACATGTGCGTTTTCGCGGAACGTCATTCCGAGTTCTTCCGGCTCCGTGAGACCAAGCTCACCAGCCGATGTGGCGTCGATGCCGTAGGGTGCAAGAAGGTCGCGCATCTCGGCAAGCTTTCCGCGATTATGCGTGGCGATGACCAGGCGGCCGGCGATGCGACGATGATCCATCCTCCTCACATCACCGCCATCTTCTGCAAATCGATGAGCTTGCCCACGCCTTTGCGCGCCAGCGCCAACAGCGTGGTGAGCTGCTCCTCCGAGAACGGGATTTTCTCCGCGGTCGCCTGCACCTCGACGATATGGCCCGAGCCGGTGAGGACGAAATTGGCGTCGGTCTCGGCTTGCGAATCTTCGGCGTAATCGAGGTCGAGCACGGCGACGCCCGAGCATACGCCGCAGGAGATCGCCGCGATATGGTCGCGCAAAACTTGCTGCTCGATCATCTGCCGCGTTTTCATCCAGGCGAGACAATCGTAGAGCGCGATCCAGGCGCCGGTAATGGAGGCGGTGCGGGTGCCGCCGTCGGCCTGGATGACGTCGCAGTCGATGGTGATCTGCCGCTCGCCGAGCGCCTTGAGATCGACGACCGAGCGCAGGCTGCGCCCGATCAGACGCTGGATTTCAACGGTGCGGCCATTCTGCTTGCCCGCCGAGGCCTCGCGGCGCGTGCGTTCGAGGGTGGCGCGCGGCAGCATGCCGTATTCGGCCGTGATCCAGCCCCGCGCCTGGCCTTTGAGCCAGGGCGGCAAGCGGTCCTCGAGCGTCGCCGTGACCAGCACGTGGGTATCGCCGAAGCGCACGAAACACGAGCCTTCCGCGAATTTCACCACGCCGCGCTCGAGCGAGACGGGGCGTAATTCGTCGGGCTGTCGGCGGCTCGGCCGCATGCGGTCTCTCCATCAATGCGGCGCGCCACGCCGCGCACCGGCCCAGTCTTGTAGAAGTGTGAGGTAAGACCGACAAGGGCGCCGATGTGCCCCCACCCGCGAACAGGTCCGATTGCCTCCGACAGCGTCTTGCCGATACGGTTGCGCTTGAAAGAAAGGGGCTCAAGTGGACAAGTCTGCCGCCAGCATGGGAGTTAACCTTGCCCAGCCCTGACCTGCCGCTTGCCGCGACCCAATTGAGCCTGGCGCAGCTCAACGAGCGCTCGCGCGAGATTTTTCGCCTGATCGTCGAAAGCTATCTGGCGACCGGCGAGCCGGTCGGCTCGCGCAACCTCTCGCGCATCCTGCCGATGACCTTGTCGCCGGCGTCGGTGCGCAATGTCATGTCGGATCTCGAACACCTCGGGCTGGTTTATGCGCCGCATACCTCGGCCGGGCGGCTGCCGACCGAGACCGGCTTGCGCTTTTTCGTCGATGCCCTGATGCAGATCGGCGACCTCACCGAGGACGACCGCAAGGCGATCGAGGCGCAGGTCGCCGGCTCGGGCCAGTCGAAGTCGCTCGAAGCAGTGCTGACGGAAGCGTCGGGGCTGCTCTCGGGCTTAAGCCGCGCCGCCGGCGTCGTCTTGACCGCGAAGTCGAACCAGCGGCTCAAGCATATCGAGTTCGTGCGGCTCGAGCCGGAACGCGCGCTGGTGGTGCTCGTTACCGAGGACGGCCAGGTCGAGAACCGCGTCCTCAATATCCCGGTCGGCCTGCCGACATCGGCGCTGATCGAGGCCGCCAATTTCCTCAACGCGCGCATCCGCGGCCGCACGCTTGCCGAGGTCCGGGCCGAAATCCAGCAGCGGCTGAAGGAAGGTCAGGCCGAACTCGATCAGCTCACGCAAAAGATCATTGCCGCCGGTCTCGCCAGCTGGTCCGGCGGCGAGAGCGAGGAGCGCAAGCTGATCGTACGCGGCCAAGCGCATCTGCTCGAAGACCTCAAAGCGCTTGCCGACCTGGAGCGCGTGCGCCTCTTGTTCGACGACCTCGAAACCCGGCGCGAAGTCATCGATTTGCTGGGCCGGGCCGAGCAGGCCGAGGGTGTGCGCATCTTCATCGGCTCGGAGAACAAGCTGTTCTCGCTGTCCGGCTCCTCGACGATCGTTGCGCCCTACCACGACGCCTCCGGTCATATTGTCGGCGTGCTGGGCGTGATCGGCCCCACCCGCCTGAACTATGCGCGCATCATCCCGATGGTGGATTATACCGCCAAGGTGGTGAGCAAGCTGCTGGCCGGCTGACCGCGCCGATGCCGCTTGCGCAAGCCGGCTCCGGTCGGGCCCGTCTCGGGTGCACGGTTCCATGCGCTTGATTTTTGCCGCCTGAACCCTGATATGCCGGGCACTAGATTTGAGCATGATCTTTTCCGAAAACCGGGTCCACCGCCGGATCAAGCAAGTCCGGCGGCAGGCTTTTCGGGATCATGCTCCAGATGATGGGTATGGACATGACGGATCAGACCGCTCGTGCTGAGGACGCGGCGGACCCGCCGGAGGCTGTTTCCCCGACAAATCAGCCTGCTGCGGCCGCGGCCGATGCGGCGGCGGATGCGGCCGAGCTGAAGGACAGGCTTTTACGCACGCTTGCCGAGATGGAAAATCTTCGCAAGCGCACCGCGCGCGAAGTCACCGAGGGCCGCCTCTATGGCGTCGCTTCGTTCGCCGGCGACATGCTCGCCGTGGCCGACAATATGCGCCGGGCGCTCGACGCGGTTTCGCCCGCGCTGCGCGCCAGCGCCGAGCCCGGCGTGAAGGCGCTCATCGACGGCGTCGAATTGACGGAGCGCGAACTCCAAAAGGCGCTGGAAAAGAACGGCGTGCGCCAGTTCACCCCGCGCGGCGAGAAATTCGACCCCAACGTTCATCAGGCCATGTTCGAAATCCCCGACCCCTCGGTGCCGGCCGGCAGCGTCGTCGAGGTCGTACAGCCGGGTTACATGATCGGCGAGCGCGTCTTGCGGCCGGCGATGGTTGGCGTGTCCAAGGGCGGCCCCAAATCCGCGCCGGTTGTGCGCGGCGCCAACGATAACGCCTCCGCCGCGGCGAAAGAGTCCTAAAGCCACGCTGCGGCTCACTTCGGTTCGATGCTGTCGCGGATCGTGCGCAGGCGTGCGAGAACGCTGGTCCAATGATCGGCCGGCGCGATGCCGGTCATTTGCAGGAACCCGCCGCTGCCGAAACGCAGCCACTGCACCACCATCACGTCGTTGCCGCTGCGCGCGTCCTTGGCTTCGGCCATGGACTGGTATCCCGGCTGGCCGCCGATGCGCAGCGGCTCCGCCATGGTGATGTGGACATCCCTGATCCCGGCGATCTCGTTGAAAGACAAGCGGGCGAAGCTGGCGCGCTCATCGGGCTCGGCAGGCCCGCCCGGCATCGCGGCAATCAGCAAGCGGGCATTGCGGCCTGCTTCCGGCGGCTCCTTGGCGGAATCCTTGGGCTCTCCGCTCTGCGCATCGCTCAAGACAAGCGCGCGGCCCCGGAGCACGCTGTCGATTTGAAATCCGGCAAGGTCGCCGATGTCGAACGGCAAGAGGCTGAGCTCCTCCGCCTGCGGCACGCTGGGGCGTACCGCAAGCGTTGCCAGCGCCGCGCGCACGACACGATCCGGATAAGCGTTCTCCTGTTCCGGGACCTGGACGGTGACCAGCGCGGTGAGGTCGCTCGCGGCCGCCACCAGGAGCCACTTGCGGTAACGCGCCTTGTCCACGACTTGCCGGCCGGTGAAGAGAAAACCTTTGCCGACGTTGAGCTGCATCGGCTCGCGCTTGTCCAAGGTGATGCCTTGCTTGCGCAAGGCCTCGGTGTCCATCGTCTTTTCGATCTGGGAATAGGCTGCGGCCGGCAAGGCGGCGATCAGGATGGCGGCGTCCTTGTTCACGTCCATGAAGCCAAAAAACGCATCGGCCGTCACCATGCCGACAGGTGGCACCAGCCCGATGCGGGACCCGGGCGGGAAGATCGGGTCGGCCGCGCGGACCGGCATCGCCAGGACCATGAGCGCGCATACGGCGGCAAAGCCGGCGCAAGCCTTGCGAAAACGGACATTGCTATTGCGCACCATGCAAAGCCTCTGCTGCGTGTCGCGGTCGCGCCTTTTCGCCCGCGCTCCGCGTGACCCGGCGCAGGGTCAGATTGATCCGTCCCCCTTCCGGGAGCAAGCTTGACGTGCCCGGATAGATTCGATCGACGCCATGGAACGCAAGGCGGGCGCCGCCGCCGAGCACCAGCGCGTCGCCCGAGCTGAGGCGGAAGGCGCGGGTGGGCTCGCCGCGCTTGAGCCCGCCGACGCGGAACAGGCAGGAATTGCCTAGCGAGATCGAGACCACCGGCGCAGCGAAATCTTCCTCGTCGCGATCCTGGTGCAGACCCATTTTCGCGGTCGGGCCATAGAAGTTGATCAGACAGGCCTCCGGCGGGTCCGGGTAGCGTGCCAGTTCGTCCCATATTGCGAGGATTGACGCGGGTATCGGCGGCCACGGCCGCCCGGTCTCGGGGTGCGTGGGCTGATAACGGTAGCCACTTTGATCCGATACCCAACCCAAAGGGCCGCAGTTCGACATGCGGACCGTGAACGGCCGTCCCGATTTCGGCATGCGCGGCGTAAACGGCGGCGCCGCGGTGGAAATGGCGCGCACAGCGGCAAGCAATTCCGCCTGTCCGTTGCGATCGAGGTATCCGGGATAGAGGCGGAGCCCCGGCAAGCTCGCCGGCGAGTTCATGTGCACGCCTTCATCCCGTTATCAGCACATCCCGGCAAGTGCCGCGTGTTCGCTCCGGTCGTCCTGTCTTGCGGCCCGATCATGCCCTCCTATATGAGCCAAGGGAAATCGCCCGGAAATAGTGCCGGGCGCGATGAGAACTGTACGGGGGTTGGACCAGGGGCGCCTTTTTGGGCCCGCCCGACCTGCCGGTAAAGAGAGGATTAAGCACCATGGCCAAGGTCATCGGTATCGATCTCGGGACCACGAATTCGTGCGTCGCCGTCATGGAAGGCAAGACGCCCAAGGTCATCGAGAACGCGGAGGGAATGCGCACGACGCCGTCCATCGTCGCTTTTACGGACGAGGGCGAGCGGCTGGTCGGCCAGCCGGCCAAGCGGCAGGCGGTCACCAATCCCGAGCGTACGATTTTTGCAGTCAAGCGCCTGATCGGCCGTCGCTACGACGACCCGATGGTGGAGAAGGATAAGAAGCTCGTCCCCTACAAGATCGTCCGTGCCAGCAACGGCGACGCCTGGGTCGAGATCGAGGGCAAGAGCTATTCGCCTTCGCAGATTTCCGCCTTCATTTTGCAGAAGATGAAAGAGACCGCGGAAGCCTATCTCGGCAGCAAGGTCGAGCAGGCGGTCATCACAGTCCCCGCTTACTTCAACGACGCCCAGCGCCAGGCTACCAAGGACGCCGGCAAGATCGCCGGTCTCGAAGTGTTGCGCATCATCAACGAGCCGACGGCCGCCGCGCTTGCCTACGGGCTCGACAAGAGCAAGACCGGCATGATCGCGGTCTATGACCTCGGCGGCGGCACGTTCGACATTTCGATTCTCGAAATCGGCGACGGCGTGTTCGAGGTGAAGTCGACCAACGGCGACACTTTCCTCGGCGGTGAAGACTTCGATATGCGGTTGGTCAACTATCTGGCCGACGAATTCCAGAAAGAGCAGGGCATCGATCTGCGCCGCGACAAGCTCGCGCTGCAGCGGCTCAAGGAGTCCGCGGAAAAGGCCAAGATCGAGCTGTCGTCGACGACGCAGACCGAGATCAATCTGCCGTTCATCACCGCGGATGCCTCGGGGCCGAAGCATCTGACCATGAAGCTCACCCGCGCCAAGTTCGAGGCGCTGGTGGATGATCTGATACAGAAGACGATCGGCCCGTGCCGGCAGGCGCTCAAGGACGCCGGCCTGTCCGCGGCCGAGATCAACGAGGTGGTTCTGGTCGGCGGCATGACGCGCATGCCGAAGGTGCAGGAGGTCGTCAAGCAATTGTTCGGCAAGGAGCCGCACAAGGGCGTCAATCCGGACGAGGTCGTGGCGGTCGGCGCCGCGATTCAGGCCGGCGTGCTCCAGGGCGACGTCAAGGACGTGCTGCTGCTCGACGTGACGCCGTTGTCGCTCGGCATCGAGACGCTGGGCGGCGTGTTCACTCGGCTCATTGACCGCAACACCACGATCCCGACCAAGAAGAGCCAGGTCTTCTCCACCGCCGAGGACGGCCAGACCGCGGTGACGATCCGCGTGTTCCAGGGCGAGCGCGAGATGGCGGCCGACAACAAGATGCTCGGCCAGTTCGATCTCATCGGCATTCCGCCGTCGCCGCGCGGCGTGCCGCAGATCGAGGTCACCTTCGACATCGACGCCAACGGCATCGTCAATGTCCAGGCCAGGGACAAGGGCACCGGCAAGGAGCAGCAGATCCGCATCCAGGCGTCGGGCGGCCTCAGCGAGGCCGATATCCAGAAGATGGTCAAGGACGCCGAAGCGCACGCCGAAGAGGACAAGAAGCGCAAGGCGCAGGTCGAGGCGAAGAATCACGCCGAGGCTCTGGTCCATTCGACCGAGAAGATGCTCACCGAGCATGGCGCCAAGGTCGGCGAGGCCGACCGGCGCGCGATCGAAAACGCCATCGCCGACCTCAAGGAAGCCTTGAAAGGCGACGATGCGGAGACGATCACGGCGAAGACCAATGCGCTGGCGCAGGCCTCCATGAAGCTCGGCGAGGCCATGTACAAGCAGTCCGCCGAGCAGCCGGCCGGCGGCGCCGGAGCGGCCGAAGGCAAGAAGGAAGACGTGGTCGATGCCGAGTTCACCGAAGTCGACGACGACAAGAAGAACAAGAAATCGGCTTGATCCGGCGAGGCGCTTCATGCCGGCTTCACTCCGCCACATCCACACCCCCGGGCTAAACTCGGGGGTGTGCTTAATCGCAGTCAGGCAAAAATCCTTCGCGTCATTCCGGAAGCCGCGCATCGGGCTCGCGCCTTTGGTGCGCCCCGGAATGACGGGATAGGTCGTCATCATCGGGTGGGGAGTGATGGCCAAGCGCTGCTACTACGAAACTCTGTCGGTCGAGCGCACCGCAAGCGACAGCGACATCAAAGCTGCATTTCGCAAACAGGCGATGCAGTGGCACCCGGATCGGAATCCCGGGGAAAACGACGCCGAGCATCGCTTCAAGGAGATCAACGAGGCCTACGAGGTTCTCAAAGACCCCGACAAGCGCGCGGCCTATGATCGTTTCGGCCACGCGGCATTCGAGCACGGCGGCATGGGCGCCGCGGCGCATGGCTTCGGTTCCGACTTCGCCACGACCTTCTCCGACATATTCGACGATCTGTTCGGCATGAGCGGCCGGCGCGGACGCGGTTCCGGACGCGAGCGCGGTGCCGATTTGCGCTACAATATGGAAATCTCCCTGCAGGAAGCCTATGCGGGCAAGACGGCGCAAATCCGCATCCCGACCTCGGTGACCTGCGAGGCCTGCTCCGGTACCGGCGCCAAGTCCGGCACCAAGCCGAAGGCGTGCCCGATGTGCGGCGGCCAGGGCAGGGTCCGTCAAGCGCAAGGCTTCTTCACGCTGGAGCGCACCTGTCCGAACTGCCAGGGGCGCGGCCAAGTGATCGACAGTCCGTGCGCGTCGTGCGCGGGCTCAGGCCGCGTGACGCGCGAGCGGACCTTGTCGGTGAACATTCCGCCCGGCGTCGAGGACGGCACCCGCATCCGGCTCGCCAGCGAGGGCGAGGCGGGCGTGCGCGGCGGCCCTCCCGGCGATCTGTACATCTTCCTGTCGATCGGCGCGCACCCGTTCTTTCAGCGCGACGGCGCCGATCTGCACTGCCGCGTGCCCATCTCCATGATGACCGCGGCGCTCGGCGGCGAGTTCGAGGTGCCGACGATCGACGGCGGCAAGACGCGCGTGAAAATCCCCGAGGGAACGCAATCCGGCCGACGCTTCCGCCTGCAGAACAAGGGAATGCCGGTGCTGCGCGCGCGGCAGAGCGGCGACATGTATGTGCAGGTCGTGGTCGAGACGCCGCAGAACCTCACCAAGCGGCAGCGCGAGCTGTTGGCCGAGTTCGACCGCCTGTCGTCCACGGAGACGCAGCCCGAATCCTCGGGATTCTTTGGCAAGGTCAAGGAGTTCATCGACGGCTTCGGCACCAGCCGGGCCAATTCCGCCTAAACTTCCGATCAGCACGCCGGGACGGCGGCTGGCCTTCGTGCGTCGAATGTTCTAGAAAGGCGATCTTGGTCGCGTGATTGCCATGTCACTTCCCGCCCTGCGCAAATTCGAACAGACAGTCGAGCGCCAACTCCGGCTCCTCGAGCTCCGCAAGACCCTTATCGAACGCAATATCGGACGCCAAATCCGGCTGTTCGAGCAGAAGAGCGACGACATCGGCAAGAAGATCGAAGAGCAAATCCGGCAATTCGAGCGCAAGCGCGGTATCCGGCTCGACGACGAGGTGCGCTTCCTGCGCTCTTGGTTCGAACGGCCGCTCTCCACCGGTGCGGTGACGCCCTCCGGCAAGATTCTCGCGCGCACCATGGCGCGCTATGTCGATCCCCACAGCGATGGCCCGGTTGTCGAATTGGGACCGGGCACCGGACCGGTGACCGAAGCGCTGGTCGAGGCCGGCGTCGCGCCGTCGCGCCTCGTGCTGGTCGAATTCAATCCGACGTTCTGCCGAATCCTGCGCGCGCGCTATCCCGAAGCCACTGTGGTTCAGGGCGACGCCTACAGCCTCCGCCGCCTGCTGGAAACGCTGCTGCTGCAGCCCGCTGCCGCGGTCGTCTCGGGCCTGCCGCTGGTCACCAAGCCGATCAAGATGCGGTTGCGGCTGATTCGCGACGCCTTCGATCTCATGCTGCCCGGCGCGCCCTTCGTACAGTTCACCTATTCGGTGGCTTCGCCGTTGCCGCGGCGGCTCGGCGGCTTCTCGGCGGAGGCCCCCGAACGCATTTGGCTGAACCTGCCGCCCGCGCGCGTTTGGGTGTACCGGCGGTCTGACGGCAGAGGACGGACGACCGACGACAGATAGGTTATGCTGCAATCCGTCGTCCGTGGTCTGTCGTCAGTCATCCGACAATGGCTCCTCCGAAAATCCTGGTCATGGCCGGCTCGCTGCGCCCCGGCTCGCACAATGCGCGGCTCGCCGCGCTCGCCGCCAAGGAGTTGGCGCTCGCCGAGGCCGATGTGACCCGCATCTCGCTGGCCGATTATCCGCTGCCGCTGTTCGACGCCGACTTCGCTGCCGGCAATCTGCCGCACCATGCGGTGCAGCTGCGGCGCATGCTGGAGGCGCATCAGGGCGTGTTCATCACCAGCCCCGAATACAGTGCCTCGGTGACGCCGCTCCTGAAGAACGCCATCGACTGGGTCTCGCGCGTGCGCGATCCCGGCGAGCCGGCTTACGCCGCCTTCAAGGGCCGCGTCTTCGCCATCGGCGCGGCCTCGCCCGGCGCCGGCGGCGGCCTTCGTTCGCTCATGGCGTTGCGGCAAATTCTCGAGCTCGGCTGCGGCGCGCTGGTGATTCCGGAACAAATCACGGTGGCGCGCCCGGACCAGGCGTTCGACGACCGCGACAATCTCAAGGATGAAGGTCTCGCGGCGGCGCTGAAAACGCTGGCGCGCCGGCTGGTCGAGATCGCGGATATGATGCCGCGCGGAGCGGCGTGAGGGGATACGGCCATGGTGATGGAGCCGCGCGAGCGCCTGATCGTCGCGCTTGACCTGCCCTCGGTCGAGGCGGCGCGGGCCATGGTGGCGCGGCTCGGCGACGCCGTGTCGTTCTACAAGATCGGCTATCAGCTCGCTTTCGCCGGCGGGCTTGAATACGCGCAGGCGCTCACCGGCGCCGGCAAGCGGGTGTTTCTCGATCTCAAGCTGCATGACATCGGCAACACGGTGGCGCAGGGCGTCAAAAGCGTGGCCCGGCTCGGCGCCACTTTCCTGACCGTCCATGCCTATCCGCAGACCATGAAGGCCGCCGTCGAAGCGCGTGAGGGACCGCTGCACATCCTCGCCGTCACGGTGCTCACCTCTTACGACGATGCCGACCTGGCCGCGGCCGGTTATGACTTCACCGTGCCGGAGCTCGTCGCCGAGCGGGCCGCGCAAGCGCGCGATATCGGCGTCGACGGCCTGGTCTGTTCCGCCGAGGAGGCGGCCAATCTGCGCCCGCTGGTCGGGCCGAAAATGACGCTGGTGACGCCGGGTATCCGCCCGGCCGGTACCGCAGCGGGGGACCAGAAACGCATCGCCACGCCGGCTTTGGCCATTAAAGCGGGGGCCGATTATCTGGTGGTCGGCCGGCCGATCGTCGCCGCCGCCGATCCCAGGGCCGCGGCGCAGGCGATCGTCAGCGAAATTGCCAACGAAGCGGCGAAGGAGGAATGACATGGCCAAGGGTTACTGGATCGGGCGCGTCGACGTGCATAATGACGAAGGTTACAAGCCTTATGCCGCGGCCAATCCAGCCATCTTTCGCAAATTCGGCGGCCGCTTCGTCGTGCGCGCGGGCAAGTTCGAATGCGTGGAAGGGGCAAGCCGCTCGCGCAACGTGGTGATCGAGTTTCCCGATTATGCGACGGCGCTCGCCTGCTACCGCTCCCCCGAATACCAGGCCAACATCAAGCTGCGGCAGCTCCACGCGGTCAGCGATCTCATCATCGTCGAGGGCTACGACGGCCCGCAGCCGTGAAGTTGCGCGGCTGACGCTGCGCACTCCCTCTCCCCGGCGGGGAGAGGTCAGCGCGCCGTGTTGCTGCGCTGCCATCGCCCCGCTATACCCCGCGGCAAGTCGAGACGAGCCCCAAGGCGCGTACAATGGCTGCAAATTCCGACATGCGGTTGGTGGTCGCCGGCGCCGGCGGGCGCATGGGGCGCACGCTGATCCACGCCATTGCCGCGACCAAGGGCGTTACGCTGGTCGGGGCGGTCGAGGCGGCGGATTCGGCCGTCATCGGCCGTGACGCCGGCGAGCTCGCCGGGCTGGGGCCGAACGGCGTCAGGGTCGTCAGCGATGTGGCGCCGCTTTTGAAAGGCGCCGACGGGCTGATCGAATTCACGATCCCGGCGGCGACGCTCCTCTTGGCGGAACTGACCGCCGCCGCCGGCATCGTCCATGTCATCGGCACCACCGGGTATTCGGCCGAGGAGGAGGCGGTGATCGCCAAGGCGGCGAGCCGCGCGCCGATCGTCAAATCCGGCAATATGAGCCTCGGGGTCAATCTGCTCGCCGCTTTGGTCAAACGCGTGGCGCAGACGCTCGGCGACGACTACGACGTCGAAATCCTGGAAATGCACCACAACAAGAAGATCGACGCGCCGTCCGGCACCGCGCTGATGCTCGGCCGCGCCGCGGCGGCCGGCCGCGGCGTGGATCTGAGCGCCCGCTCGGTGCGCGGGCGCGATGGCTTGACCGGCGCGCGCGCTCCCGGCGACATCGGTTTTGCCTCGCTGCGCGGCGGCACCGTCGTCGGCGAGCACACGGTGATCTTCGCCGGCCCGGCCGAGCGCCTGGAACTCACGCATCGCGCCGAGGACCGCATGATCTTTGCCCGCGGCGCGCTGCATGCGGCGCTGTGGGCGCGCGGCCAGAAGCCTGGGCTTTATTCGATGGTGGATGTGTTGGGCCTTCGAGATATTTGAAATCCGCACGCGAAAGCAAAAGGACGATGAATGGGTGACCGCATCCTGGTGCTGGTACGGCACGGCCAGAGCGAGTGGAATCTGAAAAACCTCTTCACCGGCTGGCGCGACGTCGGCCTCACCGACAACGGTATCAGCGAAGCGCGCACCGCCGGGCGCAAGCTCAAGGCGCAGAATATCCGCTTCGATGTCGCCTTCACCTCGGCGCTCGTGCGCGCGCAGCATTCGCTCGATTTGATGCTCGAGCAGATCGGCCAAACCGGCATTCCGGTGTTCAAGGATCAGGCGCTCAACGAGCGCGATTACGGCGATCTCGTCGGCCTCAACAAGGACGACGCGCGGGCGAAATGGGGCGCCGAGCAGGTGCACACCTGGCGGCGCTCCTACGATGTCGCGCCGCCCGGCGGCGAGAGTCTCAAGGACACCGCGGCGCGGGTGCTGCCTTATTACATCCAGGATATCCTGCCGCGCGTGCTGCGCGGCGACAACGTGCTCGTCTCCGCCCACGGCAATTCGCTGCGCGCCTTGGTGATGGTTCTGGAGCGGCTGTCGCCGAAAGAGATCGTCGCCCGCGAGATCGCCACCGGCGTGCCGCTGGTCTACCGGCTCAATGCCGATTCGACGGTGGCCGAGATGCGCGATTTGGCGGCGTAATTCAATTCACCTCTCCCCGCTGGGCGGGGAGAGGTGCAGACCTACGCCGCCCCGACCCGCCCGGCTTCCCAGCCGAGCATGGCGTGCTTGCGGGTGATGCCCCAGTGATAGCCGGTCAGTTCGCCGCTCTTGCCGATGACGCGGTGGCACGGCACGACAAAACAAATCGGATTTTTGCCGACCGCGGCGCCGACGGCACGCGCGGCAGAAGGCGTGCGGACTTTGCCGGCGATAGCCGAATAGGTTGCGACTTTGCCCATCGGGATTTTCAACAGCGCCTCCCAGACCCGGACCTCCCAGTCGGTGCCGATCAGCACGACGCGCAGCGGCTCGCGCGGCCGCCACTGCGACGGATCGAAAATACGCTTGGCGAACGCCGCCGTGGTGGCGGGGTCTTCGACATAGCGCGCCTTCGGCCAGCGGCTCTTCATGTCGGCGAGCGTAATTTGCTCTTCGCCCCGATCTGCCAGAGCGAGACCGGCAAGACCGCGCTCGGTTGCCATGATCAGCGCCGTGCCGAACGGCGACGGATGAAGACCAAAGCGGATGGTCAAGCCTTCGCCGCCCGCCTTCCATTCGCCCGGCGACATCGCTTCGTGGGTGACAAAAAGGTCATGCAGCCGGCCGGGGCCGGAGAGGCCGACCTCATAACTGGCGTCAAGCACGCTCGCCGAATCGCGCAGCAAGCGCCGCGCGCCGTCGAGCGTCAGCGCCTGCAAGAAAGCCTTCGGCGTCAGCCCGGCCCAGCGGCGGAACAGATGGTGCAACTCGGTCGGCGTGACGCCCGCCGCCTCGGCGATGGCCCCGATCTCGGGCTGCTCGCGCCAATGGCTGCGGATGTGGCCGATGGCGCGGCGCACCACTTCGTAATCGCTGGCGGCGGTGGCGAGCGTCGGCAGGTCCGAAACGCGATCGGGCGACAGCATGGGTGCCTCCATATTTCCCCCCATCTAGGGCCCAATCGCCGCTCAAACCACCCGATTTCTGTCTTGCTCCAGCACCGTGCGCGTCGGCCCGCGCTTGGCCTCGCCCAGCGCGTTCGACAGCGCCCGCGCAAAACTTGCCTTCTCGTCCGGCCCCAGGAAAGCGGCGATCGGCAGCTGCCGGCCGTGCGAGACCAGAAACAGCCGCTCGATGCCGAATTCCTCGTGCACGATGCGGTCGAGCCGCACCCATAGCGGGTTGAGCGTCCATTCCCGCACGCGGCCGCGATGGCAGACCTGGCGGACCGTCAATTCGGAGGCGGTGACCGTCACCTCCTCATATGCTCGCGCCGCGCGAAAATTGGCGCGGAACGCCCAGTAGATCAGCAGGACGTCGAGCCCAAAGAAGCCGAACACCGGCCAGGCGCCGATGACGAGGAACAATAGTCCGCAAACGAAGCTGACAGCCCCGACGCACAGCATCAGCACCAGAAAGCCGGTCCTGCCCAGCGAGCGGTGCGGTGTGATCACGGCCGAAAAGATTTGCGGCTCGGCGCAGGCGTCGTTGTCGCTGTTGTCGTCGTTCATGGCGGTGACTATACGGGAAACATGGCGCGAAAGACCACTCGGCAAAGCCTCAAGGCCGCCCACGGCGAATTGCCGCAATGGACAACGGCCGAAATCGAAGAAGCGTTCCGTCGGTTCGCCGCCGCCAATCCGACCCCGCGCGGCGAATTGCAGCACATCAATCCGTTCACGCTCCTGGTGGCGGTCGTGCTGTCGGCGCAGGCGACCGATGCCGGGGTCAACAAGGCGACCCCGGCTTTGTTCAAGCTCGCCGACACGCCGGAGAACATGGTCAAGCTCGGCGAAGCGCGCGTCCGCGAGCTGATCAAGACCATCGGGCTTTACCGCACCAAGGCGAGGAACGTGATCGCGCTGTCGCGGCAGCTTGTCGCCGCGCATGGCAGCAAGGTGCCGCACGACCGCGCCGCGCTCGAAGCGCTGCCGGGCGTCGGCAGGAAAACCGCGAACGTCGTTCTCAATATCGCCTTCGGCGAGCCGACCATCGCCGTGGACACCCACATCTTCCGCGTCGGCAACCGCACCGGCTTGGCCGTCGGCAAGACGCCGCTCGAGGTGGAAATGAAACTGATGCAGGTCGTGCCCGAGCGCTACCGCCTGCACGCGCACCACTGGCTCATCCTGCACGGCCGCTACGTCTGCCTCGCCCGCCGCCCGCTGTGCGAAAAATGCTTGATCGCCGATCTCTGCAAATGGCCGGGGAAGACGACAAACATGCCGTCATCCTGAGGTGCGCGCCTCCAGATCGAGCACAAAGCGCCTCATATGAGATCCCATGTCCAGCTCGCGGAAACCGAGTTCGGCGCACATTTGCAGCATGGTCGTGTTTTCGGCCAACACATCGCCATACACGCGCCGCAGGCCTTTTTCTTTGGCGTAATCGATGACGTGCCGCATCAGCAGCCAGCCGAGCCCGTGACCCTTGAGGCGCGAGCGGACCAAGATGGCGAATTCCGCGGTTTTTTCGTCAAGCTCGTCCTTCAAACGCACGAGCCCGAGCATGCGACCGGTATCTTCGTCGAGCGCGACGAAAGCCATTTCGTGCCTGTAGTCGAGATGGCTGAGCTTATCGGCCTCCGTGGCGCTGAGCTCGGCAATGCGCGCGAAAAACCGAAGGCGCAAATCCTCGGCGCTGACATCGCCTAGAAAATCCGGATATAGCGCCTTGTCTTCAGGCCGCACCCGGCGGATCAGCACGCGCTCGCCGCTGCGAATCGTTTCGTGCCATTCGTTCAAGCCAAAATCGCCTTGGTCCGGCATCGGCGCGCGACGAGTGCCCCTCCCGCCAGCCTTATTAATTGAGTTTTATGCCCATTGAAAGAAAGCGTAACCCGGATAAGCGAAGCGACATCCGGGGTTTTGCCTTCTCCAATAACTATAATTATCCGCATATCGCAGCGCCCACGCGGGCTACTTGCTACGTCTGCGTCGCGCGACGGCCGTTGTGCGAAAAATGCCTGATCGCCGATCTCTGCAAGTGGCCGGGAAAGATAACATCCTCCCCCGCGCAGCGCAGCTTAGCGGGGAAGGGGCCATAGGCGTCCTTCGGATGCCATTCTTACGTGTTTTGTCTCAAGAGCGGACATGTGTTGGGCTCGAAGGGACTTCCGAGAAGGGCCAATAGGCGACATCACGCATTCACTCCATCACCTTGCGATGGAGAGCATCCCTGGCGGCACCTCGATGTCGAGTGCTCGCGTGCCTGAAGGTTGAAGACGAACTCGAATTTGCTCGACTGCGTGACCAGGAATTCGGCCGGACCACACATTGGGGTCACAGGCACCCAAACGCACACCGAGCATGCCTGGTGGGCCAATCCTTGTCTCACCCTGAGGGGTGTACTTGTCTCACCCTGAGGGGTGTATAGGTGCGTCCGAACTACTGGTGTGCGGGCTCCTTGTGGTCAAACCGCTCATGCACGTGCCGCTCATGTTCGTGACCCCATACGCGACCCGAACGCCGCTCTCTGCGGTGTTTGCGCCGCTCATGACGCTGCTCCATGCCGGCCGTCTGGGCGTCAGCATCTGACACCATTAACACCGTGGGTGGGACTGCGAGGCCCAAAGCAGCCGCTAGTCCCAGAAGGGAAAACGCCTTTCGACGCGAGATCATTTCCGATTCGATTTTTTCACTCATATCCAACCTCCCGGACTTCGATGACACCTCTAGCGTTTCGCGCCGCCTTCTTGAGAGCAGGGTGGTCGCTCTCCCTTTACGCCGGATTCCTAGCAACGCATCATCAGCAACAAGTTTAGGTCCACATTTGCTGGCGACATTGATTTGGATCAAACCAACGACGCTGTCAGCGAACGTGCAAAAGTCGGCTACGGGTCGATGCTGTCGAAAAAGGCTTGAGAACGTCGGCGAGGTCGAATGGCGGAACAGCCTTCGCTATTCCGCCATTCGCACTGCCCGCTATGCGCGCGCCGGCCAGTGCCGCTCGCGGAACCAGCGGCGGTAATCGGTCATCTTCGCGCGCTGCGCCGCCGGCGCGTGCCGCTTGCAGGTCGAGGCCTCGTCGCTGCTCGCCGGCGCGCCCCAGCGCAGCTCGACGCAGTCGTTCAAATTGTAGCCCATCTCGTATTCCGCGGCGCGGTCGACCACGTCCTTGAGCGACAGCGTCCAGGCCGAGCCGTCGCTGCGCGTGTAAGTGAACTTGCGCGCCGCCAGCTCGGAGGCGAGCACGCTCTGCATTTCGGCTTGCACGCCGGCGACGCTCTTGCCGAACGGCATGGCGTAGCGTTGCGGCTGCCGCGCCACGCGGTCCGGATAGCCGCGCACCACGTCGATGGCGATCAACAGCCGGAAGTCGCGCGCCGGGGTGGCGAAATCCTCCCAGGCGCCGGTGGTGGCGAAGATCGCCGGGCCGTCCGGCATGCCGGCGTCGCCGCCGTGGGCGCTCTGGTACTTGCGCCCGTTCTCGACCGACCCCACGCGGGTCTTGACTTGCTCTTCGAGCGAGTCGATCGCCGCCTTCATGGCGCGGAACGGATCGAGCGGCTGCGGCGACATCACGTCGTCCATGCGGTTGTAAAAGTCCTCGACCGAAAGCTGCGACTGTTGCAGCGAAAAATCGCCGTACTGCGGATCCTTGGCGATCTCGGCATTGCTCAGCCGGCACAGGCCGCCGCCCGCTTCGCGCACGATCGGCCGGAAGCGCTTGAAGCCGGGGCCCCCGAGCGAAGGCTCGTGGGCAAACAGGAAGGTGCCGCGCCAGAACCGCTTGCGCGCCACCGTGCCGTCGGGCTCGCCGTCGACGGCGAGGAAGACGCCGGCGCCGCCGCCCGCCTGCGGCACCCGCCGCACCAAGACCATCACATGGCCGTACGGATCGGCGTACACGGTGCCCGGGCGCAGCGTCTGCTGCGTCAGCGGCACGGTATAAAAATCGGTGCGGTCGTCGTTGGCGGCCACGCGCACGGCGCCGGACTGCACGGCGTCGGCGACCACCCGCAGATATTCGGCGAACGAGGCCGCCGGCCTTGCCGCGTCGGGGTTTTGATTGGTGAACCAGCCGTAGCACTTCGGCGGGCTGCCGCCGCCGCCGCGCGAGCATTTCGAGTAGCCGAACGGCAGTCCCATCTTGTAGGCGAAATAGGCGCGCAGGAAGTACACCAGGTCGGCGCAATCGGGGCTGATGACGATCTTCGCCTCGTCTTCGCCGCGGCCCAGATAGTTGAACAGCACATTGCGCGAGCGGTCGTGCAGCACCTCGCGCAGCGTCGGCCACGACGGCTCGGCGTCGAGCGGCGCGTCGAACAGCTTCTCGATCCACGCCGAATAAAGATTCTCGGTGGCGCGGTTCCAGTTGTTGCGCACCGGCCAGGTGCCGCCCGCCGCGGGCGGCGGCTCGGCGGCGTCGCGCACCACGATGTCGCGGGTGATCGGGCTGCAGCCGGCCGCCGCGAGCGTCGCGCGCCACGTCCCTGCGGCCGGCGACGGCATCTCGGCGAACCAGAAATACGGCGGCCCGCCCTGCCGGCCGCGCGACTTGGCGGCGACGCGGCCCTCGGGCGTGATCAGCGACAATTCGCCGTCGAGCGGCTTCTCCGCGGCGAAAATGACGCGCAACGGCGCCCCGGTCCACGGCGCCGCCGGGGCGGACAGGACCGCGATATCGGCGGCGTCTTCGCAAGAGCCGAACAAGCCCGCGGCGCGCGCGTCCGCGGCCGAGAAAAGCAAAACGAAACAGGCGCCTGCGATCGGCAGCAACGCCGTGACGGCAGGAACAAACCGGCGTGCTGAAAACCGTGCTGAAAACAAAGGACCCCTCCGCCCGTGACCGCAATTTGGACCATAGTACCAAAGCCTTGGCTGAATCATGGCATGGTCTGAGGGGGGCGAAGGGGCGCCAAGCGCGTCCTGCTGGCAGGCGGCATCACCCGCCGCCTCGTGCGATCGAATGGCGGAGGTACCCTTCGCTTGCCCGCCCCACCGGCTCTTTGTCCCGCCAACCAGCCGTCCCGTAGCGACGATGCTGCTCAACCTGGCCAGCATCAAGAAGTCATTGCCCGGCTATGCCCAGTAATACGCGGCATGTACGGGGGACGGGAAAAATTCAGCCCGCTCATCGACGGCTTTTCCGATGCTGGCCAATCTCGGTCGATAACAAGAAAGCCATTTGGCTGAACGCGGCGCACTTGTGGAATCGCTGACAGCCTGTCAACGCTGACGCGCCGTTAAGCTTCGCAAAGTGGCCCTATTTTTAGACTAAGAGAATCGAATGACAACAGCATTATACGTTGGTCTAGCAGCACCGAGGTCATCGTTTGACTCAACCGACTTTTGATCTCGGGACATTGTTCGCGGCTGCCCAAATGCTCGGCGGCGGCAGTCTGGCGCTTAAAGATGTCGCTAACGAGAACGCTAAACAAGTTGAAGCGCTTAGGCCGTTCGATCCGATCGAAGTCGCAGCGACTTTCGGTGGCCTACTTACGATGCCAGAACTGCAAAGCAATTGCGTGCGGCTGGAAGTATTAGCCCATTTAGCGGTCGCTTACTGTCAGGGTCATAAGAAGCCGCCAACAAAGGAAGTGTCCCGTTGGTTCTTTGAATTTGGAAGCTCTACCGCGGGACGTATGGAAGATCCGGCTGAAGATGTATTTGTATCAAACATCGCGTCATCGCGCGGAAATTTTCGCGTTATTGATGGCATTTGGGAGTCAGCCGGATTTTATTTGCAGCGCATCATCAATGTTGTGGAAGGAATGCCTGCTGGGGGCGATTACGACACTCTAAGAAGCCACGTTTACACCTTACTCGCTTTGTCAGATTTAGCTTGTGAGCGGGCCAAGCTTACGCGTTATCAATTGGGGAACCAGAATCCAGAAACTTCACTTTCCGCAAAGCAGGCAAATTCCCTGAATGCTCGTCGTCGACGCGTGTGCTTCGAGACTGATGATCTTAAGGCGCGGGGAATTTCGATCGAAAATCTTGGCGTCTTCATTTTCAACCTCGCTGAAGCCGTTAAATTGCGCGACGAATCAGTTGGGAACTCGACACTAGAGCGCTTTCCGCTCCTAGCGCGCGAGGGCGAATTGTTCCTCGTCCTGCCTACGGCGATCAGTGTCACCATCCGTCGCTACGTGATCGAGCAAATGATTGCGGGCGGGATGCGGTTTGCGCTAGCGAGTGCTCTTGCGCGCGAGTACGGAGAGGTTTTTGCCAATATCCCGTTGTTGGGCGGCAAAAGGGGCGCTCCTATTGAGTTGCAGCGCACAAAGAACGGTTTAGTGGCGGGAGCCACGACTTCGGTCGATGTAGGCCGTCACTTGAACTTAGTGTGTTTCGGAGAAACCTTCGACGATATTGAAAAAACTGGTGTTGCGGGATTCCAGCCCAATCTGGAGGGAATTACCAATGACGTGGATGAGTGCATTGATCACGCCTATGAGCACTCGCGAAAAGACCCGAATTTTCGAGACGGCCTGACACTGGTGGTCGGATGCGGGATTGGCCGAGGCGCGATCGATTTCGTCAATGATAGACCGCGGGTGAATTGGCGCGTTGAATGTTTAAGCGCCTCTGATCTCTATGAGCTGAGCTGGTTGCACGACTTCAAGCCGCTTTCGCTGTGGCGGTTGCTCGATGCGCAGGACAAAGTCGAAGCGCATGGGATTCACCTGCACAACATCAACGGGCTTCTAAACATGGTGGCATGGGCGCGCAAACTCGACGGCCACCTTGTACCGCATCGAAGCCTACCAGACGATTTCACTGCGAAAGATGCGCAGCTGGGAATCATGATTCAACAAAACAGCCTCCGTGATCTTCGGTACGAGGTAGCGACCTCTTGGGATGCTCATGTTGTCCAGGACGTCACGGGTCGATGGGTGAGGGTTCGTAAAGACGCCGGGGCTTTCTTCGAAGAGGATCGGCAGCGCCCTATTTACGGAAGCAAAGAGCGGATCGGGCGATGGCTGCCGGGCGTTTTTTTAACCCCATCACGCGCATGGTGGGGCTCTATCGAGGTGCCCGAAGAAACATCCGGCCATAACGCGTATCAGCGTTGGAAAATGCTGATGGTATGGATTCCCAGAATGGCGCCGGTCCTAGAAGAAGCGTTACCGCAGCTTCCGCAAGGGCCGCTGCTTTTGCACGCAAAATTCGAGGGTAACGTTGGTGAATTCGAGGATGATCCCAAGCCCGTAAGCTTTGAAGAAGCCAAGGCCGACATCCGCGTAAGCGTTGACGAATGGAGAGATCGCCGAGCAGCTATCGGACTTCCGTGGCGAGATTGGCCGCGATGGCAAACCGGATTACTTGCGGCGGCATCTCGACCGCGTCGATCTAATTTCGAAGCATCTTCAAAACCTTCGGGAATATGTCGGTTTCCACGAAACACCGCAGGTCGAAAGCCATCTTGTTTTTAAGAATCCGGTGCCAATGCAATTTGCATTAAGGCGCATGGAAGAGCGAGTTCGCTTGCACACCTTTGACATGCTGAGGAACATCTAAGGCTTCTTTCGGACCGCACGGTGTCGTCCAAAATCCCACTTTGGCCAATACGTGTCTCGTCGTGCGACCAAGGATGACGGGTTGCCACCCAGAAATTTCAGCCGGTTGCAAGGGTCGCTGGTCGTCACCGATATTGATATTGCGTCTTGACAAGCGTCCCCTGTTCCGTTACATCATTGCGAATCTTGCCCATCAAGGACGTCAGTCGGGTGACGCCGGCCGATGGGGCAGGAGCGGTTCCCGCGGGCAGGGGCTCGTCACCTCCGCTCCCGGGCGGCTAACGGGAAAACGCCCGGCCGGCATGATGACCGGTCTGCGACTTTGTCGCTGGACTGGGATAGGTCGCTTTCAGGTAACGCCTGAAGGATGCCGCGTCCCAGGAAGCGCGTTCTGGAGCTGAGTTGCGGCGTTGGCTCGCTGCAACAAGTGCCGCGGTGGAACGCCGTCAGGCGAGCGCGCCGCGTTCGGCGCGAGCCGCGCCCGTGTGGCGCGGACCATCGGAAGACATGCGCCTGGCGGCGTTCTGCTTCCTTTTTATTTGTTGTTGTTTGTAGCCCGGATAAGCGGAGCGCCATCCGGGATCGGCATTCAAGCTTATTGATCGTCCCCGGATTACGCTTCGCTCCATCCGGGCTACGTGCGCAGAGCACGATCGAGCCGAAGCCGGTCCCACCGCCGGTGTAGGCGTGACGCGATGGTGCTCAGCGGAGTCGTTGACTGTCTTTTGCGCATGATCTTGTCCGAAAACCGGTAGCCACTTTTCGGAATCATGCGGTTGTACGGCATGCCTCGGGCGCGCATCGCGTCGCGAGAACGGGATTTCTTTCGTCATTGCGAGGAGCGGAGCGACGAAGCAATCCAGAACTTCCGTCGCGGGACTGGATTGCTTCGCTTCGCTCGCAATGACGAGAACGCCGATGCGTCGCGAGAACGAGGAAGCTTGTGGGGGAAATGGTATCAAAACAAGAAATAGCGCTGCGTCATCGGCAGCGTTTCCGCCGGCGCGCAGGTGAGCAGCTCGCCGTCGGCGCGCACTTCGTAAGTCTCCGGATCGACGTCGATGTGCGGCGTCGCATCGTTGTGGATCATGCTCTTCTTGGAGATTTTTCCGCGCGTATTCTGGACCGCGTAAAGCTCCTTCTGGATGCCGAGCTTTTTCCCGAGTCCCGCGTTGACCGCGGCCTTCGAGGCAAACACCACGGAGGACGCGGTGCGGGCGCGGCCGTAGGCGCCGAACATCGGCCGATAGTGGATCGGCTGCGGCGTCGGGATCGAGGCGTTGGGATCGCCCATCGGCGCGGCGACGATGGTGCCGCCCTTGATGATGCAATCGGGCTTGACGCCGAAAAACGCCGGCGACCACAGCACCAGATCGGCGAGCTTGCCCTTCTCCACCGAGCCGATGAGCTTCGAGACGCCGTGGGCGATGGCGGGATTGATGGTGTATTTGGCAACGTACCGCTTCGCGCGAAAATTATCGTTGTCGCCCTTCTCCTGTTTCAGCCGCCCGCGCTGCTTCTTCATTTTATGCGCGGTCTGCCAGGTGCGGATGATGACCTCGCCGACGCGGCCCATGGCTTGCGAGTCCGACGACATCATCGACAGCGCGCCGATGTCGTGCAGGATATCCTCCGCCGCGATGGTCTCCTTGCGGATGCGGCTTTCGGCGAAGGCGAGATCCTCGGCGATCGACGGATCGAGATGGTGACAGACCATCAGCATGTCGAGATGCTCGTCGATGGTGTTGCGGGTGTAGGGCCGCGTCGGATTGGTCGAGGACGGCAGCACGTTTTGCAGCCCCGCCACCTTGATGATGTCGGGGGCGTGGCCGCCGCCGGCGCCTTCGGTGTGCAGGGCATGGATGGTGCGGCCCTTGAACGCCTTGATGGTGTCCTCGACGAAGCCGGATTCGTTGAGCGTGTCGGTGTGGATCATCACCTGCACGTCGTAGTCGTCGGCGACGGAAAGGCAGCAGTCGATCGCCGCCGGCGTCGTGCCCCAGTCCTCGTGCAGCTTGAGCGCGCAGGCGCCGGCTTTGATCATCTCCTCGAGCGCCGCCGGCCGCGAGGCGTTGCCCTTGCCGGCAAAGCCGAGATTCATGGGAAAATCGTCGGCCGCCTGGATCATGCGGGCGATGTGCCAGGGGCCGGGCGTGCAGGTGGTGGCGAAGGTGCCGTGCGAGGGGCCGGTGCCGCCGCCGAGCATCGAAGTGACGCCCGACATCAGCGCCTCGTCGACCTGCTGCGGGCAGATGAAATGGATGTGGGTGTCGAAGCCGCCGGCGGTGAGGATTTTGCCTTCGCCGGCGATCACGTCGGTGCCCGGTCCGATGACGATGCTGACGCCGGGCTGGATATCCGGATTGCCGGCCTTGCCGATGGCGGCGATTTTGCCGTCCTTGAGCCCGACGTCGGCTTTGACGATGCCCCAATGGTCGAGAATGAGCGCGTTGGTGATGACGGTGTCGACGGCGCCCTGCTTGTTGCTGACCTGGCTTTGCCCCATGCCGTCGCGGATCACCTTGCCGCCGCCGAACTTCACCTCCTCGCCGTAAATGCAAAAATCCTTCTCGACTTCGATGATGAGATCGGTGTCGGCAAGCCGCACGCGGTCACCCGTGGTCGGGCCGAACATGTCGGCGTAGACCGCGCGGCTCAATTTCGCTGGCATGGTGTCCTCCGTGGTTGTTTGCGGCTCGCCCGACGCACGAAAAGAATCCCCAGTGTTATCCCCATGGCGCTGCACTATCTGCTTTAGCTTGCCTCGCGCCCGCGGTGCGGTATCATCATCGCTAGATCGCTCGCGTTTGGTTTCGCCGGATGAGAGAGATCGCCAAGGTCAGATCGGCCTGGTGCTGAAGCCGCTACCGGCGTCGCACCAAGTGCTGAGTTGATCCTGGTCCCAGCCGCGGTAGCAGCGCTGAGAACGTGACGGGCGGGCTTGCGCAAGCTCGCTCGTCATGTTTTTTGCGGCCTTTCTTTTTGCGCTTTGTCCAGCTTGCCCATGATCTCCTGGCGGAAACCGTAAACCGTGCGGGTGCCGGCCAGCGCCACCAGCTTGACCTCGCGCGTCTGGCCGGGCTCGAAGCGCACCGCCGTGCCCGCGGAAATGTCGAGGCGCATGCCGCGGGCGCGTTTGCGGTCGAATTTCAGCGCCGGGTTGGTCTCGAAGAAATGATAATGCGAGCCGACCTGAATCGGCCGGTCGCCGCTGTTCGCGACCGACAGCGTCACGCTCTTGCGGCCCTTGTTGAGCTCGATCTCGCCGTCCTTGATGAAGTATTCGCCGGGGATCATCTGCGCCTCATCTGATCGGCTCATGCACGGTGACCAGCTTGGTGCCGTCCGGAAACGTCGCTTCGACCTGAATCTCCGGGATCATCTCGGCGATGCCGTCCATCACCTGCGCGCGCGTCAGCACATGGGCGCCTTCGGCCATCAATTCGGCGACCGAGCGGCCGTCGCGCGCACCTTCGAGAATGAAATCGGAAATGAGCGCCACGGCCTCCGGATGATTGAGCTTGACGCCGCGCTCGAGCCGGCGCCGCGCCACCATCGCCGCCATGGCGATCAAGAGCTTGTCCTTCTCGCGCGGAGTAAGATGCATCGGGGTCCTCTAGTTCATCCACAGCCGCGGCAGCGGCCCGGCGCCGAGCGCCGTCAACACGCCAATGAGATCACGGCGCAGCGCGGCACCGTCGGGCGCGACAAGCCGCGCCACGGCGAGCCCGTTCCACGCCGACACGCCGACTTCGCCGGCGAAGTCTTTCTCCATGGCGCGGACCGCCGCAACGGCGCCGTCATCGCCGGGAATCTTGAGCACGCTGGCAACGGCGACGCGCTCGGCCGCGATCGCACGCTGCGCCAGTTTTTCCGCGATCGCGCCGTCGAGGCGCAGCGTCTCGGCGAAGGCGAGCGCGCCGCCGATGCGCACGCGCCAGCGGTCGAACAGATGTCCCTGCAGCACGGCCTCGCCCATGGCCGAACGGCCGAAGACGATGGCTTCGGCCAATACCAGCTTGGCATCGCGGGCGAGCTCGATGTCGATGGTGCGCCGCAGCCGCACCTGATCGAACAGAATCGTCTCCTGCGGCAGCCACGCCAGCGCGCCGCCGGGACCGATATCGGCCTTCACGCCGACCTGCGTATCAGGCCCGAGCGAGCGATAGACCTTTTCCGCGGCGGCGGTGGTCACGGTCAGCCGCGCGCCGGCGCCCACGGCGATATCGATGTCGAAGCGGTCGCCGCCCGTCATGCCGCCGGCGGTGTTGACGATGACGGCATCGAGCGTTGCCCGGCTCATTCCGTTCGGGAAACGCACCCGCAGCGAGCCTGCCTCATGCACGCGCGCGCGCCGGCTTTCGCCGGCAGCGGCCGCTACCGCGAGCGCGACGCGCCCGACCGCGCGATTGGCGGCGAAGATTTTATCGTCCGTAGAGTCCGCCGGCCCGCTCGCAAGCAAGTTTCATCCCCCGCAACAATAATCATACATCAAAAATCAAATCGCCATGGCCCGGCGCAGTGCGCCCTCGTCAAGGTCGTCGCGGTTGCAGGCATAGACGATGGCGCCGCGCTCCATGACGGCGAAATGGTCGCCGAGTTCGCGGGCAAAGTCGAGATATTGCTCGACCAATACGATGGCGATCTGGCCGAGCGAGCGCAGATAGGCGATGGCGCGGCCGATGTCCTTGATGATGGACGGCTGGATGCCTTCGGTCGGCTCGTCAAGCAGCAAGAGCCGCGGCCGCATCACCAGCGCGCGCCCGATGGCGAGCTGCTGCTGCTGGCCGCCCGAGAGATCGCCGCCGCGCCGGCGCAGCATGTCCCGAAGCAGGGGAAACAGCGAGAAAACGTCGTCCGGCACGCTGCGGTCGTCGCGCTTGAGCGGCGCAAAGCCGGTCCTCAGGTTTTCCTCGACGGTGAGCAGCGGGAAGATTTCGCGGCCTTGCGGCACGTAGGAAATGCCGCGCCGCGCCCGCTCCGGCGGCCGCAGCGCGGTGATGTCCTCGCCCTCCCACATGATGGTGCCGCGGCTCACCGGATGCTGGCCGGCCAGCGCGTCGAGCAGGCTCGTCTTGCCGACGCCGTTGCGGCCGAGCACGCAGGTTACCTTGCCGGGCTCCGCCTTGAGCGAGACGGCGCGCAAGGTTTGCGCGGCGCCGTAGTGCAGATCGATCGCGTTGACCTCGAGCATCGTTGATCCTATTCGGCCAGCGAATTCGCCATTCGCTCCCTACCGTCCCAAATACACTTCCACCACCCGCTCGTTCGCCGAGACTTGGTCGATGGTGCCCTCGGCCAGTACCGAGCCCTCATGCAGACAGGTGACCTTGACGCCGAGGTCGCGGACGAAGGCCATGTCGTGCTCGACGACGACAATCGTGCGCTCGCGGTTGATCTCCTTGAGCAGCTCCGCCGTCTGGCGCGTTTCCGCATCGGTCATGCCGGCGGCCGGCTCGTCGACGAGAAGCAGCTTCGGTTCCTGCGCCAGCAGCATGCCGATTTCGAGCCATTGCCGCTGCCCGTGCGACAGGCTGCCGGCCAGGCGGTCGCGCACCGCCGTCAGGCGGATGGTCTCCAACAGGCTGTCGATGCGGCGGCGTTCGTCCGCGCTCTCCCGCCACCACAGCGCGGCGCGCGCGCGGCGGTCCGACTTGAGCGCGAGCTCGAGGTTGTCGGCGACGGTCTGGCTCTGGAACACCGTGGGTTTCTGGAACTTGCGGCCAATGCCGAGTTCGGCGATCTCGGCCTCGTCGAGCCGCGTGAGATCATAGGAACCGTCGAACATGACGTCGCCGAGGTCCGGCCGGGTCTTGCCGGTCACCACGTCCATCATCGTTGTCTTGCCGGCGCCGTTCGGGCCGATGATGGCGCGCATCTCGCCGGGCTCGATGGCGAAGGAAAGATTGTTCAGCGCCTTGAAGCCGTCGAACGAGACGGTGACGCCGTTGAGATATAGTAGTGCGCTGGTCAGCGCTTCCATGGCCAGACCTCACTCCGCCGGCAGCGGCTCCGTCACGCCGTCCTCGGCGGCCGCCGACGCCCGATCCCGCCGTAACGCGTTCCAATGCCGCAGCGTGCCGACGATGCCGCGTGGCAACAGCAGCGTCACGGCGATGAACAGGCTGCCCAGCATGAACAGCCAATAGGGCGCCAACGCTCCCGAGGTGAAGAACGTCTTGGCGTAATTGACCAGCACGGCCCCGATCACCGCGCCGGAGAGCGTGCCGCGGCCGCCGACCGCGACCCAGATCACCGCCTCGATCGAATTGCCGGGGGCAAATTCGCTGGGATTGATGATGCCGACCTGGGGCACGTAAAGCGCGCCGGCGACCCCGGCCATGCAGGCCGATAGCGTGAACACCAGCACTTTGTAGGATTCGACGCGGTAGCCAAGGAATCGCGTGCGCGCTTCGGCATCGCGGATGGCGATCAGCACCTTGCCGAACTTCGACGTGATGATGGCCCGGCAGACAACAAAGGCGATCATGATCGCCACGCAGGAGACCGAGAACAACGCGTTGCGCGTCGTCTCCGCCTGCACGTTGAAGCCGAGAATGTCCTTGAAGTCGGTCAGCCCGTTGTTGCCGCCGAAACCGAAGTTGTTGCGGAAGAAGCCGAGCATCAGCGCGAAGGTGAGCGCTTGCGTGATGATCGACAGATAGACGCCGGTGACGCGGCTCCGAAAGGCGAACCAGCCGAACACGAAGGCGAGCACGCCCGGTACCAGCACCACCATGAGCGCGGCATAAGGAAAAAACTGGAAGCCGTACCAGTAGACCGGCAGCTGCTTCCAGTTCAGGAACACCATGAAATCCGGCAGGATCGGATCCGCATAGACGCCGCGGGTGCCGATCTGCCGCATCAGATACATGCCCATGGCGTAACCGCCGAGCGCAAAGAAGGCGCCGTGGCCCAGCGAAAGAATGCCGCAGAATCCCCAGATCAGGTCGATCGACAGCGCCAGCAGCGCATAGCAGGCGTATTTGCCGAACAGCGACACCAGATAGGTGGGCACGTGAAACGCGGAGGATTCCGGCAGCGCGAGATTGAGTATCGGCACCACGATCGCGATGGCGGCGACGGCGATCAGGAACATCGTCGCGCCGCGGTCGAGCGAGCGGATGAGCATGTGCGAGCCCGTCTTCATGCTTCCACCGCCCGGCCCTTGAGGGCGAACATGCCGCGCGGCCGCTTCTGGATGAACAGAATGATGAGCACGAGGATCGCGATCTTGCCGAGCACCGCCCCGGCATAGGGTTCGAGGAACTTGTTGGCGATACCGAGCACGAAGGAGCCGACCAGCGTGCCCCAAAGATTGCCGACGCCGCCGAACACCACGACCATGAAGCTGTCGATGATGTAGCCCTGGCCGAGATTG